>PVBE012751942.1_pt1 | contig 55852 bp, 55 predicted proteins | sample 1631181 | NCBI WGS metagenome assembly PVBE01 (sample SAMN08397723, study PRJNA350692) | Marine metagenome, whole genome shotgun sequencing project. | isolation source: water | place: Pacific Ocean | collected 2012-04
AAAGATTTTTTGCAACACTATCTTTTCATGCACCTAGTAGTCGTCTTTCATTGGAAGAGGGTCTTGGATATGTTCCCCGACTAAGGGAGGCATCAGCCGAATTGAGCAGTCTGCTGAAGGAAGAGAGTCACTAAACCTAGAAAGAGTTATGAAGAATCATTTCCGGGACCCTATATGCGTTGAAGTAACAAGAGCAGGTAGCATAGAAAGTCAACACCAGCTTTTTGCAGTGCTGATGCAACCTGATGGTAAAATTAAAGAGTGTTGGGGAGATCCTGAAATGTTTGTCTTTCCACGTTCGGCAGTCAAGCCGCTTCAGGCGATGGCCTTAGTGAGTTCAGGTGCAGTGGAAAAGTACGACCTTAGTTCCCAGGAAATTGCACTGGCCTGTGCTTCCCATGGAGGTGAACCGGTTCATGTTGAGGTAGTAAAAAATTGGCTCTCAAAAGTTGGCTTGAATCCTTCCGATCTGGAATGCGGATTTCACTGGCCTTCTCATCAGGAATCAGCCCATAAAATGATTGCTGAAGGATATCTCCCTCAATCGGTCCATAACAATTGTTCAGGCAAGCATTCTGGATTTTTAACTTTAGCCCTTCAAATGGGTCATACGCATGAGCATTATGTTCAACCCGATCATCCTGTTCAGCTTCGGATTCAAGAGATCCTGGAAAAGGCATGTGATGTTGATCTATCAAAATCTGAACGAGCAATTGACGGTTGTTCGGTTCCCACTTGGGCTATTCCGCTCAAAAACTTGGCATTGGGAATGGCTCGTTGGGGAACAGGGGTGATGCTTGATCCAAAGCTTTCCCGGGCAGCAGAAGTCATATCAAAAGCTATGGCCCTTCATCCATACATGGTAGCAGGACAAGGACGATGCTGTACCAGAGTTTTAAGGCATTTTCAGGGTAAAGTACTGGTGAAAACTGGTGCTGAAGGTGTGTATTGTGCAGTATTCCCAGAACTTGGACTAGGGTTGGCCCTGAAGTGTCTTGATGGCCAAAAAAGAGCCTCGGAAGCCGCACTTGTGGCTCTCATACGTAAACTGGGTATGGTTGATGAGCAAGATACCGAAATTCTTTCTCCCAGTATTATAAGAAACCATAATCAGATACTCGTTGGAGGCATAAGAGTGGTTGTCCCTTAAAATGGTGATTACACGTAAGATAAGAACATACGACTCGAAATGTTAATCGCTGTTTGATTTGAAAACAAATGGAAACAACAGGTGTTTACAATTACCGGAGTTGATTTGTAATTCTAAAAAAAAGCTATTGTTCAGGGGCAGGAATTCTCTACCAGGCTTTGATAAAGTTCAGGACGTCGATCACGAAAAACTCCCCAGGCCTGTCGGGTTTTGGAGATTTCTTCCAAGTCGAATGTTGAGGCAAGGACTGATTCTTCATCTCTTCCGGCTTGAGTCACGATTTCTCCAGTGGGCCCGCAAATGAAGGAATTGCCGTAAAAGGTGATACTGGATTCATTTCCGTCTTCGTGTCCAATTCTGTTGGCTGCTGCAACAGGGACCAGATTCGCTGAGGCGTGCCCCTTCATCACTCTTTGCCAATGACTACTTGTGTCCATGGAAGGAGCCTGAGGCTCAGAGCCTATCGCGGTTGGATAGAGCAGTATTTCCGCACCCTGAAGGACCATAGCCCTTGCAGCTTCTGGAAACCATTGGTCCCAGCAGATTCCAATCCCCAATTTGCCAAATCTCGTGTCCCAGACCTTAAAACCTGTGTTACCAGGGGTAAAATAGTATTTTTCCTGATACCCGGGCCCGTCAGGGATATGAGACTTTCGGTAAATCCCCTGGCAACTTCCATCTGCATCCAGCAAAGCCATTGAGTTGTAAAAAACATTGGTAGCGGATTCAAAAAAACTAAGTGGAAGTATGACTTCCAATTCCTTTGCCAATGCAGAAAACCTTTCCAGCAGTGGATTCCCATCCGCTGGTTGAGTCCATTGCAAATAATCGGGATTCTGATCTTTACAGAAATAAGGACGTTCAAAAAGCTCCTGAATCAGGATGATCTTGGCACCCTTAGATGCTGCGTCCCGGACCAAATATTCTCCACGATCTTGATTTTCTAGAGGCTCAGCACTACACGTCATTTGGGTGATTGCAAGGGTGACGGTCCGGCTCATGTATTTAAAGGGCGAAAAGTTTTACAGGGTTTTATCCCATTGATGCGACTTTAGGCTGTTGTTGAGTAATGCAGTGGATCCCTCCTCCTCCCATCACGATTTCCTGTGCATCAAGCTGGATGATTTTTCGGGAGGGAAAGATTTTTTCAAAAGTGGCTCTTGCACTTTCGTCTCGTTGAGGATCATTGAATGCTGGTATCACGATTCCCTGATTGGGAAGGTAGAAATTAATGTAGGACTGGGCCAACCGTTCATCCTCTTTCCATCGGGCTTTGGGCTGTTCTACAGTGACGATTTCGAGATTTCGTTCACGGGCATCTTTGGCATGTTTCAACCGCAGGAGGTTGTCTTGTAACACTTCGTAATTTTCATCTTCCGGATCATTGCAGATTAATGCCATGACCGCCCCGGGTTCGATGAAGCAAGCAAGGTTATCAACGTGACCATCGGTTTCATCATCCATAAGTCCTTCTCCAAGCCAAAGGATGCTATGGACATTTAAATATTCTCGAAGCAGTTGTTCAATTTCTTCCTGGTCCAGTTCCGGATTCCGGTTGGGGTGGAGCAGGCACTGTTCTGTCGTGATCAAAGTGCCATCACCATCGACATGAATCGATCCTCCTTCAAGGACGAAGGTCGCTTTGAAATGTTCAATGTCTGAGTGATTCAAAAGGGCTCTAGCAAAATCAGCATCATCCTCACAGTCGGGATAGTCGGCACCCCACTGGTTGAATTCCCAATCGATTCCTGCGATTCTCCCTTTACGGTCAATGACAAATGTCGGACCACTATCACGAGTCCAGGAGTCATCTATTGGTAACGATATGATTTCGATTTTAGGACCGCACATCATTTGTGCCTCCTCGGCATCCTCTGGATGACACGTCATCTTGACAGGTTCGAACTGGTTGATAGCATGGGCAACTTCGACATAGGCCTGCTTGGCCTGGTCCATCCTCTCACCCCATGTTTTGATACGACAAGGCCATCCCATCCAGCAGCATTGATGAGGATGCCATTCTGCAGGCATGTAAAATCCTTGAGAACTGATGCTTCCCATAAGCAGTTTATGACATGATTTTTGGAATTGGGGACGTTGGTGTCAAAGCAAACGCATTCCGGTTTTCCACCAGACTTTCCAGGGGAATTCAATCCAGACCTGTTGCTGGTTCTGATTCAACTCTCGGACATAGTAATCCGGAGTAAAATCTTGATCCGCATTCGAATAGAGAGAGGCGAATCGGACATTCGGACCTTCGTCGACTTTGGTTTGATTCAGAATATCTTCCCGGATACGAGTGAAGGTTGCACCACTGTCACAGATATCGTCCACGATCAAAATGTCATGATCGGTTGGATAAGGCATGTATTCTTCCCATTGTGGAAAATGCCTTAGACTGGATTGAAGGGGTTTTAAAGGGATATCGTAATAGGCACTGAGCATCACTGCAGGAGGGAGCCCTCCCCGACTGATGCCAACAATCACCTGGGGTCTAAAATGGTCAATCGACATTTGCCGCACTAATTCATGCAGATCCTGAATCGATTCTTCCCATGAATAATAAATAACCTTCATGGTTTCATCATGTTTTCTCATACAATCTCTGTTTGAAATTATAATTAACTTTTTTGCATAAAATTTGATGAAGGTTCAAGATATTCTGTTAGCATTAACAAAAATGAGGTTTGCATATTAGGAATATTTGAAGGGCATACTTTTCACACTAGCAATATTTGCTCATGAAGGTTTTCAAATCCAGGATCGATACTGAATCTGAAGAATTTAAAATAAATTCCCTGCATCATAGGAATCTCTCTAATGAGTTGAAGAAAGAATTGGAGAGGATTATTAGCGGAGGTAAAGAATCCTCAAAGCTTCTTCATCAATCCAGAGGGAAACTCCTACCGCGTGAACGGGTCAATCAACTACTTGACCCTGGATCGCCATTTCTCGAATTTTCTCAAATGGCAGCTTTTGGACTCTATGAAAATGAAGTTCCCTCCGCTGGGATCATCTGCGGATTGGGAAGGGTGGGAGGAACAGAGGCAGTTATTCTGGCCAATGATGCGACGGTCAAGGGTGGAACTTATTACCCGATGACGGTCAAGAAACATTTGAGAGCCCAGGAAATTGCGATGGAAAACCGCCTGCCGTGCATCTACCTGGTAGATTCTGGAGGAGCCTTCCTGCCGCTTCAGGATGAGGTTTTTCCAGATCGGGATCATTTTGGGCGAATTTTCTACAATCAGGCGAGGCTCTCATCGGAAGGGCTTTCCCAGATTGCAGTGGTGCTGGGATCCTGCACCGCTGGTGGAGCCTATGTGCCAGCCATGTGTGATGAAACCGTGATTGTTGAAAACCAAGGGACCATTTTTTTGGGAGGCCCGCCATTGGTTAAGGCAGCAACAGGAATGGAGGTCAGTTCTGAAGAATTGGGAGGTGGTGAAGTTCATGCGAGAATTTCCGGCGTTGCAGATCATCTTGCTCGGAATGATGCCCATGCACTAGAAATTACCCGAAATATTTTGTCAGTGACGAATCAAAGTATTCAGAAAGCAAATGGTTTTTCTTCAGAGATTCAGGAGCCTCTTTATCCGGCACAAGATTTATATGGTCTCCTTCCCGCGGATCCACGCCAGAGCTATGATGTACGCGAGTTGATAGCAAGAATGGTTGATGGATCCGAATTTCAGGAATTCAAAAGCCTGTATGGAACCACCTTGGTGACGGCCTTTGCGAAAATCAACGGGTTTCCACTGGGTATTGTTGCAAACAATGGGATCCTTTTTTCAGAATCAGCTCTAAAGGGAGCACATTTCGTTGAACTTTGTGGTCAACGGAAAATCCCATTACTTTTTCTTCAGAACATCAGTGGGTTCATGGTTGGTAAGGAGTATGAACATAAAGGAATAGCCAAAGACGGAGCAAAGATGGTCATGGCCGTTTCATGCGTCAATGTCCCAAAGTTTACGGTCATCATTGGTGGTTCACACGGTGCTGGAAATTATGGAATGTGTGGCAGAGCTTACAGTCCAAGAATGCTCTGGACGTGGCCCAATGCAAGAATATCTGTGATGGGTGGGGAACAGGCAGCCTCAGTCTTGTCTCAGGTTAAACGTGATAAACTTGTGGAAAATTATGCTGACTGGACTGCCGAGGAGGAGGAATCCTTTAAAAAGCCGATTCGTGATCAATACGAGACACAAGGACATCCCTATTATGCTACAGCAAGACTCTGGGACGATGGGATTCTGGATCCAGTGGAAACGAGACGGGTGTTGGGACTTGCCCTCGCGATAGCTGACAGTGGAACTACGGGTCAAACGAAATATGGAGTTTTTCGTATGTAATCTTCTGTTTCACCTCATTCAACCATTCATTCTGGCTTGCTCCCTGCATTGAAAAAAAATCCCAAACCATTTAAATATTATTTGCTAGGAGCGTAATGAATTCATCTTTTATCCTGAAATTCTCATTACTGATTTCTTTGCTGGCATTGGCCTCGACTCATCATGCACTGGCTGCTAAGAAACAGCGTAACTGGCGGATCGGATTAGGAAGGATGATCAATACGGTCTATTATGGGTATGATACAAAAAAAGGTGATTCTGATTTAACAAAAGTCTCAACAAACAGTTCTGGACAATTATACAGTACCTCTCTGGTCATGGAATACCTCTTTGGAGGCCGTAAAAGCCCAGCTCTTTTTGGAGTTGAATTTGATTTGGGCACCAGTACTGGACAAAGAAATTATACTCTTGAAAATAAAAATAAGAAAATTGGTGATATTTTACAAAAACTTAATACCAATTTCCTCTACGGGGGTAATATCTTTTTTTCTGATGGAGGGGAAGAAGGCTTTAACTGGTCTTTGGGATTAATGACCGGAACAATCACAGTAAAGCAGACTTTTCAAAATGGTAACGTTTATGATGGTTCCTCCGATCCAGATTCGGACATAACTTATAATACTACACAGGAATCAAGCCATACCGTTCCTGTTGAAATCATGAAGCTTGGGCTAGAGTGGATACTTGAAACGGCTGTGTTTCGTTTTGAATACTTCAGTACAAAACAGACATTATTTGGATCAGAGGATGCACATATGATCACTTCTGAAGACTTAGGTTATTTGGGAACCAACAGGCCTCAAACTGAAACAATTAAGTTGCAAGGTGGTCTAGCACTTGTGGTTCAAGGAAGATTCTAATGATGTAACAATATGTTGTTTTCCTGGATTAAGAACGTTATCTAATTCCAGGATCGTAATTCCCTCCACTTGCAATTACCCCGATTCGCTTTCCCTCAAAAATATCTGAATGGTTTAGTACAACTGCAAGCGGTACCGCTCCAGAGGGCTCTACGACCATTTTCATCCTTTGCCAGATCAAGCGGGTTGCAGAGATGATCGGTTCCTCAGAGACGGTTAAGATGGTTTCCACGTACTTTTGAATCAAAGGAAAAGTCAAACTTCCCAGGGAGGTTCTTAAACCGTCGGCAATTGTGTCAGTCCGTGTAGCAGGAATGAGTCTGCCTGCATCAAGTGAGCGTTTTGCATCATCGGCATTCAGCGGTTCAGCACCTACCAGCCGAATTTGAGGCCATTCTGTTTGAAGGGCCAATGCGGTTCCGCTCAACAACCCTCCTCCTCCAACTGGAGTCACTACAAAATCCAAGTCTGGAATTTCATTACAGAGTTCGAGAGCCGCAGTTCCTTGTCCTGAAATAATCCGAGAATCGTTATAGGGAGGGATTTCTTCAGCCTCCAGTTTTTTGAGGATTTTCTTTAAGGTCGATTCACGTGCATCCAGAGTGGGTTCGCAGTGCGTGATGATTCCATCATAAGCCTGAACTGCTTCTTGTTTTACTTTTGGAGCATTATTGGGCATCACAATCTGGGCTTCAACCCCTCGATCGGCTGCAGCTTTGGCGAGGGCTGCACCATGATTTCCCGAAGAATGGGTGGCAACAGCTCTTGGAAGTCCTTGTTCGGCAAGTATCTGTAGAGCATTGCTTGCACCACGGAATTTAAAAGAACCTGTTTTTTGCAGGTTTTCACACTTGAAGAAAAGTTCTGCTCCACTGAGATCGTTGAGGCTTTTGCAGGTAAAGATTGAAGTTTGTTCGATACATCCACGGATTCTGTGCGCAGCTTTCAAAACATCTTCCGGGACGGGTAGATCTGTCATCAAACCCAACTCACTGTTTGATTTCTTCGATGATGGTGCGCATGACCGGAATCTGGACATATCCAGTTTCGTTGCTCCAAAAATAGTAATAGCCAATGGCATTTCCGCCGGAATCCTTTTCGCTGGTAACCTTGCCATCTCTAACCGTCCAGGATTTAACGATCTTACCGTTGTCGGCCACATACGAAACACGAAGGTCCTTGCCCAGCAGATTATCTGCCTGTTTAAACATCTGGTTCCGGGACTCTTCAGTACATGCAGAAAAAAGGAAGGCCAGGAAAAAAATCGTGATCAAATTCTTCATAGGTGTATTTTGATGATTTATCGTTATGTTAACTGATAAGGCAGGCTCTTTCTTCGCCGGATTAGATTCTGCAAATACCTGAATGCTTTATGTTCAATCTTTGAACATTGAGCTTGCTTCGTTTTGAAAACCTTATTATTTTGACGGAAAATACACTGAAAACAAAGTATTTATTATGCGATATTCCTCAGAATTAAATTGGTATGCGGTCCGCACAAGGTCACAAGGTGAGGAGTTGGCCAGGCACGGATTGAGCAAAAAAGGATTTGAACCACTGATGCCTACTTTTCAAGCGGTTAGTCTGAGAAAGGACAGACATAAAATTTTGACGAAGCCTATTTTCAAAGGTTACTTGTTCGTCCGTCTCCAACTCAACGCAACGAAGCATCTTGAAGTGCTCAAGACTCTGGGAGTGGTTGAAATCTTAAAAAACAGTCAAGGACCACGAACGATCCCTCAAAACGAGATTGAAAACATCAGACTTCTTGAAAATCACGTTGGAGCTTGTTTTGATGCTCCAGAATTTATGGTAGGTGAGAAGGTTGTGGTCCGGGAAGGTCCGCTCAAAGGACTGAGGGGAGTGGTGGACAAGATCCAAAATCGTCTTCTTCGAATAGGAATAGAAGCCGTTCCTGGTACGATCATGATTGAGATAGACCCACAGCAAGTGATTTCTGAAGAGTCAGGAATTTATCACACGGTAGCATCCTGATGAAAGCTAATCAGCTTTCATCTTCCGCCAGAGTAATCAAAGCATCTCCAGGTTGAAACTTGTAGGAAGTCTTTTTGTTGGGGATCAAATTAATCCCGAAAGACTTTGACGAGTCAAATTCTTCAGCACGGATTTTTATACCGAAACAGATTTCAGAACGCTTTTGTGCGGCAAGTACACAGTCTGCAAAACTGATATCTTCCTTTTCGAACTCTTCGAAGTAGAGGCTGATTGGTTTGACATAAACCTCACTGCCTTCTTCAGAAAATAGGTCATCATAAACCCTCATCACATCAGGATCTTCAGCAACCTGTGCAAAAATCTTAGAGACGAACTGATTCGAAATCAGAAAATCTTTGACTCCAGCTTTCAGCACCAGTTCAGTGTTTTCGGATTCAACGATTTCTGTGATCAATTTGGTCTGAATCTCATTTCCAGTTGCACGTGTATGTTCCTGAAAGATATTACGAATCTGAAGCAGACGCATGATTGTTTTTGAATCGATTTCTTCAGCTTCCTCTCCGCTACCTGCAAGAATCGAAACGGTTGTATATTCCTGAAGTTTCAGCCTTTTTAATTGTTCTTTGGAGTGATAATCGATTTGTTTGCATTTCATTTCGATATCAGAAAATTGCTTTCTGATATCTTCAAATTCTTTTTTTATTTCAGGATTCAAATTTTCTACGACGAGGTTTACTGCAGAACCTTTGATCATGTAACTCGCATATTCCTTTAATACTATGGGAGCTTTATTGTTCCAACCTACGATCATGTGTTTTTCTACTGGGATTTCTGCACGATCAGTGGAGTATGTATGAGTTTTTGGTTCGATGACTTGATTATCTGAATAATTAATTGTTGAGTCATCCTCAGCGAGGACTATGATATCGTCATCATCATTTAAGACATAATCCAGAGGAGGATTCATCGTGATTGTACCCTCAGAATTTCTAACTCCCAAAGGCACTGTTTCCATAAAACGATATTGAAGTTCTCCAAAATTTTGTGTCCCCCATCCTTGATCTGGACGGAAGAAATAAAATTCATTACCCTCAAATCCTACTAAATCCATGTAGACCATAGAGAGCCCTTCACATCTGGACGTTTGTACCAGCATCCTAGCCAAAAGATCAGCTTCATTTAATGTGGTAATTTTACCTTCAACAATGGTTTCAGCGAGATTCCTGTATCGATCAATGTGAACTTCAGCAACGACAGGTGGGACAGAATCTTCACCCTTTGCAGCAACAACAGCCATAATAGTTTTTAGAACTTTGGCATCTGCTGCCTCCTTCACATCATTATTATCGGAAGCTTTTGCTGTATTTAATACGACAACTGAGTGTGCGACATCGATCCCAGCGTTCTGAAGATTGATTAAGCTTGTTGTTGACCCGCTTCGAGTGATTACTCGTGTTGACTGTAGGTCAACAATTCGATCACGGAGATAGTCATCCATCTCTTCTTTGTCCATATCAGCAAGAATAGCAATAACACCCTCATCGGATTCGTTGGCTAGTACAATTTCTCGGATGATGTCAATCACGCGCTCGCTGAAACCCACAATAAGAATATGATCTTCCTCAATCACCTTGCTTTTCCCTTTTCGAAGCATTGCAAGGCGCTTATCAAATTCTTGGGTGATGAAAGCCACCATGCTCGAGAAAAGAACAATTCCTAATGATATGGTAGCTATTCCTACAAGTTTTCCGGCAAGGTTTGAATCTGTATCTAACTCTGCAAGAGCCCCTGAATCAGTAATCTGGGAGAAAGCATGCCAAATCAGCTGTAATGGATCTTCGATATTGGGATCATGAAAGAAAAAGAATATGATCACTCGTACTGCTCCCATTACGATAAATGCGACCATAAACATGAGGAGCAGAGCAAGAAAAACATATAACCCTCCTTTTGACATCAAATTGTCTAGGGTATATTTGAATTTTTCCTGGAAGGTGTATTTTTGTGAATCCATTTTTGCTCTATGCCTTTTTGTGGCTCGAATAACCTGACATTAGTTTTATTAACACACATTTCGGGGTTAAACGATCCTGTTGATCAAATACAAAATCAATGAAACGGTCTGTAATTTCCTCAACAAAGCCTTGCAGCTTGATGAAGACTATCTCTTTGCTGAACAAAAAGCCGAGGCATTCGGGATCTTAAATTAACCCCGAAATGTGAATATTAAAATCACTCTTAGGTTTCAATTAATGATTTGATTTACAAACGAATATATCAAGTAACCCTCATCATAGGGAACCTTTTAGGTATGGTCAATCGATCTCTATCAAAGGCAGATGTTATTGAAAAAATCTAGTCATGACACAGAAGGAAAGAAGAACTAGCCGAGGTGATGATTTGTACCTAATATAATGGGATCAACATATGAAATCATAGTAAACCACTAACCTTATCTTTCAACAATAATTTTCTATGTCTTGGTATGACCCATTAAAACTCAATAGCCGAAAATGGAGTGAACGGAGTGCAACTGGAAAGAAGATCTATGTCATCTATTACCTGATTCTGATCTCTTTCCTGGGAGTCATGCTATGGGTAGGTGAGTTTAGCGAGGAAGCGAAAACTCGTAATCAGCAGGAACTTCTTGAATGGCAGGAATCAAGAAAAAATGAAGAGGCAAGATCAACGGAAACTTTAAACTAGATTGAATTTTATGAGGTTAAGCAGGATTGAATGGGCCTCCAAGGTGTCACAGATAGTGGGATTTCGGGAATTTGAGAAATTCTTTGGAGAGGATAGCATCTTCGCTTAAGATGATTGGTTCAAAGAAAGGGTCCTGCCCCTAGGGGCAGGTAATAGCATGGGGATTTCACTTCATTCCGTCGGATTCGTTCTTTGATGTCGTGACTTGACGAAAATCAAAGATCGCAAAGGACTTGTTTTGGGTAAAGTTGCATCAACAGGTTCCACACTTTTCTTCACCAACGCTTCTTCCAAAAAATAATCGAACGAATTCGAATCGCTGGTTATGTTACAAATCATAATCACTCCTTGAAAATTTAGGTTTGGCCCCTCCTTGGGCCTAAATTCCTCCTTGATCAGATAAGGACCCCGTCCCTGGGGTATGGCCTTCCCTGGACTTGATTCCTTATCGGAATATTTTTAAAAGTCTTAACAAGAAAATTTCATTCGCGAATCTTAGTAGAGGAGTTTTTTGTTCCATTTCGGGTATACGCTTGATATAAGATCAACTCTTCAATAAACCTTCCGGCAAAAACTAAAACGCGATCAATCCGATTGAGCTATGAGTTCATTTCTGAGTAATGGGGATCCAGCAGCGATAGAAGGGTTATACCTCAAATTTTGTCAAAATCCAGATTCAGTCGATCCTGAATGGCGATGTTTTTTCCAGGGATTTGAATTTTCCAAGGCGGAATTTCATGAGAACGGGGAGAACCGTTCAAGTATGCCGCCTGTGGATCAAAAAGTTGCAATTTCAAAGAAAGAAATTGCGGTGAGCAATCTGATCGATGCTTACCGTCAACGGGGGCATCTTTTTGCCAGGACAAATCCAGTGCGTCCTCGGCGTATACACGAAATGCCGATCATCCTTGAAGACTTCAGTCTTGGAGAAGGGGATATGGAAACGATATTCCAGAGTGGAGAAAGGATTGGAATTGGTCCGGCATCCTTAAAAAATATCCTCACTTTCTTAGAAAAAACTTACTGCAGTTCTGTTGGAGTAGAATATAAATTTGTAAGAAATCCGGAAGTATTACGTTGGTTAGAAGAAAAGATGGAATCGTGTTCCAATGCTCCAGAATATTCGATTGAAGAACAGGTTGATCATTTAAAGAAAATAAATGAAGCAGTGACCTTTGAGTCTTTTTTGCACACCAAGTTTGTGGGGCAGAAGCGATTTTCCCTGGAGGGATCTGAGGCAATAATTCCAGCGCTGGACACCCTTGTTGAAAAAGGGGCGCTTTTAGGTGTTGAGGAATTCATCATCGGCATGGCTCACCGGGGTCGCCTGAATGTACTGGCCAACATCCTGGGCAAGCCTTATGAAGACATTTTCATGGAATTCGAAGGCAAGATGGTGGGTTCCGATGGATTTGATGGAGATGTGAAATACCACATGGGTCATTCCAGTGACCGTCTCGTTAGAAATGGCAATACCGTCCACCTAAGCCTGACACCAAACCCGTCCCACCTGGAAGCTGTCAATCCTGTGGTTGCGGGCATTTCCCGTGGGAAGATCGATCGACGTTATCATGGTGATGTAGACAAACTTGTTCCGATTCTGATTCATGGAGACGCTTCGATTGCCGGTCAAGGCATTGTCTATGAAACACTGCAGATGTCACAACTCCCAGGGTATCACATTGGAGGAACGGTTCATGTGGTACTCAATAATCAGGTTGGTTTTACAGCGGATTATTTCGAGGGGAGATCCAGTACTTACTGTACTGATGTTGCGAAAACCACACTTTCTCCCGTGTTTCATGTCAATGCGGATGACTTAGATGCTGTTGCTTATGTAACAGAGCTTGCACTGGAATTCCGGCAGAAATTTCATCGCGATGTTTTTGTGGATATCGTCGGATATCGCCGACATGGACACAATGAGTCTGATGAGCCTCGTTTCACCCAACCCTCTCTGTATAAACGTATTGCTGAACACCCCAATCCTCTCAAGGTTTATTCTCAACGATTGATCCAGGATGGAAGGATTTCTGAAGCGGCGGTTCAGAAGTTAGTTGAGGATTTCAAGAAACAACTTTCCGAACGACTGGAAAGTACGAAAAAACAGGAAATTTCGGCTTCAACCTCTTTTCTTGAAGGAGCATGGGCTGGAATTCGGCAACCTGGAGTTATTGATTTTGAACAGTCTCCAGAAACTGGGGTGGATCGTGAAACTTTTCTTAGGTTGGCCCAGAGGGTGACTGACCTTCCGGAACAGATGAGTTTTTTCCCTAAAATCCGAAAGCTCTATGCAGAACGCAGGGCCATGATTCTGGAAAAAGAAATACTTGACTGGGGGGCCGGAGAAACAATGGCCTTTGCGACCATGCTGGAAGAATACCGCCCTGTCCGTATCAGTGGCCAGGATTCAGGAAGGGGGACCTTTGCTCATCGTCATGCAATTGTTACCACGGAGGAAGATTCGAAATATGTTCCACTCAATCACCTCTCAGACAAGCAAGCACCCTTTTCAGTCTATAATTCTCTACTTTCTGAATACGGAGTACTTGGATTTGAATTTGGATACGCCTATTCCACACCAAGAAGTCTGACGATCTGGGAAGCTCAATTTGGAGACTTTGGAAACGGAGCCCAGATTATTTTTGATCAATTCATCAGTTCTGCAGAAACCAAATGGCACCGCATGAACGGTCTCGTTATGCTCTTGCCTCATGGTTACGAGGGGCAGGGACCGGAACACTCATCCGCCCGGATCGAACGTTATATGGAACTTTGTGCAGACAAAAACCTTATGATTGCCAACTGCACTCTACCGGCAAATATTTATCATGTCTTGCGGAGGCAAGTGAATCAGTCCTTCAGAAAACCTTTGATCATCTTTACCCCCAAAAGCCTGCTTCGACATCCTAAATGCACCAGTCCGCTTCAAGATTTTATAAGTGGATCAAGGTTCAGGGAAGTACTCGATGACACCAAGGTTGAACCTGAGAAAGTCCGTAAAGTGCTGTTCTGTTCAGGTAAGGTTTTTTATGACCTTGAGGCATTTCAGGATGAAAAAGCACAGGATCATGTGGCAATTGTCCGACTTGAACAGCTATACCCATTGCCGATTAAACAGTTGGAAAATGTGATTGCTCGTTATCCAAATTGTCAAACCTGGTGTTGGGTCCAGGAGGAGCCAGAGAACATGGGAGCCTGGAGCTTCATGAATCGAAAATTCCGTTTCACCCCAAAACCACTCCAGTTAGTATCACGAAAAGAGACCTCTTCGCCTGCAGGAGGTTTTGTGAAAAAACATACTCTCAATCAACAAGCTTTGATTGAAAGGGCGTTCAGTATCGGCTAACAAATCAATAGTATAAGAACATGTCTGTTCATGAAATTAAAATTCCCAGTCCGGGAGAATCGATCACGGAAGTTGAAATCGGAAATTGGCTCAAAAAGGATGGTGATTTGGTTCAGATCGATGAATCTCTATGTGAGATTGAGACTGACAAAGCAACCCTTCCTTTAGTGGCAGAAGTCGCTGGGAAACTGAAAATTTTCCTGGAACAGGGGGCGACCGCCAATGTTGGAGATGTTGCCTGCAGTATTGACCCTGATAAGGCGGGTTCCATCCCAGTAGAAGAGATTGGTACAACAACTTTAGGATCAGATCAACCAGGAGATCCAGTTGAAGAAAAAAAGTCTTCTTCCCAGGAGACTGTCTACGCAAAAGGACACCCTTCTCCTGCGGCTCAGAAAATAATGAATCAAGAGGGAATGAAAGCAGGTCAGATTGAAGGTACAGGCCCTGGGGGTAGGATCCTAAAACAGGATGTTAGTGATGCGATGTCTGAGCCAACGAATGATGTGAAGCTCACTGAAAAGCCAGTTTCTAATCATGAAGTTCGTGTTGAGGTCAAAAATTCGACACCCATTCCATCTTCATCCTCTCCTGTTTCTGTTCCTTCCGGACAGCGTGAAGTTAAGCGCCAGCGAATGTCCCGTTTGCGAAGAAAACTTTCGGAAAGGTTGGTCTCTGTTAAAAATGAAACAGCGATGCTTACGACCTTCAATGAAATCGATATGCAGTCGATTTATGATCTAAGGTCAAAGTACAAGGATGGTTTTGAGAAAAAACACGATGTAAGGCTTGGTTTCATGGGTTTTTTCGTCAAAGCCTGTTCTGAGGCTCTCAGAGAGTTCCCTGCAGTCAATTCTCAGATCGATGGAGAAGAAATCGTTTCCTTCGAATATGTGGACATGGGGATCGCCGTTAGTGCCCCAAAAGGATTGATGGTTCCGGTGATCCGTAATGCTGAAACACTCAGCATTGCTGAAATCGAGACGGAAATCCGCAGATTGGCAGCCAGGGCCAGGGAGAATCAATTGAGTCTTGCAGAAATGGAAGGCGGGACTTTCTCGATTACCAATGGTGGGGTTTTTGGTTCCATGCTTTCCACACCAATCCTCAATCCTCCCCAGGCAGCTATTTTGGGAATGCACAATATTGTGGAAAGACCCATGGCGATAAATGGAGAAGTCAAAATCCGTCCGGTAATGTTTATAGCTCTGTCCTATGACCATCGACTGATTGATGGTCAACAGTCGGTCAGTTTTTTAGTCCGGCTTAAAGAACTGCTTGAAACACCTGCCCGGATGATTTTGGGAGTCTGAAAAGTAGATGCGTTAAATGAACGGCCTGCTGTTGAATTTATAGAGGTGCTTAAATAATTTCTTTTTTCATAATTTTTATCCATCAAAGCGTTAATGTCGAAATTTGATGCCACTGTAATCGGTTCTGGTCCGGGTGGCTATGTTGCCGCCATTCGCTGCGCCCAGTTGGGGATGAAAACCGCGATTATTGAACGATATCCTACCCTGGGAGGTACATGTCTCAATGTTGGCTGCATTCCTTCCAAAGCTCTGCTGGATTCAAGTGAACACTACCACAATGCGTTGAAGCATTTTGGCAAACATGGGATTGAAACCGATGGACTTAGTCTAAACTGGCCGTCGATGCTTGCGAGAAAGGATGAAGTTGTTTCACAAACCTGTACAGGTGTGGAATACCTGATGAAAAAAAACGAGATTGAGGTTTTTCATGGAAACGGTGCATTTCTCTCCTCCCAATCAATTCAAATTACAAGGGATGACGGAACCCAAATTCAAATCGAGTCGGAAAAAGTCATCATTGCAACAGGTTCCAAACCTTCAAGCATCCCTGGTGTGGAAATAGATAAGCAACGAATCATCACTTCTACGGAAGCTCTTAAATTGAAGGAAGTTCCCAAAAGCTTGCTGGTCATTGGAGGAGGAATTATTGGCCTGGAGCTCGGCTCGGTCTATTCACGTTTGGGCTCTGAAGTACAAGTGGTTGAATATCTGGACTGCCTGATACCATCAATGGATGGGAGCCTGAGTAAAGAAATGTTAAGAACTCTAAAAAAACAAGGAATAAAGTTTTTTCTCAGCCATGCCGTTCAGGAAGTCAAATCTTCTCAAAACAAGGTGTTGATCAGCGCACTGAATAAAAAAGAGGAGAAGGTTGAATTTGAAGCGGATTATTGTTTGGTTGCAGTCGGAAGGCACCCTTATACCGAGGGACTCAATCTGGAGGCGGCAGGTTTAAAAGTCGATGAAAGAGGTCGGGTCCCAGTCGATGAAAATCTCCAAACAACGGTTCAAGGCATATATGCCATCGGAGATGTGGTCAAAGGAGCAATGCTGGCTCATAAAGCAGAAGAAGAAGGCGTCTTTGTTGCTGAAACAATGGCCGGTGAAAAGCCTCACATGAACTATCGAAATATTCCGAGTGTACTTTATACTTGGCCTGAAGCTGCTGGCGTGGGCTATACCGAAGAGGAACTGATATCTGAAGAGAGGGATTATAAATCCGGGAGCTTCCCTTTCAGGGCGTTGGGGCGAGCCCGAGCCGCGATGGAAACTGATGGTTTGGTGAAGATCCTCGCCGACCCGGTCACGGATGAAATTTTGGGCATCCACATGATGGGGGCGAGGGTTGCCGATTTAATTGCAGAAGCCGTGGTGGCCCTGGAATTCCGTGCCAGTACAGAAGATCTTGCCCGCATCTCCCATGCTCACCCGACCTTTGCTGAAGCAGTCAAAGAAGCGGCCCTGGATGCTACGGCAAAACGCCCACTGCATCTTTGAACCAAAGCAACTGATAATATTTTTTTTAAAGAAACTCTCCTTTGGTCTGCTATGATGCAGTCCATCACTTTCCGTTATAAAATAGCTGGGACCCTGAGTGTTTTTATCCTCCTAGTCTTACTTTGGAAAATTCCCGAATCCCTTCAGGATGAGTCACCTTGGACAGACAAAGTGATCCATGTGTTTATTTTCATGGTCATAGGAGCGAGCTACCTGAATGCAGGCACCAACAGCTTCAAGAATTTCAAAAATTCCAGGTTTGGAAAATCCCTGTTGGCTGCGGTTTTCTTTTCAATACTGACTGAAGCATTACAACTTCTTGTGCCCTGGCGTCATGGTGAGTTCTTGGACTTGGCAGCAAACATCCTGGGTGTTTGTTTTTCCGGCATCCTGGCAAAAATAATGTTTCATAACTTATGCGTTGACTGATCTTCGCTGTTGGTTTTAGGTTCCCTCTCTAATCATTGAGCAGAATATTTTACCTTTTTTTGAAATAGGATTGTTCCATCATTGAGTCTGGATTAGGGTTATAATGTTTCATCCAATGAACGTCCACTTAAGATTCGTATACTCTCAATAAATGCTTTTTCATGAACTACCTCGCATTCTGTGGGACCCTTTTAGATTCATGATATAATGTCTGCTCATGACCAGATTCTGATTGTTGACGATCAGGAAAACAACCGACTGGTAGTCGAAGACCATCTTCGCAAGCTTCGTTGCAACATCCATGGAGCTTCTTCAGGAGAGGAAGCACTGGAAATGCTCTCTGCTATAGAACCTGATTGTATACTGATGGATATCATGATGCCCGGAATGGATGGTGTGGAGACTACTCGTAAGATCAAGTCCCAAAAAGACTTCGAAGAGGTGCCTGTTCTAATGATTACCGCTCGGGACGAAACTTCTGCCCTCCAGGATGCATTTGATGCAGGTGCTGTAGATTACCTTGTCAAACCGGTTGATCAGACGGCGTTGCTTGCGAGGGTCCGTTCCGCACTTAGAACCCGTCATGCATTTCAGCAGGTTAGAGACCTCAATCGTGACCTGTTGGCTCAAAAACAGGAATTGAGCAATTTCACCCACATGGTCAGTCACGATCTCAAATCTCCAGTGGTTGGAGCTGCCAGTTTGTTTAATTTTTTTCTTTACCGTCTTCGTGATGATTATCCTGGAATTCTGGAGGATGAGGGGATGAATGAAATGCTTCAGAGGATTCCTGATACTTTTACCAAACTGCTTTCTTTCATCAATACCATGCTTGACTATGCTGAGGCAGGACGTGTTATCGGAAAGCAGGAAATGGTTTCCATGGACAAAGTCCTTCGTGCGGTAGTGCAAAATTTTGAATATGCAGAGAAAGAAGGCATGGTTTATTTTGAGTGGGAAGGAGATTTTCCGGAAGTCTGGTGTGATCCCGTAAGAATGGTCCAAGTTTGGCAAAATCTGATTTCTAATGCGATTAAGTATCGTGGAGAGAAAAACCCTGTCCAAATAAATCTTGGAGGAAGTCTGGTGGAAAACCGGTGGAAATTTTGGGTGGAAGATAATGGTCCAGGAATTCCTGAAGATGAACATGAAAACATCTTCCAGCCTTTCGTCAGGGTGGATCATGATACGGAAGGAAGCGGAATTGGACTGGCAACAACGGAACGTATTTTAAAGGCTCATGGGGGGCAAATCCAAGTGGAGCAGAAAATGACTGAAGGTGCACGTTTTGTCTTTGAACTTCCCAAGCCGAATTGAATCCCATGTCAATGGCTAAGTCCTTCTCCCCAGTCCGGTGGTATCATGGCAAATATTCGGAGGGCTATGATTTACGTCCGGTACGAAGTGCCAGAATAGCCGGCAGAACATTAAAATTCTTGGCTTTGGCGATCAGGGTGCCTTTGCTGAAAGGCTTAATCGGGCGAGTGATTCTTTGGCAGTTGGGAGTTTTCAGGTTCCGCAGACACAGTCCCTCAGGGGAAGCGGTCATGCATCCGGTTCATCCGAACCAGCGTCAACTCACGAAAAAAGAGTCGAGGATTTCACTTCAACATTTTTTCCAATCGGCAAAGGATAAACATTCACCACGAACCAAACTTGCTCTGCAAAAAAAAGAACAAGGAAAAAAGAGTAAATCCCAGAAATCCAGTGAGATGGAGAAGGTGGAGGGGGTTTTTGATTTCCACAATGCCTATCTTCAGGGGTTCACCACCCCATTGCAGGTCGCTCAAAGGTTTTTGGATGTAATCCGCAGTATGGAGGAAAGCGCGGTGCCTTTAAAACCAATGATGATGTGGGATGCCAAGGATATCCTCCATCAGGCGGAACTCTCGACGAAACGGTTTGAACAAGGGAAACCGTTTGGGATTCTGGATGGGGTTCCTGTTGCCATTAAAGATGAATTGGACCTCTTGCCCTATAAAACCATGGCTGGGACCCGTTTTTACTCACAATCCGCACCGCACCAGGATGCAACGGCGGCAGCAAGGCTCCGTCGGGCTGGGGCCTTGATGGTAGGGAAAAGCAGTATGCATGAACTGGGGATGGGAGTGACAGGAATGAATACGACCTGTGGGACTGCCAGAAATCCACACCATTTGGATCATTATCCAGGTGGTTCAAGCAGTGGTTCGGCGGTCGCAGTTGCTTCAGGGATATGTCCGCTTGCATTAGGTTTGGATGGTGGAGGATCGATCCGGATCCCCGCCAGTCTTTCAGGAGTAGTTGGCCTAAAGACGACATGGGGCAGGGTCAGCCGTTCTGGAACAACTCCTCTTTCGTGGAGTGTTTCAACGGTAGGACCTATAGGTGCGACGGTTCAGGACACCGCGGTAGGGTATGCAATGATAGCAGGTCCGGATGAAAATGATGCATGGTCCATGAATCAGCCAGAAGTGCATCTTAAGGGGGTTTTCGATTCGAACCTGGAAGGGATTCGGTTGGGATGGTTTCCGGACTGGCTGCATCATTCCAAGCCTGAGGTCGCCAATGCGGTCAAAAAAACATTTGATTACCTTAAAGAAGCAGGTGCGACCATTCATGAAATCAGTATCCCAGGTTTGGATGCAGCACATTTGTCCCTGTTGATATCTATTGTGAGTGAAATGCGTTCTTCGCTCCACGTCTTTTCAGAGAGATGGAACTCTCCCTTATGTTTGGAAAATTTCATTAATCTCAGGGTTGCCAAATTGCTCCGAGCCGAGGATTACCTTAGGGCTCAGCGGATTCGTGCGGAAGCTATGAAAAATTTTAGTCAGGTTTTTCAGAATGTGGATGCTTTGATCACTCCTTCTACTGCCTGCACTGCCCCTGAGATTGCTGTAGACGGTCAGAATGCTGGAGAATCAGACATGGCCAAGACAAATGAGCTAATGCGTTTTATAACCCCTGCCAACCTTACAGGGTTACCTGCGATTTCAATGCCGGTAGGATATGATGGTCGTGGACTGCCAATTGGACTTCAGTTCATGGGTGATGCATGGCAGGAAGCTTTATTATTGAGGTTGGCGTATGTACTGGAACAATCCATTGAACGAAAAATGCCTATGCTTCATTACTCTCTTCTTCAGGAACAACGTCCTCATGACGCATGATCCAACTCCAAAAGTCTTGATGCGTCCATCATGGCTCATTTATAATTGGCAATATTTGTTTCATGTCACTTATCAGTTGATTCATTTTTCAATGACTAAGTGAATTAAGGAAAAAAGGGCCAGTAGCTCAGTTGGTTAGAGCAGTCGACTCATAATCGATCGGTCGCAGGTTCAAGTCCTGCCTGGCCCACCATAGATTTGAAATCAAAATGAATGATAGATCAGAAAAAGAAAAAGAACTTGAAGAAAAGATCAAGGAACTGGAATTCCGAATTGAAATGGATGAGAGTTTATACAACGAATTAGCCAATCATCACAAAGTCAATCGAACTTTGATCAATAACTACAGGGAAACTCTCAAAGAGTTGAAACTTCAAAATCTAGGTGATGAAATTTCTTCTAGAATTGATGAATTAAGTAAAGAGAAAGCAGATTAAAATCTATGCGCTTAATCATGAATTATTCATAGAATAGCCTTTTTGCCATAATAATTAATTAGTATTGAAAATGACTTTTGCTTTATGAGTTATGTGGTTCATGTTACCGCTGTTGTGGAGGGGGACATCGAAAAAATAGAGGGACTGATCAATCAGTATCGTTACAAGTGCCTTGAACACCAACCTGGAATGCAGCAATTTTTCGTCTGCAGGCATCTTGAACAGAAAAATGTCTTTCTCTATACCCAGATTTTTAAAGATCAGGATGCCCATCATTCACATCTTGAGGGAGAAGATCCTAAATGGTTCTTTCAGCAAATGGAAGAGAACGAATTCAGTTTCCAGGGGCAATGGGTAGCAGGTACAGAAATAGAATCTTCAGTGGGTCAGATACTCAATTAATATATTCCTCACTCCTTTCTTATTTTCAAGTAAAGATCCCCCAGCATGAGTTATGTCGTTGCGATAAGGATTCAACTTGAAGGAGATCCTAATATTTTCAGGGAAATGGTGATGCAATATCGGGAAAATTGTCTTTCGCATGAAAGAGGAATGGAACAATTTCTGATCTGTTCTGTGACTGATGATGATAAGGGATTTTTGCTGTTGGAAGTTTTTGAGGATCAGGAGGCTCATCAATTTCATTCAGAAGGTGAAGACTTGAAAAATCTTATTCAATCAATGCAGGAGAAAAACATGCGGATGGAAGTGATGATGATGGGAGGAGAGGAAATCGAACCGGAGAATAAACCTATTCTCAACTAATATTTTAAGTCAGTATTTCTTTTTTCACGGATTATTTTTCATTCTATATCATCACCAGGACGACTCCGGTTACAGCCAGGACAGAAAGTTCAAAACCAAAAAAAGAGAAAAATACTGAAAATACCAGCAAATCATCAGAAGTCTGTTGAGGAGTTGCCACTGATGCTGTGACCGGTTTTTCAATATTGACAATTTTTTCAACTACCACTTTTTCCACCACGGGGTCTGGTTTTTGAGCTTTGTCTACGGTTTGTAGCACTTGATCTGCCACAGATAATTCATTGATAAGATGATCCAGTTCAAAAGTTTTTGACATGGTTTTTACAGTCTTTCAATTCTCAAACAAGTTGGCAAAAATTTTATCATTCATGAATGCTTCATGGGATTCAGAAAACTGATGGAGCATGTCGGAATTGCTCTTCTGAAATGTGAAGATCTTTAATCACCTTTCTGAAGAAATGATCCTCCTCTTCCAAAAAAAGATCATCGGAAAGTAGCATTTCAAAAAGATATACAATTATCTTCAAGCGTTCGTCCTGGGGGTGTTGATTGATTTCGGTAATGCATGCCTGGTAAATTAGATCTGTTTGATGATTTTTGTGATGATTTTGAAGCCCTTCGATATCAAGTGGGATCTTTTCATGGTTGGAAACTTTTTGAATGTATTCACGTTCAGAATCTGCTATTTCATTGTCCACTGAAGCTCCAAGCCAGAGCAGGTGAATCAGTGCATGATGAGCATCGAATTCCATGAATGGACGGCTACCGAATTGATATCAATTATCAAGCGCGGCATGCGCTTAATTTTTTAAACAGGTGAAGGTTTAATTTTCTCTTTTTCAGCAGAACGGTTCCAGTTTATTTTTCTTACTGTTTTTTCCCAAAATAAACTGAATTGATAGTATATGGTTCCCAAACCATGGAAAAAAACAATACTAATTCTGGTTGGATTCTTTTCCATCTATAAAGTCCAAAAACTAAAGGCATAATACGAAGCAGCACTGATCATCGATAAAGAGACAATAATGGCTAAATATTTCCACATGCTATGAGGGTGATCTCCCCTAGCATTTTGGGTTCCTCTTATTGGTTTGGCAAAATCCTGAATCATGTATCTAAAAATAACTTTGTCACTGCTCAGACGTTTGTAACGATCTTTAATTATACAGCTTCAACTTTGATGCCAAAGAACGATTATTTACTAGAGTTGGGAGTGTAAAAAACAGGACAAAGATTGCTGATTCCAGAGATAGAAGGAATTCAGTTTTTCAGAATTCCTTTAACGGAATAGGCTATCACTGCAGCAACCTGTTCGGGTGAACGGCAAACGGCATCAGCAGCAGCATCGATTTCCTTCAAAGCATGATCGTGTTCTTCGTCATGGAGAATGATGATTGATTTGTTAAAGGCGTGAGCGATACCTGCTTCAAAGGCGGCATTCCACTGCTTGTATTTTTTGCCAAATCGGACTACCACGATATCAGCCTCCTGGATCAGTTTTCTCCTTCGGATACCGTTCAATCCTGCACCTTTTTGGTCATGCCAGAAGCGATCACTTTCTGAGCCCAGGAGTATTGCTCCACAATCGTCACTATTTTCATGAACTGTATTAGGTTCTGAAAATAAGATAGGAACCTGATACGTATTCAGTACATCCTTGATTTGTTCACGCCAATCGGTGTGGATTTCTCCTGAAAGGTAGACATTCCAGGGGTTTCCAGGTTCGTTCTTCAGCTCTGTATCTTTTTTTACTCTCATTCTTGGTGCATCTTTGTGGGTTGTGAAAACAATTTTCTGAGATGAGTTAATTCGATAATTAGAAGGCTATAGAGATAGAAAATAATTTCTACCAAATCGACTAAAGCGTTCCAGATTCTCTCTCATAGTTAAAAAACAGCAATATAGGATAGAGGTCGCAATAACTGCATGCAAGTCGGTCATGGAAACTTCGAGAACACTTTTTGAAAAGAAACTGGAAGTCTGAATTTCATGGTGTAAGCTATGTTTTCTTACGAGAATCAATCCAATAAATGTTTACAATATTTTCTTTCCCAAGCATTCAAAAGATCTATTTTGAAGGGTTCCAGGGTAAGGGAAAACATGTTTTTCAAAACTTTTCGAACAATATGCAGATGGTGCTACGAGAATTGCATATGTGTTCAAACCTGGAATTCCATTCAGCAGGGGAATCTGAGAAGGGATGATCCAGCCTTGATGATGAACCAAGATGAGAAAAAAGTATGAGTGTTGGTAAACTGACCGGACCCAAAAAAGCAGCGATTCTTCTCTTAGCACTTGGTGAAGATGCAGCAGCGGAAGTGTTGAAAAACCTTGAGGAAGTTGAAATCCAGCAGGTGGGTTATTTCATGACACGATTTACGGATATTTCTCCTGAAGAAGTAGATATCGTGCTGGAAGAATTTTATCGAAATTCAGTGACCCAGGAAGAAGGAGTGAATATCAATGCCTCCCCAGATTTTGTCCGTAATGCTCTGAATAAGGCGGTTGGACCGGATCGAGCCAAAGAATTGTCAGACAACCTTAGTGCGACAGGAGAGGATGCAGGACTGGATGCATTGAGATTTATTGAACCCGTAATGATTTCGAACTATATCCGGAATGAACATCCTCAGACCATCGCCCTGGTTCTTTCCTACCTGAACAACCTTGAGCAGGCTTCAACTGTGTTGAGGACTCTTCCTGAAAGCGTGCAGGCTGATGTGGTCTATAGGATGGCAGTGATGGAAAGCATTCCCCCAGGAGTTGTTCAGGAAATGAATGATGTGCTGACGGAGGAAATGAAGGCTGCGGGAAGTGGAGGTGCTAAAGTGGGTGGTGTGGAACCGGTAGCAGAAATTTTGAACTCCGTTGACAAGGCAACGGAAACTCGGATTCTTTCAACCATTGAAGAATCAAATCCGGATCTTGCTGAACAGATTCGCGAACTGATGTTCACTTTCGAAGATCTGGCTCTTATCGACGCCAAGCAAATGCAAACGGTGATGAAAGACGTGGATCAGGCCGATATGGTTCTTGCCCTGAAGACGGCGAGCGACGCGATCAAAGAACTCATTTTCAGCAGCATGTCCACCCGTGCTGCGGAGATGGTTCGTGATGATTTAGAAAACCTTGGACCTGTAAAAGTTTCTGACGTAGAAACAGCTCAACAGAAAATCATCAAAGTCGTTAAAAAGCTTGAAGAAGATGGTACAATTGTTATTGCTGGTGCAGGAGGAGGAGATGTGGTATAAATATAAGTTTGGTGAAATTTTCTGCATTTTTTGCTGATAAATTCATCGTTATGTTCCCATTGGGAACAGTTTTGTTTAGGTCTGTTATTCGGTGCTATGTCAGCGCAGAGAGCTTCAGACCCCATGAAATGAAAGGATAATCATGGCAGTTGGAACGGTAAAATGGTTTAACCCTACCAAGGGATATGGATTCATCCAGCCCGACGGGGGTGGTAGTGATGTGTTTGTTCATAAAAACGACCTTCACGGGACCTTCATCAACGAAGGCGACCGAGTGGAATTTGAAATCGGTGAGGGACGTAAAGGGCCTGCGGCTCAAGACGTTCGCAAGCTCACAGATTAATTTTCCTTCAAACTATATCGGGGTCCCGGCACTTCTTCCGGGTTGTGATCGTGAGGGTTGCGCCTTTCAGGCCCATTCTTTTGACCCCGTTCCTTCCTTTTTTTATACCACAAAAAAGAATTTCCAGAAAAATTATTTCGAATTTTGAAAGCAATTTTTGGAGTGCTGTTCAAGCCTAGTGAATTAACTTCAAGCCAGGGTGCTTGATTATAGATCGTAAAGTGTTCTTTTGAGGTAATTTCTGACTGAGGGATCCTGTTTCAAAAAATCCATCAGTTCCTGCATTTCGAGGAGGATCCCGTCTTCCGATTCAAACGGTTGGTTCAGGTCGCATTTGTGCTGAAGTTCCCGAAGTCTTTGCAGGGCGTATTTTTTTGAAAGTTGCATACTCTTTCATCTTCAACTTCAATGCCAAGATAGGAAAAGAGTCTCATTGACTGCGAAGCTTCTCACGTTTTTGAAGTTGAATCTGGAAATCCTGGAAACCTACAGCCCAGAGTGGTTCCTGCTTCCACCTGTAATTTTGTTTAAAAAACAATCTTAATTGATTCAGGATGCAGGATTTGATTTTTCCTGGCGAAGGTCCCTGAGAATTAGCGATACGCATACATTTTTTGATAAGCCGTTCAGCAGTGATATCTCGAATGGTAAGGTACTGAAAAGCGGCATGGGTTACGATCAATTCTACAGAAAGAAAGAGGTGTGTCTGACCATCCTTGAGTAATTCACGGAATTTACTGAACATGAACGACCGATATCCATGCGGTTTCATAGGTCTTTTCAGCACATCCTGATAACGTGATTTTTCTTCAACACCTTTCAGGAGGACGCAGCTTTGAATTTCATGGGGGGTTGTCCAGATTTCGTGGCATTCTTCAAGATTTCCTGCAGAAGCATGATCACTGAGAAGAAGAATTACTCCCCATAAAACAATCATGAAGGGATAATTGAAAAATGTTTTGTAAAATGATGCTAAGGTTTTCAAATGGATAATGTGTGTTGTGTTTGTAGTGGCATAAGAAATGATGCAGATCCAGGATTAACGATACTTTGTTATTCTCGAAAGAAATGCAGGTTCCGACCCTTCAAGATCCAAGATGTTCAGCCCAAATAAATAAACAAAAACAAACAGGTCTCTAGATGAAAAATCCTACCAATGAATGGAAACAAACGGTTGGGTTTTCAGTTGAAACCTGGAGTCCTGTAGGGCTTCCGGATGGTGAACCCCTGAATGGATATTTTTCTCGAATGGAAAGGTTGAGGAAGGATCACCCCCTTGAAGAACTCTTTCATGCCTTCACAAGGAGTCAGGATGAAGAACGCTGGACTTACCTGCCCTATGGGCCCTTCAAGAATTTCCCATCATTTGAAACATGGATCAATGAATTTGCTCTAAGCGAAGATCCTTTCTTTTATCTAATTTTCTCTAGTGATTCTCGAGAACCCCTTGGGTTATCATCTTATACGAGAATCGATCCAGAGAACGGCGTGATAGAGGTGGGACATATCCATTTTTCCAAAGGGTTACAAAAGCATGCTGCTGCTACAGAGGCCATGTTCCTGATGATGAAAAACGCATTCGATATGGGATACCGTCGTTATGAATGGAAATGTGACTCTTTGAATCAACCATCCTGTCGTGCTGCTGAAAGACTTGGTTTTTCATTTGAAGGGATTTTTCGCCAAGCAAGAATTTATAAAGGACGCAACCGAGACACCATATGGTTTTCGATCATTGATCAAGAATGGCCAGGACTTCAAAGAGTATTTCAACAATGGTTGGCGCCCCAGAACTTTGACGAAAAAGGTCGACAAAAAATATCCCTGACTCAATTGACCCTGCCGATAATCAAAGCACGGACATCCTGAAAAAATCAGGTTTTGATCAAGATATTCAGGAACGTAGCCTTTCCGGTGAAAGGTCAGAGGGGTTGACGCCTAGTGCAGTTACCTCTTCGGGAAATTCTTGTTTTAAGACGAGTGACGCAGCTACTCTTGAAAGAGCAGGTGAGGTCTGAATGCCATACCCCCCTTGTCCGGCAAGCCAGAAAAAACCAGGATGGTCCGGGTCGTACCCAGCAACCGGTGTTTTGTCTGCAACAAAACTTCTCAAACCTGCCCATGTTTTTGAAGCACTTTTTATAGGGAAATCCAATGCCTTTTCGATTCGTTCTACTGCCAGGGCGAGGTCCCAGTCCTGCGGTCTGGCATCTTGAGGTTCAACCGGAGTTTCATCTGCTGGTGAACCAAGCAAATGCCCTCCTTCTGGTTTGAAATAGAAAGACTCTTCGACATCCACGACCGCTGGCCATGCTCTGCAATTGATGTCATGAGGAGGTTCAAAAAGCATTGCGGTTCTTCTTTTCGGGACAAGACTGACAGGAGCAACCCCACAATTTAGAGCAACTTGATCCGCCCAAGCACCTGCGGCATTGATCAAGATTTCGGTATGGATAAGGGTTTTTTCTAAAAAAGCTTTCCAGCTGTTTCCGTCTTTTTCGGCTTTCAGGAGTTTATGTTCCGTCAAGATTTCTCCGCCGGAGTTACGAATGCCTCTCAAAAATCCCTGATGCAGGACATCCACGTCGATATCCTGGGATTCGGGCTCAAGCACTGCTGACGCGAAATAATCCTTCCGGAGGGATGAAACCAATTCCAGGGTCTCTTGCTGATCAAGCCATTTCACAGTCGGACAAAGTTCTTGAATTTCATGGAAAAAGATTTGAAGTTTCTCCAACTGGTCTTCACGTGCTAACATCAAAACCCCCCTTGGAAGAATAAGAGGATGATCAGCAAATCCTGCAGGAGGATTTCTAAAGAATTCTCCACTCACTTTGGTCAGGGCGCGAATGACACGATTGCCATAACTCTCTGCAAAAAGAGCTGCAGAACGACCCGTTGAATGATATCCAGGTTGCTCCTCCATCTCCAACAATAGGACCTTGCCCTGTCCTGAAAGTCGATAAGCAATCGAAGCTCCTGCGATGCCTGCTCCAATTACCAAAAAATCACATCGATGTCCTTTTTTGACCATGAAGGGTGGTTGAATCAAATTTTAATGAGCATGGTTTTCATTGTTTCCCAAGACGTATGATGTGTGATTTTTTAAAAATCGACCATTGTCGGGCAAACTTATATTTTTGTTTTTTTGCCTCGGATGAAGTTTCAAAAAATCCCAATCTTATTCGAAATTCAGGTTCTAAAGTTTTGCCGTCAATTTTTCTGGATAAGTAACTAAAATCGCTCATTAGTGCTGCCAAAGCCAGATCCTCTAAGGCTTTATTTTGTTTCGGATAAACAGGGAATTGAATCACCCACGGTTTGTTTCTAGGTTGTTTCAGGTTGATCAGTTCGCGGGACATTTCGCGTGAATCGGGAATCACCGACCAGATCCTCCCCTCAATTTGGATGGATTGCCTCAAACGTTGCTGTATCTTCAAACCTTCTTCCAGTGCGTCTTCCGTGTTTTTAAAAAAACCAACTCTAACCCGATACCAGTATTTCTTTTCGAATTTTTCTTCGGTTCGATGGAGGTAGGTATAATAGCCTTCATCAATCAAACGTCTGGTCCAACTGATTGCTTCAGTGAAATTGTCGGATTTAAACGACCCCAATTGGACCGAATATTTCCCTTGTTTTTTCCTGGAAAGGATGTCTTTACGAGCATCGAGTTCAGAACGGAATTGGATCCGGATTTTATCCCCGACTAGCGCCCATTCCCAATCTCGAGAAGTCTCAGGAGTGAGTGGAAGATTAATTTTCAGGTGGTTCTGCAGCACCAGAATCATCCACTGATCCAGAGGTTGTTCATTAATGTGTTGGTCGAATATATTGAAATAAGAATCTCCTGCTTCAACCAAAGCAGAACGGTTGGTCATTGCAATTGGTTCAGAAGAATTTTCTGCAATGCTCTTATTGTCTGTGGAACTGATCGAAGTCTCATCAATTAGATCTATTCCGTCTTCTTCCCACTGCAGGGTTTGCCTAACCATGATCTCCTGTTGGAGATCGTAGGTTTGGATTCTGACCAGGCGATAGGCTGTAAATGTCAGTAGAATCACTCCTGACCAAATGAAGATCAGCAGTGTCCAGGAAACATTCTTGTTCACGAATGAGAGGAGATGAAGTATTTTGTCATGCCATATCTATCAACCTGATCAGAAACAGGAAGTCAATGGAAGTGAGTGAGGGACTACTTTATCTGGGTGGCATTTCAGCAGATTCACTGCTCGAACGTTTTGGCTCACCCCTTTACGTCTATGAGAAGGATGTGCTGATCAACCGCTTCAGGAAGATGATTAACTGCTTTCCGTCTGATGAAGTAGACATTCATTATGCCATGAAAGCAAATTACAATCCATCCCTGCTGAATCTTCTTCGTGTGGAAGGGGCTTGCATTGACGCCGTCTCAATGGGAGATGTTCAGATGGCATTGGAGGTAGGATTTCAACCTCAGCAGATACTTTTCACAGGCAATAACTCCCGATTTTCCGAGATTGAATTCAGTATGGAAAGGGGAGTCCCCGTCAATCTTGGCTCTCTTGATCTGTTGCAGCAATATGCGATCCGATATCCTGGAACCTCAGTTTCTATCCGTGTTAATCCAGGCATGGGTGCAGGTCACCATGCTCACTGTATCACCGGAGGACCTGACTCCAAATTCGGAATCTACCAGGATCGTTTGAATGATGCATTACGCATCTCGGAAACCCACAGCCTGAAAATCACTGGCATACACTCACACATTGGTACTGGAATCCGAAAAACCGAGGCAATGCTTGAGGCAATGGATCTGATTCTTGATGTTGCAAAAAGTTTCCCGGATCTAGAGTTTGTTGATTTCGGAGGAGGATTCGATATTCCCTATCGTGATTCGGATGAAGAACTGGATCTTGAAGAATTGGGCCAGTGTATGCGTCAACGTTTTGAGCAATTCTGTCGGGATTACGGTAGTGTTTTGAAGATGAAAATCGAACCTGGTCGATTCATCATTGGGCCTGCAGGAACTTTATTGGCAACCGTCACCAATCTCACTGAAACACCGGCAAAAAGGTTTGTCGGCTTGGACACGGGATTCAATCATTTGGTCCGTCCTATCATGTATGGTTCTTACCATCGTATTGTCAATGCTTCACGGATGAATGACCCTACTCAGGAAGTTGCAGTAGCCGGGAATATCTGCGAAAGCGGAGATGTTTTTACGCGTGATTTTGAAAATTCTACTCGGACCTTGGGAATTCCCCAATTGGGTGATTGTATAGCAATCTTAGATACCGGGGCGTATGGCTTATCAATGGGGTCTCAATATAATCTTCGCGAACTGCCAGAAGAAGTGTTGGTGAGTGGAGGGGATGCAATTGTGATTCGACGTAGACAAACTTTCAAAGATTTAATTCAGAACTTTAATTGGTTTGATGAAAAAAGATTTTAAATTGTTTTTGTTCCAGTACGTTTTCGTTTGACCAAGCCACGCAAGGCCTTCGCAGTTAGTCAAAACCAGTCTGGAAGGCCGAGTCGAGGTCCAAAATAATAATTGAATCCGACCCAAACTATCAGGAAAACTCCAGCAAGTACCCAAGCCATCAACGTCATGAAATCCCAGTCATTTATTGTCATTTTTAAACTGGGTGAAGATGTCTGACTGTACTTTACGGAGTTGTTCGTCCTTTCCACTTTTCGCAGCTTGGACCAACTTGTAGGCAAAAAATCGTGAAAAATTCATAACCTGTAAAATGTTGGAGGTGTAAAAACTACCCTTTCATACGCCTCGCTCATTAAATTGGTTTTATGCTTTTCTGATTATTCAGATTTAAATGCCTCGTTTGAACCATGAAATAAGAAAAAACTAAGCCAGGATTTAAACACTCTATTCTTTATTCCTGTGTTTTTTCTTAAGGAAAGGATAAATCTGGGTGAAGTCCTTAAGGGGTTCAAGTTCTGAAAATTGTTCCCAGTATTCCTGGACAATTTTCCCAACAGGGGACAGTGTTTGTGCTTTGAGTACCGATTCTCTAAAGAGACTGATGTCCTTTGACATCATGGTGTTGCTAAAACCAGCAGCATAGCGATTGGTGACAACTTGTTTAGGGAATTTATCAAGTGTTGCGGAATTGACACCAGTGGAAACATTCAGTACTTCAAACATCTGCTGTGGGTCCAGTTCCTGACTCATTCCAAATGCATAAGCCTCGCTTGTTGCCAACATGGCTGTTCCGGAAAGGAAGTTATTCAAAAGCTTCATCGCCTGACCCTGGCCACATCTATTGCCTACATAAAAGATGTTGGCTGCCATGCTCTGAAGAATTTCATCCAGTTGACGGAATCTGGATTCAGATCCTGATCCCATGAAGGTCAGAGTCCCGGCCTGTGCTCCAGATTGACCACCTGAAACCGGACAGTCGAGGTAAACGATTTTGGCTTTTTCTACAATAGGTTCGACATGTTTCACAGCATCAACACCGATGGTGGAAGTATCCACCAGGGTATTGCAGGTGTGCTCCTCAATCAGGACCATTTCCTGAGCTGTTTGGATGACAGATTTTCCGTCGGGTAGACTCAAAAAAATTGTATCACAAGAACCAATAATTTCTTCCAGGGAATGGCAGCATACCGTGCCCTCAGGTGCTCGTTCATCAGTGCCTGCGATATCAAAAACACGTAGCATGCTAACTGCATTTGAGAGGTTTTTGGCCATCGGGGCGCCCATGCTGCCTAAGCCGATGAAACCGAAACGCTCCTCAGGTAGGGGTGATGGTAGACTCATTCTCCGTTGACTTCATTCAAAACTTCTCGAGCCAGTCTGAAGCTTTCCACTCCAGCAGGAAAACCGCAGTAACCGGTAATTTGAAGCAATACGTCCTTCAGTTCCTTGATGCTGACTCCATTGTTCAGTGCTCCGCGAAAATGCAGTTTGAATTCATGGGAACGTCCCAGGGCAGCGAGCATGCCAAGATTCAGGATGCTTCTCTGTTTGCGGTCCAGCCCATTACCGCTCCAGATTTTCCCCCAGCAGTATTCGTTGAGCACTTCCTGAAGTTCTTGATTGAAGTCATCGGCCTGACTCAGCGAACGTTCAACATATTCTGCACCTAGTACTTCTTTACGATTCGCAAGTCCTTGATCGTGGAGTTTTTGATCCATCAGTTTCCTTCTATTACTTGGTTTAAGAAAATTGCACTAGCAGTGCATTGAATTTCTGATTTAAGAGAAAATATTTTAATCGGTGTTCCTTTTTTCCTTCTGTTTTTTCCTTCTCTCTTCTCCTGCAAGAGCCAACGCTTTGATGTTTCCATCATGTACGGCCATATAATTCTGTCTCCATTCGTTCGAGCCCCATCTGAAAGGGGACTGCAATGTGGTTCGAGGCTGAGTTGATGAGGATAACAATTCAAGTGCCATATCCAACAAGTGTAATTGCATCTGAGGATTTCGAGGTTTGCCGCAGGGGTTTCCCAAGGGGAAATCGGTGAAGAGGAATCGAGGGACTCCGCATTCTTCAACAATATCTTTTGCGGATCCCATGATTACGGTTGCGATTCCACCATTTTCGAGTGTTCGTGCAGCCAGGCTCACGACCTGATGGCAAACGGGTCAGACAGGCACCAGAAGAACAGCATCCACTGCGTCTTCCCGGCACCAACTGAGGATTTGTTGAGCATCTTCAAGGGATCTCCGCTGGCTGTAATCGGTAGGGATTCCATAAAAACGTTGGGAAACAGCGCCGATTTTACCCTCCTGTTTTTTTTGCATCAAAGCCTGCAAAGGTAGATAACTCCCGAGGTCATCCATGTCTGTGGCCTGCTTATCCCAAGACACATCATCTGTATAGAGTTTTACCGGTATCGGGTCGGAAGGAGCTGCATACGGTCTCTTCGGTGGTGCTTCAGGTACCCCCTCGGGTTCATCTCCTTTAGGGAAAAAAGCTGTGGTGACGATGCCAATGGTGCAATCTGTGACTAACCGGTTCAACTGTGTGAAAGGTGAGTCTTCATGAAAGGCCCAACCATAAGGGCTAGGATATCCCTGAGCTTCATAATATTCCCTGGACTTGTCAATGTAGCTGACAAAAGAACGATTGGATAAACGTTGATGTGCCATTTAAAAAAATAACTTTGACTGGATGTGTTGATGGTTCATGAGCTTCATCGAAGATATATTTTTTCAAAAACCGTATTGGAGCAGAATCAAGGATTGAATGTAAAGTGAACTTTATTTTGAAATTTAGAGGAAAATATAAATTACAGAGGTTCCTATGATGCATTCAAGCTATAGAAAATTCCTTCTGGCACATGTTATTGCATGGAGAACGATAACATCATGTACAATTATATAGGGTCGTTGTGCCTGAAAACCAGAAAATGAAAATGAGAAAGAAATTCACGATCATTCTATTTTTGACAAGCCTTGTGCTATATCCCGCAAAAGGTGAAGAAATTAAGGAATATCATCCTGAATTACCTGACTGGCTCCAAGAACGACCGCGATCTACAAGGTCTGAAGACAACAATGCTTTTCATCCACGTAGACCTTTTAAATGGTGGAATGCTGAAGAAATACGTGATACTCAGAAAATGCTTTTCGGTATCATTTATGATGAAAAGACTCAGCGCAGGTCGATGGAAGTATCCAAGGGACGTTGGGAACAAGGCGCCCAAACTGCAAAGAACTGTTCCATTCATCGTTGTGGAAACTGATGAAAAAAAATCTATGGCCTCTGTTGTTCTCATTGTTCATGATGCCTTTTACCGTTTGGTCTGAATCTCCTTGGGAGGTGGATCCTAAAAAGTACCGTCCATCCCTTCCGCCTTGGCTTCTTCCCAGGAATAAAATTCAACTCTCCAAGGAGTCCAATGCTTTTTATCCGGAAATCTATCTCAACTGGAAAGAGCGGCTTGTTCGGAGTGACCAGCAGAAGATCCTAAAAATGATCAGCCAAGAGAGTCAGACTGGTATGCGTCAGCATACTCGACTCAAGTATGATCACCAATCCAAGATCGCAAAAAATTGTTCCATTGCCAAGTGCAGTCAGTGACTTGGGATCGTTTTTTGTGTAAGTCCTTCAGCGCTAAAGGAACCCAATCTGCATGGATTGGGGGTCGGTCTCTTTCGATTCAATTTATGATATGAGTTCTGTTCCTTTTACATTTATTTCTTGGATCACCCTAGGGCTTCAGCGTCTTTCAAAAACTGAGTTTAAAAACCTTAGTTCAGGATGGATCCAATTATCCATCAAAACCGTTATTGTGTTTTTGTTTTTGACTACAACGTTGATGGCGCAGAATGCGGTTCCCAATATGGATAATGATGTAAACAGTAATCCTGCTTTACTCGGCTTGAGCGACCGGGTTTCAGTCAATCTTGTGGGCACCTCTTATGTAGATGAAGAGAGCTATTTTGGCACCAAGGTTTATGAAACGAGCATGACCGCGTCCCAGGCCAGCATTGGACTCAGAAGTCGCTTACTCAACACCGAATTGGGTTCATCATCGTCCAAAGTTCAGATGATTGAGGTGTCAAGCGGACGCAAGGTGACGGAAACTGAAAGTAGGGCGCCATTGTTTCAGGGATCGTTGACGATCAGTTCTAATTTTTCTTTGGGTGCGGGCTTGATCAGAAACAGTAGAGACTACCGGAATTATGATAATTCAAGCCTCAATGGAATCCGGACGGTCGATCGATATAATGCAGGAACCGTTTTGAACCTGGGCCCCCTTTTTTTCGGTTACCAACAGTTCATCAGCCACTATGGGGAGTCCCCTGCTAGGGTGGCTTTCAGCCGGCGGGGTACGATTGCTTCCATTGGTGTAGTCGCTGGCAGTTTGTGGGGAGATATGGGGTCGATCGAATATGCACGAACCACTCAGGATGCTGTCAAGAAAGAGTCGGATGGAGAACGTGCCGGGATCGATGTAGGAGAAATCAGCGGTTATTCTTTCAGTTTTTCGGCCGTTGTCAATAATATCATGTTAGGACTCTACAGAGGGGAGCAAACGGCCAAACAATCCCCTTTGTTTGTCGAAATATTGGATGATTATCGTTATTCCGTAACCGTTTACAAACTCGGCTATCGTCCTCGAATGGGTTTTTCTATTTTTGTGGCGTCGATAAGTGATAAATCAAGAATGACCTTCGAAGGACTATATCAATCCTACTTCGGAAGCGAATATTTTACTGCTAAAGGATCCGGTACCACGGTCGGGATGGGATATACATTTTGAACAAGCTTCTACCGTAAAATAGCATCTCCTAGCGTGCTCAGTTTTATGAAATTCAAGGCTCCTTTCTCAGACTCATTCTTATTTTGTGTAAAGTACTTCAGATCAAGGCATGCTGTGGGGATAGAAATCAACATTCTGCATCAATTGATTTTCCTGCCTGATCAAGTATCCTGCTTCTCGGCTTGACTTAAGGTAGTTCTGCCATTCCGGATCCGCTTTCATATTATTTCTTCGTTCTTCCCGGTCTGCTGCATTTTTATAAACCCAAATATGGATGTAACGGTTTGGGTTGCCGGTTTCTCCAATCAGATAGGCGAGTGGGGTGCCCAAAGCTCGAGATTGAGGTGCTTTGCCGTATTTTTCATAAATTTCCAGGTGCATCATGAGCGTTCCAGGGAGACATTCATAGGTTCTGACATCGTATAGCATAACTCTTCCTCTTTTTGTGTCGTAGATTAACAATCATCATTGGCCCGCTTTGGTGTTCAAGTCGAGATCAAAAAATTTTCATCATAACAACACCAGTCACACATGAAACTACCTCCGCTTGAAGAAGGACGGTTGATCCAGCGTTACAAACGTTTTCTAGCCGATGTGGAGTTTCCTTCAGGCGTCGAGACCGTCCATTGTCCGAACCCAGGAGCCATGACCGGATTGAAAGATCCTGGATTACGGGTCTGGTGTTCTGTTTCCGAAAATCCTAAGCGCAAACTGAAAAAGACTCTGGAGTTGTTGGAAGTGGAAGGAGGTCTGGTTGGGATCCATACCGGCCGTCCAAATACGATAGTTCATGAGGCCCTGGAAAAGGGGACCATCGCAGAATTATCAGGTTGGTCACAAATTCGAAGGGAATTCAATTGGCGCCCGGGAACCCGGTTTGATTTTTGTCTGAACAGGGATACTGAAACCATGGGGATGCTTCTTGAGGTGAAAAACGTGCACCTCCTCCGACCAGATGGCCCCAATCCCGGTGCTGCAGAATTTCCGGATTCTGTCACCGACCGTGGAACAAAGCACCTGCGCCACCTTGCAGAATCCATTGAGGAGGGTTGGCAGGCAGGCATGCTCTTTGTGGTACAACGTACGGACGTGGATCGGTTCACGACAGCGGCAGACATTGATTCAGTTTATGCTCAGGAATTGCTTCGTGTGAGGAAATTAGGGGTTCAGATCCATGCATGGGTTTGTCGTCTCAGTCTTGATGAAATAAAACTCGAACGCCCCCTTCCAATCGATCTGGATTGACCCTCAAATCGATCTGCTTATCAGGATTCCTTCTTGCCTCTTTGGATTAAATCCCTAGAAGATGGGCCCTCTTCAAAATTAAATGGATTCTGGAAATGCTAAATGTTTCCAGGAGGTGTCTGGTTTAAAAAACTATCGATTGACAACTAAAATTTATAAAAAAATTCATTTAAAATCACGAAACGTAAAAGACTAGATTAATGAAAAGTGAATCATGAAATATGAAACCATCAAATTTGAAATTCTTGAACATGTTGCATGCATCACCCTCAACCGTGAGGAAGCGGCCAATGCTCTGAATCTAAAAATGGCCGAAGAACTGATGGAAGCCGCAATCAGATGTGATACGGATGAACAAATCCGTGCGGTTTTGATTACGGCCCGTGGAAAGATGTTCTGTGCTGGAGGGGACCTCAAAGTATTCTCTGAAGCAGAAAGTGAGGTTGGCAAGCTGGCGAAGCAGATCACCACATCACTTCATGCTGCCATCTCACGTTTTGCCAGAATGGCTCCCCCTCTGGTTGTTGCAGTCAACGGAACTGCTGCTGGTGGTGGACTGTCTTTGGTACTCGTTGCAGATATGGTCCTGGCTGCTCGTTCTGCAAAATTCACCTTGGCCTATACCCGTGCTGGACTGGTTCCAGATGGAAGTTCGACCTATTTCCTGCCGCGGCTGATTGGATTACGTAGAACCCGCGAACTGATTTTTAGCAATCGGGTTTTGACTGCAGAAGAGGCCCTCGACTGGCAGTTGATCAACCGTGTTCTTGATGATGATCAATTGCAGGATGAGGCAGAACGACTGGCAAAAACTCTCTCGGAAGGACCTTTGCAAACCCACGGAATGATCAAACAACTGCTTTCCGATACCTTCAGCAGTGAGTTGGAAAGTCAGATGGAAGCAGAATCAAGAGGGCTTGCTACGGCACTTTCAGGAAACGAAGGTCAGGAAGGCATCCGCGCTTTCCTCGAAAAACGGAAACCTCGTTTTCCAGGGAGTGAATAAGTTCCCTCCCTTTTATTTTTCATACTTATGACTTAAAGCCGGGATAGCAGATCTGCATCGGCAGACCCGTTTCATCGGATTTAGGAAGATCAGGGAGGAATTTGAGGGAGGAATAACGTTCTGTTGCAGCTATACACAGAACCAGTGCATCGAGCAGGTCATCGGCCGCAGCGAATTTGGAAGAAAAATCTTTACGTTCTTGATCGAACCATGGATCGATTTTTTTGAAGAATTTCCGGAGGATGGTTTTTCTTTCCAAACGTCCCTCAAGACTTTTCTTGGAATGCTTTAAAAAATCTCCTTTGTTGAAAGCCTGAAAAGCAAGTTCGGGGTGTGCTTCCTTCCACAGAGGAATCAATCCTTCATGATTTTGGAAGAGCAGATCTGCTTCCTGAATTTTGGGACAGATGTTCCAAGTCTGGATTGATAGTTTCTTACCTAGCAATGTTTCGTTGATTTGGCAGGCTTCACGATAATCTTTGGTGAAGAGAGCCTCACGGCAGGGAGGTGAGAAAACACTCGAACGTCTTGGGCCGAGTTTCTGTCGGGCGAGACGGTCACAAAGACGAGGTTCTGTTTTTGGAAGTCCAATCGGAATATCGATTAAAACCTGATGCTTTTCCGGAAGTTCCTCGAGAAGTTTCTCAAGGCTGGAATGGATTTCACAGGAGAAACTGGAGTCATACTCTGAAGACACCGCCAACCAACCTGCCCTGCAACCGTCAATGCCTAGATAGATCACTGAGTTTACCTAAAAATCACACATCATCAGGGATCAGACGTTTGCCCATGTTGATAACTTCATCCTTCAGAAAACCCTGATTTGTATAAAAATCGATGACTTCCTGATTAGAGACCCGGATCTGAAGGTTGATTTTCGGGCATTCAAAATTCGATAGATACGCTTCGGCGGTTTCCATCATTTTCCGACCCAAACCCTGCTGGCGGAATTGCGGATCCACGGCGAGATAATTGATCCATCCTCGATGACCTTCGTAACCTGCCATTACTGATGCAACAAGCTTCTGTTCTAACCATCCTAGCAGAAGTCCATCAGGATCCCGGGATACTTTGCGCTGGATGTCTTTGGAAGGATCGTTCCAGTGAACCACCAATCCACAGGTCTTCCAGAGATTAACAAGCTGTTCATGATCCTCTTCCTGATAAATACGGATTTGGAAAATTTCAGACATTGTGATGAAAAAAAATGGATCAAGAATAAAGAATCACACCAGAAAAAAAGAAACAGGAAACAAAGGTGTTTCAGTTGACGTCAACGGCGTGTTTCTGAAGATTTCCTAACTCGATAATTTTGAGTGTTACCTGGTGGGTGGATTCAAGGAAGACATCAGGCGCCATCCCTGATTCGAAGGCTTCTTGCCAACGTGCTGCACAAAGGCACCATCGATCTCCAGGCTTAAGCCCATCGAAACCGAATTCTGGTCTGGAAGTACTCAAGTCGTTGCCTCTGGATTTGGAAAATTCGAGAAAATCTGAAGTCATACGTGCACAAACGGTGTGTAATCCATGGTCTTCAGTCCCCGTGTCACAACAACCGTTGCGGTAAAACCCCGTTATGGGATCAAGTCCACATTCTTTGAGCGTTTCGCTAAGTACATTCAGTGATTCGTCCATGACAAAGAAGACTTAATGCTGATTGAATTTTTCCATTAAAGCAGCCATATCCTCATCAAAATTCCCACTGCTTTTGCGAATGGGAGTTTCCGTTTTTTGGGAGCTGGAACGTTTCTTTTCTCTATTTTTCTTTTTCTTTTCAGAAGAGTGACTTTTTTTCGATGGACCTTTTTCTTTGTTTGGAGCTGAAGAATCTGAGCTTCTTCCTTCCCCTGGATCGTTGAGGGAAAGTGAGATGCGTTTCCGTTCCTCATCAATTTCCAGGACCCAGGCATCAACTTTTTGACCCACGGTACATACTTCCAGAGGATCCTTGATGTATTTTTTTGAGAGCCTGGAAATGTGAACCAGTCCGTCCTGATGGACACCGATGTCGATGAATGCACCAAAATGTGTGACGTTGGTGATCACACCTGGGAGTTTCATCCCCTTTTCCAAGTCTCCAATCTCACTGACAGAATCGTCGAATTGAACGGTTTGATGATCATCACGTGGATCTCGTCCAGGTTTGTGGAGTTCGTCGATGATGTCTTTTAGGGTGTATGAACCAATTCCTTGTTCTTCATAACGTTTGACATCAATCAGTTTCAGTTTTTCCTCATTACCCACCATTTTTTGAAGGGGTATTTCAAGCTGCTCCGCCATTTGTTCGACTAAGGAATAATTTTCTGGATGAACAGCAGAGTGATCAAGAGGATTTTCACTTTCAGGAACACGAAGAAATCCTGCTGCCTGCTCAAAGGTCCTTTTTCCCATTCCCTTGACTTGCAAGAGTTCATTTCGAGCCGAATAGGATCCATTCAAATTTCTATGTTGGACTATATTTCGAGCAAGACCTGGATTGATTCCCGATACATGCTCCAGAAGTTGAAAGGATGCACGGTTGAGGTCGACTCCCACAAAATTCACACATGATTCTACCGTACGGTCCAGTGACTGCTTGAGCCGACTCTGATTCACGTCATGCTGATATTGGCCAACACCTATCGATTTTGGTTCGATTTTCACCAGTTCGGCTAGAGGGTCCTGATAGCGTCGTGCGATCGAAACCGCCCCACGGACAGTCAAATCGAGATCTGGAAATTCCTCACGGGCAGTTTTTGAAGCAGAATAAACAGATGCACCCGATTCATTGACCACCAACGTTTCCAATGAATGACCTTCTTCCTGGATCCAATCCCGGACAAAACGAAAGACTTCTCTGGAAGCAGTTCCATTTCCAATAGCCACGATGTCGACTTTGTGTTCTTTCAGCAGTGCATTGAGTTCTTGGCGAGCTTCTTCGATTTTGTTTTTGGGAGGTACAGGATAGATCACACCATGTTTGACAAATCGTCCGGTGTGGTTAACCAAGACCCATTTGGTCCCGGTTCGAAATGCAGGGTCGAGTCCAAGCACATTGCGTGCTCCACCTGGTGGTTGAAGCATCAACTGTCGAAGGTTTTTGCTGAACATTTCGATCGAAGAAGCGTCGGCCTGAATTTTAAGATCCACCCGGATGTCGGTTTCAATGCTTCCAGAGAGCAACCTTTTGTAGGACTCTTCGAAAATTTCCAACCAGAGTTCTCTCAGTTCGGGGCTCCGTCCTTTCATCCAGTGATTCGAAATTAATGTCATCACAGAACCTTCCGCGACATTCACTTGGATTTTGAGTACATGGTCTTTTTCACCACGCCGCATAGCCAAAACGCGGTGAGGTGGAATTCGTGATAGTTTTTCTTCGTATTGATAATACATCTCGAATTTGGAGGATTTTCCTTCAAACTCAGATTTGACATTGGAGACGAGACTGCCTTCACGTGAAGTAAGTTCTCTCAGTTCTCTTCGAAGATCGGCATCTTCAGAAATTTGTTCTGCTAAGATGTCCTTTGCTCCCTGAAGAACTTTGTGATCCTCGAGTTTTTCCTCGCGTTCTTTATTGAACTCCTGGATCCAATCATTCAGGACTTCCATATTGCTGTCCTGGTTCATCATCAGTTCTGCAAGGGGTTCAAGTCCAAGTTCCTTGGCGATGATAGCACGAGTTCTTCGTTTGGGTTTATAGGGTAGATAGAGGTCTTCAAGAGTTTGTTTTGAATCGGCCTCTCGGATCGATTTTTCCAGTTCCGGTGTAAGCTTTTCCTGTTCCTGGATACTGTTCAGAATCACATTTCTACGTTCTTCAAGGTCACTCAAATACTGGTAACGGTCTTGAATTTGACCAATCTGAACTTCATCCAGTCCTCCAGTCGCTTCTTTCCTGTATCGGGCAATGAAGGGAATGGAGTTATCACTAAGCAAAAGCTCAAGTGTCCCCTGGATTCGGTTGGAAGGAAGTCCCAGTTCACTGGAAAGTTTTGGAGTGAACTGCTGAATGGAAGAGTTTGCTTCCCCGGTTCTGCCGGGCTTGGAATCGCTCATGGATACGGAAGATAACAGATTGTATGAATGATGAGATTTAAATCAAAACTCAAAATATTAACCCTTGCAGAAACCATTTGCAAACTTCAACGAATTTGCTTGCATGTCCCATGAAGAGTAAGTTAAGGAGATTTGTTGAAAGAGCTTTGTAAAAATATGTAAAAATGATGCCTTCTTTGTATCCTCAATATTCTTGACAAGATACCCTTAGAATGGCATAAATGAGATTAGTATTCTCACCAGATGAGACTTAAAAAATAAAAAAACTCAGAATTCAAGGTTTACAGCTATGAAAATGACAACGGAAGAAGCATTCGTCAAAGTGCTCCAGAGGCAGGGAATTGAACATGCTTTTGGAATCATAGGTTCGGCCTTCATGCCGATTTCCCACTATTTCCCTGAAGCAGGGATCACCTTCTGGGATGTTGGACACGAATGCAACGGGGGTTACATGGCCGATGGTTTTACCCGTTCGACAGGCAAGATGGCAATGATTATTGCCCAAAATGGACCTGGCATCACCAATTTTGTTACCTGTGTCAAAACCGCCTATTGGAATCATACTCCGATGCTCCTGGTAACTCCCCAAGCGGCAAACAAGACCATTGGACAAGGGGGATTCCAGGAAGTTGAACAAATGGCAGTCTTCAAGGACATGGTAGGATATCAGGAAGAAGTTCGTGATCCCTCTCGAACTGCAGAGGTACTGAACCGTGTCATCACCAAGGCTCGTCGGCTTTCTGCTCCTGCACAAATCAATATCCCACGAGATTTCTGGACTCAAGTCATTGATGTCGAAATTCCAGAAGCTCTTGAATTCGAAATTCCTACAGGAGGAAACGATGCTGTTGCAGAAGCGGCTCAGTTGCTTTCCAATGCTGATTTTCCTGTGATCCTCAACGGGGCTGGAGTCGTTTTAGGTGGAGCAATAGATGCTTCCAGAAAACTTGCAGAGCGATTGGATGCTCCAGTCTGCTGCAACTACCAGCACAATGATGCATTTCCCGGTTCACATCCGCTCTATGCTGGGCCTTTAGGATACAATGGATCTAAGGCAGCCATGGAATTGATCAACAAGGCCGATGTAGTACTTGCGCTTGGAACACGTCTCAATCCCTTTTCCACCTTGCCGGGTTACAGTCTGGATTATTGGCCGAATTCTGCAAAACTGATTCAGGTTGATATAAACCCTGAACGCATCGGCTTGACCAAACCGGTTACTGTTGGAATTGCAGGAGATGCTCGAAAAACTGCAGAAGCAATTCTGGAAAAACTTTCCCCGTCTTCTAGCGCGAGTGTCAGACAGCAAAGACGGGATCTGGTGGCTCAGAAAAAAGCATCTTGGTCTGAAACCCTTTCTTCCATGGATCATGAAGATGATGATCCTGGTACCACATGGAACGAACGGGCCCGAGAAAATCAACCTACCTACATGTCTCCAAGGATGAGTTGGCGTGCAATCATCAAGGCCCTCCCGAAAGAGGCGATCATTTCCTCAGATATCGGAAATAATTGTGCAATCGGAAATGCCTATCCAACCTTTGAGGCAGGGAGGAAATATCTGGCTCCGGGGCTTTTTGGCCCATGTGGCTATGGATTTCCTTCGATCATAGGTGCTAAGATCGGGAATCCTGATACTCCCGTTGTAGGGTTTGCTGGGGATGGTGCTTTTGGCATATCGATGAATGAGATGACTGCAATAGGAAGGGAAGATTGGCCTGCTATCACCATGATTATTTTCCGAAATTACCAGTGGGGTGCTGAAAAGCGTAATACGACTCTTTGGTATTCAGATAATTTTGTCGGGACTGAACTCGACCTTCAGGTTTCTTATGCAGATATTGCAAAGGCATGCGGGGTCAAAGGGGTCCAGGCGAAAAGCATGGAGGAACTCACCACGACTCTGGAAACAGCGGTACAAGAACAAATGAATCAGGGAGTGACCACTTTTATTGAAGTCATCCTGAATCAGGAACTTGGAGAACCTTTCAGAAGGGATGCAATGAAAACTCCGGTCTCAGTTGCTGGTATCCGGAGAGAAGACATGCGCCCACAGGTATGAATCAAAACTTTATTACAGGTAAAATGATGGAAAAAACTGAAATTAGCACACCAGATGCACTTTGGCGTCCAATGACCCAGCATCAAATGATGCGTGGAAAGGATGCTCCCAGCAAGATCGTTCGTGGAGAGGGTTGTTTCCTTTTTGATGATCAGGGCAGGAAACATCTCGATGGATTGGCTGGGTTATGGTGTGTCAATGTCGGCTACGGCAGGCAGGAACTGGCTGATGTTGCTCGAGACCAAATGGGGGAACTTTGCTATGCAGCTCCTGTTTTAACAACTGGGCCTGCTGTTGAACTGGCAGGCAAACTTCAACAATTGATGGGTTTTGAAGGAGGACATACCTATTTTACCAGCAGTGGTTCGGAAGCGAATGAAACGGCTTTCAAAATAGCCAGGCAATATCATCTTCAAACAGGAAATCCACGCAAATACAAGATCATCGCCCGTCATCGAGCGTACCATGGCAATACCATGGCGACCATGACTGCTACCGGTCAGGCGGAACGTAAGATAGGATATGATCCTTTGGCAGCAGGATTTCTTCATGTTCCTCCTCCTTATCCCTATCGTGCGCATCCGAAATTTACTGCAGAGGAACATGGTGAAGAATGCGCAAAATTCCTGGAAGAAACCATCAATTATGAAGGTGCAGAAACGGTTGCGGCCTTCATCATGGAGCCGATGATCTCCGGAGGAGGCGTCCTCGTTCCTCCTGACAATTACATGCCTCGGGTTCGCGAAGTGTGTAATAAACATGGGGTGCTGCTGATTCTGGATGAGGTGGTATCTGGATTTGGAAGAACCGGAATGTTTTTCGGTCATCATCACTGGGGAGTAAAACCGGACATTATCTCTTTTGCCAAAGGTCTCTCCAGTGGATACCTACCTCTGGCGGCCACAGTTGTTCGTGAAGAGATTTTTGAGGCTTTTTATGGAGAACCAGGATCGCTCAAGCATTTCCGTCAGATCAATACCTATGGAGGTCATCCTGTTTCAAGTGCTGTAGGATTAAGGAACATTGAAATCATTGAACGGGAATCACTGACTGAAAATGCACGTGCTGTTGGAGGTTATCTTCAAAACAAACTTGAGACCCTGCTCGAGCACCCATATGTAGGTGATGTACGTGGTCGAGGATTATTGCTTGGTGTTGAGTTGGTCAAGGACAAAGAGTCCAAAGAACCGATGTCTGCGGAAGAGGCCAATACGATTGTCCAGCATTGCGCAAAGAACGGAGTGATGATTGGACGCAATGGGAATACGATTCCTGGGCTTTGCAATGTCCTGATCTTCGCTCCTCCCCTTGTGCTGCAAGAGTCCGAAGCGGACATGATTTTTGATGCCCTGAGCAATGCACTTCAGCAGTCACTCAATTAACATCAAGAACCCACTATGATTCAGGGGTTTCTCATAACTTGAAGAAAGGAAAAATGATTATTGGTGTTCCTAAGGAAATAAAGGAAATGGAAAATCGTGTCGGTGCAACACCAGCCGGTGTCAATGAACTGGCCCGACGAGGGAATCAAGTGCTTGTTGAAGCCGGGGCTGGAACAGGCAGCGGATTTTCCGATGAAGCCTACCGCGATGCAGGAGCAAAAATAACTGGAAACGTCAAAGAAGTTTGGGACGCGGAAATGGTCTACAAGGTCAAGGAGCCGCTTTCAGATGAATTCGGTTACTTCCGAAGTGACTTGTTGCTCTTCACTTACTTGCATCTGGCTGCGGAAGGGCCTCTGACCAAGGCTCTTGTTGAAAACAAGGTCAGTGGCGTTGCCTATGAAACCGTTCAAATGGATGACGGAAGCCTTCCTCTGTTGACCCCGATGAGCGAAGTGGCCGGCCGAATGGCAGTGCAGGTGGGTGCACGTTTTCTCGAAAAACCTCAGGGTGGTCAGGGAGTTTTGCTTGGCGGAGTGCCCGGGGTCCATCCTGCCACGGTGGTCATCATTGGAGGAGGAGTAGTAGGCATCAATTCTGCTAAAATGGCGGTTGGAATGGGAGCCCGAGTAACGATTCTTGATATCAGTGCAGACCGGCTTAGATACCTGGATGATGTTTTTCAAGGGCGAGCCGAATTGATCATGTCCAACAGCTATAATATCGCTGAAGCTGTTAAATCAGCGGACCTGCTGGTGGGGGGTGTTTTGATACCGGGTGCCAAAGCACCGCATCTGGTCACTGAATCCATGGTCAAAACGATGAAGCCTGGGTCGGTGATCGTTGATGTAGCAATTGATCAAGGCGGATGCATAGAAACCATTGACCATGTAACCTATCACAGCAATCCTATATATGAGCGCCATGGTGTGGTGCATTATTCCGTCGGCAATATGCCCGGGGCTGTGGCAAGAACTTCGACTCTGGCTCTGACCAACGTTACCCTGCCCTATGCGCTTTCCCTGGCCGGAAAGGGGCTCGCTCAAGCCTGTCTTGAGGACAAGCCACTTGGACTTGGGGTGAATACCATGGGAGGCAACGTCACTTGTGAGGGCGTAGCAAACTCCCTGGGTTATGATTATGTCCCTGTAGAAAAACTTTTTTGATCCTCCAGGAGGAAGCAATACATACTTCCTCCTGCCTTCCTTTATCTTCAATCACTGATATCAAGGCCTTCTTCTGAGGACTGGTTTATTCGAATTTATTATTTTAATCTCAGCGTTCTTTTCCTGAAAATAAATGAATAAGATGATCAATCTTTGTGGAGAAAACCTTGTCTAGTGTTCAGCAACTGATTGAGAAGGCTCGTAAGGCCCAGCAGGTTTATGAAACCTATGATCAGCAACGTGTCGATGAAGTGGTAACGGCCGTAGCATGGGCCTTGACTGAACCAGGGAGGAACTTGGAATTGTCCCGCATGGCAGTAGAAAAAACGGGGCTTGGGCGGGTTGAGGATAAGGTTCTTAAAAATGAACGCAAAACCCTGGGACTGCTGAGGGACTTGCGTGGGGTGAAAACGGTAGGCGTGATTTCCGAAGATGAAGATTCAGGAATCACTGAAATCGCAAGGCCTGTAGGTGTGGTCGGTGCTGTGACTCCTTCGACCAATCCAGTTGCAACACCAACGAACAACTCCCTCAATGCTCTCAAAGGGAGAAATGCGATCATCTTAGCCCCTTCTCCTGCTGGAGAAGAAGTTTGCTCAAGATTGCTTCAATATTTTCATACGGAATTAAAACGAATCGATGCACCACTGGATCTGATTCAACAGCTTTCTCCACCGGTGGATAAAATCCGTACCGGGGAATTGATGAAACTTGCAGACCTGTTGATCGTAACCGGTTCACAGTCCAATGTCAGAGCTGCCTATTCTTCAGGTACCCCTGCCATTGGTGTTGGAGCAGGTAACGTCAGCGTCATTGTTGATGAAACTGCAAATCTTGAAGCTGCTGCGTCAAAGATCATGCTTTCCAAAACCTTTGATCATGCAACCAGTTGTTCTTCTGAAAATGTTTTGGTTCTTATCGATGAAATACGACGGCCTCTTTTGGAAAAACTCTTTGATTTAGGAGGAAGGCTGTTGAATCCAGAAGAAAAACAAAAGCTCCAGGATGCACTGTGGATCAATGGAAGACTTAACCGCGACATGCTTGCCAGGGATGCAGGTACACTGTGTAGCAAAGCAGGTTTGAATAGGGATGAACTCGAAGGTGCTTCATTCCTGATGGTCGAAGAATCTGGGGTGGGACATGATTATCCATTTTCTGGAGAAAAACTCAGCCCTGTGCTTACGGTTTTCAGCGTAGCTGATTTTGAAGAAGCAAAGCATACGGCACTAAGACTCTTGAATCACGAGGGAAAAGGGCATTCGATTGGCTTGCATTCCACGAGGGAAGACCGAGCCTTGAAGCTGGGGTTGGAACTTCCGGTATGCCGTGTAATCGTCAACCAGGCACATTGCTTTGCAACTGGAGGCAGTTTTGAAAACGGACTTCCCTTTTCATTGTCGATGGGGTGTGGAAGTTGGGGTGAAAACAGCATCGACGATAATTTGAATTACCGGCATTTTCTCAACATCACACGCATTGCCAGACCGATTGATCCCCGGGAGGTCACGGTTGAAGAAATGTTCAGAGACTACCGTTCGCGCCATGACCTCTGAAGCAGGGAAGCCAATCAATTTCCTCATAGACAGAAAAGATATTCTGGATTTTTCACTGAAGGATCTGATCGATCTTAGGGCCAGGGAAATCTCCGAACTTCCATTCCTCCTTACTCCAGGACTTGATCGTCCTTTAGAGTTTCATTCATTAAAGGATCATTGCTTAAGAATCTCGGCTGCGCTTCGAACTTTTGTTCCAGAGCCAGGTCAAACAGTGTCAACGATGATGCCGAATGGTCTGGCTTCAACACTACTCCTGCTCTCGGTCATCTATTCTGGAAGGATTCTATGTCCGCTCAACCTGGCTGCCGGAGACGTCCAACTGGCATATGTTTTGGAGCATTCGGAAAGTAGCCTGTTGATGGTAGCTCCGGAATTACGTCAACGTGCTCAAGCTATCCTCGATGGGATTTCTGGAGGGCCAGAGTTGATTGAGATTGAACCAGAAGAGGTTCCTTTCAGTTCCTTTAAAGAAGAGATTGAAAAGGATGCAACTCCTGGTGCATCCGATACTGGCCTCTTGATGTATACCTCGGGAACCACTGGAAAGCCCAAAGGCGTGATGCTTTCACATCAAAACCTGCTCTCTGGTGGTCTGAACGCGATGGAATCTCATGATTTAACACATGAAGACCGCGCTTTGTGTGTGCTCCCGCTGTATCATATCAACGGTTTGATCAACACTGTCATGGGGCCATTGGTCAGTGGGAGCAGCGTGTTTATGCCTGCAAAATTCAAGACAGCAGAATTTTGGAATTGGATCCTTCAGTATCGATGTTCCTGGTTTAGTGTGGTTCCAACACTGCTTTCCGCCCTCCTGCATAAAACGGAACTTAAAGAACAGCAAAAGATTATGATGCAGGATTTTTTTCGTTTTGGCCGTTCTGCTTCCGCCCCTTTGGCGCCTGAGGTCCATATCCAATTCGAACAGAAATTTGGCGTACGGATCATTGAGACCATGGGGCTTACTGAAACCAGTTCTCCGATTCTGTCTAATCCACTGCCTCCTGGTTTGATCAAGTACGGATCTCCTGGAATTGCCTGGGGGAATAAGGTCCGCATCGTAGATAAACAACTCAAGCCCCTTAATGCAAATGAAGAAGGAGAAATTGCCGTTCGGGGGACAAATGTCATGAAAGGTTATTTCAAGAATCCTGATGCGACATCAGATGCTCTGGTAAACGGGTGGCTGCTCACTGGAGACTTGGGAATTATGGACGGGGAAGGATATGTTTTTGTCAAGGGAAGGACCAAGGAGTTGATCATCAAAGGTGGAGAAAACATTGCACCAAGAGAAATCGACGAGGCTCTTTATGAACACCCCGATGTGGTGGATGCAGCGGCATTTGCCGTTGAGGAATCCCACTATGGCCAGGAAGTTGAGGCCTGTGTATCCCTGGTATCGGGATCTTCCTGCAGTTCAAATGAACTCGTGGAGTTCTGCCGTCCCAGATTGGGTGAGTTCAAGACCCCAAGGAAAATCCACATTATGGAAGATTTGCCCAAAGGCCCGTCCGGGAAAATCCAGCGTCTGCGTCTTGCGGAGATGACACAGGACCTCTCATGAGTCACGATGCCTAGCGCCTTATTTATAGGCACTTCTTTGATCCCAACGACAGTTATCATTCACAGGCATGGAACTTGAAACTTTGGCAGATACACACAAAAGCCAAAGGAAGAATATATGTTCCACAAACGCTTTATCTCAACTGCTTTAGGGATCTTGTTTATGACATCAGCTCAAGGCTCCGATACATGGCCTGAACAATATGTTCGCAAGACCAATAATCAGATCTGGAGCCTGATTCAGAAACGCTGTACCAATGCACTTTGTCGGGACCACCTGAATAAACTTCGTAATGAACGACTTCAATCAGCAGGTCAGTCCTCTGGAGGCTGTAAGAACATTTATCCTCCTCCAAGAAATTATGAAGAACGGGTTCGCCTTTGTGGAAATGCTGACAGCGGTGCGGTTCTAGGACGAAGTACTGCCTCTCCTTCTCAGAAGAACTACAATCATGTCAGCGGAGGGCAGCGTAGTCATTACAATGAACCGGCTAGGGTTGAAAAGTGAATCACCATGTTTTGCTTCCAAGCCACTGGAGAAGTTTTAACCAAGGACTTGGAGCTTGACAGTCCCTTCGATACCCATTGAAATAATTGACTCGGAGCGTGGCGCAGTCTGGTAGCGCACACGGCTGGGGGCCGTGCGGTCGCTGGTTCGAATCCAGTCGCTCCGACCACCTATTCCTCCACTTCCTTTACTTCGTATCAATCATGTTTCTCTAGTATTGGTATGGTTTGTTCTACACCCAGGACTCTTGATTAAAATTATTTGTCTCTAGTTTGTTGGCCTCCAAAGTACTGAATGAACTCAGAATTGCCCTACAGATCCTGCGTGGGGATCACTCTTTTTAATCAGGACAAAAAAGTACTGGTTGCAGAGAGACTGGATTATCCAGGAAACTGGCAGATGCCCCAAGGAGGAATTGATTCAGGAGAAACTCCTGCACAAGCAGCGATGAGAGAATTGAAGGAAGAAATTGGCACAAATCACGCGGAAATCATGGAAAGGACTAAAGGCTGGTTATTTTATGACCTTCCAGAACATTTAAAGGGAGAAAGACTGAAGGGCAAATATCGAGGACAAAAACAAATCTGGTTTGCAATGCTCTTCAAAGGCAACGATTCAGAGATCAACCTGCAAACAAAAAAACCAGAATTTATTGATTGGAACTGGGTTGAACTGGAAAACGTGATTGATTTGATCGTTCCATTCAAAAAAACTGTTTATGAATCGGTTGTTGAACAATTCCGTCCCATCGTTGAATCAAAAGAATAATTGGTTGAATCCACCTTGATGGAAGTTATCAATGATCATTGAAACATTCATTTGAATACCACCTCAGTGAAATACAATATTTAAGCAAATTTGCTTTCGATAGACTGAAATATATAATGTACATGTTGCTTGGGTGATTAATTTCTAGAAATCATTCACAAAATTAGGAAAAAAAGAATTATCAATTAATTTACCCTTCTTTTCTTTTGATATGTTTTTTTAAAAGCAAATCTTTATTTATTCACCACATTTAAAATAATGATTAAAACAGAAGATCTCAATGTTACAGGAGTCAACCCCCTTACGGCTCCTAAAGATATAAAACAGGAATTTCCAATTTCAGAACAAGCCAGTGAAACGGTATTTAAAGTCCGTAAAGAAATTAAAGCGATTTTGGATGAAAAGGATCAGAGACAAGTGGTCATTGTAGGTCCGTGTTCTATCCATCATCCTGATATTGCCATGGACTATGCTTCCAGGCTCAAGAACTTGATTCCTCAAATAGAAGATGAACTTTTGGTGGTGATGCGGGTTTATTTTGAAAAACCACGGACCACAGTGGGATGGAAGGGATTGATCAATGATCCTGACCTGGACGGAAGCCACAAGATTGAAAAGGGCATCAAACTCGCCAGAAAAATCCTCCTCGAGATCAATGAAATGGGGATCCCCTGTGCTACAGAAACCTTGGATCCGATCACCCCACAGTATCTTGCCGACCTCATTTCCTGGAGTGCCGTTGGGGCAAGAACCACGGAATCGCAGACACACCGTGAAATGGCGAGTGGGCTTTCGATGCCAGTGGGGTTTAAGAATGGAACCGACGGTGGCCTCGAAGTGGCAATAAATGCGATGCAATCCGCCGCAAATGCACATCATTTCTTAGGTGTCAGCCATGACGGCAACGTTTCTGTGATCAGAACCAAAGGGAACCCTTATGCCCATCTGGTCATGCGTGGAGGTAAAGCCGGGCCTAATTTTGATGTGGTCTCAGTCGGGAAGGCCTTGGACGAACTTGGACAGGCGGGTCTCCGCAAAAAAGTCATGGTTGACTGTAATCACGCCAATTCAGGAAAAGATCCTTACCGACAGGAACTTGTCCTGCGTGCCGTGATGCATCAAATCAATGATGGACGAAAAGCGATTATGGGTGCAATGATTGAAAGCAATCTTGAAGGGGGAAATCAAGCGATCGGTCCAGATATGAAATATGGTGTTTCTGTGACGGATGCCTGCCTGGACTGGGAGAACACCCGCAGAATTCTACTTGAAGCACATCAGATGCTCTCAAACTGATCCTGCATTACTCAATTTTTTTTTTAACCTTATTGGATTTTCGTTCCTGGATACCTGCTTGTCAGCCAGGCATTTCCGTTCTGACTCAGATCTCATGAATGAATTCTGAATCATTTGCTGAGTTCAATAAGGGGTATAGGATTGGGGATGTTCTCCAACAAATCTCCCTTACATTCAAATCGAATGGTGTTCCAACTCCAAGACTGGATGCGGAGCTGCTCCTGTCCTTTTTGCTCAAGTTGAAGAGGTTAGATCTTTATTTGCAGGCCGACAGGCCTCTGACCGAGGAAGAATCGTTTCATTTCAAGAAAATGGCCAAACGGCGCATCGAGGGGGTTCCGGTGGCCTATCTGACCCAACAGAAAGAGTTTTGGTCCCTATCGCTTCATGTGGCATCCGGAGTCCTCATTCCACGTCCAGAAACCGAACTCCTGGTTGAAACAGCCTGTTCTCGAATCAAAAGTAAACAAAAGGAAGGAAGAGTAAGACGTTTACGTGTGGCGGATTTAGGGACGGGTTCTGGAGCAATTATGTTTGCATTGGCTTCAGAATTGAAGGAATTGGATCTTTATGGAATAGATCTTTCAAAAGAAGCTCTTTCTATTTGTTCAACCAATGCGCGCGCTCATCAGCAAATGCTTAAAGAGGGACAAAATCGGTTGATTCTTTTGCAATCCAATGGGCTAGGGCGTTATCTCAAGAAAGCCTCATTGGATTTTTTGCTAACCAATCCTCCTTACATTCGAACAGGAATCATTCCCCAACTGAATCGGGAAGTACAACAAGAACCTCGGCTAGCCTTGGACGGAGGGCATGATGGGCTTGATTTTTATCGCTGTATTTTGAAGGAAACGATAGAAGTTCTTGTTGCTGGAGGAGAATTGATCCTGGAGCATGGGCATGATCAAAGAGCAGAGATCATGGATCTTATCAAGTGCCATCCGGAATATCACGACTTGGAATGTTTTGATGACCTTGAAGGCCGGCCAAGGGTGATCAAGCTGGTCAAGGGATGAACATTATTTCGAAACCACTTTCACCATTATCTGCCACGTTGGTGCTCATCACGTCAATGGTGGGATATGGTTTCAATCCATTGTTTACCCGTTGGATTTATGCGTATGGTCTGAGTCCGGAAATCATCGTTGTTTACCGCTACGGAATTCCGGCCATAGTCATGCTCCCTTTTGCAGGTTCGGTTCGGATCCATTTCAGAGAATCCCTTTTGTCTTTTGCAGGAGGAATGTCGATGGGATTTGGCGCACTGGGATATTTTAAGGCCTTGGCGGTACTGCCGGTTTCCATCTGTGTGCTGATCTTCTTCACCTATCCTCTATTTACCATGATCTTTGGGCGGATTCTGTTCGGCATCCAACTTCATGGAGTACATTTTGGATCTGCACTGCTTATTCTTTGCGGCTGTGCATTAGCTTTAGGACCTTCCAGAGAAATCTCGGGTGATCTATGGATTGCTGTTGCCTGGTGTTTTCTGGCACCGCTTGGTGTGACCACCATCATCCTGATCTTTTCCCTTCGGGTAAAAAATTTAAATCTGCTTTCTTCAACGGCGTTCATGCTGTTCGGGAATACCCTGACCGGCATAATTGCATTGGTCTGGTTGGAAGGAGGAATTTGGGTTCCTGAAGATCCTCAGGCTTACTGGCTCTTGATTGGGGCTGGAATAATTACGGCCTTCATTCCTCATCTGCTTTTTATTTGGGCCTCACCAGTTGCAGGACCTGCCAAAACTGCCCTATGTGGATCAGCGGAATTCTTGACTTCCCTTTTTTCAGGGTGGTTTCTCCTGAATGAATCCATTCAATGGAACGAAAGTGCTGCTGCTGTTCTCATCCTTTGCGCTCTCATCATTTCTGTGAGAAAACCGATTGGGAAGCACCCAAGCTGATCCTATTTTGAGCCAACAAAAACACAGGATACACTAAGGTTTTTGTGTTAGTTTAGATCATGCGTGTGTCAACGGAGTAAAGAATTCTTACTGGCTTGATCAACGGCATGAGGCTTGACTCTCTGGCATGACCCTGTTAACAAACATGGATAAGCTTTGATTCTGTTTTTTAAGAAGAGAGAAGAGGAAAAAAACATTCACACATTTCCTCATTCGCACCAAGTTTTTGCGGGCTTGTTAATTCTAAATATATTCATTTTGAAGTGGCTCCAACAGCCATGAAAAGAATCATCCCACTCCTCATAACAAATCGACGGATTTGCCTGACCTTTTTGGCGTTGTTCTTCGTTTTCTCCCCCCATCTCTATGCTGAAGATCATGAGAAACGGTTGAATCTCATTAATCCCAAGGGAATCAAAGGTTTATATGTTGGCGGTGTCAATAGTGGAAATGCCGAGGGCGAAGGAAAAGTTTACTGGTTCGATGGCGGTTCGTATTTAGGACCCTTCTCTGGAGGGCAGATGCATGGAGAAGGGGTATATGTCTATCCTGACCGTTCTAGATATGAAGGCCCTTTTATTGAGGGGTTCCGTGAAGGCCATGGAGAATTCAAATGGCCGGACGGTAGAATTTATATCGGAAATTTCCAGAAAGATTTAAGGCATGGCCGTGGTGTTTTCACATTTCCCGACGGCAGAAAATTCAGGGGTGATTTTTCAAATGGGTTCATCGAGGGCAAAGGGGTTTTTGAATTTCCGGATGGAAGAATCTACTCAGGTCAATTTCATCGTGGTTTACCCCACTATTCGGGTGTTCTCAAATTCTCCGATGGAAGGCTTTATCGTGGAGGGTTTGAACAGGGAAGGAGGCATGGACAGGGGCTTTGGGTCTATTCAGACGGAAGGCGCTATGAAGGTGATTTTAATCTGGATATCAAAGAAGGCCTTGGCAAACTGGTATTTCCAGACGGGAAGGTTTATGAAGGTGCTTTTGAAAAGGATGAAATCAATGGATACGGGACAGCCTACTTTCCCAGTGGGAAAAAATATGAAGGGCTTTTTAAATCTGGAAAAGCACATGGTGAGGGCATCCTGACTTTCCCAAATGGGGAATATTATTCAGGGAATTTCCGTGAGGGTCTTCGTGAAGGAAAAGGAAAGTGGAGGCTTTCAAACGGAGAATATTATATGGGTGATTTCCTGCAGGACATGAGACACGGTCGTGGGGTTTTGAACCTTTCTGACGGCAGTGTCTATGAAGGCCAATTTTCGGAAAATGAAGCCCATGGTAAAGGAAGCATCCGCTTTCCAGATGGCCGACGTTATGTAGGAGAATTTCACAGAGGGGTGAATCATGGAACGGGTACACTCAGTTTTTCTGATGGCACCCGTTATTCTGGCCCATTTGAAAACGGAAGGGCCCATGGCAGAGGTCAAATCGTCTGGTCCAATGGAAGGCGTTACACAGGAGATTTCCAGAAAGACTTCATTTCAGGTCGTGGGATTCTGCTCTATCCAGATGGCATGCGTTATGAGGGTGATTTTCTGAATGGTGAAGCAGAAGGAAGTGGAGAATTGAC
>PVBE010503564.1_pt1 | contig 55841 bp, 55 predicted proteins | sample 1631181 | NCBI WGS metagenome assembly PVBE01 (sample SAMN08397723, study PRJNA350692) | Marine metagenome, whole genome shotgun sequencing project. | isolation source: water | place: Pacific Ocean | collected 2012-04
TAAAGATTCGCAGTGAAGGGGTTTACGGTTAGGACGCCGCCGTGCGATTTTATGTCGACCGCGATGTCGGTCGTATTCAGATTGGCGACTTTGAGTTTACCGATCTTGATCTTCCTGGCGAGGTCGAGCGGGCGCAGCGCCGCCAGCGGATCGTCCGCCGGTTTTTCTGTTGGTGCCGAATCGGCGACCTGTTCCGCGGCTTCACCTTCCGCCCCCGGCGGCAGATAGCGGTCGAGATCGATCTGATCGAGGTTCAGCGCAAAGCGCAGCGCCGGACCTTCGAACGACGTAACCGAGAAATCGCCGGTAAAAGTGGAGTCGTCGAGTTTGACCGTGAACGGTTTTAGGGCCGCGCTTTTATCGGATGCTTGTACGCCGAATTCGGCCGACACCCGGGTCAGCGCCGCGGGGTCGGCGGTGACGGGGGCCGGACCGCCGAGTGCTATCAGCTGTTTCAGATCCGATTCGGCGAGCTTGAAATTGCCGTCGAAGCTCGGCGTGCCGGTGAGCCCTTTGCCGCTCAAGCCGCCGGTCAATTGGAAATTGGGGCCGCTCACGGCGAGGTCACTGACCGAGATCGTCCCGGCGTCGTTATCGAAGTCGACGTTGGCGGCCGTTTCAAGGTCGAGACCGCCAGACGGCAGACCCTCGCCGGCGGCGGCAAGCCGCGTGACCAGGTCTGTGATCTGAATGCGGGTAAATTCGTCATTAGCGGTGAGGTTGGCCGTTAGCTCGAAATCGAGCGTCTGCGCTGGCGCCGTGCTCTTGAGTAGCAAGGCTAAGTCGACCGGGACTTCCCTGCCGCTGGCAATAGCTCCCGTTTTCAGACTCAGGTTGTCGAGTTCGTAGCGTTTTCCCGATTGCCGGTCGTCCCACACGAGCTTTGCGCGGTCGATGACGACGCCCTCGATCTGCACGGCTAAGTCCTGTCCGCCGGACGCCGGCGCCGGGGCTTCCGACTTCTTGCCGCTTGTGAGGTCTTCCCAGTTGGTCCTGCCGTTCTTGTCCTTGGCGAGATTCACTTCGAGGCCGCGCAGAACGACGGTATCGACTTCCAGGCTCCCCGAGAGGAGCGGCATGAGGGCAACTTTCAAATCGAGCTCTTCCACAGCCGCCATCTGCTCGGCTTTGAACCCGGGCGCGTTGCTCAAGGCGACACCACCGAGCCGTACTGCCAGCGCCGGGAATACCGAGAGTTGCATGTCATCGCGGATAGTAAGGTCGCGGCCGGTCGCGGATTTCACGCCGGCGATGATTTCGTCCTTATAATCGTTGGGGTCGACGACCAGTGGGATGATGACAATGGCCGCGTGCCGAGGTCGTCACCGTAGTCGTGGGTCTGGTCGACGACCAGTGGGATGATGACAATGGCCGCGATAATGACGACGACGGTCGCTACGATCAAGCCGAAGAACCATTTCATAGTCTATTACTCCTGTGTCATCCGGCCAGTCTATGAGGAATCCCTGGCATTGTCTGTGACCGCGGCCAGGTTCTTTCCCCGACAATCTGGATTGGGTTCCCGCTGCGTGCACTCGACGCGGTCAATAGCATCCAGAATTCCATTTATACTACGGCGCGGGCAAATCCGGGAGAAGAACAGCGTGGCAATCGAGGTCGACGACATCAAGGTCAATTACATCCCCATTCGCGAAGCGCGCGAGCAATCGGGACTCCGCATCGTTCTGGGCGCGTTCACCGTCCCCGGCCCCTGGCATGAGGCATGCAAAGGCGTTTTCTACGTCAAGGGTCTGGATTACACCCCCGTGAGGAGTTCGAACGAAGATGCCTCAGACGCACAGATCGGGATGGCGGGTACTCAGAGCGAACTGGTGGAATGGACGGCGCAGTCGAGTGCGCCGGTGGTGGTCTGGAATGACGAACGTCCGCGCTCGCTGTGGAACGACCAGCTTAATCTGGCCGAGCGGCTCGCGCCCGAACCGCCCCTGGTCCCGGCCGATGCCGAACAGCGGATCCGCATGTTCGGTCTCGCCAACGAACTCATGGGTGAAAACGGGCTCATCTGGAATAAGCGGCATACCATGGTCGCCGGACCGCTCGCAGCGCTGCCGGAGGATAGTCCGGACAAGGCGTTCTTCGCATTTCTGGGGCAGAAATACGGTTACAGCGAGGAAGCCGCGGCGGCGGCGCGCCCGCGGATCGTGGGAGTCTTGGAAACCATGGGTGCGCAACTCGCGGCCCAGCGCGCGCGCGGCAATCGTTATTTGATCGGCGAGCGACTTTCGGCGCTCGACATTTACTGGGCCACCTGCTGCGGAGTATTGGACCCCATGCCGGAAGATCGCTGCCCGATGTGGCAGGATTTTCGCACACCGTTCGCATACGGGAACGACGATCCGGATATCGCTGGCGCGCTGACGAAGGAGTTGCGGGCACACCGCGATTTCGTCTACGAGGAGCACCTGCAATTGCCGATCGTGTTCTAAAAAAAACACCCGCCGCTACCGCCGGCAGCGAGCGTCGAGATGGACCAAATTGTCAGAATATGGGACACTAGCGCTGGTCGAAGACAGCGGTGTTTGGCCGCGCGTGCGGACTTCGACGTTTGGGGGATAACGGACTAGGTGAATTTTATGTGGCCGCTGGAATCGGCGGCTGACGATAGTTTGACGCGCTACCGGCCGTCCGTATTTGCGGCGATCCGCGGTCAGCGCAGATTGGGAGGGAGGGATGATTAACTCACGACAGTTTGTATTCGGCGTTGCGGTCGTTTTGGCCCCTTGCGCAGCCGACGCGACGCACTACTGGGTCGCCCCCGGCACCAATACGACCTGGGCTAATATCGCGGCGCAATGCACGAGTGAGCATTACTTGGCCGATTCATCCGGACAGGAGGCGATCGAAAACACCTGTTCATCGGATAATGCGGGCAGCCAATTTACGACCGCTGGCATGCTGTCGGCGATGTTTCAAAGCGGTGTCGTGCGCGGTTCGGACATTACGAATCCGTACGGAGCTATGAGCATTCTTTTGCCGAGTGAGGCAAGTTTAGATACACAGCAAGGCGGCCTAAACGCCGGTGAAGTATTCGGTAACGTTGCGGTCTGGGGCAGTTTCAACTGGAATACCCTCGATAACGAATTTGCCAACACGGCATTCGATTCGGTCAACCGAATGGGGATGGTGGGCGCCGATATCCAGCCGCTGGATAACCTTATCATAGGTGTTACTTTTGGTTACGAAGATAACGACGTCGAAACCGAATTCAATTTCGGCAAGCAGGAGATCGACGGTTATACCATCGCGGGTTATCTGGGGTACATGATCAACGATCATTTCAGCATCGACGGGACCATCGGGCATTCGGACATCGATATTGATCAGTCCCGTACCTTGAGTGCTTTCGGTGCCGCTGCCGGCCCGTTCGCAGGGGTCGCGGCAGGGACCGTGATCGAAAGCGAGGTGGATGCCGACCGGTTTTTTGCCGCCGTTAACTTAAATGCGTTCTGGACGTTGGATAAAATTCTACTGGGAGCACATACCGGCTACCTATGGGTAGAGGAAGATCACGATTCGTTTGCCGAGTCGGGCGGTGGCGTGACGTCTGCCGTCGGCGACCGCAATTTCGACCTCGGGCAGTTTCGAATTGGTTTTGATGTTGCCTACGATTACAAATCCTTTCTCGAACCCTACGCCGGGCTCGATTACCTGAACGATACGACCCGCGACGATGTCGACGTAGCGCCGGGCTTGCAGCAGCCTGATAACGACGAAGACGAATTCATCATCAGGCTCGGTCTCCGCTATTTCGGCGAATCCGGCGTCACCGGCGCTCTCGAATATAGTATCGGCGCAGGCCGGACAGACTTCGACAGTTCCGGAGTGATGGCGACGTTACGATTTGACCTCTAACCCCCGGGTTTCCGCCTGAGATCAGAGTTCAAACAAAGCCGGCGCTCGATCCGGGAGCGCCTCGCATTCCCCCCGGAGAAAGGTTTCCTGGTAGGCCAAACGACGGTCAATGCATCCGCGGCCGAGGCACGTTGACGCGTTGAATCGTTTGCATCGAGCGCATGATGTTGTTGATGGTCCGCAACTGCATACGCCTGGGCGGTGAAGGCGGGCTGTACGCGTCGGGGATTTCAGAGCCGTACCCCGGCTCGTTGATGGTGACACTTCCGAATTCGTTGGATACCTCGATCGCGGTCGGTCGTTTTTCGCCTTCCGGTTCGAGCAGGACAATGGTCGCGGAAGTCTCGTCTACTTCTCCCGCAACATGGGTGCCGCGGATCCCGATCGTCGCTACCGTCGTCGATATTTGCATTGCTCTGGAACGTTTTTTGGCTACGAGGCCGGTAACGAAACGGAATGTCCCCCGAAAAATCTTGGCGCTGAGCGATTCTTCCTCCTCCTGTTGCTCAAAGACGAATTCATCGATCGACATTTTTGATTTTTCACCCAACTCGAACTTGGTGCCGTCGAGCAAACGGATCCGGATACTCGAGCCCCGTGCGGTTCGGACTGCGTCGCCCGAATATATCGGCGCGTCTTTTTCGAGTTCCCGGTCGTCTTGCCGGACCTGCTGGGCCCAGGCCGTGCCCTTGATCTTTTCTACGACACCGGCCGGTTCCGCCGCCATCGCACCGTTCACGACCAGTACGATTAGCAGATAACCCAGCGTTGGACCGGATCGAATGGCCGTGCATCTATTCAGTGTTTTCCACATTGGCGCTTATCCGTTGTGAGGGTGACCGATGTTCTATCGGACCATTGCATCCCTTGATAGTTTACTTCGTTAACGGTGCTTTTTACATGCGCGCCGCGGCGGCCGAATATTTGCCGTCGTTTACCGTTCGGCATCGTTCGGCACCGGTATAATCGGACCGATGCGCCCGCGTTTTTCTTACCTGTTATTGTGTCCGGTATTCGTGGCGGCGGGATGCTCACTGCCGGCAATTGTTAGTGCGCCTAAAACCGTGGCAACCGGTATTGCGAGTGACGGCGGACTTGCGGCGGCAACGATTGATGCCGGGCAGTTTCGGTTGCGCGCCTACCATCGTGGTTTGCATCGCGACGCGGCGCGCCTACACGTGTATATCGAGGGAGACGGACATGCATGGCATCGACGCCATCAGTTGTCGTCCGACCCGACCCCGCGCGACCCGGTAGCATTACGGCTCGCGGCCAAGGACAAGTCGCCTTCCGTTTTATACATTGCCCGGCCGTGTCAGTACCTCGATGAATCGGAGCTTAGAGACTGCGATCCGAAGTACTGGTCATCCCACCGTTATTCCGAAGCCGTAGTAGGGGCGGTCGACGAGACCATTACTCAGCTTATCGAGAGTACGAATGTCTCGGCCGTTGCGTTGTTCGGGTATTCGGGAGGGGGCGCTATCGCGGCTTTGCTGGCGGCGAGGCGCGACGATGCAGTGTCATTGGTGACGGTGGCCGGCAACCTCGATCACGTTGCCTGGACATCGCACCACGAAGTTGCCCCGCTAAGTGGGTCGCTCAATCCGGCGGATATCGCCACGAAGATCGCCCACCTTCCGCAAGTTCATTTCGTCGGGGACGACGATACGATCATGCCGCGTGCCGTCGCCGACTCCTACAAAGCTATGGTTCCGCAATCGAACCGCGTCACAATACAAACGCTTTCTGCTTACGGGCACCGATGTTGTTGGGAAGAGGTTTGGCCCGATCCGTTATGCGGGCACCAATCCTTGAATATTCCATACTGCGAATAGAAAAAGGGGAGCGAGGGATCTCCGTCGTTCAAGCCGAGTAAGCGCCTGGCGATTCGAACCGGAAGCCGAGTTGCTCCAGCTTTTGTGCGGTCTGGATCGTCAAACGATCGCTGTGGGCATTGCCGATGATCTGAACGCCGATGGGTAGGCCGCTATCGCTCAAACCGGTCGGCACGACCGTCGACGGTAGCCGCGAAATACCGACGAGTCCGGCCCAGAAGATCTGTTGAAAGTAGGGCATGTCTACCCCATCGACGCTTACGGTTCTCTGGCCGAACGGACGGTGGTCGTGACGGATGGCGGGGGTCGGGGTTTGTGGCGCCAAGACGACGTCGTAGTCCTGAAAAAAAGCATGCCACTTCCAGCGCAACTCATCGCGCCGATTATGGAGTCCGAGCCAGGTTCGATGATCCATCGTCCCCATTCGCGCTATTTCGACATCTTCGCCGTGATCATCGGGAGACGAGCCGGCGGCGTATGCTTTCATTTCCTCGAACTTCTCGCGCGGAAGCCCCCCCATCATGAACGACCAGAGGAGGGGACGATAGATCGCCTCGGATTGTTCGCCGGTTATGTCGGGCCGCGCCTCGTAGTTTACCTGTGCGCCGGCATTCTCGAGTGCTTCTGCGACTCGGATCACCCGGCTTTCTACTTCCTTCGATACCGGACAGGCAGGATCCGTCGACCAGACCGCGACACGCAACCCTTCGAGTCCGCGCGCCGGTAAGCCGGGCAGTTCGTAGCGGATGCCGGGCTCGAAATCGTCGGCACCGGCCAGGACGTCGAGCTGAAGCTCGAGGTCGAAGGCAGAACGAGCGAGTGGGCCGATGACCGCAATGTCCATTTCGACCAGCGCACCGGGGAGCGCATGTCCGCGACCGGGTATGAGCGCCCAAGTAGGCTTGTGGCCGAAGACGCCGCAGAAGTGAGCGGGGGTCCGGATCGATCCGCCGATGTCCGATCCCATCTCCAGCGCACCCATGCCGGCGGCCAGCGCCGCCCCCGATCCACCGGATGAACCACCCGGAGTGTGCTCGAGGTTGTACGGGTTATTGCAGACCCCGTAGATGTCGTTGTAGCTCTGGATGTCCGCAAGGTCCAACGGCACGTTGGTCTTTCCGATGATGATCGCGCCGGCGCCCTTCAATCGCTCGATTGCAAGCGCGTCCTCGTTGGTGACGTTGTCGCGGTACTCGGGTTTGCCCCAGGTCGTCGGCGATCCGGCGACGTTGTACGCTTCCTTGACGGTGATCGGCAGGCCGAGCAAAGGCCGATCCGCGTCCGGACGGCCCGTAATGGCGCGTGCCGTTTCTCGTGCTCCTTCAGCGTCCTGCCAGACGACCGCGTTGATGTCCGGGTTGAGCTTGTCGATCCGGTTCAGGTACAGCTCCGTAAGATCGAGCGCAGAAACCTCTCCTTTGCGCAGGAGTTTGAGCAGCTCCGTGCCAGTTGAGTATGGATTGATCGCGTGTCCTCCCTAATGACGGCAGTATGTAGACAAAACTATTCCACCATCTGATTGCCAACTCCGGATAGATTACAGCTATCACTTGGTTGTGTCAGTTTGAAGGGGCAGCTCGGCCCTCGCCGACGGCTGTTCGGAACCAGTAGAAATGGATGCTTTTGTCGCTGTAGTGTGCCGGCTCGAAGCGCTGGTCTTCCATCAGGAACTGGCACGCCTGGACGCGTCCGTCGCGGATGAGTTTGGCCAAGACGATGCGGATCTCGTTCTCCGTTGGGGGTAATGGGTGGTCTTTCGCGCGTTCGGCGAGGGCAGCTCGCAGCATTGCGAAACTTCGATGCTCATCCCGCAGATACTCGAGGATCCATTGAGTGACCAGCATATACCTATGATAGTCGAAGTGTTCCGCCGCGGTGGGGTTTGTGTAAGCCTTACGGCACTTGTGCGGTCTTCTTCTCGGATCCCGGTGAGATGCTTGCGGTCGATCGGCGCGGCCGGACGGCACAGGCCCGCTCTGCCGTCGACCGCGAGGGCGTTGCAAAAGGTACGGCGCCGCTGCGGGCGTATACATTCCCGGTGCACGACGCTAACATCGTGCGCCCACACAATGAAAACGAAACTGGAGGAACGAAAATGGCCTGTACCGTGTTACTGGAAATTCAGTTGAAAGCCGATGTGATCGACGCTGCCAAAAGTACGTTTAAAGAAATCCTGCCCGATACCCGCGCCTACGATGGTTGCCTGGGGGTCGACGTGGTGGAGAATCAGGAGAAATCGGGAAATCTCGTCCTCGTTGAAACTTGGGAAAGCCGGGCGAAACACGAAAAATACGTGGGCTGGCGTGCGGAAACCGGTTTGCTCGAACAACTCGGGGCGATGTGTGAGGGTGCGCCGAGCATTCGCTATTTTGATCCGGTGGACGCGTAGAAAAAGCGATTTTTTGCGGAATTAGCACCGTCAGGAAATCATGTCTGAATTTCCGTATGGTGTGCCGGTCGCACTGACGCCGCGGGTGCGGCGTCTTACGGCCCCGAATCCGGGGCCGATGACCGGGCCCGGTACGAATACCTACCTGATCGGAGACGATCGGATCGCGCTGGTCGATCCCGGCCCCGCGATCGATTCGCACATCGATGCAATCCTAGCGGCGGTCGGCGACCGTTTGCGTTGGATATTCGTGACGCATACCCACGGCGACCATTCGCCGGCGGCGCAAGCCCTTGCGGCGGCTACCGGTGCCGAGTCGCGCGGCAACGTTATTGAGAACGACGGGTTCCAGGATTCGACCTTCGTCGATTCCAGGCCTGTAGCGGATGACGAACGCGTTTCGACCGATGAATTCACACTGCGCGCGATCCACACACCGGGACACGTTTCCAACCACGTCTGCTATCTCGTCGACGAGGACCGCATGCTAATGACCGGTGACCACGTCATGGGTGGGTCGACGGTCGTCATCATCCCACCCGCCGGTGATATGGCCCAGTACATTCAGTCGCTGGAACGGATGCTGGATCAGGAATTGAAGCATCTCGCGCCGGGACACGGGGACCTCATCGATGCGCCCCACGACGAAATCCGGTACTTGATCGCGCATCGCCTCAAGCGAGAGCAAAAAGTCGTCGACGCGCTGTTAGCAGCCGGGCCCTGTCCTATTTCTACTTTGCTGCCGATCGTCTACGACGACGTCGATGAATCTCTGCACGTAATGGCAGAGAAATCGCTGCACGCGCACCTGTTGAAGCTCGTCACCGATGGCCGTGCCTGCGCGGAGGGGTCGGATTGGGTTTGGATCGACTGAATCGTTGTCGAGGGTTTCACCCGCCGCTGATTGCGGGTACAAAAAACACTTCGTTATCCTCCGTCAGCGGTTGCAACAGACCAAGCTGCGTGATCTGTCCATCAACGGCTACGGCGACGGTAGGTTTCAGCTTGTCACCGTCCATGAGCGCATCTTTCAGTCCCGGATAGGCCTCTTCCAGATGGACCATGAGTTGGCGCACGTTGCGGCCTTCACAATGAACGAACTCTTGTTCCCGCGTATGGACCTGCATCGGTTTTGGGATCCAAACCGTTGGCATCGTTTCAGGCGCACATACCCTCAGCGAACTATCAAGCAGCCGAGTCTTGCTTTGCTTTGATCGCGGCGCGCACCCGGGGGGGAGCCATCGGCATACAGTTTACGCGCACACCGACCGCATCATGGATCGCGTTGGCGATCGCCCCGGGCGGCGGCGAGATGGAGTGCTCACCGCAACCTCGGACACCGTACGGATGGGCCGGATTAGGCGATTCCAGGATCACCGTTTCAATCATCGGTATATCCAAAGTTGTCGGCATCCGATAGTCCAGCAGGCTTGCATTCTTCAAATGCCCTTCGTCGTCGTAGAAATAGCCTTCGTTGAGCGCCATGCCGATCCCCTGTGCGGCAGCGCCCTGCATTTGTCCCTCGACATAGGCGGGATGAACCGCTTTGCCCACATCCTGAAACACCGTATAGCGCAGAACATCGACCTTGCCGGTTTCCGGATCGACCTCGACATCGACCAGGTGAGCCGCAATTCCGGGCACAAAGCTTTCCGGCGATCCGGTGATGTGCACGCTGATCGGCCCGCCGGTTTCGAACAGCTTTTCCGCGAGTTCGCCGAACGGAATGGTCTGTTTTGGATCGGACGCATTAGTGAAGGTCCCGCCATCGACCGACACCGCTTCGGCGTCGATTTCCCACAATAATGCGGCGCGGGCCGCCATCTGCTTCAGGACCTCCTGCGCCACTTGATGAACGACCGCGCCGGTCGCATAGGTGGTTCTGCTGCCGACCGTAGGCAAGGAAAATCCGACGGCTTCGGTGTCGCCCACCGCCGCGCTGACACTGCTCAGATCGATGCCCAGCGCCTCGGCCGCCTGCATCGCGAAGGTCATGCGGGTGCCACTCAAGTCAGGACTTCCCGTGACAAGTTGTACGGAACCGTCGGGGTTGACAGCGATGCGGACACTGGAGGCTTCACCGATGTTGAACCACAATCCGTAGGCCAGGCCGCGTCCCTGGTTGGCGCCCGTCATGGGTGTGGTGTAATGCGGATGCGCCTTGACGGTTTCCATTAAATTGACGGTGTCGATGGGCGCACACGGGAAACCCAGCATCAGGCGGTCGCCGGTCTTGGTGAGATTCTTCAAGCGGAAATCGACCGGATCCATCTTCAGTTCAACGGCCAATTCATCGATCATCTGCTCTACCGCAAACAATGCCTGCGGCGCGCCCGGAGCCCGATAGGGCCGCATCGTCGGCTTGTTGACGATGACGTCGAACCCGTTTACTGCGATGTTGGGTATGTTGTAACGGGTCGTCGAGGCCATCGCCCCCATAAAGATGGGCCCGCCGGCATAGGCGCCTGCCTCGTAGGCAAGGTGAAGGTCCGCCGCGACCAGTGTGCCGTCATTCCGCACGCCGAATTTGAGCTTCACGTAGGTGCCGGAACTGGGTCCGGTTGCGCGAAAAACTTCGTCGCGCCGCAGCGCGATCTTCACCGGGCGGTTGGATTTTCTGGAAAGTACGGCAGCGACCGGATCGATATAGATACGCTCTTTGCCGCCGAATGCGCCCCCGATCTCGAGCGGGATCACTTTGACATTGGCGATCGGGACGCCGATCACCTCGGCGAGGTGATCACGGAGCGCGAACTGTCCCTGGGTTGCCGTCCAGACCGTGACATGATCGTTGGCGTCCCAATTTACCGTCGAGATGTGGCTTTCGATGTAGCCCTGATGGATCGTCTCGGTGGTGAATTCTCGTTCGAGGATGATATCCGCGTCGGCGAACCCCTGTTCCAGATCCCCGGTTCCCAGCTGCAGACGGCTGGCATTGGGCAGGAAATCCTCGGTCGGCATGATGAACGCGCCGGGGAAGAAGTTTTCGTGAATGACGGTCGCGCCTTCGGCCATTGCGCTGCGGACATCCATTACCGGCGGCAACAGCTCGTAAGCAACCTCGATCAATTTGACCGCTTCCTCAGCGATGTGTGGATTGTCGGCGGCAACGGCGGCCACCGCGTGACCGTCATAGAAGGCTTTGTCCCGGGCCATGCAATTATCGGAGATGTCCCCGATATTGATCAAGCCGGCCAGGCCCTGACTCACGATTTTTTGTCCGATGACGGGGAAGTCGGCAGCGGTCGCTACCGCCCGTACACCGGGTAGGGCCGATGCGGCGCTGGTATCGATCGATTGGATCCGTGCGTGCGCGTGCGGACTGCGCAGGATCTTCCCATGCAGCATATTGGGAAAGTGAACGTCATCGCTAAATACCGCCCGGCCCAACACTTTGTCCAAGCCATCCGGTCGGATGGGGCGGGTCCCGAGGATACGAAATGTTGTATCCGATTGTTCCGGTTTACTCATTTACCGTGCCTCCGCCATCATGTCGGCCGCTTTCATCACCGCGCGCACCAGTTTGTCGTATCCCGTGCAGCGGCATAGATTCCCGGCGAGCCAATGCCGGATCTCGCCTTCATCGGGTCGCGGGTTCTTGTCGAAGAGCGCCTTTGCCGCGATGAGAACGCCCGGGGTGCAGATCCCGCACTGCAGCCCGGTTTCTTCGAGGAAGGCTTGTTGCAGCGGATGCAGTTTCCCGTCGGCGGCAAGTCCTTCGACCGTTTCGATGTTGCGGCCTTCGGCTTCGACGCCCAGCACGCAGCAGGCATCGACCAACACGCCGTCGACGATGACACTGCATGCCCCGCAGTTGCCGTCGTTGCAGCCTTCTTTCGTTCCGGTGAGATACAAGACGTCACGCAGCACTTCCAGCAGACTCTGTCTCGGTTCGCACAGAAAGTCGGTGGTTTCACCGTTGACGGTCGTCGTTACGTGGGTTCGTTTGCTCATGCCGTGTCTCCCCTGGCGAGTTTCACCGCCGCGTGCAAAACCCGTCCGGTTAGCACTTCTACAAGTTGCTTTCGATGTTCGATGGTTCCACGCATATCATCAATCGGACTCGCCGCCTCCCTGGCGATGCCGGCAGCCGTAGCGATAGTTCGGTCATTGACCGGTTGCCCGAGCAGTGAATCACCGGACTTTTTCACGAATAGCGGCGTCGGCGCGACCGCGCCGACGGCGACGCGCACCGATTGGAATCGGCTTCCCGTTTCGTCGAGTTCAACCGCGGCCGCCGCATTCGCGACCGCGATGTCCATCTCGTTGCGGGGAGTGAAGCGCAGGAATTTGGCTCCCGAATTCGGCGCCGGGTTCGGAATGTTGATCACGGTCAGGATTTCATCATCGCGCAGCGATGTCTGTCCCGGTGCAACACAGATCTCTTCGACAGCCACATCCCGGTTCCCCCGGACACTGACCAGCCGCGCTACGGCTCCGTAAGCAATGAGTGCGGGAATGGTGTCTGCGCTTGGTGCCGCATTACAGAGGTTACCGCCGACGGACGCTCGCCCCTGGACTTGAATGCCCCCGATCCGCGAAGTGCAGTCGATCAGCGCGGGGAATCTGGCGGCGATCTCGTCGTTCTCCCAAATGTCGCGGCAGCTCACGGCCGCGCCAATGCTCAAACCCGCGTCGTCGAGATGCAAACGATTGAGCTCCGGGAGCTTCTTGCAGTCAATGACGAGCTCCGCATGTTTGCGCCCCGCGCGCATGACGGGGAGGAGATCGGTGCCGCCGGCCATCATCAGGGCTTTCCCCGCGTTCGCCGCCAGTAATCGGGCCGCTTCCTGCAATTCTTCCGGCGCGATGTATTCAAATTCCTTCATTTGAAGTATCCCTATGGACAGATTCTGTGTGGACGATCCCACCGTCGACCAGATCAACGTGGGAGCGAAAAATCATATCGGTTCCCGGGGAAGATTACGAGCGGGCCGATCGTATCATCGGTTCTTGCTGCCGCTACCGTACTTTACGATCGAGGCGCACGAGATCCGTCGGGCCCGGATCCTGGTATGTTACGATTTGTTCGCCTCTTACAGTTTCGGAGAAGTGACATCAATGAACACGAAGATCCCGCAGCGGATACTCGATTGCGCCGATATTACGGAAATCTCCCAGCTCGTACTCAGAGAACGCGAAAGTCGGGATCTGGGTAAATGGGACACCATGCGCGATTGTTTCCATGACGATTCGACGGTAAAACTAAGCTGGTTCAACGGCAGCGGTGCTGAATTCGTTACCGGTTCCATTGACATGGCGAATCGGGGGGTGTTTGCCAAGCATCGCTTGGGGCCTGTTCTTGTTACGCTTGCTGGCGCGCGAGCCGTTGCCACCTTCGGCATCATTATCGATATTCCCAAAGTAATAGACGGCGTAGATTTGATATTGTCCGCCCATGGGCGGCTGGTCTACCGAACCGAGAAGCGTGATGAGGTATGGCGCATATTCAGCCTTGATTGTCTTTACGTACGGGATGAACTGACCCCCGCTATCCTGGGGACAACGGTAAACATCGCTCCAAGCGAAATGGAAGGATTCAGAGCGTCCTATCGAAACCTTTCCTATTGTCTAATGAAAACGGGTTACGAAGTTGATCAGGCCCTGCCCGGCGATGACCGTCCGGAGACGGTGGAAAAGTTGATGGATGAAATCGACGCCTGGGCAAATCTGTAGATGCGGCTCTAGTATCAACCGTGTTCCTCCTCGGCCAGCTTGGCGGCGATCATCTCGGCGAGGTCTTTTTTCGAGACCTTGCCGAACGGTGACAGTGGAAACTGTTCGACCAGTTCGAGGCGTTCGGGCAGTTTGAATTTGGCGATGTCTTGGTCGAGTAGGAATGCGGTGAGGTCGTCGAGCGTCGGTGGGGTCTCGGTGGCCGCGATCACGTAAACGCAGCTGCGCTCGCCGAGTACCGGATCGGGCATCGGCACGCAGGCGACGTTGCGGACCCCGGGATGGGCGAGCAGCATGTTCTCGATCTCTTCGGCCGAGATCTTCTCGCCGCCGCGGTTGATCAGATCTTTCTTGCGTCCCTCGATCACGTAGCGTCCGTCGGAGTGGCGGCGCATCAGGTCGCCGGTCAGATAGAATCCGTCCGCGGTGAAAACCCTTGCGTTATGATCGGCGAGTTTGTAGTAGCCGCGAAGGGTATAGGGCCCTCGGCACGCCATCTCGCCCGATTCACCTTCACCGACCTCGCGTCCTTCGTCGTCAATCAGTTTGATCTCGTCAAGGCTGCACCACGGTGGGCCGGCAACCTCAAAACGTACGGCGGGCGGATCGTCGATGTCGTTCAGCATTACCAACCCCTCGGCCATACCGAAGATCTCCTGCATGGTGCCGTTGGCGAACTTCTGCTCGGCCAGTGCAGCCACTTCCGGTTGTACGCGTTGGCCGCCGGCGTTGACGATGCGGATCGAGGTGGTGTCGAAATCGGTGAATGTCTCGTCGTGGAGCAGCCGGATCAAGGCTGCCGGAACGAGTTCGAGATGGCTGATGCGCTCGTTCTCGATCAGCGGCAGGATGTCGGACGGCCGGGGCGTCGGCGCCAGCACCGCGGTGCCGCCGTAGACGAAGACGCCCTGGACGCCCGGCGATGCGAGCGGAAAGTTGTGGGCGATGGGCAGACAGACCAACAGCTTCGCCTCGCCATCCATATAGTTGGCGCCGGCGCAGCCGACCGAGTTCAGCACGTAATCATTGTGTGTCCGGGGGATGATCTTGGGGACACCGGTGGTGCCGCCGGAAAGCTGAAATACCGCCGGCTGTTCCGGGTCGATCACTATCTCATCGAGCGCTTCGGCCGGTGCGGTGGGCTCGGATCGGAGTAGATCCCGGATCGAATGGCAGCCCTCCGGTACCTCGTCACCGAGCACGAAGATATGCCGCATGCTGGGCGTCTCGGCCTGTATGTCGCGGGCCATGTCGACATAGCTGAATTCACCCGCCCGGTCCTGGGCGGCGTAGCCGACCGCTTCGGCGAACTGCGCATAGTGCCCTATCTCATAGCGCCGATGGGGCGGCAGCGCCAGCAACGTGATCGCCCCCACGCGCTGGAGCGCAAAATACAGGTAGAGAAATTCGGGCACGTTGGGGAGTTGCAGGATGACGCGCTCGAGCGGCGCGATCCCGAGATCGAGCAAGTGCCGCGCGAGGTGTTCGATGCGTGCGTCGAGTTCGGTATAGGTGATGCGTTGTGACCCGGCGACGACGGCGAGACGCTCGCTATACTCGACGAAGCGGTCGTGAAAATAAGTGCCCAACGGCTGGTCGAGCCAATAGCCTGCGGCGCGGTAGCGTTCCGCGAACTCGCGGGGATACGGTGTGAAACCTTCAAGCATCGGTTTCTAAATACGCGTTCCAAAACATCGATCGGTTTCGGCTTAGAGGCCGATGGCTGGACATCATCACCGTCATACCGGCCCCGGATCGAGTCCGCGGTGATGGGTGCCAGGATAGCCGGAGATGCGAAGCATCTTGGGGATCACCTATGCAGCCGGTCACAGCGTCACGGAGCCGAGGTACTGGCTCGTGCCAACCGTTGCTATGTCGACTGACTGCGTGCCATGTTCGGCGTGCGATATCTCTACCCGATAAGGCCCGCTGTCGGGATCGAGCTTGTCGAACTTGAAGTCGCCGAAGCAATCCGTGGTGGCTTCCGCCAACTGTTCGGCCCCTTCGTGGAGAACGACGCGCGCACCCTCCAGGCATTCCTCGTCGCCGTCGATGGTGGTTGCTACGCTGCCGCCGATGAAGCTCTTGTTGTATCGATAAAGATTCCTGTAATACACGCGTGGGCTGGTTCCCAATTCGGGGGACAACACCTCCAGGTCTTGCTGCTCGACGAGTTCCTGCATCTGCGGATCTTCGAGTTTGACGGCCCGCGCCGCCCCCGTGGGGCACGCCTGCGTCCAGCGGGGCTCCGGCCAACCCTGATCGAGCAGGTGTGCGTCGAAGATCCATTTCTGTGGGAGCTGTAGCTCGTCGTTCCAGAAGATCACCTTGTACGGACACGAATCGACGATGTCTTCGCGTCCCTTTGCTTTGACCGGGTCGATGATGACGATGCCGTCCGGCCGCTTGTAGACGGAGCCGTCGGACTTCAGGCACGGGGCGTCATCGCAATGGTTGCAGGTTGTCGGCAAATAGGCCGCGTCCACCATCGATCCCGTGCCGCGCACACGACGCTGCAAGCGCACCCATTCGTGGCCGTGCAGGGGCTGGGGCGCGGCGTAACCGGGGAAATCGTTGCCGACATGCTCGTCCTTCGTGACCAGGGTGCAGTTGTGGCAGTTTTCACACTTGTCCACGTCGATGATCAGATTCCATTTCTCCATAACGAAGTTTCCCCGGTTGATTAGCGTGACGAATCGGCGCCGGTGCTTTTGGCGGGGGGCGCCGCTTCCGGGCGTTGAAAGCCTTCGGCCTCGCCGAACCACTTCTCTATTTGTACCAGGCACGAGTTCGGCGCGATCATTTCGGTTCCCTCGAGCGCGCGGCGCTCCGGCGTCAAGACGTTGGCGCAACCGCCCCGGTCGGTAAATCCATCTCGGTCGAGTGGGTCGAACTCTGCACACGATTCGAAGGTCGAGACGACACCCGCCATGGTCAGAGGAGACAGATCCGCCGCGCAGACGAGTGCCCCACGGTCGTTGAACGCGCGGATAAGGTCGTGATGCTCAATGCCGCGCGCTTGCGCATCCTCCGGGTTCATGCGCATCACCCAATAGTAATAGCCGTCCACGAGCACCCGGTGGTCCTGGATGTCATTAATCGTACTGTTCTTGCCGTCGCCGCAGGTATGGAAGCTGTACCGCGCGTGGGGTGAAAGCATCTGCAACGGATACTTCTCTACCAGTTCTTTGGTTCGCAGACCTTCCCACGAAGGAATATAGCGGTTCAGCGGAGGACGATCGGGATACTCGGGGTCGCATCGCTGCAGCGACGACGAGACGAACTCGATCTTGCCCGATTGGGTCTGCAGGCCCATACCGAACTCTTCCCCGTATTGAGACGGGAGTGGTATCGGCTCCGGCGATTCTTTTTGGCGCCCTTCGGCGTACCAGCTCATATACATCGGTTCGCGCGTTTTCTCCGGTTCGGGCGGCACGACGTAGTAGCCTTTCTTGAGGAAATCTTTCCATTTCACGCCGGCGTACCCGGGCATGTCGGACGAATCGAACTGGCGTTTGCACCAATCCAAGTCGGTGCAGCCCTCGGTGAAGACGGCGCCGAGTCCCAACCGCTGCAGGATCCCGAGTGAGATGTCGTAGTCGGTCTTTGATTCGCCGAGGGGCTCTATGCACTTGTGCTGCATCACCATGACTCGATGATTCAGGGTCGCCATATAGTGGTGGATGTAGCCGGCACTGTTGGCCCATTCGCTGATGTCCCAGCGTTCGAACGACGTGCACGCCGGCAGGATCACGTCCGCGAACTGGGTTTCGCCCTCCCACCAGATAGACTGGTTGACCACGAACTCGAGCGACGGATGCCGGTAGGCCTTGACCAGTCTGTTGGAGTTGCCCAGGGTCCCCAGGTGCGAGGCGCCGAATCGATGCAGCATGTGCACCCGGGAGTAGCCTTGCATCGGATAACGGTACGGTTCGAACTGCGCCTCCATGGATGAACCGTCGATGGACTGAACACCATCCGAATGTCCGTTGATGATCGCCTCCGGCCAGCCCTGGCGGGGGATCGTTTGTTTGACCGGGTTCATGCTGAGGATATGGGGCATGCGGGTGTAGTTGTTGACCGCGGCCGCGGTCCCGACGAGTTCTCCGGAGATACCGCCTTCGGCGTCCCCCGGGAAGTACATGAGGTGATTGAGCGGCGTGCCGAGTTGCAGGTTGCCGAAGTTGATACCGGGCTTACCCCACCCCTGCATCGCCATCATCAGGATCATGTTGCGCGTCCACTGAGCACCGGTCGCCGAACGAGCGGCACCGCCGAAGCCGGAGCCAAGCCCGCCGGCCGAGAGATAGGTCTTCTTCTTCGCCCTGGCGCGCGCCAGCGCCCGTACCGTGCGGGCGGGCACGCCCGTTTCCGGCTCCTGCCATGCCGGTGTTTTTGCTATGCCGTCGCTCTCTCCGAGCAAGTAATCGCGCCATTCCTCGAACCCCGTGGTGCGCTGTTCGACGTAATCCTTGTCATACAGGTCTTCGACCACCCACACGTGCATGATGGCCTGGGCCAAAGCAGAGTCCGTTCCGGGGCGGACCGGGATCCATTTGCCGCCGAAGACCTGAGCGGTTGGATTGAGATGCGGGTCGATGTGAACGAACTCGATACCCACGTCCTTGGCCCAAAACCGGCGCTGCGTTCCCTCGTAGCCGCTGTAGGGGCCGGTCGTCGATTCAGGGTCGCTCGACCAGAAGACGATCATCTCCGCTTCCTTGAGACAATCCTCGACCGTGCCGTAATAGCCGGGCAGGCCCAAACGCAAGGCGTTGCCGTGGTGGTGCATGGCACCCCAGTACCATCCCTCCCAGCTGTCCGGGTTCATCAGGATGTGGGTTGCACCGACCAGGTTGCGGTAGCGCATGAACGTACTCATGTAATAGCCGACGTTGCCCCACAGTTGATGGGAACTGGTATGCGTCGCGATCGCGCCCGGTCCGTATTGGCGTTTCATGCGCTTGATTTCGTTGGCGACGATATCGAAGGCTTCGTCCCAGGAGATGCGCTCGTAGCCGGAGACGCCCCGGTTTTGAATGTTGCGCTCGCCGGCCGGATCGAAGTCCACGCGCTTCATCGGATAGAGCATGCGTTTATCCGAGTACACCAGGGATTTGAGTGCCAGCGCGTGCGGATTGGGCGTGCTCTTGCGCCATGGGGTAAACGTCTTACCCCGTGCCTTAATGGTATAACTCGGCGGATCCGTCTCGTCGAACACGATCGGCGTCATCCGCACGATCTTGCCGTCCATGACATATACGAACATCGGTCCACCGTTGGTGTTGGTGGTCAGACGCAGCGTCCCGTCCGGCATCCGGGTGCCGTACTCGAGGCCGTCGGTCTGCGTGCGGCCGAGCAGCTGGGAGAACCACACGACCAGTTCGTCCCGCCCCGTGACGACCACCCGGAATTGTTTGGCGGCGTGGATGACCTCGGCCTGGTCCCGGCGCGCCTTCATGAACACCAGCGCGGTCGCCAGATCCTTGAATGCCACCGTAACGTCTGGTTGCCCATGGATGCCCGCCGAGGAAGCGAGCGAACCACCCTGGAATTTGTAGGTGCGCCCGAGGCTGTCATCCATGAGCTTGATTTGCACGACGCAGTCATGCCGCTTCATTTCGGTGTGAAAACCCGGGTGTTTCCTGGCGGCACGCCGCAAAACGTGCGTCAGCCCGAACAGTATCATTCTCAACAATGTTCGTTTTGCGCCCATTTCTATTTTCCCCGCTTTTTCGTTACGTCCCGCCGGACGGCGGTCGGTACCGTTGGCCTGGCGCCGTTCCCAAACGATCAAGCCCGCCAGGATCCTAGTATCCTAGTATCCTAGTATGCATTGTACACAGCAGGGTGAATATTTAGGAAGCGGTGTGCTCCACGGGCGCCTCGCGCGATTCCCGGACTAGCCCGCATTTCTCACCAGTTCGACGCGCCCTTAGCCGTCTGTTGAATCGCATGAATATTTTCTTCCCTCGGAAAGACAACCTTCTATCCACTCGGTCAGAAAATTTCCATGCAATTCAATTGACGGCGCGATGATGTGTAGGATACACAAATGTCGCGGGAGCCATGGCCGCTCCATGGCATCCTGCCATCGCGGCATTGGTGCATTCCTGCACGGCAGATGGCGGGAGCAACCATCGCGCCGACTGGTGAGAAATGCGGGCTAGAAGCGGTCTCAAAATTATCCGCGGTCGCGTCGGACGGCGCGCGCAACATGCTTTGGATTAACGACCGTATCACTATCCCCGGCCACGAAATCGAACTGCGCGGGGTCCGGGCGCAAGGTCCCGGGGGCCAAAACGTCAACAAAGTTTCCTCCGCGGTCCGCTTGCGTTTCGACATCAATGCTTCGTCCTTGCCGCGGCGATATAAGGAACGATTGCTGGCGATGGCGGACAAGCGCGTGAGCAAAGACGGCGTCGTCAACATCAAGGCACAACAATTCCGCAGTCGGGAAAAGAACGAGGAGATGGCAAAAGAGCGCTTGGTTGAAATGATCGGGCGCGCCGGTCTGGCGCGCAAGAAACGCAAGGCGACCAAACCGACGCTAGCCGCGCGCGAGCGCCGATTACGGAACAAGGCGCGGCGCTCAAAGCTCAAAGCACGGCGCGGCCGAGTCGTCGAATCGGAATGAACCGGGCTTTTTTGCGACGCGCGATCCACGCTCCGGCGGCGGCTTCCTACCCGTGAAAACGCCGGCAAAAGACCGGTCGCAAGGTCGAATCCGACTCGTCGCGATTCAATCTCGTAGAATCGAGGGTGAATGAGCGGTAATATGCCCGTAAGCTGACTGAGACAGGCAGCCTCGACCAACACCATTCGTGGTGGTAATTTGAAATAAGTGAGTATTTGATATGGCAGAATTAGTAACCGGAACCGTTAAATGGTTCAGTGACGAAAAAGGCTATGGTTTCATCGAAAGGGAAGGTGGCAAAGATGTATTCGTTCATCACAGCGCCATAAACGGCGAAGGCCGCAAGACCTTACAGGAAGGCCAGACGGTCACTATGGAAGTCACCCAGGGTCAGAAAGGCCCGCAAGCAGAGAATGTCAGTCCCGCCTGAACCGACCGATCCCGGCTAGATCCCGCTACTTCAATCCCCGAACGTGTCGGTCCGGCGCTCGGCCCGATCGGGACGACATTCGTGTGATGCTGGCGGCTGCATGGAAGCGCGGGTGCGCCAACAGCGCCCCGCCGGTTGAGGCGCACGGCCCTCGAGCCTAATTGCAAACGGGGAGGAAAGCAGTAATGCCCGTCACCGTGCAGCAATTGGAGTTGGCCGACATCCTCACGCCCGTCCTGGACACGGGCGGCACCGCCTCGGAGGCTGTCCTCTTTCTGCACGGCAATCCCGGGTGCGGCCGTGACTGGTCACCGCTAATGGAACAGGTCGAACCATTCGCGCGCGCCCTCGCCCCTGACATGCCCGGTTTCGGCAGGGCGGCCAAACCGGAAGATTTCGATTACACGGTGGCCGGTTACGCCGCCCATATCGCTGCGCTCGTCGACGCACTCGGTCTCGAGAAAGTACACCTCGTGCTACATGATTTTGGTGGACCATGGGGTCTGGCGTGGGCGGCGGCAAACCCCGGCAAAGTTGCGAGCCTATCGTTGATTAATATCGGGATCATGCGAGGATACCGCTGGCATTACCTCGCACGGATCTGGCGGCTTCCCGTCATCGGCGAACTATTCCAGGCCGCCACGACTCGGATCGGTTTTCATGCGTTATTGAAGCGCGGCAACCCGCGTGGGCTACCGCGAGAATTTCTCGATACGATGTATGATAACTACGACCGCTCTACCCGTCGCGCCGTACTCAAATTGTATCGTGCCACTAACGACCTCGGGGCGATGGCCCAGGGATTATCGGACGTTCTGCGTCCGCTCGATCTCGATACGCTCGTGATTTGGGGCAAAGCCGATCCCTACCTTCCGCATCGCTTCGCCGAGCAGCAACGCGAAGTTTTTCCGCGAGCCAAGATCGTGTACCTCGAAGACAGCGGACACTGGCCGTTCGCCGATAACCCGGACGCCGTCTGTCAGGCACTTATCCCGTTCCTGCGGACCTGCGTTGGCGCGGATCCTGCTTAGGGAACCTCTGATTAATTCATGGAACGTCGCCTCGCGCCCAAAATCGTCCAGGTCTGTGTTGCGGCGCTTGCTAATAGTCCCGGCTATTACCTGCGCGCCGCGCCTTGACCTGAACGATTTAAAGCGGCGACTCGACTGCCCCAGAATCAATCAGAGGTTCCTTAGGTCTAGGCGGTTCCGGCGAACGACTTCAATCGTCGCCGCGGACCGGTTTCCCGATATCCTGGTGGATCATCGCCTCGATGAGCCGCGGACCCCTGGTCTTCATGGCGGCGGCGAATTGCTCGTGAAATTCTTCAGCGGTCGTCGCGCGGGTGGCGGCGACGTTCATGCCTCGCGCTATGTTTTGCCAATCGATCGAGGGGTGTCCGAGGTCGAGCATCGACAGCGTCTTGTCATTCGGCGGCGCGGTGTCCAGCCGCGCGAGTTCGAAATTCAGGATCGCATAGCTGTCATTGTTCAACAGTACGACAACGACGTCGGCCTGTTCCCGGGACATGCTCCACAGCGTTTGTACCGTATACATCGCACTGCCGTCGCCCTGTAGTGCGACAACTTTGCGATCTGGGCACGCGATCGCCGCCCCGAAGCTCACGGGCAGGCCCTGACCGATGGCGCCGCCGGTGATTGCCAGCCAATCGTGGGGTGCGGCCCCAGCCGTGCGTTCGAACACCTCGGCCGCACACGTGACCGCCTCGTCGGACACGATGGCGTTGTCCGGCAACAGGGCAGCCAACGTGTCACCGATGGCTCCCGCCGTGAGCAGGCCGTGCGGTGACTCAGGCGCGACCCGTTGTTGTAGTTGCTCGAGCCCCGGTCCGGCATCGATGGCGTCGGCCAACTTCTCTAACGCGGGCACGACAGCCTGCTCGACATTAGCGAGCGTCGCCACGGTCCCATCTTCGGGGAGCAGCACACTCGGTGTATTTGGGTAGGCGAAAAAAGCCACCGGCGTAGGCGCGCCAATCAACACGAACTGTTCATATTCACCGAACACCGCGAGCGCCTGCTCGATGAAATAGGGCACCCTGGCGGCGCTGACTCTGCCGCTGCCGCGCTGTTGCCGCGTCGGAAACGTTTCAGCGAATACGGGCGCCCGCGTTTTGGTCGCGATCCGCCCGACCAGGACCAACGCCTCTTCGCGTAAGGCGCGTCCGCCCAGGATGAGTGCGGTCTTTTTGCCATTGCGGAGCAGCTCGGCGACCTCGTTTATCTGTGCCGCCGGTACTGCTGCGGGCGGTTCGGCCGGCAATTCAGCATAGCCCTTCTCGGCCGGCTCCCAGGCATGATTCGCCGCAGCAATGAGGGTCGCGATTTTGCCCGTACCACGACGCGCTTCATGAACCGCGACAGCGCCGAGACGTGCCAAGTCATCGGCCGAGGTCGATGTCTCTACCCAGGCGGAATTGATCGCGGCATGGGCGGCGACATCCGATGTCAGTGGCGCATCGTATTGCAGGTGGTAGGGGGCATGGTCGCCCACGATATTAACCAGCGGGACGTGTGCCTTTTTCGCATTGTGGAGGTTGGCCATGCCGTTGGCGAGCCCGGGGCCGAGATGCAGCAGGGTTATCGCCGGTTTATCCGCCATTCGGGCATAACCATCGGCGGCTCCGGTCACGACGCCCTCAAACAGACAAAGGATCGGATGGATCGCGTTCGATCGACCGATCGCCGAAACCAAGTGCATCTCGGAGGTGCCCGGGTTGGCGAAACAGATCTTCACCCCCGCATCGACGAGGGACTTGAGGAGGGCTTCAGCACCATTCATTTCGAAGAGTTCCTTTTTTTAGTTTTCCAAATCCCACTCGCCGCGGTCGCCGGTGTTCGCATCGCCGCGGCCCATGTTATGTCGAGCGGCCGATGGCGCGCAAACCGCTACCTTAGCGGTCGCGTCGTCTCCGGTCGATCTCGTTTCAAGCTCAGGAAACTCGGTCCTGAGGATATCGGAGGCGCCCAAGCGAGCGTTCCAGTCTCGTTTCGCGGTTTAAGTCTCGATCGCAGATGCAGTAGTATTGAGGCTCTATCTGCGATCGAGGAGAACACGATGGCGCATCGCGAAACGTCCGACGTTACCACTATCCAATATCACCGCCGTGAGGTGACCGTTCCGTCCACCGTCTACGCTGCGGCCGCCACTTTTTTTGCGGCTTACGTTGCGAGTAATAAAGTCACCAATGAGAACGAACCCGCGATGATGGAAAAGGCCGTCGGGCAGGCCCTCGAATTGGCGGTCACCGCGGAAAAAATCATTACTTCTTCCAACGACGAGACGGCGGCATAGGAACGCTGCGAACCGTCGCTGGCCAAGTTGACATCGCCACCAATCGATCGGGGGCCGCATTTCGCATCAGGCGGTGCGATGGACGTGCCCGGCCAGCGAGAAATGCGGGCTAGGGGTCGGAGGCGCCCGGCGCTGAGCGGTTCAACGTTTCCTTCGCTTTTGCCGCTTCAACCCAAAACGATTCCAGCGCGACCGCTACCCGCGTCGACCCGTGCCCGGGGCACCATGCGTCGAGCCACTGCACCATCGAATGGATGTTGATAGAGACGTTCTTCGCGTGATCGCCGACTAATCCGTGCATCATGTTTCCGGCGGTTAAGTAGCCCGAAAGATAGGCGTGAATATAGGCGGTATTTTGTACGTCGTGGTTGGCCTGATCTTCTCCACGCTTGTCCAGATAAGTCCGGCATTCGAGCTGGCCGAGACCATAAGACGAATAAGCCCAGCCGGTGGAAGTCGTAAATAGTAGAATACTTAAGCAGCAAAGGTTTTTTATCATCGTCTTTCTGACCGTCGCGTTCGCGACATCTTCGGGGCCTGTGATTTTCCCTAGTATAAGCACACAATTCTAGTCGGGATCGATACCCGCCGGCGCCCCGTCCCGGGCGCCACGACAAATCGCTATCGCGGCGGGGAAGTTTCGCGTAGTGTCGGCCGTTCAGCTGTCGTTAAAACCGAAAAAGCAGGGCCGCACAACGAAGACGGGGCGATTGAATCCCCGCCGGGAACGAAATTTGAAAATCCGAGGCCTGGTCCCATTGTCGTTCCTGATCCTCCTCGTCGTCTGGGGCTATAGCTGGGTCCTGCTTAAGTTGGCCTTGCACGACTGCGGACCGATTACTTTCGCGGCCCTGCGGACCTTTTTTGCAGCGCTTGTTCTGCTCGCCATGCTGCCTTTGCTCGGCCGGCCCTTCCTCCCGACGCGACTCGCCGAAACGCTGCTCCTCGGTGTTGTGCAAACGACGCTGTTCGTGACGTTGTCGCAGTTGTCGCTGGTCGAAGGCGGGGCTGGACGCAGTTCGGTGTTGGTCTTCACGATGCCGTTCTGGACCTTGCTGTTCGCATCGATAGCCCTCGGCGAACGCCTCCTCGGCGGCCAGCGATGGGCCATTGCGGCGGCAGCACTGGGGCTTTTCGCGATCCTGGAGCCGTGGCAGAGCGGCGGGTCGCTAATTAGCAAGATGATAGCCGTCAGCGCTGGCGCTACCTGGGCAGCGGCTACCGTGATCGCTAAACGCATTCAAACACGTGCGCCGATCGATCTCGTCTCCCTGACGGCGTGGCAGATGTTGTTCGGTTCATTGATCCTGATTGTGTTTGCCTGGGTTGCGGGTGAGCCGCCGACTCATTGGACCCCCCGGTTTGTTGCGATCCTCGTGTTCACGGCGGTCATTTCCACCGCTTTGTGTTGGTTTGTCTGGTTGTCTCTGCTGCGTCGCTTATCGGCGGGTGTCGCCAGTATGGGTATGCTCGCGATCCCCGTGTTCGCTACCGCCGCGTCCGCCTACCAACTCGGCGAGCGCCTGAATTGGAACGAATACACGGGCATGGGTTTGATTGTGCTCGCGTTGCTGGCCCTATCGGCGGCCGCGATGCGACAGCAACGCCGGTTCAATACGAGCTAATCGCAGGCCGCTGGTAATGCCCATCGGCGGGTGCATACTTAGCCTATGACGTCGAGAATTGACAGTACCCGTGGTCGACCGTTCATTTTGCGCGTGCTGGTGACGTGCCTCGTGCTCGTTCCCGCCGCACAACCATTTGCCGAGGAGACCGCAGCCATGCACGAACGCATGCTCGACGAAATCGTCCGGGATTTCCGCGTCACGGCGCACCTGACCGGACGCGAGAAGATGCAGCCCGCGGTGGAACGGGCGATGGCCGCGGTAGCGAGGCACGAGTTCGTGTCGACCTTGCGTACGGAGGAGGCCTATCTGAACCGCCCGCTGCTGATAGGGCACGGCCAAACGATCTCGCAACCCTATATTGTCGCGATCATGACCGACCTGCTCGACCTTGAACCGGACTCCCGAGTGCTGGAAATCGGGACCGGTTCGGGCTATCAGGCGGCGGTGCTGGCGGAAATCGCCGGCGAGGTATTTTCGATCGAGATCGTAGAACCGCTGGCACAAGCAGCCGCCGCTCGTCTCAAACGCCTCGGCTATGACAACGTTCAGGTGAAGGTCGGGGACGGTAATTACGGCTGGCCGGAAGCGGGGCCGTTCGACGCGATCGTCGTCACTGCCGGAGGGCGTTTGCCGCCCGCGCTTGTGGACCAATTGAAACCGGGTGGTCGGCTGGTCATCCCGGTCGATCAATTGAGCGGCGGGCAGGAACTCATCGTGGTGAGCAAGGACCTCGAGCAGAAAGTCACCGAGCGGCCGGTGCTCCCGGTGCGCTTCGTCCCGCTCACCGGAGACAATTAGGCTGCCGCGACTCGGCGCCGAGGTCCCGGCTACCGGACGTAACGTCCTTCCAAGCAATAGCGCGGCCGTTCCCGCAGATACGCCGCGATCCGGTCCCGGCGCCCCACGGCGAGGCTGACGAAATCGACCGCTTCGATGATCCGTGCGGTGGGTTCCGCACAGCTCATACGTATGAAACCGCCGCCAGCTTCGCCGAAACATTCCCCGCCGAGGCACGCGACGCCGGTTCTATCGTCAGCCGCCTCGAGGAGGTACATCGCCAGGCCGTGGGAGGTAATGGCGTTTTCGTTGCAGATCTCGGTGACGCATGGAAACGCATAGAAGGCGCCACCCGGGCTGAGACAGTTGACGCCGGGTACTTTGTTGAGATGCTCCACCAATGTCGTAACTTTCGCACCGAATTCGTTGATCATGCGATCGCGTTCGGCGAGCGCACTTTCCAGCGCTGCGGCCCCCGCTCGTTGAACGAACGGCGGCACGCACGACAAAGCAGTGTTGGTCAATTTTTCGAGCATCGTGGCCATGGGTTTGGAGCTGACCGAAAAGCCGAGCCGCCAACCGCTCATCGAGAACGATTTACTGAAGGTATAGGCGGCGACGCATTGGTCCAGCATAGCCGGCTCGGCGAGCAACGAGCGGTGGGCGCCGTTCCAGACCATCTGGTCGTAGGGCTCGTCGCTAAAGACAGCGATATCGCGGCCGCGGATGCAATCCGCGATCGCGGTGAGATCTTCGCTCACGGCGACCCCGCCGGTGGGGTTGTGGGGGCTATTCAGAAAGATTGCCTTTGGTGCCGGATCCCGTTTTAGGAAGCGATCGATGTCGTCGATGTTTGGGCGGAAACGGCGGGCCTGTTCGAGCGTCGACAGCACCATGCGCGCGCCGCGCCGCGCGATATTTGGCCCGTAGGTCGGAAAGTGCGGACTGAATACCAGAACGCCGTCACCCGGGTTGAGTACCGCCTCTGCGAAGAGTGTCTGAAAGGTCTTCGCGCCCGGCCCAGCGACGATGTGTTCGGGCGTCGTGTCGAAACCGAACTCACGGTTCACATAGGCGCTGGCCGCGGCGCGAAACTCGGCGATCCCGGCCGACGGGGCGTAGTGGCAGTGATCCTGCTCGATCGCGGTGATACCCGCCGCCGCCGCCGCCGGCGGCGTTCGAAACGGACTGTCGCCGATCTCGAGTTCGATGATGTTCTTACCCCGCGCACGCAGGTTTTTAGCGACGGCCAGCACTTCGAAGGCACCCTCGGGTTTGACCCCAAGCGCAAATTGGCTGAACGAAACCGGCACCGAGATCTAGCCCGACGTACTCATCGACAGGCGCGGCGCGCGCGTCGTCGATTGCAAAGCGCCGAAGTGCTTTGACTTCGAGGACGCCGGTTCGTCTTTTCGGGGGAAGAAGAGTTGCACGCGCTGTGAGCGATCGTTCGGTTCGTGTCGACGTCGCCGGCGATACGAGCTAAGCCGGCAGGCCCTGAAATCTCAAATACAACGCCGCCGTCTCGCGCGGGCGTTCGAGCATCGGGCAATGCCCCATGTGGTCCATGACGACCAGTTCCGCGTCGCCGAGCGCGGTTTGCAGGATCCCCGCGCCCGACGGGTGTAACAGCCGATCGCCGTCACCCCATAGGATTAGCGTTTTGACCATTGACCCCTCGAGTTCCTTTTCGAGCCTCAGCGGCTCGCTGAATATTTCGGTGAAGATCTTATCGTTGAACGTATGCTCGGCGATGTTGCGTTCACATAGGCAGCGCCGAAACATCTTCGGAACATAGGGCGTTTTGGTGAAACACATGTCCACCATACGGTCAAAGTCCGACATGTTGTCGACGATCAACGGATTCTCTCCGCGTTCCACGCAGTGAAAGAATTCGCTCATCTCGGCTGCAGCGACGCCCGCCGGGGCTAACAACCATTGGCTCTTCACTTGCGCCGGGTAACGCGCGGCGAACAGTCCGGCGAGATATCCGCCCATCGAGTTGCCGCCGAGGTGTACCGGGCCGAGCCCAAGCGAATCGACGAAAGATTTCAGCCTTGCAAGCTGCTCGTCGGCGCCGTAAAGCGCTTCCGGATCACGGGTGGAGTCTCCGAACCCGGGTAAGTCGGGAATAATGAGGCGAAAGTGCGGCGATAATAGCGGAGCGATCTGGATCCAATTATCTTTGTTGGCGCCGAAACCGTGGATCAGGATCAAGGGTTCGCCGCGGCCCCCATCGAGGTAGACGATATCGTGACCGTCTAGGTGGGTGGTTTTTTCTTCCAGGCCGGCCCTGCCACGCTGAGCCCGGCTGGCCGCTTTGAATAGCGGCCAGCGGTAGAAGTCCGCGCCTACCACGGTGAACACGACGACGGCGAGGATGGCGAAAAGCACCCACATAATCGTAATTACCTCTCAAGTCACAGCGAGTATGGGCCTCATAATAGCCCTTTTTGCCCGATTTCCAGTTTTCCCGAGTATCCTTCCGAGTCGGTAGGCCGGTCGACAATCCGATCCTTACGAGGGGTTTTGCACCTGAATCCCGTCTCCGACATCAAGGCTAACCTGCATCTCATGGCGGCTTTCGGAAAACGGTCAGATACAACTTTTCTTTATTAAGAAGGGAAACGCAGGTCCGGTGCCGTTCAAATCGAACGGGACCCATTAGCGTAGTATCGAACGCATCCCGGCGAGGGCCGGTATCGCGAACGATCCAGCAAAAAAGTGGCTGGTCATTACCGCTGCAACGCGCACCGGCGCGGAGCTTTCTTCACCACCGAATAGACCGTAGAACATCGGTGTGCGATCCTTTACCCACCGCGATCACTGAATGAACCCGCAAGATCGGCGAAACGCTAGCCGGCCGGGTGCGCTACTGAGGAGACGATCATGGATCTTGGTCTAGCAGGTAAGAACGCCATCATCACCGGTTCGAGCCGTGGCATAGGTCGTGCCACCGCGCTCGAGTTCGCCAGCGAAGGGGTTAACGTCGCCATCTGTGCCCGCGGTCGGGAGGCATTGGATAAGACCCGCTCGGATTTGGAAGCAAAAGGAGTCAAGGTCCACGCCGGGACCTGCGATGTCTCTGATGCGGCGGCGCTGAAGGCCTTTCTGGACGGAGCGAACGCGGCCCTCGGCGGCGTTGATATTTTGGTCAATAATCCTTCCGGTTTCGGGATCACCGACGATGAAGCCGGCTGGGAGGCGAGTCTCAACATCGATATGATGGCGACGGTTCGGGCAACCTGGCAGGTAGTCCCTTGGATGGAAGAGCGCGGCGGCGGCGCCATCGTGCATATCTCGTCCATATCGGGACTCGAGGGTGGTGGGCCGCCGGCCTACACTGCCGTAAAAGCTGCCCTCGTGGCGCATGCCAACACCATGGCTGCACAGCTGGCACCCCAGGGGATCCGCGTGAATACTGTCGCGCCGGGGTCGATCGAATTCCCAGGCGGATTCTGGGACATGGTCAAGCAACAAGACCGCGAAATGTACGATGCAACCTTGGCTACCATCCCTTTCGGGCGCATGGGTAGCGCGGAAGAGATCGCCGCTGCCATCGTGTTTCTCTCCTCCCCGCGCGCGAGCTGGATCTCTGGTGCGATGCTACTGGTTGACGGGGTGCAGCATAAAGGGATCTTCTGACTCAGACGGTCGTTGGCGAGGGTTGCAATCGAGAGCAGGCAAATGGGTAAGCGAACCTGGAATATCTATTTGTCCGGAGAGATCCATTCGGATTGGCGCGAACGGATTATCGACGGCGCCGGAGTGGTCGGACTCGACGTCGATTTCAACGGGCCCGTGACCGATCATGAGACCAGCGACTTGTCTGGCGTGCGCATCCTCGGAGAAGAACAACAGGCGTTTTGGCGGGACCGAAAAGGAGCAGGTATCAATGCCATACGGACGTCCTCGTTGATTAGCGGTGCGGACGTTGTGGTCGTGCGCTTTGGTCCGAAATACAAGCAGTGGAATGCCGCTTTCGATGCCGGCTACGCAGCGGCTTTGAACAAGCCGCTAATCATTCTCCACGAGGAGGATCACGACCACGCCCTGAAGGAGCTCGACGCCGCTGCAAACGCGACCGCCCGTACGCCTGAGCAGGTCGTGGAGATCTTGAGTTACGTGATCGCCGGTTGAGCCGCTATTTGTCAACCGCCGCGAATGGCCGGACCGTGCGCGCGGCGGCCGCTAACGAAGAGACTCACGCATGCCGCGAGTAATAAACCGATACTCGACGGTAGCGGCGCTGCCAGCGTCGTTAACGTGATGTCGCCGAGGGTGATATTGCTTTGAGCACTCGTCGTATTATCACCCAGGAATAGAAAATTCTTTAGCGTGTATACGTCGAGGAAACCGAATAATAACGATCCTGAAGCCGAATAATCGCGCAACGTTCCGGATAACAGAGGCGCGTTGCCGCCAGCCGCGAACAGCGAATAACCCGAGCCTAGAATTTCGAGCGAGTAAGTGGTCAAGGAGGCGCCGGTTAAGTAATCGGTTTCCTCGCCGTGGGTAAACCCGACGTTTTGCGCCCATATCTTTTCGGTCCAGAACCCGAGTTCAATCGCCTGCAGATCTTGCGTAATGATGATGACGGCGAACCCTGAACGATTCTCGCTGGCGTGGTTCTCCGAATGCACCTGCAGCTCGAAAGTGAGATTAACACCGGTGTTCCTATCAAGCGGTGTCGTAAATTTCGGATAACCGTACCGTCCCGCTTCGCCGACCATTGGTTCGGGTTGGACGTCTACGTTCATTCCCCCGAACGATACCGCTTCGCTCCCATCAGCCCCCAAGCAAAGAAATCCCCCCGGGCAGAACGTCAGCCCCTGCGCAGTCGGCAGCGTCCCGAGCGATCCGTCAAACAGAGTGACAGTCGCGGCGCGGGCATTCCCGTGTCCAAGGACGAACAAAATGGCAATTACAGCGATCCGCCCGCTCGTTCGACGCATTGGTGCCCTCCACGGCTATTATCGGAGACATCTTACGGGAGCGATGCAATCCTAATCCGGTAACTCGCCACACTATGTTGTCGAGGTTTCGCAATTGCAGGACCTCAACAGTTGTTTACATTTGGATAAGGCGTGATACTTCGGCGCGTCGAGCAGGCGGACACCATGCGACCCGGGGAAAAACATTGTGCGCCGGGAAGACGAGGCAAAATAGGGAAACAATACGATGCGTTTACCAGCGACAGCTTTAACTTTTCTGCTGCTCGCGGCACCGCCGATCGCGGCTGAGGATCCAATCGACACGGCAGTCACGATCCGCAACACTGTGCTGCGCGCCGAGCCGACGCAGGCGAGTGATGTAGTCGCGGAAATACCGGCTAATACTTCGGTCGAAGTGTTTCAACGGCAGCGCTTGTGGGTGCGTCTCGCCGCCGCGGACGACGGTGAGGCCGAACAGGGTTGGCTGCGTTTTACCGAACTGCGCTTCGGCGCCGAAACCAACGATGCCGCCCCGTCTCCGGAGCCGGAAACCGGTGCTTTCGCTGGCTTTTCACGCTCTGTAAGCGGGTTCCTCGGCAGCTTTCGCAGGCGCAGTTCGCGCACTACGCAAAAGACTGCGACCATCGGTATCCGCGGCCTGACGGTCGCGGATCTAGAGGCCGCGCACCCGGACGTGAAAGCATTGGCCGCTATCAGTCGTTTTGCGATCTCAAAAGCGGATGCCCAACAGTTCGCGGCGGCCGGCGGGCTGGCGGCGCGCGATGTCCCGCAAGCACAGGGAAACCGATGAACAGGCTCGTGCCCGCGTTGTTTATTGTCGCCGTGTGCTTCCTTAGTCCTTGGCGGCTTGCCCCAGCGTTCGATTTCAGCAGTGTCGCCAAAGCGGTAAAAAAGCTCGACGTCGATAAGATCGCGGACGTCGGCAAACGCATCGTCGCTAGTACGACGGAGATGCCGCGCGATCAGGAGATCGCGCTCGGTGAAGATCTTACCGCCCGGCTGCTCGGCGCAATGCCCCCACTCGACGACCCCGCGTTGCAATCTTATGTCAACCGAGTCGGCCGTTGGTTGACCCTGCAAACCGAACGACCGGATCTGCCCTGGCGTTTTGCGGTCGTCGATACCGATTCTCTAGGTGCGTTTGCCGTTCCCGGCGGCAATGTCGTGATTACGGCGGGACTCGTGCGTCTGATGCGCGACGAAAACGAACTCGCCGGCGTACTGGCGCATGAAATCGCCCATGTCGTTGACAAACATCACCTCAAAGCGATCATGAAGCAGGCCCGCGTCGCGCTCGCTCGCGACGTCGCCGCGGACCTCGCCAGCGATTATGTATCGAAAAACCCGCTCGTCACCGAAGCGTTGCTGAACGCCGGTATGAATATCTATTCGAGCGGTCTTGACCAGTCTGACGAGCTGGCCGCCGACAGCGCCGGTACCGTGATCGCGGCGCGTGGCGGCTACGACCCGCTGGGTTTACTGCTCGTGTTGACGACGCTCGATTCGATCGATGTCGCCGAACCGCGCGGCGCGCTGATGTTTTCGACTCACCCGCCGACCCGTGATCGCATCGATCGGTTGGCTGAACTCGCCGACGATAGCGCTCTGGCCAGGGGCGGTACGCTCATGGATGAAGCGCGGTTTAGCGATGCCCAGGCTCGGCTTTTCGCGCAATAGGTTTGCTAGCCCGCATCACCAGCTGGCGCGTCGATCGGGCGAGAAATGCGGGCTAGCGCCGCATCGGGATCGAACTGGTCCTTGGTTTAGGCGCCGAAAACAGCCAACGGTGGTTCATCCAGAGCCGCAAATTGTTCGCGGAGATCCAGGATGTGCTGTTCCCAGTAGCGAACGGTGTTGAACCAGGTAAACGTCCGCGGAAACGCCGGGTCGTCCCAGCGCGTCGCCAGCCAGGCGTTGTAGTGTAGCAGCCGCAGGGTCCGGAGAGCTTCGACGAGTTGCAGTTCCTTCAGGCTGAATTGGAAAAACTCGCTATAGCCCTCGAGGATTTCGGACAGCTGCGCGCACTGTCGGTCGCGGTCGCCGGAGAGCAGCATCCAGATATCCTGAACGGCGGGCGCCATTCGTGCGTCGTCGAAGTCGACGAAATGTGGAGTGTCGTCGCGCCATAGGATATTACCGCTATGGCAATCACCGTGCACTCGAATGGCGTCGACTTCGCCTACTGTCGCAAAAACCGCATCCAGCTTACGCAGTAGATCGGCGGCCAGCGTGTCATAAGGGATCTTCAACTCGGTCGGGATGAACCGCCCGCCGATCGTCTTTACCGCCTCTACTCCGAAGGTCTGGCAATCGATCGACGGCCGCTGCACGAAAGCGTGCGTCGCTCCGGTGAGATGGATACGGCCCAGCAGGCGACCCAGGATCAGCAGATTGTCCAGGTCGTCGATGTCGGGTGTGCGGCCGCCGCGGCGCGGGTACAAAGCGAAGCGGAAACCTTCGTGCCAAAACAAACTCCGGTCTCGCTCTTCGACCAGCGGCGCGACAACCGGGATCTCGTTCGCGGCGAGCTCGAAACAGAATGCGTGCTCTTCGAGGATTTGGTCGTCGGACCAGCGCGCCGGCCGGTAGAATTTAGCGATTAACGGCTCAGCGCCTTCGATTCCAATCTGATAGACACGGTTTTCGTAGCTATTCAAAGCGAGTAGACGACCGTCACTCAGATACCCGCGCTGTTCAACCGCGTCCAAAATAAAGTCCGGCGTCAATCTGTCGAAAGGGTGAGTCGTGGTCACGTGCACCGTCCGTAGGTCCATTTTAGTCAGTAAACAGGCGATCGATTCTACCCCGCCGTTCGATTCACCGCGCACGGCCCCCCTTGAACCTCAAGGATTCGGTGTTTCTGTCGTTAACGGGCCTACAGGTAAACCGTATGGTAAATGACAAAAACATCGATAGTTCGGCGGCGGACGCCGCACGAAGCGCCAAACAGGCTTCGAAAATCGACGCGCCGCGCGCGCGGCCGTCGCCCGTCGCCCGCTCGTCCGGATGGTCCGACCCGCTCTCGCATGCGACCTCATTCCACGGCGATGACGATAGCTTCGGAGACCATTGGTCCGTACCGTGGTCGGATCTGATGATGGTCATGTTCGTCCTCTTCGCCGCGTTACTCGCCGCGAAGATGCTTCAGCCCGATATCGAGATCCGGTACAAAACGCTGCCGGCGCCTGAAATCAGAGAGATTGAAAAAGAACAGCTGATCAAAGAAGAGATCCCATCGCGAAAACCATCGGTCGAATACGTTGATGCGCATCAACGTATTCGACCGAAGCCAGGAGGCCATTCGCGAGGCGCAATTGCAGAATGTCGACATCGCGTTGCTCGATGACCAATCCGTGAAGGTTAGCGTACAGGGCCCGATGTTTTTCGCCCTCGGCAAGGCCGATCTACTCCCGGAAGTCACAGACTTTCTCGACCGCCTCGCTCTCGTGATCCGGCAAACCCCATATCGGATCCACGTCATCGGCCATACGGACAACAACCCCATCAAGACATCGTTCTTCCCGAGCAATTGGGAGCTTTCACTAATTCGCGCGTCTCGTGTCGCGCGATACTTGATCCGCTCGGCTTCGCTGGAACCGGCACGCTTCACCGTCATGGGCAGGGGCCAGTACGACCCTGCCTTTCCGAATGAGGACGACGCAAAACGCGCGTTGAATCGCCGTGTCGAAATCATTATCACTCGGGAGTTGGTGGACGAGGAGGAATGACATGAGTGTGTACAATTGGATGGGCGTCGTGTTGTCGGTCGGGATCTACGGAGCAATGTTCCTATTCGCCGATAACGGCGCCTTGCTGTTGAACGGTGTCGGTTTGACCATCGTTCTGGCCGGCACGGCTGGCGCGATGTTCTTGAGTTATCCGTTCGACGACATCCGTGCCGCCATAAAAGTCGCACGCAATACCTACTCGGGAAATATGCTGACGCCAGAGCGAATCATCGCGATCCTTCGCGAACTCGCAGTGCGCACCCGCACTAAGGGAGTACTAGCGCTTGAAGATTTTGGCGAGCAGACAACGATCGGATTCCTCAAAAGGGCGCTGAACTTGCTCGTCGACGGATTCAAGGACGAAGAGATTTACGAAATACTGCACACCGAAATGTTCTATTTCAGACAACGTCGCGTCCAGCACGAACGCGTGTTTCGTCATGCCGCCAGGCTAGCGCCAGCGTTCGGCGTAGCGGGCAGTGTCATTGGGCTCATCGGCATGCTCGCGGGGATCGGCGACCCGGATGTAATTCTGAAATCAATACCGATCGCGCTGACCTCGACTCTGTACGGCATCATTTTGGGCAACTTCGCGTTCACTCCCATAGCAGAGAGTATTCACGCGAAAACCGAGCGCGAACTATTACTCCAGAAGTTGGTTTCCGACGGCGTTATCGCTATCCAACGTGAACCCAATCCCGTTCGCCTCGCGACGAAACTCGAATCGTTTCTAACGCCGGCCGCGCGTCATCACGAAAACCGCACCATCGACGAATTGCGCGACGGTATCCGCGGGTTGCACTCACAACCGCAATAGGTGTCCCGGCGCACCGAACGCCGTCATTTATCGAGTTTCGTCATCTTTGACCCCTCGAGGGTAAAGTTGTACATCAGCCCTTTGTTATTCAGCACGAAGCCGACGATGGGATCGGTTACGTTCGAGGTATCGATCGAGCCGCCGGCACCGATTTTGATCAGCGCTACGGCACCATCGACTCCAACTTCCCAACCGTCGCTGGCACGAAATCTCTCCAACGCGGCTTCCTCGAGAAACACGAGGATGACCGTTTTCGTTTGCGCGCCGAGTTGCAAACCGATGGAGGCCGCGGCGGTGCTGTAATAAGCACTTGTTTTACCGTTGACCTGCAGCGCGCCCTCACCGTATTCGCCTCCGATCCCCAGACCGGCCTTGAGGACTTGTGGGAACACGAGTACCCCGTCGGCTGCCGCCAGGAATTGCTTGCCGCCGTCTACTTCCTCGGAAAATCGTTCGATTGCGGCCGCGACCCGGATATCGATCTCTTTTGCCGAGTCGGCGACGGCATCGACCGATACAAACAGCGCCGTGATCAGTAATGTAACGAAACGATAATTCGCCCGACGAAATAGAAACATACTAGAAACCCCAAGTAACCCTATGATCTATCGAAAATCGACTCCAAAATTGTCGATGTAAAGTCCGAGTATAGACTACACGCGGCGAATGTCATTTTTCGTAAACTTGTTTAAAATCGAGGTCGACATCGATATGCCAGGAGTCAACGTATGCTCGCTACCGCACTCGCCGATAATCGCCGCTCTGCCTACCGAGTCCGCCCGATTTCAACCGATCGTCTTGCTCTCGCGCTTGTGCGCGATGATAAGCGTCATGTCCCCGACGAAATCGCCGATGTTACCAGCGGCGGCGCCAGCGTTCGGTTTGTTAAAGGGACGGCGCCGTCCGTGGTCAAAGGCGACGAAATCCTGGTATCGATCGAATCGCCGAATTTGAACGGCAAAGCCATGATACCGGCAACGATCGTCTTTACCGGCGACAGCGCGACGGAACGTCTGATTGGTTTGGCTTTCGAAGCCGGTGATACGTTGTTGGGGCGGGGCAGCGAGAGCTTCTTTCAGCTATTCAACCGGCGTGTCGCCTACCGCGGCGCTGAACGGGATACCGCGGCGGAAGTTAGTGCGGCGGTAATGCCGGTCGAGTCCGCGCATGACAAAAATCTATTCTTCCCTGTCGGGGTCAGAAATCTCTCGGCAACAGGAATTTGCCTGGACGTCGACACCGATCCCGATGTTTTCATGCGCGAACGGGTTCATATTCGGTTGGCGCTGCGGTTGCCGGGTCAGCGCAAAGCGCAAAGCATCAATACGCGCGTGTGTTACCGTACCACGGCCGACCAAAAAGTTTATTACGGTTGCCACTTCGATTGGAAGGATACACCGGACGCGCTTTCGATCCTTGAAGAGCTTACCGCGTATTCGCTTGATCGATTCGACGACGAACTAGAGAGCATCAGCCACTGAGGCGCGTTTCCCGTCTTCTCGTCGCTAACTGCGAACCTCTAAGCTCAACGGACTCTCAGCGACGGATCTTGGTCGCAAAGTCCGCGATCCGATCGAGGTTCACCAGCACCGAATCGCGTTCTTCAGCCGCGACCGCGAAGATCATGTCCGTATAACCTTCCGAGATGCGCGCGTTGGCCTCGGCTTCATCCGTTGGCGCCATGAACAAACCCAAAGTGATCTCCGAGAAGTCTCGCCCGTGTTTTTCGCAAGCGCTTTTCAGCATCTCAATCGTGCCGCCGCCTGGCCGGCCGTTGATCGGCATCCAGCCGTCGGCATAATCGGCTACACGGTCTGGGACCCATCTGGAATTTGCGCCAATCCAAATCGGCGGGCCGCCGTTTTGGACCGGTTTTGGGTACGACCACATGGGATCGAAGTCCACAAATTCGCCGTGAAACTCGGGTTCGTCTTCGCGCCAGATCGTCTTCATCGCCATGATCCGCTCGCGCAATACTCTCCAACGCGACTCGAAGCGGGTGCCATGGTTCTCCATTTCGTCGGCATTCCACCCGGCGCCGATCCCCAGTAGCAAACGGCCGTTCGAAATCATATCGAGCGAGGCCACTTCTTTGGCGAGCGTGATCGGATCACGTTCCGTAACCAGACAAATTCCGGTCGCGAGCGTGATACGCTCGGTTACCGCCGCACAGGCCGCCAGCGCTACGAAGGGATCGTGGGTGCGTTTGTAGAATTCGGGAACCACCCCGTCCGGCATGAAGGGCGAAGTCGATCCAACCGGAATGTGCGTATGCTCCGGAAGGAATAGTGAATCCAACCCTCTTTGTTCAACGGCTAATGCCAATTCCACGGGTTGGATCGTCTCGTCGGTCGGGAATATGACAATACCGCAACGGACCATTTAGCGCTCGCTTCATACCGGTTAGTGAGCGACCGATTCTACGGTAAACCGCAGCCGATTGCGCATTTCCGAAAGATTGTCGTCGCGCTATCATGCAGCCTTTAGCGGGTAGAGGCAGGTAGCATGTCCTGGTTTAACGTTGGGAATTGCGAAATAGCCCGGGTCCTCGAAACGGAGGAGCCCTTCATGTTGGCCCACGAGATGTTCGAGGACGCGACGCCAGAGATAATCGCGCCGTATTTGGGGGATTTGGGCCGCAACGGCATTTGCCCGCAAACCGGCAAGTTGATCCTGCCAATTCAGAGCTACGTTATTCGTTCGCCGAGGCATATGGTTTTGGTCGATTCCTGTGTCGGGAACGACAAATCGCATAGCTATTTTCCGCAATGGCACAAACGGTCGGACCAGACCTATCTCTCGAATATGTCGGCCCTTGGTGTGTCCCCGGCAGATATCGATTATGTACTGTGTACGCATCTCCACGTCGATCATAGCGGTTGGAATACACGTCTCGAAAACGGCCGTTGGGTCCCGACGTTTCCGAATGCAAAGTACGTTTTGTCGAAGCTCGAGTGCGAATACGCCGAGCGTTTGTCGCAGGAGGGTAAGGACACGACGTTCGACGAAAATGTGCTGCCCCTCATCGAGGCTTCACAGGCGCTTCTCGTCGATATGGATCATCAGATCGACGATCAGCTGTGGTTGGTACCGACGCCCGGCCACACGCCGGGTCACGTGGCCGTCCATCTCCGTTCGGCGGGGGCCGAGGCCGTGATCACCGGCGATCTCATACACAGTCCGCTGCAGTGCCGTCATCCGGAATGGAACTTCGTGTTCGACGGCGACAAGGCCGTGGCCCAAAAGACACGGAAAAACTTCCTCGAAACCTATAGCGAATCGGGTGCGGTCATATTGGCGTCACATTTCCCGAGTCCATCGACAGGTTATTTTCGAGCGCACGGCCCCGCTTTTCGGTTCGAGTACGAAGATTTCTCCGACTGGTCGTCCACACCACCGGGTCGCATCCGTTAAGTGGGGTGGGGGAGCCTTCCAGGGCCACGGATGGTGACCGTCCGCGAATCGAACAGCAGTTACCCGGGCGCTTTATGCGCGGCAACGGCGCGTGAAGTCCGCCAGTTCGTCATTGAACCGGCCGGCGTCCTCCAGGAACGGGGCATGGCCGATGTTGTCATACCAGGAGGATTCAGCCGTTTTACAGTGTTCGAGGATGTATTCCCCGGCCGCCGGTAGCACAACGGTGTCGCGCCGCCCATGTGAAACCAGCACGGGTACCGTAAGCCGTTCGAGGATGTCGGTGTTGTCGAGATCGCGCGACCCCAAATGCAACCGTACCTCGGGTGCCACCATCATGTTGTAAGCCAATGCGGTCTCGAAGTCCGAGCGCGGCAGTGGGACCTCGAAACAAGCATGCAGAAATCGCTTTATCGCTTCTATATTGGTCGGCATATCGGTCGACGTCGAGCCTTCAAAATTTTCCAGGAATCCGGGACCGATCAATGTCCCGAAGGCTTTTTCGTTGAGCACGGTCGCCGCGCCGGCGAAATTGATCCCCGCGATTCCCTCCTCTCCGTAGTGGCGCACATAGTCACTAATGATCAATCCACCGTACGACCACCCCACCAGCACCGGTCGCTCCAGTTCGAGCGCCGCGATAATCGCGGCGACATCATCTGCCCAAAGGTGGGAGTCGGTGTAGCACTCCACGGCCGCCGGCGAATCCGACATTCCGTGCCCACGGTTGTCGAGTGCCACTAAGCGGAAGTCCTCGGCGAGCGTGCTCTCCAACTGGCGCTGCCAGCACAAATGACTCTGCGACCAGCCATGGACCAACAGGATCGTGAGCCCTGCAGGGTTGCCCCATTCTCGAACATGCAGGTTCAAACCGCCGCCGCCCGCTATCGTATGGACATTCATTCGGTACCGCTCCACAGTTGCCGCCGGCTAGCTCTCCGGCCGTTGGCCTTTACGCATTCGGTTCGACCCGTCGCGCCCGTGCCAGCATTCTAATCCATCGGCCATTTTTCGGTTTCATTGCCCCGAGTCGCCGAGGGTGCCCGACTTGACCTGGACCGAACTTCGTGTAAAGTATCATAATACGTGTTAAACCAATTGAATTTACAAGTTTTATTTTTGAATCACTTTCCCGACAGCGACGACTATGCCTAGATTGGTCTTAGATCGGCTGGATCGCCCGGTGGCGGGCGTCGAGCAGGCCGCGCCTCGTTTTACGCCTCAACTGTTGGCGGAGATCCTCGATGTATTGCCGGCGCCGGTGTTCGTGAAAGACCGTAGCCACCGCTGGGTGACGGTGAATGCGGCGTTCTGCGAGCACATGGGTCGGGCGCGCGCCGACCTGCTCGGAAAAACCGAGAGCGATTTTCTATCGGCGCCGGCAGCGAATGCTGCGTGGGAAAACGACGAGGCCGTTTTCACGTCCGGGCGCCGGCAGGTCGTCAACGAGGTGGTAGCTGCTGACAGCGAGGCGGTTCCCCGGTTGCTGCAGACGCAAAAGTCGCTGGTGCGAGACGCAGACCACGCTGAGCTGTTGATCGGTGTCGTTCGAGATCTCACAGGCACCGAAACGGAGCTCGCGCTCTTGGGAGGAAACTCCGAAGCAGCGCAGGGGCCATCCGGCAATCGAAACGGGAAAAGCGAATCGCGCCGAGAATACCCGCCGCAGTTTGCCATTTCTGATCCGCTCACCCGTTTACTGAACCGGCGTGCCTTTATGAATCTCCTCGACGAGGTTTCGGCTCGGGTATCTCACAGCGCGGCAATTTTCTTGATCAATATCGATCATTTCAAACTGGTTAACGACCACTTTGGGCATAGCGCGGGCGACTCCGTCATTCTCGAGGTCGCTTCACGGCTGCGTTCGGCGATCCGTCCGAGCGACATTCTTGGGCGTTTGGACAGCGACGAATTCGTTGTCCTTGCCGATGGCGTCGACGCGATGCACGCGAACGAAATCGCCGACCAGATCCTTGCCGAAATTGCCCGTCCCCTGAAGTTGAGTAAGCACGAATATCGGATGTCCGTCAGCGTCGGTATCGCGATGCTGCCGGATCACGGACTCGGCGCCCAAGAGCTCCTGCGCAATGCCGGGACAGCGATGACGTGGCGCAAGCACCGCGGCCGCGGAGGATCTGAATTCTACTCTCATGGCGCGAGGTCGGCCGCTTATCGCAAGATGACAATTCAATGCAGGTTGCCTATCGCGTTGGAGCGTGGAGAACTCTCGGTGCACTACCAACCGATAGTCCGTGGTAGCGACGGGGCGGTCTCAGGATTTGAGGCGCTCGCTCGTTGGCACGATGCCGAACTCGGTGAATTAGTGCCAACGGAGTTTATCCCGATCGCTGAGGAAATGGGTATCATCGGCCGTCTGGGCGAGACCATCTTCGACAGCGCCTGCGGTTTCGCCGCGTCGCTCACCGATCCGGAGATCACCGTCTCGATCAACATATCGGGTTCGCAACTGATGGACGAGACTTTCCCGATATTTGTCGCCGAGTCACTGCAAGAACACGCCGTGCCGGGCGACCGGCTATTTCTGGAAATCACCGAGTCTGTGGCGATGGATACGGACGAATCCGTGCAGCGGGTCTTCGAAGAGCTATCGAGTCTGGGCATCAGGTTGATCATTGACGATTTCGGGACCGGGTTTTCCAATCTCGCCCGGCTCAAACAGTTGTCGTTTGCCGCGATCAAGATCGATCGCGGATTCATTCGCGACTTGCCGGATTCGCCGCAGGACCGTGCCATCTTCCGAGCCGCGCAAGCTATCGCGAGAGAGATGAATCTGAAAACGGTCGCCGAGGGTATCGAAAACGCCGAGCAGGACCAATTCGCGCGTGCTCTCGGCGCGGACTTTCTGCAGGGTTTTCGGTTCGGTCATCCGGTGCCGCCGGAAAAGCTGGAGTGCTACGCCGGGTCTCGACAAGAGCGATAACGGGGATCCGAATGTCTCGAGCAAGCTCGATTGGTCTATTGACCCTTGCATTTCTGGTCGGCAGCTCGCTTCAAGCGGCGGCCGATAACGCCTACCTGATCGTGAAGTTCGGGGGTGATCCGGGCGCGCCTCTGGCCCACGCCTACGATTACGGCGTGCCCGAGGGCGAAAGCCCCACTTATAGGTTGCGGATCCCTGTAATCGACGTTGACCTCAAGAAGATTTTCCACGACACTGTCCTGACCGTCGCTAGCGCTGACCAAATCGTCCAAACGGTGTCTGCGGCGCGGGCTTATCGCTCCCGCGGTAGCTGCGAGGCCGCGCGCGACGTAGTCTTGGCGAAGCTGGCCGAAGGATTGCCGAACGAGTACGCGCCCGCGGACGGCGAATGGCAGCGCCAGTCGGCTGACGGCAAGGTTATTGCCGCCGCCGTGTGCGCCCAACGTCGGCATTACCCGATGCCGATCCTGCGTTTGACTATTGCCCTTCACCCCTAGCCCGCATATTTCACGAAGGCGGTTTCGAAACAATTTACGCCCGCTGTCCATCAAGCGCTTAGCGTCATTATCGGACCGATGCCAACGGAACGGTTTGCACCTGAACCGTTCCCTTCATGAATTACGCGGGATAGGAGCCTGTACGGCGGCAGAGGGACGCCGACCCACCGCTACTCGCATTTCCGGCGGCGACAATGACCGATCGTCGCGTCACGCATCCGGCAGGTTCAAAACGTTTTTAGCGATTATGTTTCGCTGGATTTCGTTGCTGCCACCATAAATCGTCGCGGGTCGCGCGCTGTAGAACTGGCTCAGTATATTGGCTTTGCCGGCGCCGAAATCGCGTTCCCCGCGCTCGGCGCCGAAGTCGCCGGCGGCGTCGATCATCAGTTCGCTCAGGCGCGCGAAGGTTTCGGTTGCCCAGATTTTCAAAAGTGATACGTCGGGGCCGAGAGTGCCGCCGTCCCGGACGATTTGAGCAAATCGAGAATAGACCGATTCGAGGTCCAGCACATCGAGCCTCAAACGGGTTATTTGATCCACAAAGCCGGTGTCGTCGAACAGATTTCGACCGCGCGCCACACTTTCCAGACGCTGCAGCGCATATTGTGACTGCTTGGGGCTGCCTAAGAAAATACGCTCGAAACTAAGCAACGCTTTCGCGATCGACCATCCGGTGTTCAATTCGCCAACGAGGTTTTCCGCCGGAACCCGGACGTCGTCGAAAAACACCTCGCAGAACTCTTCGTCGCCGGCGAGGTTGCGAATTGGTCTGATGCTGATGCCGGGCGACTTAATGTCGATCAAGAGAAAACTGATCCCCGCTTGCTTCTTGACCGTTTTATCCGTCCTCGCGAGTAAGAAGATATGCGTTGCGTCTTGCGCCAGCGTTGTCCACGTTTTTTGCCCGTTGACGACGAATTCATCACCGTCGAGTCGCGCTTCGCATTGCAAGCTCGCTAGATCCGATCCGGCATTGGGTTCGGAGTATCCCTGACACCAGATGTTTTCGCCGGCGAGGATCTTCGGCAGGTACTGCGCTCGCTGAGCGGCGTTTCCATGTTGGATGAGCAGGGGCCCGATCATCGTGATCCCCATGTCGGGCGCGCGCGCAACGCCCCAACGTTCCTGCTCCTCGATAAAAATAAGCACCTTCGCCGGCGACAAGCCCATCCCGCCGAATTCAACCGGCCAGCTCGCCGCCAGCCAACCCTTGCGCGACAGCTTCAGATACCAGTCCTTGATTTCGTGCCACCGCAGGCGCCGCGGCGGGTAGCGCAGCTCTTCGGGATATTCCTTTTCGAACCAATCTCGCACCGCGTCACGAAAATCTCCGTCCGCCATGTCGTTCCAGCTTCCGTTCGTCGGTTCCGCGCGCTTCGTGGTCCGCTGCTCGCTCTCGTGCGTCGTGCGGTCGCTAGCGTTCGCCGCCTGAATTAGTCGTGCGAGGCGTCGTCGGTGCCAGGCCGAATTTCCCCCGCGGGAAGCGATAACTATCGCGCGGTTGAGGTAATGTCCGATATCGCATTCGTAAGTGAACCCAATTGCACCATGCATCTGGATGGCGCTTCGCGTAATGGATAACGCGGATTCCATCGCGCGGTATTTCGCCCGGCTAGCCAGCATTCCGCGTTCCCCAGGACTCGGTGAATTCACCATGCCGGCGAGGGCGTCGGCTACTACCGCGGACGCCAGTTGCTGCTGGATGAATAGATCGACGGCGCGGTGCTGCAGCGCTTGAAAGCTCCCAATCGCACGGCCGAACTGCTTTCTCGTGCGCAAATACTCGAGCGTTGTATCGAGCGCCCGCGCCATGAGCCCACAGAGATAAGCGGCTGCGAGTACGTGACCGTGGTCGGCAGCGCAGGCCAGGGCGTGTTCGACGGGCTCCCCGCGGCCGAGCAACATCTCGGCACCAATTTCGGTGTCCGCAAAGCTTAGTTTCGCGTGGCTGGTATTGTCGGCCAAGAGACGTGAATCGATGGTAACGGAGGTTCCGGACGCCGTTACCCAGAGCATGGCGATATCGCCTTCGAGCCGCACCGGGACCAGGAAACCATCGGCGGCAGCCCCCAGCGGTACGCAATCGCAAGTTCCATTGATTGTAAAGCCGGTGGAGCTACCCACCGCCACCGGTAAGCCCGCCGTGCTTCCCGTGCCGTATTCGTTGCCGCAGAGAATGGGGGTCACGTCTCCGGTCACAGTCTTTCGCAAAAGTAGTTGCCGTTGCTCGCCGTTCGGTAGCTGCTTAAGCAACGTGACCGCGTGGCCGGCGACTTCAATCATCGGCTCGGGGGCAACTACCCGTCCGAGTTCTTCGACGACGACCGCGGCGGCGGCGAGGCTTAGGCCCAGACCATCACTTTCCTCCGGAACGAGTATGGCCGACCAGCCCATCTCGATCATCGAACGCCACACCGCCGGATCAAAATCCGAATCCGATTGCTTTAAACTCTTCAAGCGCGACACACTCGCATCGCGTTCGCAAAACGCAATGGCGCTGTCGCGTAGCATGGCGTGTTCTTCGGGTGTTTCCGTCGCCTTGGTGTTGTCGACATGTCCCATGTTCTTTGTACCTTTCCCCGGTATCGCTAGCAAAATAACTGACGTCTCGATGTTATCACGCGGACCTGAGTAGGCCCCAAATCGACCTCGGCGGCGTTTCCGAATGCCCCCGCTGGCGGCGCTCCGTCTTCGCCGAACGGATCGATCATCGCCCGGTTCCGCTTTTCGCATCGGCCGGCCGAGTCCGGCCTTTCTCGGCAGTACCGGGCAGCGCCCGTATCGCGGCAACAGATTGTACGGCGGCGCCCGCTATTGCTATTCTGCGGCGGCGTATCCTAGGACGAACTTGGAGCCTAAGTCTTTGAGAGTCGAAACGCTGCTGCCGCTCGGAAAAGTTGACCCTGGATTGCGTCCGCCGCCCAAGCCGTTCGACATCACTACGGTTTATGATGACGCAAAAGCGGTAGAGGCACTCGGCTACGATGGCTTGATGGTCGAGGAGACCAAAGTTGACCCCTATGTCGTCATGGCCCTCGCGGCTCATGCGACCAGCCGGATAGGGCTCGGGACGGCGGTCGCGATCGCCTTCCCTCGCAGCCCGACAGTGACTGCTATGGCCGCTTGGAATCTGCAGCGTCTGTCAGACGGCCGCTTCACCCTTGGTCTCGGAACTCAGGTAAAAGGACATATCGAGCGCCGTTTTGGTTTGCAGTGGTCGCCGCCGGGACCGTGGATGCGCGAGTACGTGCAAGCGGTCCGTGCCGTGTGGGAGAGCTGGCAGACCGGCCGACCGATTGATTTTGGCGGCGAGCACTACCGATTGAACCTGACGGTGCCCTTGTTCAATCCGGGGCCGATCGATTATCCCCGGATCCCGATCCATCTAGCGGCGGTAAATGAATACTTGTGCCGGGTTGTCGGTGAGGTCGCCGATGGGCTAAGACCGCACCCGGTATGCACGGCCGACTATATTGAACATGTCATGTTGCCGGCGGTAGCGCGGGGTATCGAAAAGTCCGGACGGATCGGTGAGCGAATTGCGGTATCCATAAAGCCCCTCATCGCAACGGCGCCGGACGAGCAAGCGCTGGCGGCAAAGGTACACGACGTTCGTGCGCGCGTTTCGTTTTACGCATCGACCCCGGCTTACCGTGCGGCCTTCGCTCATCATGGACTCGGCGAACTCGCCGATGAACTCAAGCTGCTTTCCAAGGCGCAGCGTTGGGAAGAAATGCCGGGATTGATCGACGACGAGATCCTCGAACGCTACGCCGTGGTAGGGCTGTATGACGAAATAGCGGACAAATTGAAGTCGCGTTACGGTCACTTGGTCAGCAGCGCGGAATTCAGTATCCCTGTGGACTCTGAACACGAACGCGAATTGCTGCAAGTGATGCTGCGCGATTTGAGAGACACCTGATCGGTGCCCCTGAATAGCAACATCGTGGGGCAGGTGACTGACGCTTTTCAGCACGAGGTCGATGCACGCTGGACCATGGCATACGCTGCCGGCCTCGGCGACTGCCTACCGGTCTATATGGACACGGCCGCCGGCGAAACCACTGCCGTCCACCCCTTGTTCCCCGTCTGTTTGGAATGGCCGGCGATCCTGGATGCTCGTCGTCTCCCGGGTACGCAGGACTTGAGCGCCGCCGAGAATGCCCGCAACGTCCACGCCCTGCACGATGTTCACCTTTACCAACCGGTCGTTCCCGGGCGTAGCTACACGACTACCGGGACCGTCGTTGGTCTCGAATCGAGGAAACCGGGCGCGTTTCTGGTCATCAGACTCGACACCCTGGATGAAGCCGGCCAGCTCGTGTGCCGAACTTACAATGGAACGATATACCGTGGCGTCGAAATCGACGGTGACGGGGTCTGGCTAGAGCACCTGCCGGCGGCGCCGGACACGAATGATGTGGATTGGACCGAGAGCCACACCATCGATATCGCGCCGAATATCGCGCATGTCTACACCGAATGCGCGCGGATCTGGAATCCGATCCACACCGATCGCACCGTCGCGCTGGCCGCCGGTTTGCCGGATATCATTCTGCACGGCACCGCGTCACTCGCGCTCGCGATCTCGCGTATCATCTTGGAGCGGCTCGGAGGCGATCCCCGCCGGATAAATCGCTTCGGCGGTCGCTTCGGCGGCATGGTACGGATGCCCTCGTCGGTTCGCCTCTCGCTCGGGGCGGCCGGGGGCGAATACACCGCGTTTCGATTACACACGGAGGGCGCGCCCGGAGTCTTACGCGGCGGCTACGTGTTCCATTCCTGAAGCGAAAGCCTCGCTTCTATCATCCTTCCATCCAAAGGTATGCTATCTCGGAACTGACCGCGATGTCGGCGTGTTTGCCGAGGATTGCCGAGAGGTAGTGCTTGCATTCCGTGACGTTCGCCATCGTGAACTCGGATTCGATATGAGTGATCAACTCGTGAGGGTTACAGGGAAATACGTATGCCAGGAACGGATCGCCGTCGAAGAGAAATATCGCGATTCCCTCAGCCACGATATAGTGGAAAAATGCGTCGCGGACCGAGGTTTCGGCGCTGAGGTCATAGATAACAATCTCTTCGCGGCAAGCCCTGGCTTCTATCGCGAGATGGCGGGTCGATACCAGCTCGCAGCCGTGGTCGTCCAGCAGCCGCTGTAGTTCCCGATCGAATTCCGAAGGAGTGGAGACGATTTCCATGGACTACTGCGCGGTCGCCCGACCCGAGGTGCCAAACATAAGCAAAGCATAACTCGCCCGGGCCAATTCGTCTCTTTGGGTAAGACCCGAGGACTCGAACGCCGCCAACATCGGACGCCGCGCAACTTCCAGATCATCGGGTCCCGTCGGCGGCCGGATCCGAACCGCGGCTTAGTCGGCGTAGCGCCCGGGGCGAGTAAGTATTAGCGCCCCGAGAAGGATGGCGCCGCCGGGCATCACCCGGTAGCGGCCGAGGAGGCCGCGCTCAGTTCAATGATTGAAATACCGCATCGAGGCTGTCCTTGGCGTCACCGAACAGCATTTGTGTGTTAGGGCGGAAAAACAAGGGGTTGTCGACGCCAGCATAACCGGTGGCCATACTGCGCTTGAGTACGATCGCGGTCTTCGCTTTCCAGACTTCTAGCACCGGCATACCCGCGATGGGACTGTTCGGTTCGTCCTGTGCCGACGGATTGACGATATCGTTGGCGCCGATCACGATGGCCACATCGGTTTCCGGGAAGTCATCGTTGATTTCGTCCATTTCCATCACGATGTCGTAAGGCACGCGGACTTCTGCGAGCAGTACGTTCATGTGTCCCGGCATTCGTCCGGCTACCGGATGGATCCCGAAGCGAACCTCCTTACCTTTCGAGCGCAGCGCCGTAGTGAGTTCGTAGACGATATTCTGTGCGTGCGCCACCGCCATCCCGTAGCCGGGCACGATGATCACACTTTGGGCGTCGCGCAGTAACTCGGCCGTTTCCTCGGCTGAGATTGGCACTGCCTCGCCTTCGAAGGACGCCACCTCGCCGCCCGAGGTTCCGAACCCGCCAGCGATCACGCTGATGAAATTCCGGTTCATAGCGCGACACATGATGTAGCTCAAAATGGCGCCGCTCGAACCGACCAGGGCGCCGGTGACGATCAGCAGGTCGTTGGAGAGCATGAATCCGGTAGCGGCCGCGGCCCAACCCGAATAGCTGTTCAACATAGAGACGACGACCGGCATGTCGGCGCCGCCGATCGCCATGACCATGTGGACCCCGAAGGCGTAGGCAAGCAGCGTCATGAATACGAGAGCCCACACCGCCGTGCTAAGCGACGGGTTACCCACGAAGATGAAACCGAGCCAAAGACAACCGGCTGCAATACCGAGATTGAGCAGATGGCGCCCTGGCAGTAGTACGGGTTTGCCGTCGACCAACCCGCGCAACTTACCGAATGCGATCACCGATCCGGTAAACGTGACCGCACCGATCAGAACCCCGAGGTAGATTTCGACCTCGTGGATCGTTCTTTCTACACCGAAATATTCATGCGTGCGATCGAGGTAGGTTGCGAAGCCGATCAGAACGGCGGCAAGCCCGACGAAGCTGTGCAGGATCGCGACGAGTTCCGGCATTTGTGTCATCTGCACGCGCGAAGCGACGAACACGCCGGCCGTGCCGCCGGCGAGCATCATTATGATCAGCACGGCGTAGGCGCTGACCTGCTCGCTCAGAATGGTCGCGATGATTGCGATGGCCATCCCGATGATACCGTAGACGTTGCCGCGTCGGGCGGTCTCCGGGTTGCTCAGGCCTCCGAGGCTCAGGATGAACAGAATGGTTGCTGCGATATATGCAGCGGTGAGGGTTCCAGACGCCATGACGATTCCCTATTTTTGAAACATGCGCAGCATGCGCTGGGTAACCAGAAAGCCACCGGCGATGTTGATCGATGCGATGAGGACGGAGATCCCGGCGAGTAGCGTGATCAAAAACGAACTCGTCGAGACTTGCAGCAGCGCGCCGATCACGATGATGCCGCTGATTGCGTTGGTGACGCTCATCAGCGGTGTGTGCAGCGCCGGCGTGACATTCCAGATCACCTGATAACCGACGAAACAAGCGAGCACGAATACCGTAAAGTGAGACATGAACGCTGCGGGCGCCACGGAACCTAAGCCCCACAGGGCGAGGCCGCCTCCGATCAGAAAAGCGAGCGAGCCCGCGCCACTTCGTTTGACTTCTTCCTCCGGTATCGGCACCGGCGCCGGCGCGCTGGGTTTCGCCGGGACCGCGGACAATTTAGGCGCCGGCGGCGGCCACGTAATTTCGCCGTCCTTGATCACCGTTGTTCCCCGGATCACCTCGTCCTCCATGTCGACTACGATCTCGCCGTTCTTTTCGGGACAAAGTTCTGCCAGCAAGTGCCGGAGGTTCGTGCCGTAGAGCTGGCTGGATTGCGCGGCAAGTCGGCTCGGAAGATCGGAGTAACCGATGATCGTTACGCCGTGGTGCGTCGCTACCGCCCCCGGTTCGGTCAGCTCACAATTTCCGCCTTGCTCGGCCGCCATGTCGACGATCACGCTGCCGTCGCGCATGATTTCTACCATGTCGGCCAGGATTAGTTTGGGCGCGGGTTTGCCCGGGATCAGCGCGGTCGTTACGATGATGTCGACTTCGGCGGCCTGCGCTCGGAACAGCGACATTTCGGCTTCGATGAATGCGGGACTCATTTCCTTGGCATAGCCGCCGCCGCCGCTCCCCTCTTCCTCGAAGTCCAGTTCGAGGAATTCGGCACCCATGCTTTCGACTTGCTCTTTCACCTCCGGCCTCGTATCGAACGCACGCACGATCGCGCCGAGGCTCATCGCGGTACCGATCGCAGAGAGGCCCGCGACACCCGCGCCGATAACCATCACTTTGGCCGGCGGCACTTTACCGGCTGCCGTAATTTGGCCGGTAAAAAATCGACCGAAATGGTTGGCTGCCTCAACTACCGCGCGATAGCCCCCGATATTAGCCATCGAACTCAGAGCATCGAGTTTCTGTGCTCGAGAGATCCTCGGTACGCTGTCCAACGCCAGCACCGTTACCTTTTTGCCCGCGAGTTGCTCCAACAGTTTCGGGTTCTGCGCCGGCCATATAAACGATAACAGCGTCTGACCTTCGTGCATTAAGTCGGCTTCGTGCTTGTCCAGCGCCGAATTTTGCTCCGGCCCGCGGACTTTCAATATGATATCGGCGTCACGCCATACCGCCTCGGTATCCACCCCGATAGTCGCGCCCGCCGCTTCGTAACTCGCATCGGAAAAACTCGCGGCAAGACCTGCTTTCGATTCCACGGTAACTTCGAAGCCGAGCTCGATGAGCTTGCGCGCAACATCGGGCGTCGTCGCAGCACGGCGTTCATTCGGGTGCACCTCGCGTGGTACAGCAATCTTCATTTCACTACTCCTAGTCGTCCTGTCACCAGATGACGTCGACAGCGCACGCGCGTGTTTTGTCCATCCGGCCGCGACGGTCGTCACTGCCGTCAAGCGTAACGTGTCGCGCCTGCGTCATGCGCGTTGGTGTTGGTCGTTGCTTGGGTGCCTTATCCTCAGAGTAAGCATCGGCTCCTCCGTGTCGGGCGCGGGCTCGTGGGTCGCCGCTTTAATCATTATTTTGCAGCGAACAAAGGATTAAACGAGCGATTGTAGCGAAACGCCGAAGCGAAGTCAGCTTTCGGCGCCGCAGTTGAGTCACCGTCGCAAACGGATGCCGTACTCGGAGCCTTCCAGCAAGCGGCCGCCACGGCTCGCTCTGTCAATCAAGTCCGGCAGCATCCCGGCGAGGCCCTCGGCTGCAGCCGATCGGCCGAGACCCAGGCGCGAAGCGAAGCTGTCGAGGTGGGGTTCACCGAACAGCGAAACGATTTGCAGCGCCGAGACCCGGTCGTTAGCTCCATCGCCCAGCCAAGTCTCAGCCAGCGCCGCGAGGCCGCCGCCGTCCAGCTTCGAGATAATGGACCCGAGATCGATATCGCCGTGCGCGTCGCCGAGCAACGCCCCCAGCGCGTTATTGACGGCGCTGTCGCTGAGTCCGGCGCCGCTGGCACCGACTTTGCCGATGAACAGAGACGTCGCATTCTCTATCGGGCCCATGTTGGCTGCCTCCGATGGCGTCGAATGGTTTCCTTTGGTCGGCCAACGCGGAACGGGGACGGCATTGATTGGCCCGCGGCAGTCGGCCGACCTTATATCGGACCGGGATTTCCGGCGGAACCACCGTCGACCGTGATGATGGTGTCCGTCCGCGCCCGTAGTGGTTGCCGGCGGCGAGCGGCGGGGTCCCGCTGCCGGAAGCCGCAATATCCACCCGGGCCGCATGGGTCATGATGCCGTGCCCGACCGCACGCTTAGGACGTCTTGCCGCTCCAGGCATCAAAGCCGCCTGCTAATGATTTCACGTCGTCGAAACCCAGCCCTTCCAGGGTCTGCGCGGCAAGCGCGGAGCGCCCGCCGGTCTTGCAATAAACCACCAGCGGCCGCGCCTTATCTTTCAGCGGTTCGTCGCTGGCGGAGCGCCACTCGAGCACGCCCCGCGGGATGCATAATGCTTCGGGGATGGTGCCGTCTTTCCATTCGGGCGGCTCCCTGACGTCGACGAAGATCGTTTCACCGCCAAGAAGCGCTTTCGCGTCTGCTATGCCGATCTCCGTTATTACCGTCTTGGCTTCCCGGACGAGGTCCTCTGCTGTTTTGGCCATTTGTGTGCCTGAGCGAGTTGAGTTGGCGAGAGCTTAGCCAGCGCTCCGGAGAATTGCTAGAACTAGGGCCTGTTTATCTTTCGCCGCCGCCACTGCTGAGACCCTGTCCGCGTCCAGCGGCGTTATCGCTCCCTCATGTAGCTACGGCTACACCGCGCTCCCTCTGCCTTGCTGGCCCACAAACAGGGTCTCAGCAGTGGCGGTGACGAAAGGTAAACAGGCCCTTGAAGCGGTCTCGAAATAATCTGCGGCCGGCTAGCGAAGGTGTGGCCAGCGATCCGAGCCGGCTGCCGGGCTCCGCGGAAATCGCCAGCGGGGCCGGCTACGGTGTGTGGACGTCGCTTCGAAGCCGCTGTCGGCGCTAACCGATTTCCCCGTGTTGGCGATAAACTGGCTGCTCGATCGGTATCTTGATCAAATCGCCATCGCCGTAGCATGAGACCACATATGGACAGGACACTTTCCGAGTTGCTCGCCAAGGGCGACGATGCGCATGCCGCCGTGGGCAGTCCCGACGGGTCCGCGATGTCTTACGCCGCACTCCGCGACCAGTGCCGCCGGACAGCGGAAGACCTCTCTCGCCACGGCCTAGGCGGCAACGATCGGGTTGCCATCGTACTGCCCAACGGGCCGCAAATGGCGACGAGCTTCCTCGCCATCGCCTCCGTAGCGACCGCTGCGCCTTTGAATCCAGCCTATACGGACGCCGAGTTCGAATTCTGTTTCTCCGACCTTCGGGCGAAAGCGCTGGTCGTCGCTAGCGGAACGGAAACGCGCGCGCGCGAAGTCGCCTTACGTCTCGGTATTCACGTGATCGAATTGGCGGCGGCAACTGATTTACCAGCCGGCGGATTCGACCTCGACTTCGCCACAATGCCCGCCAGCGGCGCAGGGAAAGCGGTGGGTGTCGACGATATCGCGCTGGTTCTGCATACTTCAGGCACGACTTCGCGGCCGAAGATCGTACCGCTGAGCCAGGCTAATCTCTGTGCTTCGGCAGCCCACGTAAGCCGCGTCCTGTCTCTCACCTCGGACGATCGGTGCTTGAATGTGATGCCGCTATTTCATATTCACGGATTAATAGCGGCGGTTTTGTCTTCGCTCTATGCGGGAGGCTCAGTGAACTGCACGCCAGGCTTCAACGCATTAAAATTCTTCACCTGGCTGAAGGCGGCCCAACCGAGTTGGTATACTGCCGTGCCGACTATGCATCAAGCAGTTCTGGAGCGAGCGGGTCGCAATCGGGAGATTGTCGCGAACTCGCCGCTGCGGTTTATTCGTTCCTCGTCCTCGTCTTTGCCGCCGCCGGTGATGCAGCGTTTGGAACAGGCATTTTCCTGCCCGGTTATCGAGTCCTACGGTATGACCGAGGCTGCGCATCAAATGACGTCCAATGAGCTGCCCCCGGGAGAACGGAAACCGGGCTCGGTGGGCGTTTCGGCAGGGCCTGAGGTTCGTATTATGGATGCGGCGGGGACCTTCGTGGGGAGCACCGTGGAGGGCGAAATCGTTATCCGCGGCGCCAACGTGACTCACGGCTACGATGCAAGCCCGGAGGCGAACGCGCACGCTTTCGTGGCCGATCCCGACGGGGGTGGCGATTGGCTCCGGACGGGTGACCAAGGGGTTTTCGACGAAGACGGGTTTCTCACTATCAGCGGCCGTCTGAAGGAGATCATCAATCGCGGTGGCGAAAAAATCGCGCCACGGGAGGTCGACGATGTCCTCATGGACCACGACGCGGTATCGCAGGCGATCACGTTCGCCGTCGCGCATCCCAAACTCGGCGACGACGTAGCTGCGGCCGTCGTGTTGCGCGAAGGCGCGGAGGCCTCGGAGCGCGAATTACGCGACTTCGCCGCCACCCGTCTGGCCGCTTTCAAAGTTCCGCGAATTCTGGTGTTTCTCGATGAGATCCCAAAAGGGAGTACGGGCAAGCCGCAGCGCGTCGGGCTGGCGGAGAAGCTAGGGTTGACGTGATGGCTAAAGGCGGCAAAACGAGCGATTTGTTGCCCGTAACACTTACTCTCGGCGGCGTGGTATGAAGATTTGCGTCTACGGAGCAGGTGCCATCGGCGGGTTTCTCGGCGCCCGGCTGTCACTTGCCGGAGCACAAACCAGTCTCGTCGCGCGCGGGCCGCATCTGGCAGCTATCCGTTCCCAGGGGTTGAAGCTCAGAAGCGCAGGCACCGAATCGGTGTGCCACGTGCCGTGTACCGACACACCCGGAGAGCTTGGCGTCCAGGATTATGTGATCATTACACTCAAAGCACATGCCGTCCCGCCGCTCGTCCATCAGATCGATACCTTGTGCGGCGAACATACGGCTATTGTCGCGGCGGTAAACGGGGTTCCATGGTGGTACTTTCACAAGCTGGGTGGGTCCTACGAGGGGTACCGCGTCGACAGCGTCGACCCAGCCGGCGTGCAGTGGGATGTGCTTCGACCGGAACGGACGATCGGGTGTGTCGCCTATCCTTCCTGCGAAGTTCGCGAGCCGGGCGTGATCGACCACATTGCCGGCGATCGTTTCACCCTGGGCGAACCGTCGGGCGCGAAATCGGAGCGCGTGCTGCGCCTGGCCGAAGTTTTGCGGAACGCAGGGTTCAAGGCGCCGGTCAAGACTCGGATCCGCGATGAAATCTGGGTGAAGCTGTGGGGCAACATCGCGCTGAATCCGATCAGTGCGCTGACGGGCGCAACGCTTGAAACGATCTGCGCTGCTACGGGCACGCGCTCGCTCGCGCGCTCAATGATGGTCGAAGCGCAGGCTATCGGAGAAGCGTTAGGGGCGCGTCTTTCCGTTAGCCTCGACGCGCGCCTCGACGGTGCCGCGGCAGTCGGCGCACACAAGACCTCGATGTTGCAGGATCTCGAGCGCGGCCGACCCATGGAGATCGACGCCATAGTCGGCGCTGTGCAGGAGTTGGGCATTTTGGTGGGTGTAGCGACACCGACAATCGATATCGTGTTTGCACTGGTGAAGAGCCGGGCGCGCGAAGCGGGGTGTTATTGATGGCGCATAGGTCGGATCTTAACGCCTCAATCGAACCGTAGACATTGCTGCGTCGTACAAAACAGAACCACGAAGGACACAAAGAACACGGAGGGAGTATTTTTGTACACTAATTTCATATCCTTATCTCCGTGTTCTTAGGGAACGTCTGAATAAGGCCTCGATTTGAGAGCTGCGGTCGCGATTCATGA
>PVBE010019458.1_pt1 | contig 55825 bp, 45 predicted proteins | sample 1631181 | NCBI WGS metagenome assembly PVBE01 (sample SAMN08397723, study PRJNA350692) | Marine metagenome, whole genome shotgun sequencing project. | isolation source: water | place: Pacific Ocean | collected 2012-04
ACCCGGCCGGATTCATCCGGCAACGACGTAAAACTTCCCTGTCGCATCTTCGCAGCCTCCTTGCTAGCGTTACGCGTTTCACACCACGTAAACTAACAGGAGGCTGCGATTTAGGCTTCATTAAACGGTATTGGGGCTAACACCGTGGCGTCATCGTGTTGTTGCAGGTAGCTCGCCGGCACCTCCTCGGAAACCGGTTTCTCAAGGATCGCGCAAATGACGTTGGCTTTGTGTTCACCTTGGGCCAGCAGCAGCACTTTCCGCGCATCCAGGATTGTCCCGACTCCCATCGTAATGGCTTGGGTTGGCACGTTTTCCTGGCCAAAGAAATCTGCGGCCGCCGATGTCCTCGTGGATGGATCGAGCGTGGCGAGCCGTGTGCGGCCGTTGCGCGAACAATACGGTTCGTTAAAACCAATATGTCCGTTCCCACCTACGCCCAACACGACAACGTCGATGCCGCCAGCGGCGTCAATCTTGGCCTCGTAGTCCCGACAATGCGCTTCCACTTGATCCAGTGGCACGCTTCCGTCAGGGATGTTGATCTGCTCGGGTGGAATGTTGATGTGGTCCAATAATTGGCTGTGCATCCAATGGCCATAACTTTGTGGCTGTGCAGAATGCAGCCCAAAGTACTCGTCCAAGTTGAATGTCACGACGTTGGAAAAATCCAGCCCGTCTTCTTCATAGAGTCGGACCAATTCGCGGTACAAACCCATCGCGGTTGCCCCGGTCGGCAATCCGAGCACGGCGCTCTGCCCCAGCGCGTTTCGCTCATTGATCACACTAGCGATGATCGCGGCGGCTTGTCGAGCCAACTGCTTTTCCGATTCGAAGACAAAGCAGGGCAATCGAGTACCTGGAACGGTGCGTGCAATGTTGGTGGTCTGTGGCGTGAGCATACTGTGGGCTTCTTTACACGGTCAAGTCAGTTCTAAAAGACAGCAAGGTTGTCCCGGTGCACCACCTCTTCGTAGGGACAATGGCCGAGGATTTCGGCAATTCGATCTGATCTCAACCCCTTGATGCGTTCGATGTCACCGGATTCGTAATTTGTGAGGCCGCGGGCAAATTCAGCGCCGCCAGAACCGCATAACGAAACCACATCGCCTTTGGCGAATTCGCCTTTCGCTTCGGTGATCCCAATCGCCAACAAACTGCCGCCGTCATGCGAAATTGCTTTGCAGGCACCAGAGTCGAGCAGAATCCGGCCGCGGGGTTGCGTCGAGAAACGCAACCAGCGCTTCCACGGGCTGGCCGATCTCCCCTGCGGCAGGAACAGGGTGCCGACCGGTTTTCCGGCCATGATGTCTCGTAGCACCGACGGCTGCTTCCCACTGGCGATAATCAGAGTTTCGCCAGCGGAGCTGACGATTCGGGCGGCTTGTAGCTTGCTGAACATTCCCCCTCTGGAAACACCTGACTCGCCGTCGCAGGCCTTCGCCAAAATCGTCTCATCAACGACTGGAACGGTTGGAATCAGTGACGAGTCTGGATCACCTGGGTCACCGTCATACAACCCGGCAACATCCGAAAGAATGATCAACAACGGGGCACGCAACAGATTGGTAACCAGCGCTGCCAGGCGGTCGTTGTCGCCGAAAGTCGTCATCAGTTCGTCAACGGAAACCGTGTCATTTTCGTTGATAATGGGGATGGCATTGAATTCCAGCAGCGTCAACAGCGTGTTTCGCACGTTCAGATAGCGAGACCGGTCTTCCAAATCCTCGGCCGTTAGCAAAACCTGCGCCGCGCGCCGACCATGGAGACGGAAGGTCCGATCGTACATTTCGATCAGATTGGTTTGGCCAATCGCCGCCACCGCCTGCAACCGAGCCAAACCAGTTGGTCGGGTCTTCAAACCCAGTTGGCTCATTCCCGCACCAACTGCACCGGAACTGACCAGCACAACTCGACGGCCTGTCTCGTTGATTGAACTCAATTCCTCCGCCAATTGAGTGATCCGTTGCTCGTTGAGCGTCCCCTTCTCGTGGGTCAGGACGCGCGTACCGACCTTGACCACAATCGTGGTCGCCGTGGCGGCAATCTCTTGGCGTAACAGGTCAGTCATCATTGAACACAGATCGTCTACAGGCGTAGATCCAAACACAGATGCGGCGACACCCCAAGATTGACACTAATCGCAATCGCGGACAGCCACAACGGGGCACGGCCTGCCATGATTCTGGGGCCGGCAGAAATGGCCAACGGAGCTGCAGGGTCAGGCAAGAACCTCGTCGAAATCGGATTCAGCTGGTACAGGGGAAACGGCCCAATGGTCAAAGTTAACGACAATTCCACAATATGCGAGTGCCAGACGTCAAGAACTTGGAACACGACCTCGGAGCTTCCTTGTGGATTACTGACCTCGGGAATAGACTAAGGTGAGTTGAGCGCACGGATGGGTACATCGCCAACTTTCTTGCTCAGCCAAGGTGAACTAAGCGATGCTTGGACATGAATGCGCGGTTTGCAATTCAGAATCTCTGGATTTATCGGCCTGTTTCCGGAAGTTGACTGTACTGTCACCAGCAAACCCCGCTTAGCTGTCGCACCATTTTCTCGGATGAGTTTTCACGAATGAGCGAAATCCACCACGAGTGCGGCATTGCCGCCGTTTATCACTTGCCGAATCGGCCTCAGAGCCCGCTTTGTGCGGAACCCGGCATCGAGAATGCCTCGCGTCTTCTGCCGCGAATGATGCTGGACATCCAGAATCGCGGCCAATTGGCGGCGGGGATTACCACGTACAATCCGGCGCGGAACCAGTTGATCGACACCTATAAGGAGATCGGCTCGGTCACGGAGGTCTTTCGCTTGGCGCACCGGCGCAAGTGCGAGAGCTTGATGCTTGAATATGCCGGCCAGGCGGGGATCGGTCACGTGAGATATGCCACCTGTGGTGCGGACGACCGCAGTTTCGCGCAGCCCTTCGAACGGCACCATTTGGAGAAACGAAAATGGTTCAGCTTCGGTTTTAATGGGCAGTTGGCCAACTTTCAGCATTTGCGCGATAATTTGCTGAGCCAGGGCGACCACCATCTCGCGCGCGAATCCGACACCGAAATCATGATGCACGAGATCAGTCGCGAATTATCTGGCGACCGGCGTCCGAGTCTTGTGGAATTAATTCGCAAAATCGCCGGCCGGTTCGACGGGGCATTTAGCCTGGTCTACCTGAACGCCCGAGGAGATATGCTGGTCGCGCGAGATCCATTGGGAATCAAGCCACTATGTTACGCGTTTGATGGCACGCTGTTTGCCGCTGCCAGTGAAAGCGTGGCGTTGCTAAACCTGGGCTTTGAGAACGATGACATCAAGGCGCTGGAACCCGGCCACGTCATCACGATCGTGGACGGGCAGTTTTCCAAGGAAGCCTACTCGGACTCCACACAAACGGCACATTGTTTCTTCGAATGGATCTACTTCGCGAATGTTGCCAGCACGCTTGACAATCGCAGCGTCTACCTTTCACGTACAGCACTGGGGGTCGAACTCGCACGGATGGAGTCCGCAGACGGCCGTGTGCCGCTGGACAAGGACACGATCGTGGTGCCCGTGCCAGACACAAGCAAAGCGGCGGCCGATTCGATGGCGTTCGAATTGGGGATCCCCTCCCGTGAAGGCCTGATCCGCAACCGGTACGCCGGCCGAACCTTCATCGAAAGCGGCGACCGCGCCAAGAAAGCGCAAACTAAGTACACGCCACTGCGTGAAGTTCTCGAAGGGAAACGGGTCTTCCTCGTCGAAGATTCGATTGTCCGCTCGACCACCATGAAAGTGCTGCTCAATCGCATCCGCGAGATCGGCGGCGCCAAAGAAATTCACGTTCGCGTGGCCTGCCCGCCGATCATCGCGCCCTGTTTTTATGGGATTGATATGTCGACGATAAACGAACTGTTTGCGCCGAGGTTTCTCGATGGCGGTCCGTTGACCGATAAAGTGCAGGACGAAATGGCCAAGAAACTGCGTGCCGATTCGTTGCGGTACTTACCTGTCGATGCGATCGCTCGGGCCATCGGCTTTGAAAGCTCGAATCTGTGTCAGGCCTGTATCACGGGCGAATATCCCACTCGAGCTGGCCAAGAGCTGTACGATATTGCGCTCAAGGCATCCAAGTCGAATTCGACCCAGTCGACGAAACGAACCTACGACACAGAGGTCGAATTAACGCCGACCGAGTGATTTCTGGGGCGGTTCGATCTATTCTGCAGGTGGTGCAGCGTTGCAGCGTCATCAGCCTCAGCTGCACGACGGGTCTCCTACCAGCAAAAAAATCCCGCCACTGTGGGCGGGATTGTTGTGTATTCAGTAGATCAGGTCACGCTCGGCGCGACGCATGACAAAGAGCGGGGTTGCTCAGCGAACACCAACGCGATTTGAATCGGGCGACTGCTCGTCACCAGGACTCGACTCGCCGGGGCTCGTGAGTGGAGTTGCATTCTTGGCTCGCTTGGAAGCCTCCGACGTGATTTGCATGGCCAGAGCCAATTCACGCGGATTAAAGAAACGCACATTGCCAGTGAATCGAGATTCGATCCGATTCTTGGCGGCGAGCTCGTTCCAACTCATGCCGTTGGCCAGATTCCAGGCCGCAGCTTGGGCCGCGTTTTGAGGCACTTCGCCGCGTCCCAGCATCTTGACGACTTCGATAACTTTTGGATCTTTGGCCAACGTCTCGATGGGAACGACTTTGTATTTCATGCGGGGCGTCGGATCGGGTTTGCCATGCTCCAGGCAGAGACACGGAACCTTGATCTTGCCAGTTTTTTCGGGGGCAACATTGAAGAACCCGCCGCCACCACCACCGCCAAGTCCGCCACCGCCACCACCACCGAAACCGCCACCGCCACCGCCACCGCCAAGACCGCCACCAAGTCCTTGGCCACCGCCACCGCCGCCTAAGCCACCGCCGCCGCCCAAACCGCCGCCGCCCAAGCCACCGCCACCCAAGCCGCCGCCGCCGAATTGGGCGAGCACCGGTACGCCAGCAACTGCTGCTGGTAACTTGATCGACAATGGTTTGTCGGTCTTATTCTTGATCAGCAAATTCGCCACGGTGGCGTCTTTGGGGATGAAGTCGACTTGGATGTCTCCCGATTTGATCGCGGAAAATAACTCAACCTGCCTACTGTCTTTCGGAGCGGCCTTCGCGCGTGAACGCTTCGCGGCGTTCGTCGAGACAGCCGTCATGGCAACTAGCAGGGCAACGCATGTCACGACCTTCAAACCCATTTTACACTTCATCAGAGTCTTCCTCCTGGCTGCCTTTACGGGTAGTCCCAGACGCGGGTCCAAAAACTGGCCGCGTTGTACTCGAACGGAAAGCAGCCTCCGCCGAGCACTCCTTGCCTTCTAGGGATTTACACCTTGCACTTAAGCATAATCGGCCCGTCTGTAGCCGCCAAGTGATTTCTTTGCCAGATTCCGCCAATCGGGCGGGAAACTGGCACCAACGAGGGACTTTGCGAGGCATTTCTGCCGCCATGTCCAGCCTTCCGAGCCGATTGGGAAGTTGGCTCAAGCCGGCCCGCGAAGGGACTTTGTCGCCGAATCTGCGAAAACTCAGGCCTTCTCGGTGTCGCGTTCACGTCTCATGACGCTGGCTAAGGGTTTCTGCCACGGCGGTTGGCCACGGTTGTTCCTACCTGGATTCCTTCGCGGCGTTGGCTTGGGAATCGTGACGATCGCATCATTTCAAAGTCTGGAGCACCGTGTCATACCGAGAAATCGACCGATTAAGGTAACGGATCTTCCACCCTATGCAGCCGGACACTCACACCCAGTTCCCGCGCGCACCAACGGTGCGCGGCGCGCGTTCTGTCTTCGCTGAATTGCGTATCGCTTCCGGTTGACACTAATCGCCCAGAGTCATTACACTCGTTCGATTAACATTGGGGCGATTCGATCAGATTCGCTCCTACGCTGCGATTTTTCATGGATTGATCACAGCCAGACCCGCCTTATTGATTCAGTTGGCGGCCCAACATGGAATTGGTTGGAGGGCATGGAACGGCTCCCACAACTTCGTCGCTGGTCGCGGACCTCCGCCACTCTAAGAGCGATCGCTTTTGCGCCTTGCGCCCGTTTTCGACCCGGCGAAATTGTCGCCTGCAACAATCCGACGCCACACAATCACACCGCCGCGCGCCACCACACCCTGTGGCACAACATCGGTTCGTTTCAACGCGAATCCAAGCAAATCAACCTGCACCATTGACTACTTAGAAATCCCGTAATTCAAACGACAGACGGAGAGCAAAACAAATGATACCTGTTGTCGCCATTTGGCTTCTCGCATTCATCGGTTCACTGATTGCGTTAGTGCAAGCGTTTCTATTCTTCAAGACCATGATGGCAGCCGATGAAGGTACACCGCGGATGGTCGAAATTGCAGGATATGTACGCGAAGGTGCCAATGCGTACCTGCGGCAACAGTACAAGGTCGTGGGCGGCTTTTTTGTTGTCATTGTGATCCTGCTGGGGATTGCGGCCTTCGCAAAAGTGCAGAGCCCCTTTGTCCCGTTTGCCTTCTTGACCGGCGGTTTCTTCTCTGGGTTGGCAGGCTGGTTCGGCATGAAAACCGCCACGTGGGCCAGCAGCCGGACGTCTGCGGGCGCTCAGAAGTCGCTGAACCAAGGATTGCAAGTCGCCTTTCGATCAGGCGCCGTGATGGGGCTGACGGTGGTCGGTTTAGGGCTGCTCGACATCACCGTCTGGTTTGGATTTCTGTACTACGTATGGCCGGAAGTGCTGGGATTCGAACACCTTTCCTTGACTGACATTACCGTTACCATGCTCTGCTTCGGCATGGGGGCAAGTGCCCAGGCGCTGTTCGCCCGTGTTGGTGGCGGTATTTTCACCAAAGCCGCCGATGTCGGCGCTGATCTAGTCGGCAAGGTCGAACAGGGCATTCCCGAAGATGACCCGCGCAACCCCGCCACGATTGCCGATAACGTGGGCGACAATGTGGGTGACGTGGCCGGCATGGGGGCCGACCTTTACGAATCCTATTGTGGCTCGATCTTGGCGACGGCAGCGTTGGGTGTGGCCGCTTTCCACACTCCCGAACTAGTGCCAACTGGCATGAGTTCCGTCGATGCACAGCTCTATTCTCTGTTCCTTCCGATGGCGATTGCCGGCATCGGGATCTTTCTGTCGATTCTTGGTATCTACATGGTCCGCACGGGCGAAGATGCGACGCAGAAGAACCTCCTAGCCGCATTGGCCTGGGGCATCAACTGGTCGACCGGCTTAGTGGCCGTTGCTGCCGTGGTGCTGTCTTACCTGTTGATGCCTGCCACCGAAGCGACGCGAACGTTTGGCATCCCCGGAGTCGCCTTCAGCATCATCGTCGGCTTGGCTGCCGGCTGGGTGATCGGCAAATGGACGGAATATTCGACGAGCGACGAGTTCACGCCGACTAAGAACCTGGCCGAGCAAGCTGTGACCGGCCCCGCCACCTTGATCATTGGCGGAGTCGCGGACGGCATGATGAGCGTTTGGGTCCCGGTCATTACCGTTTGCGCGGCGACGCTGATGGCTTTTGGATTTGCCTCTGGCTGGAATTATGCCGACGTCAATTACTTTGCGATTGGTCTCTACGGTGTCGGCATCGCCGCAGTCGGAATGCTCAGCACGCTGGGCATTACGCTGGCCACCGACGCCTACGGCCCGATTGCCGATAATGCGGGCGGGAACGCGGAAATGGCCGGCCTGGAACCGATTGTCCGGGAAAGGACCGATGCGTTGGACTCGTTGGGCAACACGACGGCTGCGACGGGCAAAGGATTTGCCATCGGTTCTGCGGCTCTGACCGCCTTGGCATTACTGGCCGCCTATGTCGAAGAGGTCCGTGTCGGCTTCGAGCGGTGGGGTGACGAAGTCGTTGCGTCGGTTCCTGCGGAGGGAATCTACAAACTTTCCACTGGTTTCGTCGTCGAGAAGAAGGCCGGGGAAACCACGAAGTACCTGGCGATGCCGAACCAAACGCGGCATCCTGACGTGAAGGCGGATTGGGAAGCCGTCGGACGCGATCAATGGCCAGCCAAACTGAATGAGTCATTGTTTGGGCCGCGTGATGAAGATGGCGAGTTGAGTTTTCGCACTGGCGACCGCCTGGTGGCGGTAAAAAAAGCGACTTTGCCGGACTTTACCACCTACTACGACGCGTCCTTGATGAATCCGAAAGTCCTGGTGGGCGTCTTCCTTGGTGCGATGGCCACGTTCGTCTTTTGTGCGATGACGATGAAAGCAGTGGGCCGCGCTGCCAAGGGGATGGTGGAAGAAGTTCGTCGCCAATTCCGTGAGAAACCGGGAATCATGGAGGGCACCGAAACTCCTGATTATGCGGCACCCGTTGCTATTAGCACGGTGGCGGCCCAACGAGAAATGGTTCTTCCGTCTCTACTGGGTCTGATAACACCAATTGCCGTGGGCCTTGTGTTGGGCGTCGGGGGCGTGCTCGGGCTGCTGGTGGGAACGCTTACCTGTGGCTTCTGTGTCGCCATCTTCATGGCCAACGCCGGTGGCGCTTGGGACAATGCCAAGAAGTACATCGAAGCCGGTCATCACGGCGGCAAAGGTTCCGATGCGCATAAGGCAGGTGTCGTCGGCGATACCGTGGGCGATCCATTCAAGGACACCAGCGGTCCCAGCCTGAATATCTTGATCAAGCTGATGAGCATGGTCAGCGTGGTCGTGGCGGGGCTGGTTGTTCGCTACAGCCTGATGGCGATGGGGATTTTTTGACTACATTCCCGGTGCCGGGAGGTTGCTACTGCCCATCAGCGACTGGTCAATCGCCCGGGCCGCACCGCGACCTTCATTGATGGCCCAGACGACTAACGACTGGCCTCGGCGGCAGTCGCCGGCGGCAAAGACCTTCTTGATGCTGGTCGTGAACTTCCCATGCGCGGCCTGGTAATTGGTGCGGCCGTCGTGCTCGATGCCCAGCATGTTCGAAACGGTCTGCTCAGGTCCCAAGAAACCCATCGACAAGAATATGAGGTCGCACTCCCAGGTCTTTTCGGAACCGGGAACTTCACTAAACGGCGCTTTCTCCGTCGGCTTCTTCCAATCAATGTTCACCGTCTTGATTCCGGCGACATTTCCCTTTCCATCGTCTAGGTACTGCTTCGAGAGGATCGAGTACGTTCGCGGGTCCTGGCCGAATTTCTCTCTGGTCTCGGAATGCGAATAGTCAACACGAGAGATTCGAGGCCACTGGGGCCACGGGTTGTTGCTAGCGCGTTTCATCGGCGGTTTGTCCAGCAGTTCAAAGTTGATCACACTTGCACAACCGTGCCGCAAGGACGTGCCAATGCAATCCGCGCCCGTATCGCCACCGCCGATCACAATGACACGTTTGCCCTTTGCGTTGATCATTGCCGCGTCAGCCAATTTAGAATCAAGCAAACTCTTGGTGTTCCGTGTCAGGAATTCCATGGCGAAATGAATGCCGGCGAGTTCACGTCCTTGAATCGGCAAATCGCGAGGTCGCGTCGCACCGGTGGCCAACAGCATCGCATCGTTTTCTTCGAGCAGCTGGTTGGGGTCGAGATATTGCATCCGGCAGCCGCGTTCCTGCATGATCCGCGTCACGTGGCCCGGCGGAAGATCTTCCAGTTTGCCAATGTGAGCGTTGGTGACGAACGTGACTCCCTCGGCGGTCAGCAAGTCGACGCGACGCTGCACGACCCCCTTTCCCAGTTTCATGTTGGGAATGCCGTACATCAGCAGGCCGCCAATTCGATCCGCTCGTTCGTAAACGGTGACGGTGTGACCCGCTTTGTTCAGTTGAGCGGCGGCTGCCAGCCCTGCCGGCCCGGAACCAACAATTGCCACCTTCTTGCCCGTCCGCTTCTGCGTCGGAGCAGGCTTGACCCAGCCTTCGGCAAACCCACGGTCGATGATTGCGTTTTCGATGTTCTTGATCGTGACAGCCGGGTCCGTGATCCCGAGCACGCAGGCACCTTCGCATGGTGCGGGACAGGCCCGACCAGTGAATTCGGGAAAGTTGTTGGTCCGATGCAAGCGATCGAGCGCATCGCGCCAGCGTCTCTGATGAACCAAATCGTTCCATTCCGGAATCAGGTTGTCGATTGGACACCCACTGTTCGACTGACAAAACGGAACTCCGCAATCCATGCAGCGAGCGGATTGCGTCCGCAAGTGATCCTCGTCCGCTTCGGTATAGATCTCCTTAAAGTCGCTAATGCGGACCAGGGGCGGGCGATACGGCACCGGATGACGTGGGAACTCTTTGAAGCCTGTTGGTTTTCCCATTTCTCAATTCGCTCTGATCGTAAGAATGATGTGGAGGACCACGATGGTTCGCCGTCCGTGTGAGAGTCGCTGAACCGAAAGTTGGTCGAAGTTATGTCGTGGCTGTTAGTCATGCAACGTCGCCTCTTGTTCTTCGTCGTGGTCTTGTCTTTCCATGAGCACTCGTTTGTAGTCGGCAGGCATCACCTTGACGAAATCGTCGAGCACCTTGGGCCACTCCGACAGCACGCGGGTAGCCACGGTCGAGCCTGTGTATTGTTCGTGCAATTCGACCATTTCCAGAAGCTCGGCCACATCTGCATCGTCAACGACATTTTCCAATTCAACCATGCCCAAGTTGCAATTAATGCGAAATGCGTCGCGATCCGGGGCCAGGACATAGGCCACACCCCCCGACATGCCCGCGGCAAAGTTCCTTCCCGTCGGTCCCAGAATGACTGCTCGCCCGCCTGTCATGTACTCGCAGGCATGGTCACCAACACCTTCGATTATCGCCCAGGCACCGCTGTTTCTGACACAAAATCGTTCCGCGGCGCGACCACGGAAAAAGGCCTGGCCTCCTGTCGCCCCATATAGCACGACGTTGCCTACCAGGATGTTGTCTTCCGGTGCGAATCCACTTTCCTTCGGCGGATAGATCACGATTCGGCCACCCGACAGCCCTTTGCCGACATAATCGTTGGCATCGCCTTCCAACTCGATCGTCACGCCACTGGCCAACCATGCGCCCAGGCTCTGGCCCGCCGACCCATTGAATTTGATTTGGATCGTGTCGTCGTCCAGTCCCTGCTCGCCCCAACGCTTTACCACATTGTGGCTTAGAATCGTGCCGACGGTGCGATTGGTGTTGAGAATTGGCAATTCGATCTGAACATTGTCACCCTTCTCCAACGCAGGCACGCACATCTTCAGCAGATGCGTATTGTCCAGTGCTTCGTCGAGTCCATGATCTTGGTCAATCGAGCGTACGACGCTGACGTTTTCGTGTGGCTTGCGAGCGGGCGAAAGAACCGGTGTCAGGTCGATGCCGTCGGCTTTCCAGTGGTCGATTGCCGCGGCAGAGTCCAGTACGTCCACACGTCCGACCATGTCGATGAACTTGCGGAATCCCAACTTCGCCATATACTGCCGAACTTCTTCCGCCACCATGAACAGATAGTTGACCACGTGGTCCGGCTTGCCTATGAATTTCTTACGCAAAACGGGATCCTGTGTGGCAATCCCCACGGGGCAGGTATTCAGGTGGCATTTTCGCATCATGATGCAACCCAACGTGATCAGCGGTGCCGTCGAGAATCCAATCTCCTCGGCACCCAACAATGCGCCGATGACGACATCGCGTCCGGTCTTCATTCCGCCATCGGTCTGTAATACCACGCGACTTCGGAGGTCGTTCATCACCAACGTCTGGTGCGTTTCCGCGATCCCCAATTCCCACGGCAAGCCCGCGTGCTTGATACTTGTCAACGGCGACGCGCCGGTGCCGCCGGTGTCGCCGGAAATCAAAATATGATCGGCGTGCGCCTTCGCCACGCCCGCGGCGACCGTTCCGACACCGACTTCCGAGACCAGCTTCACGCTGACTCGCGCCGATGGATTCGCATTCTTCAAATCGTGGATCAGCTGCGCCAGGTCTTCGATCGAATAGATATCATGGTGTGGTGGAGGACTGATCAGCCCCACACCCGGTGTTGAATAGCGGATCCGAGCGATATTGTCATCGACCTTGCGACCCGGCAACTCGCCGCCTTCGCCCGGCTTGGCTCCTTGCGAGATCTTGATCTGCAACTCGTCCGCGTTGGTCAAATACCAGGCAGTCACGCCGAAACGTCCCGAGGCAACTTGTTTGATCGCCGAGCGTCTTGAATCGCCGTTGGGCAAGGTCTTGAACCGATCGGGATCTTCACCCCCTTCGCCCGTGTTGCTCTTGCCACCCAAGCGGTTCATGGCCACGGCCAGGGTTTCATGCGCTTCCGCAGAGATCGACCCAAAGCTCATCGCCCCCGTGCAGAAACGCTTCACGATCTCCGTGGCAGATTCAACTTCCTCGATCGGAATCGGACCACCGCCTGCGCCTTCTTTGAAATCGATCAGTCCGCGTAGCGTGTATCGCTGCCGTGATTCTTCGTTGATTGAATTGGCAAATCGCCAGTAGGCCTCTGCGTCGTTGGCGCGGGCCGCAATCTGAATGTCGGCAATCGCCTGCGGTTCCCAGCCGTGCTTTTCTCCCTTGGCCCGCCAGTGGAATTCTCCCGGGTTGGGCAGTGATGTTGCTTCGTTATCGCGCACCGGGTAGCCCAGTTCGTGCCGTCGAAACATTTCCGTCGCCAAAACATTGAAATCGACCCCCTGCACGCGACTCGGTGTGTGCGTGAAGCAGCGATCGATCACCTCCTCTTTCACGCCGACCGCTTCAAAAATCTGCGCCGCCTTGTACGACTGCAATGTCGAGATCCCCATCTTGGCCATGACCTTCAGCATGCCTTTGGCGACGCCCTTGCAATACGCGGCCACGAGTTTTCCGTCGCTGCTGAATTCCTGGGGGTCGAGCCGTCCTTCGTGACGGGCCTGCCATAATGCTTCGAAAGCCAAATAGGGATTGATCGCATCGGCCCCGTAGCCAATCAACAAGCAATGATGATGAACTTCGCGCGCTTCTCCCGTTTCCAGCAAGATGCCAATCTGTGTCCGTAACGCCTTGCGGACCAAATGATGGTGCACGCCGCCACATGCCAAGAGGGTGCTTATCGGAACGCGGTCGGCGCTGACGGCCCGGTCCGACAGAACGACAAGGCTGTAACCGTCTTTGATCGCTTGCTCCGTTTTCTCGCAAATCCGTTCCAAAGCGGGAACCACGCCCGCGGCACCATCGGATCGTGGAAACGTAATGTCGATAGTCGTTGACTTCCAGCCGCGATGGTCCATGTGCTTGATCGCGCTGAGTTGCTCATTCGTAAGAATCGGCTGATGCAAACGCAGGCGGTGCGCGTGTTCGGCCGTCGTCTCCAGCAGATTGGCCTCGGGACCAATGTAGCACTCCAGTGACATGATGATCTCTTCGCGAATCGAATCGATCGCCGGATTGGTGACCTGCGCAAAAAGCTGTTTGAAATAGTCATACAACATCCGCGGCTTGTCGCTCAAACAAGCCAGCGCGGAATCGTTGCCCATGGAGCCGACGGGATCGCGCTTTTGCTGAACCAACGGCTCCAGCATGAACTTCATCGTCTCCATCGTGTAACCGAACGAACGCATCCGTGCCAGTAGTGTCTCCGGATCAAATCCGTGCGGCTCCTTTTGAGGACGCAAGTCTTCCAATTCCATCCGTTGCTCACGCAACCATTGGCCGTAGGGGCGCCGATCAGAAAGCTCCTGCTTTAATTCCTCATCCGGAACCAGGCGTCCTTGGTCGAAGTCGACGAGGAAGATCTTGCCGGGCTGCAAACGGCCTTTCTGTTTGACATTTCTTGGCTCGACCGGAAGCACCCCCACTTCACTGGCCATGATCACGTGGTCATCGTGCGTTAGATAGTAGCGACTGGGCCGCAGCCCGTTGCGGTCGAGCACGGCGCCGATGTAGTGGCCGTCGGTAAACACGATGGAAGCAGGACCATCCCAAGGCTCCATCAGGCAAGAATGATATTCGTAAAACGCCCGCTTGTTTTCCGACATAGTCTCGTGCTTCTGCCAGGCTTCAGGGATCATCATCATGATGGCTTCCTGCAGCGAACGGCCTGACATCAACAGGAATTCGAGCGCGTTATCAAAACTCCCCGAGTCGCTACAATCCGGCTCCATCACTGGGAACACTTTGTGCAATTCGGTTCCAAAGCGGTCGCTGACCGCCTGGCCTTCGCGAGCGCGCATCCAGTTGATGTTGCCGCGCATGGTATTGATTTCACCATTGTGGCTCATGAACCGGTTCGGCTGCGCGCGGTCCCAACTGGGAAACGTGTTCGTTGAGAAACGCGAATGAACCATGGCCAGATGCGAACGGTAGTCTGTATCGAGCAGGTCTGGGTAATACGTCATCAACTGCAGAGTTCGGAGCATTCCTTTGTAGATGATGACTTTCGTGGACAGGCTGCAGACGTAAAACATCTTGCCCTGCGACAACGACGCGTCGTTTCGCAACTGGTGACTAGCTCGCTTGCGAATCAAGTACAACTGCCGCTCGAAGTCATCGCCTTCCAAGCCGTCGCTGGCCGCGATGAACAGCTGCTCCATGTGCGGCGCCGCGTGCCGTGCCGTGGGGCCAACGTCGGCACCATCAGGATCGGTCGGAACGAGCCTCCAACCGACCAGTCGCTGCCCTTGCTCGGCAATGAGGGTCTCGACGACCTGTTTGCAATGCGCTCGCTCGGCGGTGTCCTGCGGGAGAAAGACCACGCCGGCGCCAAACTTGCCGGGTTCGGGTAAATCGGTTTTCAGATCGACACGCGCGACTTTCGCCAGAAACTCGTGCGGCAAAGCTGTCATAATGCCGGCACCATCGCCCGAGTTGGCCTCGCAACCGCACGCGCCACGATGTTCCATGCTTTTGAGTACCGTGTAAGCATCCTGAACGATCTTGTGCGTCCTCTGGCCTTTGACATGCGCAACGAAGCCTACGCCACAGCTGTCGCGCTCTTGAGCCGGATCGTACAACCCAACCTTCTTTGGAAAACCAATCTGTTTTGGAACACTCATCTGTTTCACCATGTCACAATGTCAGGAAAAGCCTGACCTGAATCGGCGGCCACGAAGCAATTACGACTTCGTACGCTACCCAGTTATCTGTTTTTCTCGTTCAAATTCGACCCGGTGGACCGAGTGGCCATTCGTTTCGGTCGATACACTGTCTTGTGGCGCGCTTGCGTCTCTCGTGCCCCGCAACAATTGCTTGAATCGTTGCGCTGTCTTACCAAGTTCGGCGCCACGACGATGGATAATTCCAAGGGGGCGGACGAGTTCAATATCCGAAAGTGTTGCGGTTGCCAAACTTCCAGCAGCCAGTTCGCGGGCGACCGTCGGAAATGGTAACAGCGTCACACCTGCCTCAATCTCGACGGCCCGCTTCAGTGTCTCGATATTGTCAAATTCCATCACCACATCAACTTGTACCTGGCGTGATGCCAGAGCCTTGTCGATCTCGTGCCGGATTTGCAGACCGCAGTCAAGACTGACGAAAGCTTCACCCGCCAAATCCGCGATCGCGATCTGACGATGGGCGGCAAGCCGATGACCGGGTGAACAGACAAACACCATCGGTTCGTCACGCCAAGTCAACGACTTGATCGTCCGAGAAGCTCGCGGATAACTGACCAACCCAAAATCAACACGGTCGTTCTGAACCAAGTCATAGACTTTGTCAGGATGCTGATACTGTAGTCGCACATTGGCCTTGGGATACTGCCCGACAAACTGTTGCACGAACTGACTCATATGGCTGAGCCCCACTGAGTAGATCGATGCCACGGCGACGCGTCCCGCCACCTCGTCATGCAACGTTCGTACCGACTCTTCCAATGCATCGTAGCGTTTGACAATCTGACGACATCCGTCGTAATACGTTTGACCCTCTTGAGTTAGCACGAACGGGCGCTTCGATCGATCCAGCAATCGAACCCCCAAATGCTCCTCGAGTTGGTGGATCATGTGACTGGCACCCGACTGCGTCATGCCGTTGGCATCAGCGGCCAGAGAAAACGATCGCTGGCCAACAACGTCACAGAATACTCGGAGGATTTTTAAATGCATCGAAAACCGATGTCCGATAAGCAGTAGGAATGCAACGTGCTCGCAGAATTAGTAGCGAACATGCCAGCGTATTCGCTTGATGGACCAGCGTCAACCGGTGATGCGACCTGGCGACGGCTGTCAGTTTTCCAGCGGGCCGATCCGGTCGATGGCTCAGATCGTTGCCAGGATCGGGCAGGCCAATCGGGAGACATTTGACCAAGAGTGGCTTCGATCGGAACATTTAGGCCCCTCGTCCTGGATCGCCCGCGTGGTGGTCGATCGTTTCATGCAAGCACTGGCGCTGTAAGTACCTTCAACGACGTACCCACCCCAAGGACTGGTGAAATTCGCGTCCCCTCGGTGGTCATCGATCTTGCCTCATCGGCAAATTCAGCTTAACATCAGACAAGTTCCAGGCTTAAGCGAAGCTGCGGAATGCCTACTCTTCTCTATCTTTACAAAGGAATCGAGTATGCGCGGATATCGCATTTTCTCGTCGAAGTTCTTTGCGGCACCTAAACTTCGTTTGGGCGGCCTTGTCACTGCCGTTCTACTGGTCGCGTTTTCGACCGGTTGGCTTTCGCCGGCGGCACCGCTCGAAGGCCCTGGGAAGAATGACCGACAGGTTACTTTGATTGTCAAGGCGCTGATGAAACGGGAACATCTCTCGCGGCACCCGTTGGATGACGAAATCTCGGGACGTGCCATGAAGATCTTCACAGAGGGATTTGATGCGCGCAAGCTCTATTTCTTGCAATCGGACATCGACGAGTTTATGCAGCATCGAGACGAAATTGACGATTTCATCGATAAGGCGGATTCCAGTTTCGCCTACAAGGTGTTTGATCGGTTCATAACCAGGCTGGATCAGCGCGTGGAGACCGTCGAGCAGCTTGTGAAACAGCCATTTGATTTTGACAACGACGAGTCCATTGTTACGGATGCCAAACTACTGACGTACCCGAAGACCGATGAAGAAGCTAAGGCACGTTGGCGAAAACTGATCAAGTACAACTTGTTGACGTTCAAGAGTGACAAGATTGAAGACCAGGAAGCGCGCGAGAAGATATTGCGTCGCTACAAGAGTTTGCAAAGGCGTTGGCACCAAAGCGACAGCGATGAATTGCTCGAGCGGTACTTGAGTGCGGTAACCACCAGCTACGATCCTCATACAACCTACATGTCCCCCAGTACCTTGGAGAACTTTCGCATCCTGATGCGTCTCAACTTGGAGGGGATTGGTGCAGCGCTACAGGTTTCGGAAGAAGGCACGACAAAGATCACGAAGATCATTCCCGGTGGTGCCGCTGACAAACATGGCAAGCTCAAGCCGGAAGACAATGTGGTGAGTGTTGGCGAGGGGGCCAGTGGCGAAATGGTCGACGTCGTCGATATGAAGCTGAACGATGTTGTACAACTCATTCGCGGACCCGCAGGATCGATCGTTCGATTGGGGATCGCCCCTGCCGGTGGTGGTGAATCCAAAATCTACAGTATCACTCGAGCCAAGATTGAACTGGCTGATAGCGCGGCACGCAGCGAGATTATCAAGCATGGCGCCAAACCAGACGGCACGCCCATTAAGCTCGGCGTGATTGACTTACCTAGCTTTTACATGGACATGGAAGCGGCGCGCGAGAACAACCGCGATGGTTCATTTCGCAGTACAACACGCGACGTACGACAAATCCTCAAGAAATTCAACGAGGAAAAGGTGGACGCCGTGGTCTTGGATCTGCGCCGCAACGGTGGTGGCAGCCTGACCGAGGCAATCAATTTGACTGGCTTGTTCATCGACGAAGGACCAGTCGTCCAAGTCAAGGACGCCGGTGGTCGAATTCAGGCTTATAACGATCTGGAACGTGGGATGGCCTGGGACGGGCCGCTTGTCGTTCTCACAAGTAAGTTTAGCGCCAGCGCTAGTGAGATTCTGGCTGGTGCGATTCAGGACTATCAACGTGGCTTGATCATTGGCGATGCTGCCACGCATGGCAAAGGGACGGTCCAAAGCTTGCTTGATCTGGGCGACCAGTTGGGTTTCCGAGTTCGAATCGCCGACCCACCGAAGCTGGGTGCCTTAAAAATCACGATGCAGCAGTTCTACCGCCCCAATGGCGATAGCACCCAGAAGCGCGGCGTCATTCCAGACGTTACGCTGCCTTCGCTCACCACCCACATCGGCATGGGCGAAGCAGATTTGGACCACGCATTGGACTTCGATCGTATTCAACCAGGACGCTTCACCACTCACAACATGGTAAATGCCGACGCTGTGCTTCGGATGAAAGCGAATTCCTCCAAGCGAATCCAGAAATCGGATGAGTTTGTGAAACAGATTCAGAGAATCGAACGCTATAAGAAGTACAAAGACGAGAAGTCAATCTCACTGAACGAAGAAGAATTCTTGGCGCGGCGTGAATCCGAACGTGATGCCGAGAAGGAAGAAGAAAAACAGTTTGACGAATCGTCCGAAAAGGATGATAAAGTCTTCTTGGACGACTTCTACAACAAAGAAGTTACTGCCATCACGTTGGATTACCTCCGCGAACTGGCTGACAATCGAGTGGCGCAGGCTAATTGAGATCGTTGTTGGTTGATTGCGGTTATCTGAGCGGGAACCGCATCCCGTCGTAACCTAGCTCGATACCAACGGGCAATCGCGCATTGGTCGCTACGTGCTCCAGCTCGTGGCAAATGTGTGTGAAGATGGCCCGTTGGGGTTTCAGGTGGCGAACCACGTCGATCGCTTCGTCCAGCGAAAAATGTGTTACGTGCGGTCGGTCGCGCAGGGCGTCGAGTACCAGAACGTCGAGCCCTTCCAGTAATGACCAACTTTCCGCCGGAATCTGATTCGTATCGGTGCAATACGCCACATTCCCGACACGAAAACCCAAGACATCAAAACGCGGACCATGCTTGAGGCGGATCGGCTGAATGCGCTGACCGAGCGCCTCAAATGGCGCGGTGGTGATGCGTCGAAAATCAAGCTGCGGGATGGCACCCGTGTGAGTCTGCTCGACGTCCGCAAAAGCGTAGTCAAAGGAGGTGCGAATTCGTCGTTCGACGATCTCCTCGCAATACACGGGCACGGGATGCCCGAGGTAGAAAGGCATCAAGCGAACGTCGTCCAAACCGAAAATGTGGTCGGCGTGTTCGTGAGTAAAAACTACGGCGTGCACTACGCCAATCTGTTCGCGTAGCAATTGCGTGCGAAGATCCGGCGGAGTGTCGATCAAGAGGTTCCCCTCCGGCAATCCTAACACGGCACCACACCGCAGTCGCTTATTACGAAGATCGTCGCTACGGCACACCTCGCAACTGCAACCAATCGATGGCACGCCAACGGACGTTCCTGTCCCCAAAAGGACCATTTCGCCATGCATATCGGTCGTGAAAGGTGTGCGGACCAAATGTCTACCTATAGTGCCTATGTTTGTTATTTGTGCCGGTGTTCGATCGCCTCGATCGGCCAGTCCGGATTCTAGTGAGATCTTGTCCGGATGGCACCCGGACAATGCGATATTGCTGGGCTGGGTCGTCTATTAAGTGAGCCGCCTGTTGAGACTTCCACCCAGACTGGCCAGAACGCTGGAATCGTACCATCCGTTCGCAGTTGACCAGTCTGACTGATCGTTATAAGCTACGGCAGTCGAGGATGTTGCGCGCATTTGGCACCGTCCACTTGGCTTTCACATGAGTACCGCCACCGTCGTTGATGGCGGCATTGCAGACTTCATCGCCACCTTCGGGTTCCCGAACATGGAATTGTTAGAACGCATCTGGGAATATATTGGGCTGTTTTTCGCCAGCCTAACCGGCGGAGTTGAGCGCACGGCGACAACTGTGTTCGGATCGTCAAACGCGCGGTTTATCCGAAAACAGCAAGGGCGCGTCGATGCCATCAATGCGTTGGAGCCCAAATACGAAACGATGTCGGATGGCGAGCTGCGCGAACAGACCGACAAATTCCGTGATCGTCTGGCGGCGGGCGAGACACCAGACGACATTCTGGTGGAGTGCTTTGCGGTTTGTCGTGAAGCCGGGCGTCGGTGGCTGGAAATGCGCCACTATGACGTTCAGCTGATCGGCGGCATGGTGTTGCACAGTGGTACTATTGCAGAGATGGTAACCGGTGAAGGCAAGACCCTTGTGGCAACTTTGCCGGCCTATTTGAACGCCCTAGAGGGTAAGGGTGTCCACGTGGTCACGGTCAACGATTATTTGGCACGCCGTGACATGGAGTGGATGGCACCGATTTACATGGGTCTTGGGTTGACGGTCGGCACAATTCAAAACGACATGGAAGTTCGTGATCGCCAGAAAGCGTACGCCTGCGATATCACCTACGGCACGAACAACGAGTTTGGTTTTGACTATTTGCGTGACAACATGCGGCCAGCGGCTCGCGGCGACGATCGCTTTGCCAAACCGTCGCAGCAGTCTCAAGGACGTCTGAACTTCGCCATCATCGACGAAGTTGACAATATCTTGATCGACGAAGCGCGCACGCCGCTGATTATTTCCGGACCGGCGTTTCATGACGTTCGTCGTTATGCAGAAGCCGACAAGATTGCCCGGCAACTGAAGAAAGATGTTGATTTCATCGTCAACGAAAAGGATCACAATGCAAATCTGACCGACGATGGGGTGCGGCGAGCGGAGAAGTTGGCTGGTGTAGAGAGCTTCTACACCGCTGGCAACATGGAATGGCCGCACATGATTGACAACGCCTTGAAGGCGCATCATCTGTACGTCTCGGACGTTAATTACGTCGTTCGCAATGGATCCGTCATCATTGTTGACGAGTTCACGGGACGTTTGATGGAAGGACGTCAATGGAGCGACGGTCTGCATCAAGCCGTCGAGGCCAAAGAGGGCGTGAAAATCAAGGAAGAGACACAAACGCTGGCCACGATCACATTGCAGAACTTTTTCAAACTGTACGGAAAACTGTGCGGAATGACAGGGACCGCCATGACGGAGGCCGGCGAATTCTTGAAAATCTACGGGCTCGACGTGATCGCCGTTCCCACCAACCGGCCGATGCGGCGGGACGAATTCTCCGACGTGATCTATCGCACCGAACGCGAGAAATTCATCGCAGTTGCGGACGACATTGAACGCCTCCATCGTTGGGATGTCGCAGTTTTCAAGAACCAAGACGAATTCTGGGGCTCCATCGTCAAGGAAGACGACGAATCCGTCGTCATGGAATCGAAGGAAGATCACAAACGCGAGACGATTCGCAAATCGGAACTGTCGCACATCGACAAGAAAGGACGACCGGCACTCGTCGGTACGGTCTCGATCGAGAAGAGTGAACGGCTCTCTGAACTGTTGGAAAAACGCGGCATCAAACACGAAGTCCTCAATGCCAAGCATCACAAGCGGGAAGCGGAGATCGTCGCCCAAGCCGGGCGCCTGGGGGCCGTGACCATTGCCACTAACATGGCCGGACGTGGTACGGATATCGTGTTGGGCGGCAATGCTGAGACCATGGCCTGGGCCCGCCTGCAGGACACCTACGAATCAAGACTGGATGTCCCTCACGAGGAATGGGAAACGCTGGTCAAGCAGATCGAAGTCGAAGAAGACATGAATTCGATTGGTGCCAAGGTCAAAGAAATTGGCGGCCTCAGCGTCATCGGCACCGAACGTCACGAAGCTCGCCGCATCGACCTCCAATTGCGTGGTCGTACGGGCCGTCAGGGCGATCCGGGCAGCAGCCGCTTCTACCTCTCGCTGGAAGACGATCTGATGCGGATCTTCGCCGGCCCGTGGGTCAAGAGCATCCTCGAGCGACTTGGTATGCAAGAAGGCGAACGGATCGAAAGTCGGGTGGTTACACGGCGGATCGAAGCCGCACAGAAGAAGGTGGAAGAACGTAACTTCGAAATCCGCAAAAACTTGCTGGAGTATGACGAAGTCATGGACGAGCAGCGGAAGCGCGTTTACAGCTACCGTCAGCAAATCCTCGACGGTGCCGATTGCCGCGACTTGATCCTGGACATGGTGCAGGAACAGGTGGAGCATCATGTCACGATGTTCTTGAATCGCGACTTTGGCGTCGAGTCGTTTTCCAGTTTCGCCGGATCGCGATTCTCAATGTCGTTCGATGCGCGAGACTTCCGCGGTTCGGATTTTGACAACGCCAACACGTTTGCCAAGGACCAGGCCGAACGGATGGCGGAAACTCATGTGCTCGATGCAATTGAAGAGAACCTTCCGCTCGAAGAAGAAGCCGCAGAATGGAATTGGGCGTCCTTGGCCAAGTTCGGCAATACACGCTGGGAGCTCAGTCTGCGTGATCGTGACTTGAAAAAGATTGGCCGAGATGGCATCGCCGAATTCATGATTGACAAGGCCCGCGAGGCCATTGCTCGCGTCGATCTGTCGGAGGGGTCGCCCTTTCTGGATGCCGATTTTGGACTCAAGACGGTCGTGGTCTGGGTTAGAGCCAAATTCGGTGTCGACCTTAAGCTCGACGAGATTCGCGAATTGGATGTCGCGGAGTTGAAGAGGAGAATTGTCGATCGCAGTTGGCAATGCTACGACCAAAAGGAGGCCGAATTTCCAGTCATGGCCAGTCTCTACCGCTACTCGAGTGGTGAGGGGACCCAAGCTCGAATCGATCGCCACGGCCTGGTTCAGTGGGCGAGCCATCGCTTTGAGGTCGATTTGGCCCTGGATGACCTTAAGAACAAACAACGCGACGAGATTCGCGCGCTGCTCTTGGACTATGCGTCTAAACACCAACAGCGTACCAACGGTGTCGTCGACGAAGCACGCAAGCGAGTCGGGAAAATCTTCACCGCAGGATCGGAGCATCAGACGGCGGCGTTGGCCGCCGGCAGCAACGGCGCACTTCAGTCGCTTTCGTTTTGGCTGAAGGACAACTTGGATTATTCCCTCTCCGTTGATGAAATCGGTCAACTGGACCAAGGACAACTGGAAAGGAAAGTTGTTGCTGCCGTCGAAGATCATTATCGACCCGAAATGCGACGGCTTGAACGGTCGCTGCTACTGCAGATCGTTGACACCTCGTGGAAAGACCACTTGTTGGCGATGGACCATCTACGCAGTTCGGTTGGATTGGCCGGCTACGCACAGCTCGATCCGAAAGTTGAATACAAGCGCGAAGGTATGCGGCTGTTCGAGACGATGTGGACATCAATGGGCGAACGCGTCACGGATCTGATATTTCGGATGGAACAACTGGACGAGAATTTTGTCGGTTCAACCTGGGTAGAAACTTCTGCCCGCCACGACGATGCAAAGAGCGCTTCGCAAATGGCAAGCGAACAGCAGATGTCGAGTGGCCCTGGTGAGGAGAAGATCGAGACCGTCCGCAACCGAGGCGAACGCGTCGGACGCAATGATCCTTGCCCCTGTGGGAGCGGCAAGAAGTACAAACAGTGTTGCATGCGACAGGGTTCGCCGGCGGCATAGCAGTCCGCGGAAAAGCAGGCTGTGACGCCGAGCAATTCGGCGTGAACCGGGCACTGAGCTGTTGTCACCGAGCTGTTGTCACCGAGCTGTCGTCACCGAGTGAGGGAAAGGACGCCCCAACGTGCGATACGTTTTGAATCTTGCTTACCTTTTGCTCCTGGTAGCGCTTTCCCCCTGGTGGATCTACGCGGCGATCTTCCACGGAAAATACCGTGAAGGTTATCGAGAGAAGCTGTTTGGGTGGGTGCCGATACGAAGTGGCGGGCAGAAGTGCCTCTGGATGCACGCCGTCAGCGTGGGAGAAGTGAATCTGCTTCAGCCACTCGTTGACTGCTTGCCCGAGGCGTTTCCCGATTGGGATTGCTGCATTTCGACGACCACCAAGACCGGCTTCGACTTGGCAAAAAAGAAATACAGTAGCCAAACCGTGTTCTATTGCCCGCTCGACTTTAGCTGGTCTGTCGCCGAGGCCATGCGACGCATACGGCCGGATATGGTCATGTTGGCGGAACTCGAATTATGGCCCAACCTGATCGCCGCAGCGCGCCACCACGGCGCAAAAGTGGCAATCGTCAACGGTCGTCTCAGCGAGCATAGCGCACGCGGTTACGGTCGAATCCGCTGGTTTGTGGAACGACTCTTGTGCGGCTTAGACCTGGTTGCAGTACAAAACGAAGAATACGCACAACGGTTTATTCAGTTGGGTGCACGATGCGAATCGGTCTCCGTTACCGGTTCGATCAAGTTCGACGGTGCGGAAACGGACGGAGCCAACCTGAAAACTCGCGAGCTCGCGGAGCTTGCCGGCATTGATGACCAAGACGTTGTCTTTCTCGCCGGCAGCACGCAGCATCCCGAAGAATCACTCGCCCTGCAGACGTTCGCGCGATTAAGTTCTAAACACCCTGAATTGCGTCTCGTCCTGATCCCGCGCCATCCCAATCGTTTTGACGAAGTGGCCCGCCTGTTGGAAACGACAGGAATCCCCTGGCAGCGCCGTAGCGAACTGGGTTCGACGACGTCACACGCCAGGGCACCGGTGGATCCGCCGCCGCGCAAATCAAGAATTCTGTTGGTTGACACCGTCGGCGAACTTGGGGCCTGGTGGGGCACTGCGCGAATTGCGTTCGTTGGTGGTAGTATGGGTTCGCGTGGCGGGCAGAACATGATCGAACCGGCAGCCTATGGTGCCGCGGTCTCGTTCGGCCCCCAGACCAAGAACTTTCGAGACGTGGTTCAACTGTTGCGAGCCGGCGACGCTGTCGAGGTCGTCTGCGATGGCGACCAGTTGCATAGGTTTGTACAACGCTGCCTGGAAGAGCCAAACTGGGCGGCTCAATTGGGAACTCGCGCTCAGGAAATCGTGCGACAACAGCTGGGCGCGAGGGAGCGAACGCTAACGCTGTTGGCAAAACTGGCTTTCGGCCGGACTGCGACTGGAGCGGCCGACGATTCACTCGAAGGACCTCGAATCATCTTACCTTCGAGCGAAGCTCACGCGCCATCCGAAAGGCACAGTGGCGAATACCGGAGCAATAAATCCGCCTAACGAATGCCTTGTCAATGCAAGAAGTGGGGTAAGCATCCTGCTTGCCTTGGGTCTCGTGTTCCTACATCGCAAGCTAAAAACTTACGCCACTGAAGCACCAACTCCAAACTCAAGCTGTGACAGCGCTTTATCCTCTGCCAGACTCAAATGCCCATTTGTCCCAACGCATCAATGGTGCGGCTGACGATGCCGAACAGCGTGGGATGTGATGCCTCGAATTGCTCGGCCGAATCTCGCAACTTTGTGATCAACGTGGATTCATCCAGCCCCGCGTGTTGTTCTTTGTGAAGCGCTGCCTGGATCTCATCGACGGCGCTTTCTAACACCGCGCGTGTCTCGTTGTCGACCGTTTCCAATGAAGCTAGTTCAGCTTGTAGCTCTTCGATGGTCGCTTGCAGTTTGGCAATCCGTTGAGGCATGACAATGGCGATCCTTTAGGGTCGGCCCGATATTTGATCAACGGCGACGTCGGAAACAGCGTACTTACCGCTGAGCAGCTCGGGCAAAACCGCAGTGATTTCCTTGGCCGGAATGGCAAAACTTGCAACTCGGCTAACTCGGGCAATGTTAATGCCGATGACGTTCCCATCGATATCGACAACCGGTCCGCCGCAATCGCGCGGCCGCAACACCGTATCATGTTGAAGCACACTGGGGAATCCGCCTCGCCGTTTGCTTAATGGCCCGCCCAGCGTCTCCATGATTTCCGATTGGACTTGATTGCCCAGATATTGTCGGTTTCCCAATGTTGCCGTGATGGTGGTCGGTTTTCCATTGCGACGAATCGCCAATGTGACCTGATCGCCAGGTTGGCGACTTTGAATCGCACGAGTCACTTCATCAGGTGTGCTGACTTCAGTGGCCCCGACGCGGACCACGATGTCACCTTTTTGAACTCGCGCTCGCGACGCACTGCTATCGGCGATGACGAGCAGGACTTGAGCTCCTTGGCGCGTGGCCTGCAACTGGATTCCAAGCACGGCAACTGGCATGGCGCTCCGCCGTGGGAGCGCGCTGACAATACCAATGGCCCGTGCGTCCTCCGTACCACTCGCGGTGGCCAGCCAGGCACCAACTTCTGGCAGGTCTCCGTCTGCCCACTGGACGGCGATCAGTTTCGCCTTCTCCAACTTCAGCAACGCCAGGTCGTGATCGTGCGAAATGCCCACTATTTTGGCTGGCAGACGCCTCCCATCGCGGAGAGCGCAAACGACGTCTTCTTTGAGTTCGCTGGCCTTGGTCAGAACGAGCCCATCGGCGTGCACGACCGTTCCCAGGGCAACTTGCGTTCCATTGGCCAGCACTCGCACCGTGCTTCTTGTTGCGGAACTGACGACGTCACGAAAAGCAAACCGCACGGACTCATGACTGCGCGAGTTCTCGCTGGGGGCATCAAGCCGGCTGAGCCGCCGTAAGAAACCGGATGCCGGTTCATCACCGAACGAAGCCCGAGAACCGAACGTCATGTCGATGCCGAAGCCGGCGATCACACATCCAACAAAGACGAATCCGCGTATCATCTTCTAGGGCCCCACCAATTACGGTTGGCAAACTAAATCAAATTAACTCCGCAAGTCACCAATTTCTAATTCTACTCGCAACAACTCGTCACCCCGACGAATTTGCAAGCGAACATGTGTCCCAGGCTGCTCGTTGTTGACAAACTCTATCAGCGAGCCAAAATCGGTAACCGCAACATCATTGAACTTCACGATAACGTCTCCAGGCTGAATTCCGCTGGCTGCCGCCGGTGAATCCGGCGTGACCTGAGCGATCTTGGCCGTGCTCGCGTCTCTCTTGCCGCGAACACCCATATAGGGCTGCACGCCTGGCGTGTGCCCCCACGCGTCACCCGCCGCCAATCGATCCCATTCCCGTCGATACGTGTCGATGGGAACGTGTAGATTGATGGTGAGCGGATTTCCGATGCGGCTGTGAATTCCAATGACTCGTCCATCAATATCAAACAACGGGCCTCCAGAGTCGCCACCAATCAAAGTGCAGTCCGTTGTGATCGAAGCATCGTCCTTGATGGACAGCACGCGTCCCACGCGAAGTATGGGTTCACGGCCGGGTTGGACACCTCCGGGATGCCCAGTCGCCAAGCACCATTGCCCGGGAGCCACTTTGGCTGATGTGCCGAGCGGCGCGTGCGGCCAATCGATGCGGTTTGTCGTCCGCATCTCAGTAATCCTCACCATGCCAGCATCCAGCGTGCGATGCATGCCGAGCGTCTCGCCGCGAACTTGTTGGCCGTCGTGCAGGATCAATATCGCCCGTTCTCCAGGCCTGCCGGCGACATGGGCAGCGGTCAGTACATACCCTTCTTTGTTGACAATCACACCGCTTCCGTGAGCATGTCCAACGCGTACGCCAACGGTGCAGGGAATGACTTTCTTGGAGATCTCCTGTATCTGTTGCTGCATGGCTCGCAAATCAGAAACACTGACCGGTGTAGCTCCCGCGAAAATGGCTTCCAACGAGGATGCCGCAGCTTCCTCCGCAGCACCGGTGATCGGCGGCCAAACGCCCAGCACCATTGCGCACGCCAACCAACAGGTTGCAAACGCGCCGAGTCGATTTCCTCGTGTTACCGAGCAGCCGCTAACCATGATGTTCCTCTTGATGCACAAACCTGTATGCTGAACGCCAGAATAGGCGTTTCAACAGTCCCTTGAATGATACCGTATTTGATGTTCGTTTTCCCGCAGATTGTCGCGGGCGCGAGGATTTGACGGATGTAGGGATTACAACGATGGCAAAACTGATTTTCGGGTGCGGATACGTAGGATCTCGCGTTGCGCGGCGGTGGCTGGGCGGGGGCGATCGGGTGTTTGCGCTGACACGCAAACCCGCGCGCGCTGTCGAGCTCGAGGAATTGGGGGTTTTTCCAATGATCGGAGATGTCACCGAGTCGCTGACGTTGCCACTGACAGAGGATTTCGACACGGTCTTGTACGCCATTGGCTTTGACCGCTCGTCACAGCATACGATCGACGAAGTCTACGTCGACGGACTTGCCCGAGCGTTGGCTGCGTTGCCGATCGATGTCCAGCGCATCATCTACACCAGCTCGACGGGTGTATACGGTCAATCGGCGGGCGAGTGGGTTGACGAGGAATCGCCCTGCGAGCCGCAACGCGCGGGCGGAAAAGCCGTGCTGGCGGCCGAACAGCTCCTGGCCAACCATCCGCTTGGCGCTCGTGCCATTGTCTTGCGACTGGCCGGCATCTACGGACCGAATCGTGTTCCCATGCTTCAACGCGTTCAGCGGGGGAGACCTTTGGCTTTGACCGGCAATTCGTTACTCAACTTGATCCACGTCGATGATGTCGTGGAAGGGGTTTTGGCAGCCGAGAATTCCACGCAACTACCGGCTCGCTACAACATTGCTGATGGCTGCCCTGTCCGCCGTGCCGATTTCTATGGCGAACTCGCGCGTCAGCTTGGCGTGGATCCACCGTGTTTTGTCGAGCCGAACCGCCAGTTGCCGACGGCCCAGCGGGACTTGAGTTCAAAACGGGTTCGAAATACGCGAATGATAGCCGACCTGTTGCCAGGTCTGCTTTATCCAACCTACCGCGAGGGCTTGGCCAGCGTTATCCGATCCGCCAGTGAGTGAATGATCCAATGGAGATGTCCAGGGCAGCGGTTGAAGAAGTTCCTGCCGCTTCGGTACAATTCGCCTTGTTTGGCAACTGCTCTGGTGATGAGCCTGTCGATCGTTGCGGTGGGCGTGTGGCGTTGCGTCTCCACTTGAATTGAATATACGGATAGCTTGCGAATGTTGCCGCGAAAAGAACTATTTCCCAATGTTGTCGAAATCAACCATCAGGCTGGCCAAATCCTGGGTTGTAACGTCTACCTGGTGTTTGCTAAAGATGCGTGGATCCTGATCGATATCGGATACGAAGACACCGTGGAAGAGATCGTGGAGTTGATTCGCGAACTTGATTTTCCTCTCTCGCAATGCCAAACGCTAATTGCCACGCACGCCGATGTCGATCATGTGCAAGGACTGAGCAAAGCCAAACAGCTGTTGCGTTCTACGATCACAGCCCATCCCTTGGCGGCCAAGCCGTTGGAACAAGGTGACCGATTAGTGACCTTTGCCGAAATCCAAGCACAGGGTATCGACATGGAGATGCCGCCGGTAAATGTCGAGCATCTGGTCAATGACGGTGATGTCATTCAGATTGGTGACATCGAGTTGGAAGTGTGGCTCACTCCCGGTCACACTGACAGTCAACTTTCGTTCCGCCTCCGCAACTTGCTTTTCAGCGGCGACAACATCTATCGCGACGGGTGCGTCGGAGCTATCGACGCGCATCACGGCAGTAACTTGCCCCAGTTTGTGAACTCCCTCGAGAGGATTCGCGAAAGTGATGTTGAATGGCTGCTTCCGAGCCATGGCCCGATTTTCCGCAAGGATAATCAGCTGCTCGATAACACGATTGCACGCTTGGAAGGTTACCTTCACATGGCCGATTTCGGCACCTGCGCCGTCGATTGGCCGCTGATGGACGAGTGGGAGAAAGAGCTGGCCGACGGGAAGATGCCACACTGAACCAGCCGAGGCGGTGCCAGCTGCAACGCAATTGCAGCCATTTTCCTCTTGCTGCCAACATTCGCAAAGCCGCCTGGACAGACGCTAGGGCAGTCGGCTCGCAATGCTCGGGATCTACCGGTTTTGGCGAATATTCGTTCAATGCCGATCGTGCCGGGAGCCGATGGGTAAGACTAGCGAGGCTGTGCCCTCGGGCCGACGCGAGCTATCGCTCGGTTGCGGCGACCCGCTCCCCGACCAACCTGCGGTCGGTGCCCGTCGCTAAAAACCTGACCCATTTGTGCAAGAAAACCTGACACAAGCTTTCTAGACCCAACGTTACGGCGGTACGCACGCGCGGATTCCGTGGCGACACGCGACACAGATATATTTTAAGGGGACGAACTATGCGTCAAAGCATTTGGACGCTTTTCGGCATTTTGGCCCTAGTACTGTTTTTCCAGACGGAAGACGTGCAAGCGCAGCAACGCGCCTATGGCCATACTTGGGGCAACGCCTACGGTTCTCACGATTGGGAACGATTCTACCACTACCCCTATGTTTACTACCCGCAAAACTACTGGGGTAACGAGTACTATCGCAGCGCCGAAAGTCTTTATCACCGCTATCCGCCGGAGATGCGGATCCCCGTTTACAACAAGGATTGGCACAACTATTACCCAGAAGGCCGACGCTATCATTGGGGACACCAGTTCATATTGGATACGTTCTAGCGCTGGGACCAGCCCATTTTGCCGAACTGGTAATAGACCTCCACAGCCTTGCGCAGCTGGTCTATTGCAACCCATTCGTCACACGTATGCGCCTGATCGATGCTGCCTGGGCCGAATACCACAGTCGGCGCTCCAATTGCGTCAAATGCTGGCGCGTCAGTGCCGTACGGCACGCCAATGTTGCGACCGCCACCACCGTTGGCCCGCGCGACATCGCCCAATCGGGCAGCGAATTCCGCGTTGCGACCGATGTCCAGCCCGTTCGATGCGATATACGGCGCATCATGAGTTACCAATGGATCGGCGAGTGTCCTATCGGCAATGAAGTCGATCACTTGTTGGTACGCCTTCATCGCATCCTCGCCGGGGAGCACGCGCCGATCGATCTCGATCGTGCATTGATCCGGCACTGTGTTGACGCTAATGCCGCCGTTGATGACACCAACACTCAGTGTGGGGCCACCGACCAACGCATGTTTGCCCAAGTTTGGCGACTCGTCTTCGGCGTAACGCTCGATGGCCGCCAAGACTCGAGCCATCCGATAGAACGCATTGTCACCTAAATGGGGCATTGAACTGTGCGCAGCCTTGCCACCAGTGTGGCACCGCCAACGTACAACACCCTTGTGTGCAACAACCACTTCCAGCAGCGTTGGCTCGGCAACGACCACCGCGTCTGGCAAAGACGGCATGATGGGCGAATCGCCTGCAGCCCAACTGCGTGCCATCGCGGTGGCACCACCATAGCCATATTCTTCATTCACCGAACAGGCCATCACGATCGTTGGCATACCAACGGGGCGCTCCTCGGCCAAACGAGAAAATGCGGTCAACATACAGGCCATGCCGCCTTTGATGTCGCAGGCACCGCGGCCATAAACGCGGTCATCTCGGACTTCTGGTTTCCAGGGATCGATTGTCATGCCCTCGACGGGAACCGTATCTTGATGCGCCTCAAAGACGGTGACACCGGCTGCAGGATCGCCTTCCAATCTCGCCAAGATATTCGTTCGACAGGGCTCAACCTCTTGCATGCAATACTCAAGTCCCATTTCTTGAAACAGCGATTCGAGCTTCTCCGTCATCGCATGTTCAAGATACTCGTCGCCAGCTACCTCGCGTCCCATCGGATTCACGCTGGGAATTCTGACCAAATCACACAACACGTCAACCACATCGAACGGCATCATTCGGCTCCCTTGCGACAAAAAACTACGAATCGGAAACGCATTATCCGGGTTTCGAAGGGCCTTTGAAATGCATAGGCGTAATATTGCTTTTCCTGTCGAGCATGTGACAATGGTGACCAGGGTTGGGGCAACCCGACCCTCTCGTGCCCTTCGTTGGTTCCTGCCCCACCTGCGGAGGGCCTTTTTTGGGCCCGTGTGTGTGGCCCGTCTGTCTCACCCTGTCTCGTCTCACCCTGTCTCGTCGGAACCCGCGACATAGGCATGACGCGTCTGGTTGACCATTTCAAGGAGCGGCGATACGATGCTCCCAGGCTCGACGATTTCGTCGGGTCTTCTTTTGGCCGCACTTTGTGATATTATTCACAATGTCCTGGCCTGCCGATAACATTTTTCGTATCAAAGCCTTATGGAACCTCTGGTCCTGCCCATTCTGCTGTTTCTGCTGTGTGCCTTGCTATTGGTGGTTGGGATGTTGGCAGCTGGCAGCCTCTTAGGACCACGGCGCAATAGTGCGGTCAAAGAGATGCCGTACGAAAGCGGAATGGACCCAGTACATGACGCACGGCGCCGTTTTGACGTGCGGTTTCACTTGGTCGCAATCGCTTTTCTGGTGTTCGACGTCGAAGTTTTGTTCCTGTATCCGTGGGCAGTTGCCAACACGAATCCCGCAGGTTTGCCGTCGCAAATTAGATTGAACCAGCAGCTGGTTTTTTTCGAGGTCATGATCTTTGTGGTGTTATTGACCGTTGGGTTTGTCTACGCGTGGCGCAAAGGGGTGTTTCAGTGGCGATAGAATTGCCAGAAAACGTCGTTGTCAGCAAGCTCGACGAATTGGCCAGTTGGTGTCGCAAGAACAGCTTGTGGCCCATGCCTTTTGCGACCGCCTGTTGCGGGATCGAACTGATGGCAACTGGTGCCAGTCGACATGACTTGGCGCGTTTCGGTGCCGAAGTGTTTCGTTTCAGCCCTCGGCAGTGCGATTTGATGATCGTCGCTGGTCGCGTGGTCATGAAGATGTTGCCGGTGTTGCAACGCATCTGGCAGCAGATGCACGAGCCCAAGTGGTGCATTTCGATGGGAGCATGTGCGTCGACTGGAGGTGTATTTGATACATACAGTGTTGTCCAGGGCATCGACCGCTTCATCCCTGTTGACATGTACATCCCGGGTTGTCCGCCCCGACCAGAACAACTGATTCAGGGCATTATTGACTTGCAGGACAAGATCCAGCTTGAAGGCACGATCCCGGGCAGTGAATTCGAACTTCGCACACGTCAGCAACGCAAGCGCGCATTGGTTGAACTGCCGACCGTCGGCACGCCCAGCTTGATCCTCCCCCGCTAACCATTTCAGCCCAGCATCAAGGAAGAAGACATGGCGGTTCGATCGGAGGTCATTGCGGCGTTGGAGGCACGTTTTGCCGGACTCACGTTCAGCGGATTCCGTGGGCAATCCCGTGCCACCGTCGAGCCCGGCCAGTTGCTTGACGTGATGACGACACTCAGAGAGACGCATGGTTTCGATATGCTTGTGGACGTAACCTGCGTCGACTATCTCAATTACCGGGATGCGACCAATCGCTTTGGGCTGGTGTATTTGTTGGTTAATGTCACGACTGCGGAACGACTCACAGTTCGCGTGATGCTTGACGACCCCGCCCCCGCGGTTGCTTCCGTGGTCCCGTTGTGGGAAGGAGCCAATTGGCTTGAGCGGGAGGTGTGGGACATGTTCGGAATCCGTTTTGAAGGTCATCCTGACCTGAGACGAATTCTGATGCCGGACGAATTCACGGCGCATCCACTTCGCAAGGACTATCCCTTACAGGGTCGCGGCGAGCGACATAATTTCCCTGTGCTCACTCGAAGCGAAGGCTAAGCGATGTTTAGAAATGAATGCGCCGTTTGCTATTCAAAATCGTGGTATTTTTCAGACTATTTCCGGGAGTCAACGGTGCAATCATCTGCAGACCCCCGTTAGCGTTCGTACTACCGTCGCCCAGAGGAATTGTATCTCCATGCCACTTTCCGTTGCTGATGCGGCTGTGAACGCTGAGGGCGAACAGGATTACCTGTGGACGCTCAATTTCGGCCCGCAGCACCCAGCCACGCACACGACGCTGCGTCTGATCTTGAAGTTGGATGGCGAACGGGTTGTGGATGCGATCCCCGATATTGGCTATCTGCATTCGGGTTTCGAGAAGATTGGCGAACAGCTGGACTTCAACCAATACGTCACCGTTTCCGACCGGATTAATTACATCTCACCGATGGCCAACAACGTGACCTGGCATCATTCCGTGGAGACACTACTGGGGATTGAGGTAACGCCGCGCTGCAAGTACATCCGGACAATCATCTCGGAACTTGCTCGAATCAGCGATCACCTGCTTTCGACCGGGGCTATTGGGCTGGATGTCGGCGCCTTCACTTTCTTCTTGTATGCATTCTATCAGCGTGAACGGATTTACGACATTTTTGAGTCACTTTGCGGTGCACGATTCACCAACAGCTACACACGTGTTGGTGGTGTGATGCACGATATTGCGCCAGTCACGGTGACGAAGATTCGTGAGTTCATTAAGGACTTCCCCCAGACCGTCGATGACATGGAGAGGCTGCTCAACCGCAACCGGATATTTGTCGATCGGACCAAGGGTGTGGGGGTTCTTTCGAAAGAAGGCGCAATCAATCGCAGTTGCTCGGGCCCCGTAGCTCGCGCCAGTGGCGTCGCGCGTGACCTGCGAAAAGACGAACCTTATTTGGCCTACGAGGACTTTGATTTTCAGGTTTGCTGTTCGACGGCTGGCGATTGCTTCGCGCGTTACTACGTTCGCATGGCGGAAATCCGCGAGAGTCTGAAAATCGTCGAACAAGCTGTGGAAAACATCCCAGCTGGGCCCGTCAATGTGGGCGTCGATCTGCGAACCACGTTGCCCGGCAAACAGCAGGTGTATCAGACGATTGAAGGCACAATCACGCACTTTGAATTGGTCATGGCGAATCGTGGATTCAAGGTCCCGCATGAAGAGTGCTACGCTGCAGTGGAGGCCCCCAATGGCGAGCTGGGTTTTTATCTGGTCGGCAATGGCAGTGACGTCGCGTACCGCGCGCGCTGTCGTCCCCCATCGTTTATCCACTTCGCGGCCTTCCCTGATTTGATCCGTGGTCACACATTGAGTGACGTGGTGGCAGTACTCGGAAGTTTGAACATCATCGCAGCAGAATTGGATCGATAGGGTCGAGTATGGCAACTTTCGAGCGTGTCCTCACAGACGAAATGACGGCAGCCATCAAAGCTCTCATCCCTCGCTATCCGTCAAAGCAAGCCGTCACGCTGCCGGCGTTGCACGTGGTCAACGACCGCCTGCGACATGTGCCTCTGCCCGCCGTTGTCGAGATCGCCGACTTGCTCGACCTGGCACCCGCCCAGGTTCAAGACGCGCTGACGTTCTACGGTTTCTTCAAACAAGACAAGCCCCATGGTGAAGTCCGCGCCTGGGTCTGCCGTTCGATTAGCTGCCATTTGCGCGACGCGGACGGATTGCTGAAACATATGTGCGAAAAGGCCGGCATTCGACCTGGCGAGACAACCGCCAACGGAAAACTAACACTTGAATTTGGTGAGTGCTTGGGCGCCTGTGAACACGCGCCTTGTATGCTGGCGGGCGATACCCTGCACAAATCCGTCACTACTGAGCAGGCAGACGAGTTCTTAGAGATGCTGAAATAGAGATCATGGTGGCTACGAGCCACCCCAAAAGAATCACTTCACGAGAGTTTGTTTCGTGTCCGAATTTAAACCCATCTTGCTGGCGAATGTCGCAACTGAGAACAGCCACACGCGCACCGTCTATGAATCGACGGGCGGTTATTCGGTATTGCGCAAAGTGTTTGCCGAGATGTCAAGAACGGACCTGGTTGATTTGGTCAAGGCGAGCGGATTGCGTGGGCGCGGAGGTGCTGGCTTTCCGACCGGCTTGAAATGGACATTCCTTCCCAAAGGCCATCCAGGGCCGATTTACTTCTGCCTGAATGCGGACGAAAGCGAACCGGGCACATTCAACAACCGGATCCTCATGGAAGAAGATCCCCACCAGGTAATCGAAGGCTTGATCCTTAGTTGTTTCGCCACAAACACGACGACTGCCTATTTCTATATGCGTTACGAATACCCGCTCGCCTGGAAACGTGTGCAGGCGGCGGTGGACGAATGCTACGAGGCGGGCTACTTGGGCAAGGACATCCTGGGCAGCGGCTACGACTTGGACATTTTCCTCCATCGCGGTGCGGCAGCCTACATCTGCGGTGAAGAGACTGGCCTGATCGAAAGTCTCGAAGGCAAACGTGCATGGCCTCGAATCAAGCCTCCGTTTCCTGCCGTCGAAGGTGTCTTTCACAAACCGACCGTTGTCAACAATGTCGAAACGGCCGCGTGCGTGCGACACATCGCCGAACACGGTGCCGATTGGTTTCGTTCCATGGGCGTACCGCCCGATCCGAATAACCCGCGTGATCCCGGTAGTTTCGGCCCCAAGCTGTATTGTCTGAGCGGCCACGTCGAGAAGCCCGGCTGTTACGAAGCACCGTTGGGCATCACCGTTAACGAGTTGATCGAGCAGTTTGGCGGCGGCATCTGGAAGGGGCGCAAGGCCAAGGCCGCGATTCCTGGTGGCATTAGCATGGGCCTGTTGACGGCTGATGAGTTCGACTGCCCACTCGATTTTTCCGGGCCGGGCCGTTACAGCTGTCTCGGTCTGGGTACGGCTGCGGTGGTCGTCATGGACGAAACAGTTTCGATGGTCGATTTTCTGCTCAACAGCAGCCAGTTCTTTGCCCATGAAAGCTGCGGACAATGCACTCCGTGTCGCGAAGGCACTTCATGGGCTCTGAAGATTATGCAGCGAATCAAGGCAGGTCGAGGCCGGCTGATTGACCTCGACCTTCTACTGGAGATCGGTGACAACATCGGCATCATTCCAGGCACCACGATCTGTGGGCTGGCAGATGGAGCTGCATGGCCGTTGAAGAATGGGATCCGCAAATTCCGTGAAGAATTTGAAGACTACATCAGACGAACCAACCCGGACGGCTACGCTGAAACTGAACCGGTACCAGCTTTGGAGATGATCGGCGTGCATTGACGGAATAGGCAGGCTCGCGAATCACTGGTGGGTAAGCGACCCATGCATACGCACCACAGTTGACCGACGCGACGTTCAAGGACTTGTTATGGCAACGGCAATCGTAGACGGACAAGAGATTGAGCTTGGCGAAGGCGAACGGCTCAACGGAATTCAGGCCGCCGCGCGGGCCGGTATCGAGATTCCGCATTATTGCTGGCACCCTGGCCTGTCCGTTGTCGCAAGTTGCCGGATGTGCCTGGTCGAATCGGGACGCAAAACTCCCGAAGGCGAAATACAAATGGTTCCTAAGTTGGTGCCGGCCTGCCAGACACCGGCCACCGATGGCTCCGTCTTCGTCACCAATAGTGAAAAAGTCGTTAACGCTCGCGCGATGGTCGAAGAGGATCTGCTCATCCGCCATCCCGTCGATTGCCCGATCTGTGACAAGGCTGGTGAATGCCATTTGCAGGATTACCATTTCGAGTATGGTCGCGATCAACGTCGAGCGGACATCAGACCATTTACGAGTCGCCGCCGCGAGCTAGGCGAAACCGTTACGCTGTTCGTCGATCGCTGTGTAACGTGCACGCGCTGCGTGCGATTCACTCGGGAAATATCGGGAGCCAGTGAACTGTTCGTTGCCAATCGCGGCGCGCATGAAGAGATCGAAGTTTTTCCGGGTTTCCCGCTTGATAACAAGATGTCCGGTAACGTGGTCGACCTGTGCCCAGTGGGAGCCCTGGGCGACCGCGACTTTCTCTACCAACAGCGTGTCTGGTTCATGAAATCGCACGACAACGTTTGTGGGGGGTGTTCGACCGGCTGTTCGGTGAAAGTCGAAGAGAATCAGGACCAAGTGTATCGGCTGAAGCCTCGTGTGAATCCACACATCAACCAATGGTGGATGTGCGACGAAGGACGCTACGGTCTGAGCCACATCCATGATCCGCAGCGCCTGACCGAACCAAAACGGCAGGTCGGCGACGATTACGTAAATGTCCAGTGGCCTCAAGTGCCGGCGCAGCTGGACGAGTCGCTAAGAAGTGCGACACGGATCGCGGTCGTGCTCTCGCCGCATCTAGCGGTTGAAGAAGCGTACCTGCTGGCAATCTATGTGCGGCAGATCGATCCGGATGCGGTGCTCGCCGTGGGACGCGTGCCGGCAGTAGGTGAAGACGAGTCGTTTCCCAACGGCTTTACGATTCGCGCCGAAAAATGCCCGAACCGCAAAGGTGTCGAGGCGATCGTTTCACATCTTGGTGAAACGCTGTTGACCTGGGACGACTTCCTGGCTCGCTTGGACCAAGGTGACATTGACGCGGCCTGGGTGACCGGTGGCTACACGTCAGACTGGATTGATGGTGCGACGGCGGCCCGATTCTCGTCCCTGAAAACGCTGATCGTACAAGACCTATTCGCCTCGCCGTTGTGGGACCGTGCGACCTATCAACTACCTGGCGCGTCCTTCGCCGAACGCGAAGGATCGTACGTGAATCACGCAGACCGTTTGCAATCGTTTCGCTGGGCCGTGCGGCCCCCGGCTGGTGTGATGGTCGAAGGGCAACTGTACTGGCGACTGCTCGAAAGAATCGGCTTGTACAACGCGAGGGAAGTTTTAGCGGACATGTCGCGCGAACTGGTCTACTTCAGCGCCGCCGCGCCAGACGTTTCAGAGCATGGCGTAGACCTCAAAGTGAACCAATTGGCCGCAGTGTAACCGCTCGAAAAAAGGTACCGCCCCGGGGCTGGGCACAGCACCAAGACGATGCACCAAAACGAACATGATTGAAGCACTGATTAAAAGCGCGATTCTGATTGGCGGCTTGATGACCGCCGCGGCCTATTTTGTGCTACTCGAACGTCGGATGGCGGCCTGGATCCAAGACCGCGTAGGGCCCAACCGTGTCGGCATTCCGTTGACCAAGATCCGCCTGTTCGGTTTGGGACAACCGCTGGCCGACGGTGTGAAGTTCATCATGAAGGAGGAGTACACACCGGCACACGTCGACAAGCAACTGTTTCTGCTGGCACCGATCGTGATTCTGGTCGCGGCCTTGACCACATTCGCCGTTATCCCGTTTGGCAGCATGATTCCAACAACTTTGTTTGGGTACCAGTTATCGGAGACTCCGATCGATCTGGTCGTCGCACCAGGCGCCAATGTCGGCATGATCTACGTGTTTGCCCTCTCGAGTATCGCGGTTTATGGCGTGATCTTGGGCGGTTGGGCCAGCAACAACAAATACGGTTTCCTGGGTGGCTTGCGATCAAGCGCCCAGTTGATCGCCTATGAATTACCGTTGGGGCTTGGCTTGCTGGGAGTCGTCCTGGCTTCCGGTTCGATGGACCTGGGCGTGATCATCAGCAGCCAGGCCAACACGGGGATCTGGTTCGGAATCGCCCAGCCGTTGGGGTTCTTTGTGTTTGTCGTTGCGGCGTTCGCCGAAGCAGCTCGCCTGCCCTTTGATCTACCCGAATGCGAACAGGAATTGGTTGGCGGCTACCACACGGAATACGCGGGCATCAAATTGCTGCTGTTCCTGGTCGCCGAATTCCTGCACATGATTGCGGCGTCGTTCTTGATCGTAATTCTGTTCCTGGGCGGCTGGCACTTTTGGGGCCTGACCGGCGGCACGCCGGAAATCAACGGTTGGGGATTCACGTGGGGTGGCGCCGCCTGGTTGCAGGCGTTGGTGCGGATCGCCGTGCTGATGACCAAGATCACGCTGATCATCATGGCTTTCATGTTGATTCGTTGGAGTTGGCCGCGATTTCGCTTCGACCAACTAATGGCGTTGGCCTGGAAAGTTATGCTGCCATTGGGACTGATCAACTTTGTGGCCGTTGCACTGTTGCAGCAGCTGCAAGTGATTTTAACCGGTAGCGTCGGACAGAGTTGGCTGATGGTGCCGATCGCATGGGGTGTCGCGATCGTCGCCTGGGTGGGGATCACGATGGCCGCTCCGACGGTGGCCGACAACCGACCACGCCGCGACTTGGATTCTTGGAAAATCGATTCACAGGTTTAACGGACCGCCACCATGCACGCAGATGATCCGAACATCAAATGGGTCGAAGAACCGCAGCTTGGACTAGGCGGGAATATGTACCTGCCCATGTTCGTGCAGGGGCTCACCACGACGTTCAGGCATTTGAAGGGTTCGCTGACCGGCAGGGCTGTCACAGTGAGTTACCCCGATGAAGAGCCCGAGATTGCCAATCCGCTGATCTATCGTGGCGTGCATCGCCTGAACAAAGATGAACAAGGGCGTGTCAAGTGCGTCGCCTGTTTCTTGTGTGCGACGGCCTGTCCGGCGCACTGCATTGACATTGTCGGCACGGAAAGCCCCTGGCCTGATCGCGAAAAATGTCCGCAGAGCTTTGTGATCGACGAACTGCGTTGCATCTATTGCGGCATGTGCGAAGAGGCTTGCCCGGTGGATGCCGTGGAATTGACAAGTCTATATAACTTGACCGGTCGCAGCCGCGAGGAGATGATCTTCGACAAAGAGAAACTGCTCAGCGTTTACGATGTAACACAAGATACCGAGCCAATGAAGTCGGCGTCACTGGGAGGCACCGTATGATCTTGCCTCCTCCGCTTTTCGCACAGGCTGGAGCATTGGCTCGCTCGCCTTTGTGCTGGTCCATCATGCTGGGTGCCATCAGTTTGTGGTTGCTCTTTGCCCGTCGGACAAACGCTGTTCGTGGCATAGGCAAGATGCTGGGCGGGATCAGCCTGATAATGCTGGCCACGACTCTGATGATCGTCGGCGACTGGTCCTCGCAAATCGTGTTCTGGTTCCTGGCGGCGGTCACCATCGTGGGTGCCGCGGCAGCTATCATCTCGCGAAATCCGGTCTATATGGCAATTTGGTTTGCTGTCTCGCTATTGGGCACCGCTGGACTGTTCTTGTTCCAAGGTGCACAGTTTCTGGGCGTCGCGACGGTGGTCGTCTACGCCGGCGCGATTGTTGTCACATTCTTGTTTGTTCTGATGTTGGCTCAGCCCGAAGGACACGCCCCATACGACCGCATCAGTTGGGCATCCTTTGCGATCCCGGCGGCCTTGGTCGGCGCAGCAGCGGTGATTGCAATCGTGTTGACCTCACTGGACAGCCTCAAAGCGGTCGACGAAAGAAGCCCCACGCCGGCGATTGTGGCAAGTCAACAGCATATGGCTGAACTTGGAAGCCACATGTTCGCCTACCATCTTGTGGCGATCGAGGTTGTCGGTACGCTGCTCCTGGTTGCCCTGGTGGGGGCGATCGCTATCGTCGTTCAAGGCCGCAAGCCGCAGGCTGATTCGCCAAGTGATGTCGTACAGATGCCAAACGTCCATGGCGACCTGCCAGGAGGAGCGCGATGAACGAGTCGGCTTTGCTTTACAATTACCTCCTGATTGGCGGTGTGCTGTTCGCCTTGGGACTAATCGGTTTCGTTGTCCGCCGCAACATGATCGTCATGTTTCTCTGCGCAGAGATGATGTTGCAAGGCGTCTCGGTGAGCCTGGTCGCATGGAGTCGTTATCACGACGACTGGGGCGGGCAGATGTTGGTGCTGTTCATTATTGCCGTAGCGGCCGCTGAAGCGGGGATCGCTCTGGCCTTGATTCTGATGCTCTTTCATCAATCGGGCAGCCTCGACATGGCCTTTTGGCAGGACTTGCGCGAAGACGACCAACCTGCCTTCGTCGATCACAAACCGACCGAAGACGACGACAGAGATCACATCTGGCCAACCTTAACTCCCGCGGGTATCGAACCCGAAGTGGATCCAGACGAACAAATGCACCGCAGCAAGATTTAGAATGACGGACCTGATTCCCCTATCCACCTGTTTGGTGCTGATCCCCTTGCTGCCTTTGTTAGCGGCGATCATCGTTGCCGCGCTGGGCCCACGGCTGCTGAAGGAGCGAAGTCACTTTGTCGTCATCGGTGCCTTTGCGGCGTCTTTCTTATTGAGTTGCCTCCTTGTGATGCAACTCAATGCGATCCATGCAGGCGGCGGGCAACACGAGACTGCTAAAACGGCTGGCTACGAGCAGATTGTGACGCTCTGGACTTGGGTGCACGTGGACGATGCGTTTGAACTCAGCTCGACAGATCCCGCCACACTGCTGGATGCTGGTCCGCACGATTTTCACGTTGACATTGCGCTACGTGCAGACGCGCTTACCGCGATGATGTTGGCCATGGTCACGTTTGTATCGACCTTGGTCGCCATCTTCGCGGCAGGCTACATGCGCGGCGACCGCAGCTATTGGCGTTTCTTCGCGTACGTGGCTCTGTTTGTGTTTTCGATGACGATGCTCGTCTCGGTCACTAACTTTGCGTTGCTGTTTGTATTCTGGGAAGCGGTCGGCGTATGCAGTTATCTGTTAATTGGCTTCTGGTACGAGAAGTCTGAAGCGGCCGCCGCTGGGATGAAGGCGTTCTTGGTTAATCGCGTCGGCGATTTTGGCTTCGCGCTGGCACTGTTCCTTATCTGGTCGACATATGGGACGTTGAACTTTCACGACACGACGGCGGACGGATCTCCCGAGCCGCGTGCGGCCACGGCCATCGCCGCAATCGACTCGGACGTGGCGGCCGCCGGTGCCGAAGACGAAATCGTCCGAGGTGTCCTGGGCGTCCGACGCGTCGCCGCCAATCACTATGTCGGCGGCACCGTTGGTTTGGCGATCTGCTTGTTGCTATTGCTCGGGGCGTGCGGCAAGAGTGCTCAGTTTCCGTTGCATGTTTGGCTGCCCGATGCGATGGAAGGCCCCACGCCGGTTAGCGCCCTGATCCACGCTGCCACGATGGTCACGGCCGGAGTGTACATGGTGGCGCGATGTACGCCGTTGTTCATGGTTTCGCCCGAGGCCCAACTGGTGGTGGCGTGTGTCGGTGGCTTTACGGCCCTGTTGGCTGGCCTGATTGCACTTACCCAATATGACCTGAAACGCGTGCTGGCCTATTCGACGGTCAGCCAGCTCGGTTACATGTTCATGGCGCTGGGTGCGGGTACGTTCGCCGGGATCACAGCCGGTATGTTCCACCTGTTTACGCACGCCTTCTTCAAGGCGCTGCTGTTCCTGGGTGCCGGTAGCGTGATGCACGCGATGGGGAACGTCATCGACATGCGAAGGTTTGGAGGTCTGCGAAGACGTTTGCCGATTACGCACTGGACTTTCTTTCTGGGTTGCCTGGCCCTCGCCGGTGTGCCGCCGCTGGCGGGATTCTGGAGCAAAGATACGATCGTTGCTGCGGTGCATGAGCGCGCTCACGAATTGACCCAGGAAGCCGAACTTCGTGACGAATCGGACGCTTCACAGCCCGATCAAGACGGCCAACACCAAAGCAGTCCCGGCGGCGGTGCCAGTCGTCATTTCGCGCAGAACGGCATGACATTGATTCCGGTTGCTTTGTACGCCGAAACAGCAACAGACGATCAGTCGGCCCTGGCATCGTTGAACAAGCATCAATTGCGACGTTATGCCTGGATTTATCAACTGTTGTATTATGTGGCCATGTTTACGGCGTTCTTGACAGCGTTCTACACGTTCCGTGCATTCTACCTGACGTTCTATGGAGAAGAGCGGATTCCGTCCGAGGCAGGCGATCACGCGCATGAATCAACGCCAATGATGTGGATACCGCTCGCCGTGCTGGCAACGTGTGCTGTGTTGGCTGGCCTGATTTTCGATCACACCTATTCTCGGATTGGCCCCACGCACTGGTTTGCCGAGTTTTTGTCACACGCGCCATCGCTGGCTTACGGGGCCGTGGCAGCAACCAAAGGTCCTTATGAATTCCATTCGCTCGTTGCCGGGATCAGCAGCGCGATTGCTCTCTCGGCCCTTTTGATCGTCACCTATCTTTACTTGGGTGACCGACGCGAAATCCTCTGGCTCAAATCGTTGTTTGAATTTGAATTGTTCTCCGGCAACTTGGACGTCGAAGGGGTTTCGCGATGGAGCAGAATTGGCTGGGTCGAAGCGATTCACCGTCAGGCCTGCGCCGCCAAGTTGGGCTGGCTTTCCTCGTTTGTGGGCAGCATCGTCTTGATGACCACTTTGGTCCTGACGATCCCGTTTCTGATCGGCCGCGCCCTGTCGCCGTACAACCTGTCGCAGCACAAGTTTTATATCGACGAGATTTATTTCCTGGTGATTGTATTGCCCATGCGTGCCCTGGGATCGATCTGTTACATCGTTGATCGCTGGTTGGTGGACGGTGTCGTCAACGCGATCGGTCGCACCCCACTTCGCCTGGGCGCGCTGATGCGTCCCATGCACTTGGGGTTGGTACAGTTTTACGCGTTGGCAACGGTGCTGGCGATGTTGGTACTCGTCGCTGCTAAGATCATTTGGGCCGCCGGCTAGGCCAGGAGAAGACACAAGAAATCCTCATGGACGCATCCACGTTACTTCTGCTTTCAATCATCACGCCGATGGTCGGTGCCTTGCTGGTTGCCATGCCAGGCACGCAGCGTTTTGCACGCTACATCGCGTTGGCTGTCACGTTGATTACGCTGGCGATCGTGACCTGCGTGGTCGTGGCATTTCCAGCCGATGGGAGGACCAATGGTACCTTTGCCGCGACTGAAGTGATTTGGCTGGGCCAGGGATCAGGGTTCGACGTGCGTTTCAGCTTGGCGCTGGATGGACTGGGGATTTGGCTTTACGGCCTGACCGCGCTGCTGATGTGGACGGCGGTCTTGGTTAGCTGGAATGCGATTGGCGACCGCGCCGCGTTGTTTTTTGGCATGTTGATGCTGCTCGAAGCCGGATGCCTGGGCGTCTTTTCCGCTCGGGACATCATCCTGTTTTACGTCTTCTTCGAGTTCACGCTGATTCCGTTGTTTTTCCTGATTGGGATTTGGGGGAGCGAGGATCGGCGCTATGCTGCCATTAAGTTTTTCCTGTTCACGCTGGCCGGTAGTGTTCTCACGTTTCTCGGATTACTGACTCTGGTCTTTCTGGGTGCCCATCGTGCGGGGACAACCGGTGCGTGGTCGAACACACCTGATCGCCCGCTCTCATTTTCAATTCCCTATTTGACCGACGAACTGCAAAACCAATACGCGACAGTTTTCGAGAGTCTCGACACGGACGCGAATGCGCGACTCAGCTTGAGCGAGGTTTCCGCGGGCAAATCTTCCGTGCGCGCGCGGCGCGGAGCCTTGTTGTTCGCCAAACATGCGGGCATCGCTGAACCCAAGCGGAATCAGCAGATCCTTCAGATGCGAATGAACGAAAGAACATTCTTGGAAATAGATGAGAGTTTGGAGATCGATAAAGGGACGGCTCGGCAAGTCATGCAAGAGCTCGACCAGACTCAGATCTCGTTGGACCAATTCAAACGACAGGACTCAGGCCTCCGGCAAGTGATCTTCTGGGCGCTGTTTATTGGGTTCGCGATCAAGGTGCCTCTGTTCCCATTGCACACATGGCTGCCATTGGCGCATGTTCAAGCGCCGACGGCCGGCAGTGTCTTCCTGGCTGGGATCTTGCTGAAGATCGGCACCTATGGATTCGTGCGATTCAGCATTCCGATGTTGCCCGACGCCGCGACCGCCGCGATGCCGATCCTGCTCTGGCTGGCGGTGCTCGGCATCATGTACGGCGCCCTGGTGGCGCTGGTGCAAACCGACATCAAGCGTTTGATCGCCTACTCAAGCGTCAGCCATCTTGGTTTCTGTATGCTGGGCCTGTTCGCGTTTAATCGCATGGGCCTGCAAGGAGGCACATTGCAGATGATCAGCCATGGCATCTCCACCGGTGCCCTCTTCGCGTTGGTTGGGATGATGTACGAACGGTACCATACGCGCGAGATTTCACAATTCGGCGGACTGGCCAAACGCGCGCCGTGGCTTGCTTTCCTCATGCTACTGTTTACGTTTTCAAGTATCGGGTTGCCTGGCTTGAACGGATTTGTGGGTGAATTCATGGTGCTATTGAGTATCTTCCAGCGTGCTTGGACGGGAACTCCCGAGGACTTCAAGACGTCGCTTATGCTGGTCGCCGTCTTGGCCGTGACGGGCGTCGTGCTGGGCGCTTGGTACATGCTCTCGCTTGTCAAACGCGTCTTCTTCGGCGAGGTGCGTGAACCCACTCACATGTCAACGGGCGAGGGCACGCCACATCCGCCGAGCGGAGATCTGTGTTGGCGGGAGGTTGCAGCGTTGGTGCCGTTGGCCGTGTTTGTCGTGTGGATCGGCGTCCAGCCGCGGTTCTTTTTAGACCGTATGCAACCGACATTGAATCGAGTTGCCGACGTTGTTGCAGAACCATGGCCTGCGTCCGCAATGCCGGCTGCCGCCACCACCGCGGATACTGATGCGACGGCTCTTGAATTCGCCTCGTTCGTCATGCCGCAATCGCCAACCACCAACGCCTACACCAGGGAGCCACTACCCCGTGTTCGTTGATACCGAGACCATTCGTTTGCTTTGGCCTGAGATCATTTTGATCGCGATGGCCTCGTGGATTTATCTGGCGGGTGCATTTCAACCGCAACCTGTCTGGTGGACATGTTTTTCGCTGGCCGTCTATGGTATCGTCGCGTATGTCCTTTTGGGCGCTGAATCGTCCATGTGGACGACAGACGTGACGCTCGCGGGAGTCAGTGGGCCGCTGCGGATTGACTACCTGGGGTTTGTCCTCCGCTGCTTCGCGGTGCTGGTCGGTATCCTCTTTACGCTGATGGGCACACGCGGCAGTAATCGGAATTTGACGAGCGAGTTCCTGGCGACGGTGATGTTGCTCGTCGCTGGTCTCATGTTGGTCGCCCGTGCCAACGATTTGGTACTTCTATTCGTCAGTCTCGAACTGATTTCCATTCCGACATACGTCTTGTTGTATTTGGGACGGCGGGATCGAGTGAATTCGGAAGCAACCATCAAGTACTTCTTCCTGAGTATCTTGTCGTCGGCCTTGTTTCTCTATGGGCTCAGTTTCTTGTATGGAATCGCCGGCACCACCACCCTGATTGGAGTGGCGGGGCAAGCGAGTGTCCAATCGGTGACGTTGGACGCCAGTGCCGTGAGTGACACGTTGTCTGTGGCGATCGCACCGATCGCTTTGATCCTGCTAACCGCCGGACTGGGATTCAAGATTGCCGCGGTGCCGTTTCATTTTTATGCACCGGATGTCTACCAAGGTTGCTCGAATTCCAACGCCGGCCTGCTAGCGGTCGCACCCAAAATCGCTGGGATTGTGGCCATCCTCCGCCTGCTGGTGGTCGCGATGCATTGGGTTGCAGACATTGGCTGGCAACTGGCGATCGTACTCGCCGTACTGACGATGACCATCGGTAACGTCTGCGCTCTGTGGCAAACCAATATTCGTCGCCTGATGGCTTACTCGTCAATTGCACACGCCGGCTACATGTTAATTGGAGTGGCCGTCGCCTTTGCGTTTCATGAAGGTACCTCGGCCAATGGTGGCGTTAGCGCCACGCTGTTTTATCTTCTGGTCTACGTCTGTGCGTCTTTGGGGACATTTGCCACGCTGGTTGTGCTGGGATCTAGCGAGCACGAAGTTAGCGGCATCGACGAATTGGCCGGATTGGCACGTAAGCGACCGGCCATCGCCGCGATGATGGCCGTATTCATGTTTTCGCTTGCCGGCATCCCTCCGTTGGCTGGATTTTGGGGGAAATTGACGCTCTTTTCCAGCGCCGTCAATACAGCGACCGCCGCTTCCGATAATGCCAGTTTCGCTCGGTGGTTTACGTTGTTGGCCGTGGGCGGCGCATTGAACGCTGCCATCGCCGCGGCGTATTATTTGCGGATTGTCGCCAGGATGTATTTTCGCCCGGTGCAAACAGACGTTCCAGCGAGCGGAGGTATCGGTGCGAGAGCTGCGATGGTTCTTTGCGCCGGCTTGGTGCTCGGTCTGGGCTTGTTTCCTCACCTGGCCGTTGAATTGACGCATCTCGCGGAGAGGGCCGTCGTGCCCGCCACCGCCGTCACGAACCAATCGCGCGGGGTGATCCCATCGCCCCAGCTTGCTCAGGACCAGCGCGCCGGTGACTGAGGTCCAGTTGCACGCCATCTATAGGCGTGACGGGGCCGGGAGTCTTTTTCGGATGACAGGCCGCAAGCGATAGAAAGAACGATGACCGAAAAAGACTCCCGCCCCCTCTTTCCGGCAAGGCGTCACGGCCCAGTACGATCGACGGTGTACAATGTGACCAAAGGCTGCATCAGCCGAATTCCCACTAGTCGAGTTTTTCATGGCGCGCAAACGATCCGTCCCAAAAGAACTTGTCAGCCTGCTCCAGACAAGTCCTCGTCCGGTCTACGTCTTGGACGACCGGCGGAGGATTGTCTTCTGCAACGACGCGTGTTGCGCATGGCTGGGCACTTCGCCAGAACATTTAATCGGGCAACAGTGTAACTACCGTGGAAGTTCGGCGGCACCTGGCGATCTTGTCGCGGCACTATGCCCACCGCCCGAAGTGTTCACGGGGGAGTCTGTCAATACAGAATTGGTCTGCCTGGACGCGAGCAGCAGAGTGTCGCGAAGGATCGTGAGGTTCTCTCCGCTGGGCACAGGCCAACTGGAACCGGTCGGCGCGATAGCCGTCGTCGAAACGTCAGAAGTGCTCCAGCATCCAGTGTCTGATTCGCTCGAAGACGAATCGCTACGCCAACGGATGCAGTCGCTCACGCTTTCCCTCCGGATCCCGTTTCGAGTGGAACGATTGGTTGGCGAAAGCCCAGCCATCGCGCGCGTCAGGGATCAGGTTGGTATGGCCGTCGCTGGTCAGGGGCGCGTCGCGATTTTCGGGATCACGGGCAGCGGGTGTGAGAAGATCGCACGTACGATCCACAGCGGTGCCAGTCCAAAGACGGCGGGGCCGCTGATGCCCCTCTCCTGCGATCTTATGGATGCGGACTTGTTGCAAACAACTGTGATGGCATTCTTGCGCCGGTGCATCGATGCGGATGCTCAGCCTCCTGGTACGCTGTTGCTGTTGGATGTGGACAGGCTCTCGTTGGACGCTCAACTGGAAATGATGGCGTTCTTCCAACTGCCGACCTTCAAATTGAGGACCATCGTCACATCGCAACATCGGTTGTTGGACCTTTCGCGAGAAGAGCAATTCCATCGGCCATTGGCGTTGGCATTGAGCACGTTGGAGATCGCGTTGCCACCATTGGCGAAGCGGCGGCAAGACATTCCTTTTCTGGCACAGCAGTTTGTCGAAGATGCCAATGCGGCCGGGCAGCGCCAGCTAAGTGGCCTGACGACCGAGGCCCTCGATCAGCTTTGTGCACTGCCTTGGCAAGGTGATACGGACGAATTGGCCGAAGTGATTCAACAAGCGTGCCAGGCTGCCGATGGACCACGGATCGAAGTGGGCGATTTGCCGAATCGTGTCACACTGCTTACTTCCGCCGCCGCGCATCCCCCGCCTGTCCCGGACGAGACCATTCGGTTGGACGAATTCCTGGCGGAAATTGAGGGCGAGCTGATTCGCCGAGCGTTGGATCGAACACAGGGAAACAAGGCGAAGGCCGCGAGACTGTTGGGAGTGAATCGGGCTCGGCTATTGAGAAGACTCGACCAGGTGGGCCAGCCCAAGACCACTGGAGAAGTGGACCAGAATCCCGCGGCGGAATAATGAGACAGCGCCACCCTCAGTGTTTCACCTGTATCTTTATTGACGAACGACGAACGACGAACGACGAACGACGAATGACGAACGACGAACGACGAATGACGAATGAAGCCCGAATCATGAATTCCGAAAACGGCCAGTCACGAAATCAGAGCTGTGACATGCTGGCTGACTGCTTCGGATTTCCCCATTACTTCGTCATTGGGTGTTTCGTCATTCGTCATTGATCAGCCGCGGACCAGCTGTGACTTCACCCACTATCGATTTCATAGCTAGTGGAATAGGATACTTTAGACACTACGGTTGAGCCGATGGCATTTGCGAAATTCCTGGTCTGTGAAGAGTCGAATCGCTGGACCGTTGCCCTTCGATGGGGATTGGCGCCAAATCACCGGCAGCTTGTGGTTGCCCAGAGCCTGGACGACTGTTGGCAGAATCTGGATCTAGCACCTGCCAGTTTCGTGGTGCTCGAATTAAACGAATCAAATCTGGAGTCAATCGTCGAACGTTTACAGGATGTGCGAAGCAGGTTTCCACTGACGCGAGTTGCGGTGATGTGCGACCGCCCATTGGCGTCATGTCAATGGCTGGTCCGCGAAGCCGGTGCTGTCCACGTGGCCGTCTCCACCCGCGACATGTCGACGATCATCCGTTTGGCCGAACGCCATTTCGCTCAGGTATGCCGACCGCTGGTCGGAATTCGCCAGAGCGTTTGGGATCGCTTGCCTTGGCGAGATGCATAAATCACCGAATATAAGCAGAAGGAAAGGAAACATCATGTCCGCAGGACAAGTTGATCAAGCAGCCGTGGAGGCTGCGTTGGAGGATTTTGCCGATCCGGAGACGGGTCGCAATGCACTGCATATGGAGCAGATTCAAGACATCAAGATTGACGGCGATCATCTCTCCTTGGCGCTGGCACTGACGACATGGGCAGCTCCCATCTGGCAGGATGCGGTCACCGACCTCCAAGAATGCTTGCAGGCAAGACTGCCCCAGCTATCGGAAGTTGTGGTCAATCGCACCGTGCTTGATCGCGCGCCAAATCCGATCGGTGAGATCAACCTGATGGCCAAAAGCGTGATCGCAATCGCATCTGGGAAAGGTGGTGTCGGCAAGAGTACCATGGCCGCTAGTATCGCGCTCGGTTTGAAGCGAGCCGGTGCCAGTGTGGGCCTGATGGACGCTGATGTGTATGGTCCCAGCATTCCGCATCTGTTGGGTGTGAACCAACATCCAGAAGTTGTCGACAACCGGATTAAGCCAGTGGAGGCCGATGGGATGCCTGTCATGTCGATGGGGTTCATGGTGCCGCCCGGCGAAGCCGTGGTCTGGCGTGGTCCCATGTTGCACGGTGCCATCACGCAGTTTCTTCGGGACACGAATTGGGGCGAGCTGGACTATTTGATCATCGATATGCCGCCCGGCACCGGTGATATTGCGTTGACACTCTCGCAACTTCTGCCGCTGACAGGTGCAGTGGTCGTGTGCACACCACAGGAAGTTGCACTGTTGGATGCCGTCAAAGCGATTGCGATGTTCCGCAAGGTGAACATCGACGTGCTGGGCATGATCGAAAATATGAGCGGCTTTGTCTGTCCCGATTGCGACAAGAAGTACGACATCTTTGGCAGCGGCGGTGCGCGGGCCAGCGCCGAAGAACTTGGCGTGCCTTTCTTGGGTGAAGTTCCCATCAACATCCAGATTCGCGAATTCGGCGACGCCGGAAAAGCGGGGGCGAGTTTCGACGACAATGCGACGAGTTCGTATTTAACCAAACTCATTTACCAGTTGGTCAAGAATCTCGCAGATGCAAATGCCGCTAGTCCGAAGATCCCCCAATTGCCGGTATTGTAGTTGCCGGTGACGAACATCATGCGTTCTTCAACAGGTTACGTGCCAGTGCAATTATCCCACGCACAGGACGGCCGCATTCCATCCGCAAGGTCGCGGGAGCAACGGAACGGACGGTTAGTCCGGCGTCAGTCAGAGTTTGCTTGAGATACTCTGCCGTATGGCAGTAGCGGCCATGTTGCTGTAACAGGAAGCCACGCGCCACCTCATCGTCGTGACAACTTTCCGCACTGACCACGAGTAGACCATTCGGTCGGAGTGCGTTTGCAGCGCCCGTGAGCAGCGGTTTCAGATCACCGAAATAGACGAGCGTGTCGGCGGCGACGATGATGTCGTAGGCATCGACGCAGCCGCTCAGATATTCGGTGAGTTCGGAAGTGACAAGGTCGTCATAACTTCCTTCGAAATGGCCGCCGCCAGTAATTCAGGTGCGCAATAATCCAGAGATTTCAGGTTTTGCTCGAAGCTATTCGCCAGCCCGTCAAACACCAGCTGCAGGTACCGGTCTGATGCTCGTCCCGGTGCGTCCCGTCCTTTGCAGGCGGCTAGCATGTGCAGGGCGACGGGATTACTTTCATCATAGCTAAGCCAGTGTCGATAAACGTCTATCGCCTGATCCGCTCGTCCCATCAGGGACAACAGTCTTCCGAGGTGTTCGTGGGCATCAGCATGGTCAGGTCTGATGGTGATCGCCATGCGGCAGGCGACAACGGCTTCGTCGAACTTCCCCTGGTCCTTCACCACGAGAGGACCGTTGGAATGGTTACAAGCGTCAATTCTCGCAAAAAGGGTAGGGGACCCCGCTGGTGCAACAATGGGCTCTGGCATCAAGCGTCGCTGGGTGGCGTCGAATCCAACTGCGATTGAAACAAGACCGGCAAGAACGGGTGATTTCAGTTGTTTGGAGTCCGCAGCAATTCGCGGTGTGCATGGCGATGGGTTAAAACGTTATTCGATCAGGTTGACTGATTCGTGCGCCAGATCACCACGATCAACAACAGACATGTTGACAACACTCAAGACAACGAAGCCACGATTCGTTACGCGTTCCGCCTGACCATCTCACGGTCGCCGGCAGTGCGGGAGCGGAAGAGACTGGGAAGCAATATCTTGGATCCGACTTACAGTCCCAATACGGTAGAAACCCCCTTGACGCCGCGGCAACGGCCAACGTCGGTTCGTTTCGGTGTGTTGGTGCTTCTTGGGATTGCTGCTGGTAGCGCCTACCTGACACGTCACTGTATTGCGGTGGCCAATACGACGATTCAAAAAGATCTGGATTTCGATGACGCGCAGATGGGGTTGATTCTAGGCGCGTTTTCGCTCGGCTATCTGCTTTGCCAGATCCCGGGTGGATGGCTGGGGAATCGCCTGGGTACGCGCGCGTCGCTGCCGATCCTGAGCATACTGTGGTCGGTCTTCTCCGTCTGGACTGCCGCCGTGTCGTCACTCTCTCAGATGATTGCCTCGAGATTTTCGTTTGGGCTAGCCCAAGCCGGCTTGGTTCCGAATGCGGCTCAGGTCGTAAAGGATTGGTTCCCAATCGGTCGCCGTGGATTTGTCAGCTCGATCCTTACAGTTTCGATGTCGGTTGGCGCTGTCATGACAATGAAGATGACTGGCGAGTTATTGGACTATTTTCACTGGCGTTGGGTGTTTCGGATCTTTTCCTTGGTCGGCGTCGTCTGGGCGGTGGTGTTTTACGCCTGGTTTCGCACACTCCCTCGTCAGCATCCATGGGTCAACCAAGCTGAATGGGAACTGATCGAAGGGAGGTTCGGCCCAGCCTCGCGTCACGTTCCATCCAAAGGGGTGGAACTACAACACACATCGCCGCATTCGGATCCTCTTCGCGTCGGCGCAATGTTGCTCAGCGGAAGTTTGTGGGCCGTGTGCATTCAGTCGTTCTTTCGCGCTGCCGGTTACAATCTGTTCGTCACATTTTTTCCAGCGTTTCTGGAATACGCCTATGGCATTTCACCCAAAGAAGCGGGAGAGTTTACGATGTGGCCTCTGTTGGGTGTGATTGTCGGCAGCCTACTGGGCGGATTGCTGGTCGATGCGATTCTCCAGTGGACCGGCAACAAATGGCTCAGCCGCAGCGGTCTGGCGATTGGAGCACTAGGAGTCACGACAGCGATCATTCTTGCCTCATCGTGGACGACAACCGCTGGGGCGTTGGTGGCCGTGATTTCGATTGGCGCCTTGTTTTCGGGCATTGCCGGGCCGTGCGCCTGGGTTGGGACCATCGATATTGGCGGACGGCACACGGCGGTAGTCGTCGGCATCATGAACATGGCTGGCTGTCTGAGCGGAGTCATCGTGACGCCACTTTTGGGCCAACTAATCAAATCCATCAGACAAACGGGCGGGGATTGGAATCTGGTAATCTATCTGCATGTCGCTTTCTACCTGGCGGCCGCCGCGTCGTGGACATTCGTCAATCCGAACAAGCAAGTGACAGACAGGCAAGTGACAGACAAGCCAAGCGCGGACCGTTCGTAAGAGTGCCAAAGAGAACACCCTATGCTATTCGACACACATACGAACCTGATGTGGTATCCCGACCATCTCTCTGACGAGTTCGTGGAATTCGCCTGGGAGGCGAAGAAAGCCAAAATGAAACTGTCGACGGACGTCTACTTCGCCGGCAGCGAGACCCAGACGCAAAATGCATTCGACTCCACACCCGATCAGCTAATCGAAGCGACGCAAGACGTCGACAAGGTGATCGTCTTCGGCATCAAGGCTCCATTCTGTGGCATTAACGCCAACCAGGAGCGGATCGCCCGGTTCGTCAAGGAACACGCGGAGAAGTTCATCGGCTGGTGCAGCGTCGATCCCAACGATGCCGATTGTGTCGACCAGCTTGTGCACTATGTCGTCGATTTGGGCTTGCGGGGGCTGAAGTGTTCGCCGATTTATCAGAATTGGAACCCGCAAGACCCGAAACATCTGTCACTGTTCCAAAAGGCTCAAGAGCTGGGCATTCCCGTTAACATCCATCAAGGAACGTCCTTTGTGCGGCCCGGGCCATTGAAATACGCCAACCCCATTCTGCTGGAAGATATCGCCATTGCATGTCCCGACCTGCGGATCGTCATCGCCCACATGGGACACCCCTGGGAGGACGAGTGTGTGGTGCTGATCCGCAAACACCCCAACCTGTATGCCAACATCTCCGCACTGCACTATCGTCCACTGCGCCACTACCAGGCATTCATGACGGCTATCGAATATGGTGTCGGGCATAAGCTGATTTTTGGATCCGATTTTCCTTCCGCGACGGCCGCCCAGGTCATTGCCGGGCAACATAAGGTGAATGCAATCGTCGACGGGACCAATCTGCCCAAGGTGCCTGACGATATGATCCACAACATGATCTATGAAAACTGGAAGCACTTTCTGCCGGAGCACGCTTCGTCGTTGTAGCACTACGACGCGATGTTAACCGTGTGATTGCAACCACGAATAGCACGAATCATACGAATAGCGAATGTCTTGGGTTCCCCGCCAGATTGGCATGTAGTGGGCTGCTCTGAGTTCTTCTAAGACGGCATCAAAACCGTTATCAATAAAGCGATTTCATTCATTCTATTCGGCGTGGGTTGTGACGTGGCGTTGTCGTATTAGCTGGGTGCAACCACGGCACACTGTCGGTCGTCGAGTCCCAGGATCGCCAGGCTGTCGCGGTGGATCATCGCTTCGATCGCCTGGACGTTCAATCGTGGGAGCGACGTACCGTCGAGCTGATCGTTGAGGCTTCGCAAACCGTCGATCGAAGCGTCAACGGTTGTGAATGGATAGTCTGTGCCAAAGAAGACTTTGTCCCACACGCCATATTCCTGGACCAGCATGAGGCTGTGGTATAGCTGGAACGGACGATAGTGGAGCGCGCTCACGTCGGCGTACACATTTGGATGTTTGCGTATCACGGCAATACACTCATGCTCATACGGATGGCCGAGATGAGCCATGATGAGTTTCACTTCAGGGAACCGGATCGCGACAGGATCAAGGTGCCGCGGCAACGTGCATTCGAGAGGCGCTTGAGCGACAAATGTTGTGCCGGTGTGCAGCAAGACGGGCAGCGCGCGCTGCCGGGCGTAGGACCAAAGTGGATCGAGCCGCTCGTCGTCCGGGTGAAAGCCGGCGTACATAGGTAACAGCTTGATACCGGCGAGGCCAAGTTCCTGATGTCCTTCGTGCATCTCGCGTTCCCAGCCGTCCTGCGTTGGGTCGAGCGACTGAAATCCAATCAACTTGTCGCTGTGTGACGCAACGTACTCCGCGACATAGCGATCATCGACCCACAGACCACTTAACCGCGCCTTGCCGCCGAAGACGATCGTGTGATCCACTTGAGCGCCCGTCGCCGCATATTCGTCGTAGCGAACTGTCAGGTCAACTTCGACACCCGCCCGCGCCCGCCTGGCCTGCACGCGAAAGTCAGCGTTGAAATGGTCCGGGTATCGCCACGTATGGCTATGCACGTCGATAATCATTGAGACCTCGATGCTCTTCTGATCTGTCAGAATCGGTGTTTCCAGAGTGAGCAACCAGTGACTTAGGATCGTTCGAGGAATTACTGTCCGATAGTCGCCTTTCGCTCCGCGAACAACGACTATGCGACACGTTTTGATGGGCCACTTCCTAACCTAGTTCGCTCATTTCGGTCCAAGACTGCAGGCTGGAGCCACTGGGCAGCGAAAGCAGGTAGTGGATCGAATGTGGCTTTGCCGGACATTTGTCCCCG
>PVBE010761149.1_pt1 | contig 55804 bp, 36 predicted proteins | sample 1631181 | NCBI WGS metagenome assembly PVBE01 (sample SAMN08397723, study PRJNA350692) | Marine metagenome, whole genome shotgun sequencing project. | isolation source: water | place: Pacific Ocean | collected 2012-04
CCAATACTCGTTCAGGCATTCCTGCCGGAAACGGCTGTTGAAGCCCTCGATGATCCCATTCTCCATTGGCCTACCGGGTGGGATGAAGTCGAGCACCACCCGGTTCCAGTAAGCCCATTGGTCCATTACCTGGGACGTGAACTCCGTCCCGTTGTCACACCGGATGCTGTGGGGCCGACCACGTTCGGCGATCACCCCGTTCAGCGGATCGGTGATCGGCTCGGTCCGCCACGCCTCCAGCGATGCCGTCACATCCGAATCCAACCCCTCATTCAGAAGCCAAACCAACGCATCTCCACACGCTTCGCCAGGCCGACCCGTCAACGACCGAAACGTGAAATACCGACCCACACGATTGACAGCTAACGGCTCTATCCCTATCGTCAACATGGAGCCAATCTCGCTCAGACTCGCGGTCTCTCACACTCCGATTCTCAGAGCGATGGGTGGCTCATCCTAACCCGTAGAATCACCAGCCCTGAAGCTTCGATACGGGCTCCGTTCGCGGACGGGAGGGGCGCGTCGCGAGATTGGGGAAGGACGCGCCACGTCTTAGGTTCCAGGAGGAGTACGATGCTAAGCATGATGCTGGCGGTGATCATCCAAGGAGCAGCTACCGTGAACGCTGATGTCGCGCCGCTGCACCTGTACGTATCGACTGACGGCGATGAGGCCCGGAATGGTCGGCGGCCGAGCATGGCCTTCCGCACGCTCGAGCGCGCCCGCGATGAGATCCGCGACCGGAAGGCATCCGGGAAGCTCCCCGAGTCGGGCGCTATCGTAGAGATCCGCGCCGGGACGCACGAACTCCGCGAGCCGCTCCAGCTCACAGCCGAAGACTCCGGCACGGAAGCGGGCCCCATCGTCTATCGCGCGCAGGAGGGTGCCGAGGTCAGGCTGAGCGGCGGGCGCGAAGTAACTGGTTGGGAGCCCGTGACGGACGAGGCCGTTCTCAGCCGGATGCCCGATGAGGCGCCAGGCAGCGTTCTGCAGGCCACGGTCGATGTGGACGATCTCGGCGAGGTCGCGACCGTCGGCAAGCGACTGGAGCTGTTCTTCAACGATGAGCCGATGACGCTCGCGCGCTGGCCGAACGAGGGCTTCGTGAAGATCGTCGACATTACCGGCGTCGAGCCTCACGAGATCCATGGCATCCCCGGCGACAAGGTAGGTAAGTTCGTCTACGACGACGACCGGCCGCTGCGGTGGAAGGACGAGCAGGATGTCTGGCTGCACGGTTACTGGTTCTGGGACTGGTCCGATTCGTTCGAGCGCGTAACCAACATCGACACGGACCAGAAGATCATCGACCTGGCGGAACCGTACCATGGATACGGCTATCGCAAGGGTCAGCGCTACTACGCGCTCAACGTGCTGGCCGAACTCGACCAGCCGGGCGAGTTCTACCTCGACCGCGACACGAAGACTCTCTACTTCTGGCCGCCGAGTGATGTCGATGAGGGACGGGCGGTCGTGTCTGTCCTGCCGTCGCTCATCAACATGAACGCGACCTCGCACGTGACATTCGAGGGCTTCACGCTGGAAGCGACGCGCGGCACGGTCGTTAGCATGACGGCCGCGACCCAGTGCCGAATCAGCCGCTGCACGATCCGCAATGGCGGGAGCTGGGCCGCGCGCGTCAGTGGGGGCAGCGGCAGCGGCGTCTCCCACTGCCACGTCTACCAGATGGGTGAGGGCGGGGTAGGCATCAACGGCGGAGACCGGGCCACGTTGACGCCCGCGGGCAACTACGCCGAGGACAACCACATCCACAACTTCGGGCGCATTGCCCGAACATATCGCCCGGCCGTCGGCGTGGGCGGCGTCGGTCAGCGTGTCTCCCACAACAGGATCCACGACGGGCCACACAACGCGATCCAACTCGGCGGAAACGAACACATCATCGAGTTCAACGAGATCTTCGACGTCTGCTACGAAACGGGTGACGTGGGCGCGTTCTACATGGGGCGCGACTGGACCTCACGCGGCACCGTCATCCGGCACAACTTCTTCCACGACATCAAGGGACCGGGCCTTCATGGCGCGATGTCGGTCTACCTCGATGACGCCGCGAGCGGCATAACCATCGCGGGCAACGTCTTCGTCCGCGCGGGCCGGGCCATGTTCATCGGCGGCGGGCGCGATAATCTTGTCGAGAACAACATCTTCGTGGACTGCAACCCGTCATTGCATGTCGACGCGCGCGGGACGAACTGGATGGCGTACCACGTGGAGGACGGCGGAGTCATGCCCGAGCGCCTGGCCGCCATCCCCTACAAGACGCCGCCGTGGAGCGAGAAGTACCCGCAGCTTCTGACGCTCCTCGAAGACGAGCGGGGAGCGCCGAAATACAACATCATCCGTCGGAACATCTCCGTCGGCGGAAAATGGACCGGCATCGAGGCGTCCGCGCTGCCGCTGCTAACGATGGAAGACAACATGGTGGATGAGGACCCCGGGTTCGTCGATCCGGAGAACCTGAACTACCAAATCAGCGATGACTCGCCTGCGTATGAGAAGATCGGCTTCGAGCGCATCCCGTTCGAGGAGATTGGGCCGAGGGAGTAGTCGCCATGACCGACATCAACCGCCGCCAGTTCATCGGCACATCCGCCGCAGCACTCGCAGCCGCATCCACTGGGGGGATAGCGATGTCTCAACCAAGTAAGCGCCCGAACATCCTGTTCATGATGGGCGATCAGCACCGAGGCGACACCATCGGCGCGGACGGCCACCCGTGCGTGCAGACGCCGCACCTCGACCGCATCGCCAATGAGGGCGTGCTGTTCAGCGCCGCATATAGCTCGACGCCCAGTTGCACTCCGGCGCGGGCGGGAATCCTGTCGGGGCTCAAGCCTTGGAACCACGGTCAGCTCGGCTACGGACGCGTCGCCGACGCCTACCCGCACGAGTTCCCGACGATGCTGAACGAGTCGGGCTACCACACGCGGTGCATCGGGAAGAACCACTTCCACCCTCAGCGCCATCCGCACGGCTACGGCGATGTGTTCGTCGACGAATCGGGCCGCGCTGAGTCCGACGTGTTCGTCAGCGACTACCGCCAGTGGTTCGCCACGGTTGCGCCGGACCGCAATCCCGACGAGACAGGGATCGGCTGGAACGATCACCGCGCGAAGGCGTATGCGCTGCCTGAGGAGCTGCACCCGACACGCTGGACGGGCAATGAGGCTGTCCGGTTCATCGATGAGCACGAGGGCGACGAGCCGTGGCTCCTGAAGGTCAGCTTCGCGCGCCCCCACAGCCCCTACGACCCGCCCGCGCGCCTCATGGACATGTACGCGGACGCGGACATCCCGCCGGCGGCCATCGGAGACTGGGCCGAGCAAAACGCGATGCGCGGCGCCAAGCACGACAACTCCCTCGCCCGCGGCGACCTCGGACCAAATCAGCCCATCGTCAGCCGACAAGGCTACTATGGCAGCGTCACCTTCATCGACGAGCAGATCGGGCGTATCGTGGCCGCCCTCGAGGCCCGGGGCGACCTCGACAACACGCTCATCGTCTACACGGCCGATCACGGTGACATGCTCGGCGACCACCATCTCTGGCGCAAGACCTATGGCTACCAGGGCTCGGCGCGGATCCCGATGCTCGTGAGGTGGCCGACGACTCTCGCTCCTGATGCCGAGCGCGGGCGCACGCTCCCAAATCCTGTGGAACTCCGCGATCTCGCACCGACGTTCCTGCACGCGGGCGGCGCGGAATACGATCCCGAGTGGTTCGACGGACGCAGCATGATTGAGGCCATCAACGGCGCCAGCGACTGGCGAGAGTTCATCGACCTCGAACACAGCCGCTGCTACTGGAAAGAGAACCAGTGGACCGGGCTAACGGATGGACGGTGGAAGTACCTCTACTACGCCCCGACAGGTCGACAAGAGCTGTTCGATATGGAAAGCGACCCCTGCGAGTGCCGTAACCTCGCCGACGATCCCGCCCACGCAGCGGATACGAAGCTCTGGCGGCAGCGCATGGTCGACGAGTTGGCCGAGCGCGGCGAGCCGTTTGTCATCGATGGCGATCTCGGCATCCGAGAACCCGCGATGCTCTGGTCGCCCAACTACCCAAAGAAGCAGGAGGCGTAACATGTCAGATACAGTCCCGGTTGCCTGTCATCCGTGGGTCTTTGCATCAAGACTCGAAGGCTACGATATCTTTCCAGTCGTCGATCAGGTCATCTCGGACATGGCCTACGCGGGGTTTGATGGCATCGAACTGATGCACTCCGCGCTGACGCACGATGACGCCGTCGAGGTCGTCGGCGAGGCGAGCGCGCGATACGGACTTCCCGTCACCGGCTCGTCATTCGGCGGCGCCATGTGGGACGCGGCGCAACATGCCGAGATCGCGGAGATGGCCGACGCGGTCACCGGACGTCTCGCCGAACTAGGCGGGCAGACGCTTGGCGTGTCCACCGGCCAGACGCCGGAGAAGAAGACTCCCGAGCAGTTCGACGCGCAGGCCGCTCTCCTGAAGCAGATCGACACGATGTGCGCGGGGCGCGGGATGGTGATGAACCTGCACAACCACACCTACGAGGTCGCCGATGGCGAGTACGAGTTGAGCGAGACGCTGAAGCGATTCCCCGAGGCGAAGCTCGGACCGGATCTCGACTGGCTCACGCGCGCGGGGGTCGACCCGATCGACTTCATCAAGCGCCGGGGGAGCAGAATGGTGTTCATGCACCTGCGCGACAACAGAGACGGGCGCTGGGTCGAGGGAATCGGCGAGGGCGAGATGGACTTTGCGGCTATCAAGCAGGCGCTCGACGAGGCTGGCTTCAAGGGCGCCGCGGCGGTTGAACTCGCGTGGGAACCTGACTTTGAGCCCACCCGCCCGCTGCGCGAGACGCTGAAGCTCAGCCGCGAGCACATCCGGAACACGATGGGCTGGTAGGAGGGCCGGAATGCTGTCCCCGATCACCGTCGCCGCCGTCGCCGCGGGCGCTCAACAGCCCGAATACCGGGACGTGCTGGCGACGGCCTTCGATGCGCCGTTCCAGACGACGGCTGACGTGGAGATGTACTACTCGAACACGCGCGGGCGCATTCTCGTGGGCGAGAACCCTTCCGTGCAGATCCGACACCCCTACAGGTCCCTGGTTGAGATCGACGGCGAGACGGCGCAAGCGAGCCGCATCACCGACTTCATCTCGCTGGTACAACTAGAACCCGGTCCGCACAGCGTCAGACTCGTGCCCGGCCCCCCGGCCCCCCACCCGGATCCCCCTCCAGTGCCTCGCCCTGGTGCGGTCGGGACACCAGAGGAGTTGGAGGCGGCTCTCGCGGACGCCAAGCCTGGGGAGACGATTCCCGTCGGCACCGGGATCTACGCGGATTGGCACATCGACGTGTCGGCGAGCGGCAGTCCCGAACAGCCCATCATCATCGAGCCGGAGAGACCCGGAAGCGTGACGTTCCGTCGGGATTCGATGATCCGTCTGTCCGGGAGCTACATCGTGTTGAAGGGCTTCCGCTTCGATCACTGCGGGCCAGGGCTCGTCGTCGCGATTACCGGGGACGACAACCGCGTGACGCAGTGCCAGTTCAGCCAGTGCGGCAACCCGCAATCGACCTTCTCCCACATCTGCGGGGTCGATATGGGCGCCGATCGCAACCGCGTTGACCACTGCTACTTCACCGGTTCGAAGTCGATGAGCCTCGCGCAACGCATCCGAGCCGGCGCCCCGGTCGGGAAGGGCAACCACTTCCAGGGCAACATCTTCCGCGACATATACCGCTACTGGATCAACGGTCAGGAGAACATCCAACTCGGTCAAAACCAGCGTGGCGAATCCGGACAGCAGGCGCCTGAGTGCCTCATCGAGGGCAACCTGTTTGACCACGCGTGGGGCGACGGGGAGATCCTCAGCAACAAGTCCTCCCGCAACACGTACCGGCACAACCTCGCGGCTCACTGTATCCGCTCGGCGTTCACCATCCGCGGCGCCGACTACGTCACGTTCGAGGAGAACGTGATGATCAACAACAGGACCGGGCTGCGGGTGATGGGCAAGCGCCACACGATCAGGAACAACCTCATCGTCGATCAGATCGATTCGGGTATCGTGCTCGAGACGGGCAACGTGGACGGCGAGCTGCAGGTCGCGACCGAGGGCACGTTGGTCGCCGGCAACACCATCGTCAACTGCCCCGGTGGGGGTGTGCGCGGCCAGCCGACGAGCGAGGGCCGCCCGCACGCTCCGACGGGCAACACCTTCGAGAAGAACGTGATCGTCGGTCGCGCCGGCAAGCTGCTCGACACGCAGTATTTCATCAATTCGACCGTAAGCGGCAACGTATTCTGGTCCGCCGACGCCCTGGATGTCGGTGAGCTGAACGGGGCCGCCAGGTGGGCCGATCCGGGACTGAAGGGGACGGACATCTCTCTCCATGCCGCTGCTCGGGACGATGTGGGCGCGCCACCAATGACCGACGTCGCTGAGTTTCCCGACATGCCGCTGGAGCCCATCGTTGCGCCGGAGCTGTACATGGGCGACGTGATCCACGCGCAGACCGCCGGGGACGTGCTCGCGCTTGATAGCGAGAGCGCCGAGGTCGGTGTTGAATTGCCAACAGACTGCGTCATCGCCTGGGACTACCATCCGCTGGCGTATGCCTCGCGGGGAGAGCTTAGCTTCTCGGGGTACATGCTCTCGTGGGGAGGCGTGGACGATGAAGGCCGCCCGATTGGCGTGATCGAGCTACGACACTCAGGCGACGACGCCGTCATCGCGGACGCCGCCGATGTCGTGCTCTACTGCCAGGACTTCCGCCATCAGGGATGGCTGGACAAGACGCTCAACGACTCGCCCGATCCAAGCGATGGTCTGTGGTATCGGTTCACGCTACTGAAGGAGCGCCAGCGGATGGTTCTGCTGCTCGGTTCGCCCAGGCTTGGCGGCGAGAGCATCCCAGTGCTGACGTTCGAGGACCATCGCATGCCATCGACGGACACGCAGCTTCACCTGGTACAGGCGGGCACCGGGCGGTGGCGCAACCTGGTCGTCTGGCAGCACCAGCACGCCGGCGATGAGCCGCCGCCCGTCCCCGTCGCGCTGACGGCAACGAGCTTCGGCGGCGGACGCATCGCGCTGACTTGGAGCGACGTGCGGACAGGGAGAGCGGAGAACACGTACGAGGTCTACCGCTCAACCGGTCCTGACTTCGAACCATCCGATGACACGCTCATCGCGACGGCCATCGGTAACACGCACTTCGATGACTTCAGCATCGAGCCGGACACTGAGCACGCCTACAAGGTCCGAGCGGTCAACCGTCTGGGCCTCGCGTCTGATTACGCAAACACGCGCGCCACGTCCGGCACGGGTGGCCCAACGTACACCCTCATAGATGCGTCAGAGGCCTCGGCCATCGAGGCGCCGATGGAGATCGTGCCGGACGATGATCGCCCCTACTTGTGGGCGCCGAATGGCGCCGGTCGCTTCCTCGAGGAGCCGCCGGAAGCCGGTGAGGCCGAGTACCGATTCACGGTCGAGGAGGCCGGCACTTACTCCGTGTGGGGACTCGTGATTGCCCTGGATAAGAGTACGGACTCGTTCTACATCACGACCGAATTGCCGGGCGACGATGGGTTCGCCACCTGGTCGGTCCCGCTCAACTTCGCCTGGGGCTGGTGCCAAGCGCCGGGCGAGTTCGACTTCGCCGCGGGCGAGCACTCGGTCCGACTGAAGCCGCGCGAATCGGGCACCAAACTCGCTGCGCTTCTTATCACTGGTGACATGCAATTCGTGCCCGGAGGCAGAGAATGATCGCATGCCTGCTTGCGCTCGCCCTCGCGGCGTGCGCCCAGTCCGTCACCACCGAACCGCCGTGCGAGATGTCGCAGCAGATGGGGCCACCATACTACTCCGGCGTCGTGATGCCGACACCGAAGCAGGCGACGTACGGGGATGAGTACGTGACTCTGGTTGACGGCCCAACCGGGCAGTTGTGCGTCAGGAGGGATGTGGCGCCTAGGAGCGAGAGCGCCGCGAGGCTCGCGACGCGGCTCGTGTTCGAACGGGCGGGCGCGTACTCCCAACAGTTCGACGTGCCGCCCGGCGCGGCGGGCGAGCTCACCAGCATCTGCATCACGCTCAGCGAGGCCAACGTCCAGATGCCGCCGCAGGGCTATCACCTGCGGATCAACGCAGACGGCGTGCGGTGCGAGGCGGGTGACGGCGCGGGGCTCCTCAATGCCATGGCGTCGCTCATTCAGCTCATGCATGTCCGGGACGGCAAGCTCGTGGTCCGTTGCGCTGACATCGTCGACTGGCCCACCTTCGAGACGCGCTACACCTCCGAGTACTGGCTCCCCGGCACGGCGTTCTATGACTGGATGATGCTGAACAAGATCAACGGGTTTGCCGCGTGCTATCCCGGCATGCGGTGGCAGGGCGACAGCGACGAGAAGAAAGCCGGCCTGCGGGAGATTGGCGAGTACATCGAGGCCTACGGCACGATGAGCTTCCTGGTGGAGTACCATATCGGCGGGCGCGGCGGCTGCCCAGCCATCGACTGCGGCGACGAGGCGCAGATCGACCGACTTCTCATGACCATCGAAGAGACGATGCGTCTCTCCCACGCGTCTCACGTGATGATCTGCTATGACGACGTGGCCGAGGAATTGCAGCCTGAGGAAGCCAAGCGCTTCGACCGGCCCGCGCAAGCCCATGGGTATGTGATGGAGCGCGTCTACGAGCGCGTGAAGTCGATCGATGCGAAGTGCACCGTCAGTTTCTGCTCTCCCTGGTATCAGGGCCGCGGTCACCCAAAATGGACCGAACGCAACACGCGGCTCGCCGAGGCCAAGCAGTACATGGCCGACCTCAAGCAGTGGGAGAACCGCGACGTCAGGATCGTCTGGACGGGACCCGTCACCGAGAGCCGGCACATCGTGCAGGAGGACATCGACCACTACCTGGGGATGATCGGTGAAGACCGCAAGCTCTTCTACTGGGACAACACGTGGCATTACCACCAGCCACTCCGCAACTTCCACGCCCGATACCTCGATGGCTTCGTCGACTACTGCGCCGATAGCACGAGCTACATCAACGTGAATGGCGTCCAGCCGATCGGTAGGTTCTTCGCGGCGACGGCGAACGACTACTACTGGAACCCGGAGGCCTTCGACTCGAAACGCTCGCGCAAACAGGCCGTCGCGCAGTTCATGGGGCCGCAGGCCATTCCCGCCGCCGAGGCGCTCTATCGTCTGCGCGGCGACGATTACTTCGTCTTCTTCAGTCGCGATGTCGACCTCGAGGCGCTGGACGCCGCGGTGACGCGCGTTGAGGAAACCAGCCTCGATGAGGCGCTAGCGAAGCTCTGCCGGACGACATACGAGGGGATTGCGAAGTCCCGGACTGGATCGGAGTAGGTGAGCGGATGGGCGACACGAAGACCGACTGGCGGAAGCTCCGCCTCCGCATCAGGAAGGCTCTACAACCACGCCCGCGCGGTCGGGCACCGGAGGGAATGCCGCGTGAGGCCAAACGCGCGCTGCTCCTGATCATGGCATTTCTCCTTGCACTGGTCATCTCAGCACCGATCGTGGAGGCGTGGCGAGCGCGCCAGGCAGCGGACCCCGCTGAACGGCGCACGCCACGACCGATCGTGACCCCCAAAGGCAACGTGCTGCATCCCATCGAATGCGACCAGTGCAACGCTAGCGGCGTGGAGAGATGCACGTGGTGCGGTGCCACAGGCCAGACCACCTGTCTGCTCTGCGGCGGCGGCGGCACGAGCAGTGGGACCGACGGCAGCCCGCGCGCGTGCGGCGAATGCAGCGGCGCGGGTGTCGCCACATGCCGATTCTGCAAGGGCACTCGCGCGCGCGACTGTCCTAAATGCGTGGATGGTAGCATTCCATGGCCGCGCGAGGCCCGTGGCTCCTCCAACACGCCATCCCCCCCGACCTCGTCCACCAACGAGGGTTGATCCGCTCGGCGGCGAACGGTTGTCCACTTCCCCGAACGGAGCGCCTCGATGAACCTGAGCCTGCGCGCGCGTGTCGAAGTCCCCGCCGGCAGCGACAGCTGGGAGGCCGTCCTCCAGCAGAGGTCGGCAGATCCCGCCAAGACCGCCATCGTCATCTGTGATGTTTGGGACGACCACTGGTGCCGCGCCGCCGCAAAGCGATGCGCGGTGATTGCGCGGAAGGTAGCCCGAACCGTGGATGCGGCCCGGACCGCGGGCGCGCATGTCGTCCACGCGCCGTCGGGTTGCATGGACTTCTACGCCGACTTCCCTCAGCGCCGGCGCATGCTTGAGATGGAACTCATCGACCCTCCGCCCGAAAGTCAGGTCGCCGAGGGCGATTTCCCAATCGCCGCGCCGCCTGACCAGGGCTGCTAGGACGAGACGTATGAGGTCCACTCGCCATGGACCCGCCAGGACGAGTGCATAGAGATCGCGGACAGCGACGTCATCAGCGATGACGGACGGGCGATCCACAGCTACTTCGTCCAGCAAGGCACCGAGACCATGCTGATCATGGGCGTTCACACCAACATGTGCGTCGTCGGAAGGTCCTTCGGCATTAAGCAGATGGTCCGTTGGGGGATTGACGTCGCGCTCGTCCGCGACCTCACCGACGCCATGTACGATCCGCGCACGTGGCCCCACGTCACGCACGACGAAGGAACCCAGCTCGTCATCGAGTGGATAGAGAAGTACTGGTGCCCAACCGTACTCAGCCAGGACCTGCTGTAGCGAGGAGGCCCATCAATGCCGAAGCTCCTGCTTGCCTCACTCCCACTGATTGCCATGTTAGGCTGTCGCGCGGACGCCGACTGGCCGGACCTGCGTGACCGCGACGAGGCGGCTCAGGCCGCGCTTGAGCCGAGGCTGGACCTAATTCGCGAGGATCACCCGCGCATCTTCTGCAGCGAGGATGACATCGCTGCGTTGCGGGACCGCGTCGCGAACGATCCGCCCATAGCCGAGGTCTGGGAGTGGATCGAGCCCTGGGCGAAGGGCAACCACTACTACCAAAACCTCTGGGCGACGCCGAGCCAGATGCAGGCCTGCGTCATTGCCTACCGCGTTAGCGACGGCGACCCCGAGGTCCTCACCCATTGCATCGCCATCGCCGACTTCCTGGCGCAGGCCGAAGGCGATGGCTGGACATGGCCGCGCATCACGAAGGGCCTGGCGATGGCGTACGACTGGCTCCATGATGACCTCACCGACGAGCAGAAGGAGCGTTACGGACAGGCGGCGCTCCACGCGGCTCGCGAGTGCTACAAGACGTGGCGTCATTCGGAATTCAACAACCACCTCTACCTCGAGTACGGCCCGGTCCTCTACACGGGAATCGCGCTCCACAACGAGGGAATCGACGACGACGCGGCCCGGCGCCTGGCGCTGGACGGGCTCGACCTCCTGGTCAATCGCATGATGCCCGCCCACGACATCGTCACTCGCGGCGAGGGCGGCTGGCATGAGAGCATGAGCTACCACTCATTCTTCACCTACGAGTTCGCCCATCTCGTCGAGCTTTGGAGTTCGGCGACGGGCGAGAACCTGTGGGAGGAGTTCAGCGGGCTCGATGGCGATGCGCAGTGGCTGATCCACAACGCCCGCCCGTGGGACGACTCGCGGGTCAGCATGGCCGATATCGGCGGACACGATTCGTACGAGGCAAGCATCGCGTCATACATGGTCCTGCTCCAGCGTCGGAGAGGCGACGGCGTGGCCGGATCGTGGGCGGACCAGATCAGAGCCAAGGCCAAGCAACGCCACGACGCCGGGCGGCAGTATCAGCTAGGGGACGGCAAGTGGTGGCCCTACCTGCTCTGGCACGACTCATCCGTCCCGCCGGTCGCGCGTGAGGAGCTTCCCCTCCAGCGGCACTTTAGCGGGATCGGCTGGGTAGACATGCGAAGTTCATGGGAGCCTGACGCGACCTTCGCGCTCTTTGCCTGCGCCCCGCTCTACCTCGGCGGGCACCAGCACTCCGACAACAACAGCTTCGTCATCCACAAGAACGCGCAACTCGCCCTCGACAGCGGCGTCTACGACACGGCCAACAACCACCGCGGCCGCTACTATGCGAGGACCATCGCCCACAATTGCAGCACCGTGACCGATCCATCAGAGCAGTTCTCCGGCGCAACATGGGCGGGCGGACAGATGGGCGAGGGCCCCAACGAAGGTGGCCAGCTCTACGGCGGCGCGCCGGACTTCGTCTACGAGGTCTCGCCCGGCGACCAGTACCACCGGGCCGAGATCGTCGCGTATGAGGCAGCCGACACGCACGTTCTGGTAGTCGGCGACGCGACCAAGTCCTACTCGCCGGACAAGCTCAAGGAGTTCACGCGCGCCTTCGTGTACATCCGACCCGACCCCTTCATCGTCTTCGACCGAGTGGAGTCGACCCACGCGAGCTTCGCGAAGCGCTGGTTGCTGCACTCGGCGGAGGAGCCATCGATTGATGGCAACCGTGCGGAGATCATCAATGGCGATGGACGTCTGACCGTGGAGACGCTGCTGCCCGTGTCGACGAATGTCGTGACGATCGGCGGACCGGGGCATGAGTTCGAGGTGGATGGCGTCAACTACGCGCCGAAGAAGGACTACGATCCCGTCGAGGCCGGACGCTGGCGCATGGAGATCAGCCCGACTGAGGGCGCAACGCGCGACTACTTCGTCCACGTCCTGCGCACATCAGACGCGACCTCCAAGGAGTGGCCGGAGGCCACAGTCGATGAGGACGCGGACAGCATCACAGTTACTGTCGTCGGCCGCGCGAGCGTGACTTTCGGCAAGACGGGCGAGCTGAAACCCGAGCTGGATATCGAAGAGCAGGAGTAACCAATGAGAACGACAACCACGACCATCATCCTCACCTGCGTCATCGCCGCGCTTAGGACAGCTCCGACCGTCGCGGAGCCCCTCAAGTGCATGGACCGCTTCAAGGTGAAAGACCTTGTCATCGGCGCCTGGTGGGGGCCGGACCCGTCACTCGAGAACTATCGCACGTATAAGGACGCGGGCTTCAACGTGCTGATGACGTACCGCAATCGCGCTAACTCGAAGTACGGCGAGGACTACCAGAACCCGGACGCGGAGTTCAAACTCGCGCGGAAGATCGGCGTCTGGGTCATGCTCGACACGTATATGAAGAACGAGACGCCGTGGGGCGGCGTGGAGCCGGATCCCCCGGTCGATCACCCGAACCACCACTCCGCGCGGCCCGCGCAGCTCGACTGGTTGCTGGGCCGCTATGGCAACAGCCCCGTGCTGGCGGGCATCCTGCTCGGCGACAACTGCGGATTGCACACCTACATGGCCGAGAACGCCCGCTCGCTGGCGAAGACCAACCCGGGCCTGTGGCCCTGGCTCAGCACCAACCCTAACGTCGACGCTCAGGGCAAGGAGCCGATGCCGCTGCTGACCACGCAGAACTACCCGTTCCTCTACGAGATCGGCCAGCCCGAGCCCGTGAAACGCGAGCACTTCTGCAACCGGCTCGACTATGACCGCAACAAGGCGAACGAACTCGGCATCGCGCTCTGGCCCTTCAACAACTGCACTGCGGCGGTGAGTCCGTCGCAGATCCGCTTCCAGGTCTACGCGATGGCGGCCTACGGTTCGCAGGGGATCTGGTACTTCCATTACAACGACGGCGTCTGGGACCCAACCGAGGAGGAGCCCGGCCACCTCTACGAGGCGTCGAAGGAGGCCAACTGGCATCTGCGCGGCGTCGGCGACCGCATCATCGGCCGCCGCTCGCCCGGCGCGTTCCACACGCCCGGCCCCGAGCTTCCCGGCGGCATGCTGGTCCCCGGTGAGGGGCAGATCATCGAGCGGATGTCAGACGCCCTGCTCGCCGGCGTCCTCGTGCCCGAGGATCGTTTCGATGCCGGCGACTTGACGCCCGACACGATCATCGTCGTCGACAAGCGCACCGTCACGCCCGACCAGGACGAGCCGGGCCCACGCCGCGTGTACGTGAAGTTCAGCGACGACATCACAGCCATCACGGTGAGCACGGCTCACGAGACGTACGAGAAGACGCTGCCCGCCAGCGGACGCCTGAGCCTCACGCTCAAGGCGGGCGAGGGCGCAGTGATTGGGTTGGGGTAGATACCAGTCGACCATCGCGGCTGAACCTGCATTCCAGGAATTGCGCGATGTCGTTGGCAGGGCGCCGGTGAGAAACACTCCTCGCACCCATCGCCGCGCGCCCTGATCTGCCCACCCCTGTAAGAGGGGCTTCAGCCCCGACGCCGTAGACGCCGGCACCGGCAGAGGCAACGGCGTCGGGGCTGAAGCCCCTCTTACGGGGGTCGACGGCAAGCGGGCATGGGGAGGTTGGTGACGAAACCAACGGCAGAGCCCAGGAACTCGCCAGTTGCTGGAATGTGAGTGAAGCCGCTTCCGCAGGGACGGAGACGGCAACGGCAGGGCGCGATGAATCGCGCCACTACACGAATGAGCCAGGCCTGTTGCTGACGGACGGATGTGCCCAACGCTCGCCCGGAGGCGCTTTGATGCCCCACCCAGTCGCTGCGGTTCTACTCTTGGTCCTCCTCGCCGGCCCAGCTGTCGCCGAGGCGGCTGTCCTCATCGACACGGAGTTCGGAGGCGCGACCGAACCGGTAACCGAGCAGGGAGGCCAACCCAACCCTCGCGTGACCGGCGTGATGGCCGGTGAATGGCACGACAACTCCATCTGGAGCGAGAATGTCGAGGCCAACTGGGAGGCCATCGAGGAAGAAGGCCGGTCATTCTTGCGGCTGAATGCGACGAAGGTCACGCCAGACCGCTACCAGCTCTCCCACGCCCTTCCCCGCGCCGAGGGCGAGACGTTCTACCGGCTCACCCTCACCGCGCGCAGCATGTCTGAAATCCCCATCCAGATCGGCGTCCGCGACAGAGGGCAGCCGTACGAGTTCCACTGGTCCCAGAGCGTCGCTCTGAGCGCGAGTTGGCGCGACTTCGCTCACGACTTCCGCGCAGAGAAGATCGACAGCGACATTGGCTTCTGGATCAACACGAGCAGTGAGGGCAGCGTCGACCTCATGCGGCTCAAGCTGGTCAGTCTCTCGCGAGATGACTACATCGATGAGCTGAAGGCCCGCTACCCCAATGGCGGCCCGAAGAACCTCCTGCGAACATCGAGCTTCCCACTCGGTCTGCAGCAAGGGTGGACGCTGGGTCGGGACAACTCAGACGGCGACGACGTCGTTCTCTCGCCCGATACGGACGCTATCGGTCCAAGCGGCCAGCCGGCTCTGAAGATCGCGGCTGACGAGAAGACGGTAATCTGGGGCGCGCCCTTCAGCGTGCCGCTGGCGTTCCAACCTCACACAGCCAGCATCCATACAAAGGGCTCGGGCGACGTCACGCTCACGGTCTTCCGCGAAGGTCAGCACATCGCAGCCAATCGCGTGACCGCCACCGACGGGTGGCAACGCCTGAGCGTCAAGTTCGACCCCGCGTTGATGGCCCAGAGCTACACGCTCAGGATCGAGGGGACGGAGACGTACTGGATCGACGCCGTCCAGGTCTCGCCAGGCGACGAGCCCATCGGGTTCCAGCCGCAGATGGCGTCGGAGGTGCATCTCGCCATCCAACCGTCGGACGCTTCGGCGGCGCTGGTGCAGTTCGAGGACGAGACTCCGCTGGTGCATCTGCTGGCGGTCGGGGATGCTGCGGATGACGGGCTTCGTGCTCGCGTTCTGAACGTCTACGGGGACCAGCGCGACCTCGGTCGGTTCGAGTCGAGGCCCACTCGAGCCATCCAGGTCGGGGCATTCGGGAATTACCATGTCGTGCCGACCGCCACGCCGCTCGACTATGCCGTCTTCCCGGATTGGCCATTTGGCCCGCACCGCATCGAGGCCTGGGTCGAGGACAACGACGGCAACCGCATCAGCCCCTACAACGAGATTGTCATCAACCGCCTGCCTCGGCCGAAGTACTGGGGCAAGGACGCGCCCGATTCGCCGTTTGGCGTGCACACGCTCTCGACCACGCGCCACAATCTCATGGCCAAGGCCGTCGGCGCCAATTGGACGAGGCTCCACGATGCCGGTCTCACGTATCTGGGTTGGTACCACCTCGAGCAGGAGCAAGGCGAGTGGACCTTCCACGACAAGGAGATCAACCGCTACCGCCGCGATCATATCAAGATCCTCGGCGAGCTGGGCACCGCGCCCGAGTGGGCGAGTTACCATCCCGGAAAGAACCACAATGGCTACTTCGACCGATACTACCAGCCGCGGCGCATGGAGGACTACGCGAACTATGTCCGCACGGTCACGGAGCGCTACAAGGGCGTGATCGATGCCTATGATGTCTGGAACGAGCCGTGGATCTGGGCCTGGTGGGGCGTGGGCTTCGATGAGACGAAGGGAGATCGCGCCGGCTACATCACGAGCGAGAACCCTCAGGCCGACTTCACGCGGTTGATGCAGACCGCCTTCGAAACGGCGAAATCCGTCGACCCAGGCATCACGATTTTAGGCTTCAACAGCACCTCAAGCCCCGGCTGGGGCAACAGCATGGGCGGCGCGGAGTGGACGAAGGGCGTGCTCGATTCGGGCGGTCTCGATTACTGCGCCGCGATCTGCTACCACGAGTACATCGGCGGAAAGCCGGGATACCCAGGCGACGTCATTACCACAGGCTTTGAGACCGCCACCGGCGCCATCCGGGAGAAGCTCGGCGAATTACCCAAGCCCGTTTGGATGACCGAGGGCTCCGCTGGCCGCGACACCATCGGCCCCGGCTTCTACAACCACACCCTCCCCTACGAGAACCCGGAGGATGTGGTCGAGACCTCGGATCGGCTTGCGCGCTACGTCATGCGCCTGCTGGCGCAAGGGTGCAGCCGGATGTTCCTGTACTCGATGCACGCGCAGAGCTTCCTCGGCGCGGGGCAGTCATGGAGCGTGATCGTCACGCCGGAGGGGCAGCTTCACCCGAGCGGCGTCGCCCATGGCATCGCGGCGTGGCACCTGGAGGACACCGAGTTCGTGACGGAGACAGAAGTAACCGAGGGCGTGACCGCGTACATCTTTGAGGCGAAGGATGGCTCCCGGTCGGTCGCCTGCATTTCAGCCGGTCCCGACGCCGGTGAGTGGACGCCGCCGACCGACGGGAAGCTGACAGTTACCGACCTGTTCGGCAATCCAGTTGCAGCAGGCGAGCCGGCCGGGAAGACGCTTGTCTACATCTCGCTGGAGGGCCCCGCCAACGAGCTGGAATCGGCCATCAGGTAGAGCGGCTTTCCCTCGCGACCTCGAGCAGTGCGAGTATATTCTCCGTCGGCACGTCGCTCTGGATCGATTGCGCGGGCGAGAAGACGTAGCCGCCGCCTTCACCCATCAGGTCGCGCACGTAGCGGGCCTCGGCTCGCAGCTCATCGGGCGTCCCATACGGCAGTGTCTGCTGCGTGCTGATGCCGCCCCAGAACGCGAGCCGATCGCCATAGTCGCGCTTCAGAGCCGCTATGTCCATGGCCTCGGGTTGGATGGGGTTCAGGACGTCGATCCCCATCTCAACCAGCCTCGGGATGATCTTCTCGATGTTCCCGCACGAGTGAATCCACACGTCCTTCCCGTAACTGTGGACCAGATCGAACATCCGCTGCTCGCCCGGGGCGATGATCTCGTCCCACGCCTCCGGCGACATGAGCAGGTCGCGCTGGGAGCCCCAGTCGCTCCCCAGCAGCACGCCGTCGATCTCGTTCAGGCAGAGGAAGTTCTCCATCATCACCAGGTTGCGATCGACAATCGACGCGTGCAGTCGCTTCGCGAACTCCGGCTCTCCCACCATATCGGCCAGCAGATTCTCGATGCCCCGCGCGACGTAGGCCATCTCGAAGTGAATCCCATACAGCCGCACCAGCAGGTACTTGTCGCTCGTTTCCTTGGCGCGTTTCACGCTCTCGGTCAGTTCCGCGTAACTCCCCCGCCCCATCACCTTCGGTCGACTCGCGGGCGGGTCCATCCCCCGCCAATCCGCCTCGAGTTCGTGCCAGTACCACCACGGCACTCCGATGTCCAGCACGTCGTTATCGACGAACTCCTGCAGGCTCTTGCCCTCGGAGATCGGCTCAAGCTGATCCCAGGCGTCCGGGCAGAGGTCAATGACGTATGGCGCGCGATCCGCTTCGCGGTGGTCGATCGCTGCTCTGACACGCTCGCGACTGGTCATGTTGCATTCCTTGTGCGGGTCTTCCGGGTGGGCTACAATGGCCCGGCAAGCTTATCTGATTTCGAGGCAACCACGCAATGGCTCAACCTGACTTGAAGTGGTTCCGCGACCACCTACTCACCGACATCCTGCCAAACTGGCTGGACGCATCCCAGACCGCATCCGGCATCTTCCTGCCTCACCTCGACCGCGAGTGGAAACGAGTCGGCGATCCCGTCGGCACGCTCGTCACGCAAGGACGGTTGCTCTACAATTTCGCGGTGGGGTACGAAGTGACCGGCGACAAGGCGTACCTTGAGGCCGTGATTCGGGGCGCGGAGTACTTGCAGGCCAACTTCTACGATGACGAGCACTCGGGCTGGCACTTCTCGGTCGACTGGAACGGCGAGGTCAAGGACGACACGAAGGACAGCTACGGGCATGCGTTCGTCATGTTCGGGCTCGCTCATGCGGCCAAGCTGACCCAGCACGTCGTCCACACATCCCAACTCACGCTCGCCCAAGCCATCATCGCGAACTTCGTCGACGACTTCGGTGGGATCAGGCCGAAGATGACGCGCCAATTCTCACCGAGCGTGGATGATGGGCCGATCGTGAACTCGCAGAACCCCATGATGCACCTCTTCGAGGCCTGCCTGGCCGCTGAGCAGGCGATGAAGTCGGATGCGCCACGCAGCATGGCCGGCGCCATCATCGCGCGACTGTTCGGGGGCGAGTACCTGCCCGAGGACGGCCTGCCGGAGCTATACCGGGAGGACTGGGAGCCACTTCCCACAGCCGAGGGCGGGCGAATCGACATTGGGCACCAGTTCGAGTGGGCGTATCTCCTCTCTCGCGCGGTTGAGATGGGTCATCCAAAGGAGTACCTGGTGCTCGCGCAGACGCTTCTTGATTACGGCATGCGCGTCGGGTACGATTCGACCCACGGCGGCATCGCCGCGAACGCATCCCTCGCCGGCACCGTCACCAACCCGAAAAAAGGCTGGTGGCAGCAGTGCGAGGCCATCCGCGCGATGATGCACCACGCCGCGATCCGCGGGCGGAATGACCTCTGGGCGCCGATGGCGCAGACGCTTGTGTACGTGCACCAGCACTTCATCGATCCCGAGTTCGGCGGGTGGTACTCATCGAGCCAGGACCAGAGCAAGGGCAACGCCTGGAAGGTCGACTACCACGTGGTAGGCATGTGCCAGGAAGCGATTCGGCTGATGGACATGCGCTAGATGACCGGGCGCGGCCTCACTCATTCAGCCCGCCGCCTGCGCATCTCCTGGATGATCGCGGAATTATCCAACTCAGCGTCGCCGGCCGCAATTCCCGCGTCGAGGACGTTGAGGTGCGCCTCGCTCAGGGGCAGTTCCTGGCCGAGTCCAGTCGCCGTCTCCAGGATCAGCGCCACGTCCTTCCTGTGCTGGTCCAGGCGCCCGTGCGTTGAGAAGTCGCCATCCACCATCTTGCCAGCCTTGGTGTCCATGATCCGCGAGTAGGCCATTGAGGCCTCAAGCACCGGTACCAACGAGTGCAACTCCATCCCCATCGACTCAGCAAACGCCAGCCCCTCGGCCAACGCAACGCGGTTCAGCCCCATGATGAGGTTGATGACAAGCTTCGAACGCGCGCCCGATCCAGCCGGGCCGACATGGATCACTCGGTCGGTGAAGGTGTCCAGCAGATCTTGAGCGCGCGCGACATCGGCCTCCGCACCGCCGATGGTGAACAGCGCCTCGCCCGCCCGCACCTGGGCGCTGCTGCCCGAAATCGTCGCGTCGAGGTGGGCGACCCCTCGTTCCCCGAGTTGGGCGGCCAGCTCCTCAGTCGCCTCCGGCTCGCCCGTGGTTGTATCGACAATCAGCGAGGGCGGCGAATCAGCCGACAGCAGTTCGCCGACGACTTCCCGCACGATCTCAGACGTCATCAACGATAGCACGACACGCTCACACCTCTCGCCCACCTCACGAGCGCACTCAGCGGCGTCGCCGCCAAGGTCCACCAAATGCTCGCGCTTCTCAGACACGATGTCGTAGCCGAGGACCCCGTAACCGGCCGCGAGCAAGCGCTCCGCGAGCGCCGCGCCGACCAGCCCCACTCCAACCAACCCGACGGTCTCGCCCATGCGCGCCCTCAGTGCGTCGTGTTCAGTCCGATCTGCACGTCGGCGCCGGAGTTGTCAACGATGCCGTCCTCACCGCGCAGCGTGCAACCCGTGATCGTGGCAGCCGTCAGCCCCTCCTCAAGCGCGATCTGTTGCTTGCCCTCGGCCATGAACTCGCACCCGTTGACGATCAGCCGCCCGCCACTTGCCCGGATGCACGGCTCGCCCTCACCCGCGGAGTCCCAGTCCGAGAAGTGACACGATGTCAGCGACAGCGTGCTCGGGCCGCGCTTGTCGACCTGCACCTTCGTCTCGGGCACCGTCCAGAACCCGCAGTTCGCGAGCTTCACCGGGCCGCGGTTGTTCTCGCCCACGATGACCGTTCCCATGATCTGCGCGTTCGCGAACTGAACGCCCGAGTGCGGCTGCACGCTGTCGACCTGTATCGCAACGGGGCCGATATCGCTGCCGGACTGGGTGATCACCGCATTGCCGGGACCATGGCCGAAGTCGTCGAAGTGGAAGCCAATTAGCGGAAAGATCACGAAGCAGTTCGTGATGTACTGCCAATCGGTCCTCCCGATCTTGAAGCCCACGAGGTTCTTCTCGAGGTAGGCCTTGATGTCGCCGCCCGGGAAGCCCGGCTCGATCGCCATCCGCGTCCAGAAGTTGGGGTTGAAGTGCACGTTCTCGATGCGGCCGATGTCGCTGCATTGGTCGATGAACACGCCGGTCTTCAGGGGACAGCCAAAGACGTTCCTCACGGTGTGGAGTTCGTTCCAGTTCGTCCCGAAGTCGAGGGCCTGATACGGGTTGGTGAGCGTCATGTCGTAGACCTGGCACAGCTCGCCCTCCGCGCGGATCGTCCAGGGGTACGGCTGCACGTCCGGGAGGGTCTGCTCGGGGTAGTGGATGATCATATTGCGGATCACAGCGTTCGGCTTCAGCGTCACCAGCGGCTCGCCATTCGCGTCGCCCCGCCCGCCATACGCCATTAGCAGCGTGCCGATCGGATGCTCAGAGTGTGGCACCCCGCCCGACGCGCCACGCAGCGTCACCCCGGGAGGAACGGTCAGCGCGCCGTCGACGCGGTAGGTCCCCACCGGCAGCAGGCAGACAGGACCATCCGTCGCCGCCGCGTCGAGCGCTGCCTGAATCGCCGCGGTATCGTCGGCCACGCCATCACCGACCGCGCCGTGGTCCTTCGCACTGACATCGGCCGTCGCAAGGCTCCCGGCGACCAGGATCACCAGCAATACAGTGATTGCGCGCATGTCAGCTACCCTCCAAGTGCGTAGACATCGACCGCGTTGTCGTGGAGCATCTTCTTCGCCAAGCGCAGGGCCTGCGTCTCGTCCATCCATCCGTCGCGGATGCGCTCGGACAGGATCTTCTTCAGGTGCGTCCGTGTCAGCCGAGCCGAGCCGGCGGCCATCTCCACGCTGGTTGCATCATGGCTGAGCATGATCTTGTGGGCCGGGACGTAACCGAGGTATGTCCGCAGCGCCTGCTCGAAGTGCCCGGGGCTGAGGATCGGCAGCCAGCAGGTGTCGATGTAGGCGTTGGGCGTGTGGTGGGCGATGTGCGCGGATTCAGTCAGGAACGGCCACGTGTGGATCATCACGAACTTGACCCGCGGATACATGCCGAACAGGTTCCGCAGACCAAAGGGGTTCGAGTCCGGCAGATTGTCGGTGCCGACGTGGATCTGGTGCGGCCAACCGTACTCGTTCGCCAGCTTCAGGCACTCGTGCAGAACCCAGTCCTGGAACGGGCGCGTGTCTCCGCCGCCCACAAAGTCCACGTCTGCGTCCTCGCGCGGCAAGAACAGCAGCTCCCGGCTGTATGCCTGGAGTTGCTTGATTCCCACATTGCCCTTCTCGGCGGCCAGCTCGAAGACGCGCCGGAGGAACGCGCGCCATGACGCCGCATCCTGGGGCTCGACGCCGGTCTTCTCGATGCAGTACCTCACGCGACTGTTCGGCTCGGGCAGCGCGGTGATGAAGTCATCAATCCGCAGAATCGGACGCGTGAACTCAAGCTCCCGAGCTGCGCGCGCGTGATCCTGCTCCTCATACATGAAGCTCAGCCCGGTCGGGCGAATCAGGTCCGAGAAATGCGCCATGGCCATCGCGCGACGATACCACGCGAATATGTCCCGGTACGACGTGTTGATCTCGGCGCTGATATCGGCGAAGTTGCGCTCATCGACCGTGTCGATGTCGAAGCCGTACAGCTCTCGGATCCCCAGCGTCGTGCAAGTGAGCGTGCCCGCGACGCGCAGGTTCTCCAGGTGAGGCTTGACGGCGCGCAGCACCTCGGCCGGCTTGTCCTTAGCCATCTCGTATGGACTTGCGTAGCCGCTGTCGCGGGCGAGTTGCCCGCCTGGGAAGCCACCCATGTTCAGGAAGCCGTTGAGGTACGGGCAGAGCAGGAAGTCGAACAGGTTGGTCTCATCCGACTGCGCTCCGGCGATGTTGTCGGCGACGAACCCAACGTCATCGGGCGCAATCGACGGAATGCTACCCCAGTGCTCATGGGCGCAGACATTGGGCATCGTGTCGATGCTGTCCAGGCCCGCCACGATGTCATCGTTCGGCGCGGCGCCGGCGACTGACCCCAGACCGGTGATGGTGGCGGCGGCAACGAAGTCCCTGCGTGAGAAGTCCGGCACGCGCATCCCTCCCTGGTGATCCACTGTCGAGGTAGTTCCCGCTATCGCGAGGAGGCCCTGCCGCGTCACTCCGCCGGAATTCACTCGGCTACAGCAGGTCAGGCGGGAGGAGTCCATCAGAATCGCGCAGTCAGAATCGTCACGCGTCACAGCTCAGGCGGGTGCGTGGCCGCCAGCCAAGTCACCACACCCCATGACCTAACGGAGAGATACACCAGGCCCGCGATCACCGATACCGAGATGGCGCCGCAAACCCAGCGCCGACGGTATGCGGTCAGCCCGGCGCACCCCAGGACTGACGCCGCGCTCACGCCCTCCCACAGGTACCGTCCGCCCGATACAACGATGAGGTAGTCGCGGACGCTCATGTAGACGACCATCACGCCCGCTACCCCCATCGCGGCCACCACGCTCGCCATGTAGGCATCCCGGCGGCCCCACGCGCCAGTCTTCCGCGCGACTGCCTTCCTGGCCACCCCGACTGCCAGCCCTGCCGCGGTCAAGGCGGCCAGAACCATCGCCGCTTCCCTGAGCCACAACTCGCGCGCGTACGGTTGGATCAGCCAATACGGCATGTACAGCGTCGCCAGCGTCTGTTTCCAGCCCGCCGTAAACGCCATCCACGCATCCTCGGGATAGGCCAGGAAGCCGATGAACCCACCTTCGTTGCCTCTCCGGTCACTCACGCGTTCAGGAAGCATCGTCCCGTAGACCGCCTGGTTGCGCGCCAGCCACGGTCCGGCGATCAGCACCACCAACCCCGCGCTCAGCAGCGCGTTCACCATCGTCGCCCGCGCCGCGTCACGTGGGGTCTTGCGGATGGCGATGTAGCCCGTCAGCCCGATGAGGACCAGCGTCCAGGAGCCCGTCACCTTCGTCAGCAGCAGCAGTCCCAGGCACGCGCCGAGTCCGAGCCATGTCCGCCGGTCGCTCGCGCCCATCGCCAAATGGGCGCAGAGCCAGACAATGAGTGAGATCAGCGTCATGGCCAACGTGGAATTGTTGAGCATGGCGGTCATGTACGGCGTCATGGGGAGCCCGGCAAACACCGCGAGCGTGACGGCAGGGCGCCATCGGCTCTCGGGCCACAGTGTTCGCGCGGTCATCCACACGGCCGGCAGCGCGCAGAGACCGATCAGCAGCGAGACCACTCGCACGCACAGCAGATCCCCCCGGGGGAAGCAACCGCCCACGCGTCAGCGCGCGTGGGATGGCCATCAGGAGGTAATACAGCGGAGGGTGCTGCGCCTGCCCAACCTCCAGCTCCGGCGCCGCGCCGTGCCCAGGCAGCATCGGGATCCGGTGCTGCACCACGATCACATCCACATACGCCAGATGCTGCGCCTCGTCCGGCCCCATGTCCAGCGGCAGCGTCACGGCGTAAGAGAGTGCCACGACGACGTGCCAGACCACCGCGAGTCCCACCACGAGCCATGGGCCCCGTTCAGCCATCCACGCAAGCGCTCGGGCCTGCTCGCCGCGTCGCCCGCTGTCACTCATCGCGCCTCCTCCAGCCAGTGCCACGCCGCTTCGTCTCCACGGTTCTCCGAGAGCAGGAAATCACGCACCACCGCGACCTTGGACTCGGTCGGTTCGCCGAGCAGTGGGCGGATCTCCTCGCCCAGCGGGCCACCGACCGGCTGTCCGGTCGCCCACGCCTCGCACTCCGCCGACACGTCCGCCAGCATCGCCTGCCAGTCGGCCACCGGCGCGCAGTCCGGCGGCAAGGCCCCGCGCCACTTCAACGCTCCGATGCTCGTGAGCCGAATCTCAAGGTAACGCGCGTAGCGATGCACGCACGGTGGCGGGCTAAGCTGCGTGATGCCCTCGACCAGTTCGGATGCCGACTCACGGCCTGTCTCCGCGGCACACGCGGTCAGCGCTGAATGCTCGATGTCTGCGGTCGGCGGGTGTTCGTGCCATGCGGAGAAGTCGCCCCACGCAATGGACTCCCGCTCCTCGCCCAGATTGCCTCGCCTGAGTTGCGTGACTTGCTCAGTGAGGTTTGCCGCGAAGAGCTTCGTCAGCGCGACCTTCGCGGGCGTCGGCTCGCTCAGCCACTCGCCAACCAAGGCCACCATATCTGCGTCGACCTCGGCTGGGATTGGACGCGGATTCCCAAGCCACGCGCAGCCGCCCACCAGGTACCCATGCAGCTCGCGCCAGCGCTCCGGCGTAATCTGTCGGTGGTATCGCAGCGAGGTGGGCTCGCCGCTGCCAATCGCCCGACAGACCTCGCGGAGATTCTCCCGGTACTCCAAGTTACCCCAACATAGGTACGCCGCCTGGGCCAAGACCGCCAGCATGTCATCGCTGACCGGGCCGAATCGTTCCTCGAAGGATGCCACGCGCCGGGCGAAGCCGGGGTCGCGCTCCAGCATGGCCTTCGCGAACTCGAGAAACGGGATGGAGCCCATGGCCAAACTCCGGTACGGGGGTTGCCTGCGCTTCGCCGGGGTCAAGGGATTCGCCTGCCACCCGCGAAACCGATACAGGACGCCACCCACGCACATGGAGCACGTACCGATGGCCGACTACATCATGGCGCTGGACCAGGGCACCACCAGCTCGCGGGCGATCATCTTCAACGCTAAGGGCGGCATCGTGGCGACCGGCCAACGGGAACTGCCGTGCATCTACCCCAAGCCCGGCTGGGTCGAGCAAGATCCCGCTCAGATCATCGAAACGCAGCTCTCGGCGGCGCGAGATGCGCTGAAATCTGCTCAGATCGATGCCTCGCACCTCGCGGCCGTTGGGATCGCCAACCAGCGCGAGACGACCGTTGTCTGGGACAAGAGGACGGGCAAACCGATCCACAACGCCATTGTCTGGCAATGCCGACGCACGTCCGAGATCTGCGATGACCTTACCCACCGGGGCTACGCCGACCGGATCGCGGCCAAGACGGGCCTCATCATCGACCCCTACTTCTCCGGCACAAAGGTCAGATGGATCCTCGACAACGTCGCCGGGGCCCGCGAGGCCGCCGCAGCGGGCGAGCTGCTGTTCGGCACGGTCGATACATGGCTGATCTGGAATCTCACCGGTGGAGCCATACACGCGACCGATGTCTCCAACGCATCGCGCACGATGATGCTTGACATCCATGAGGCGGCATGGGACGAGGAGATTCTCGCCGAACTCGGGGTGCCCCTGATAATGCTCCCGGAGGTCAGGCCGTCAAGCGCGATCTACGGGACGGTCGACGCCGACATTCTCGGCGCGGAGGTCCCCATCGCCTCGGCCATCGGCGACCAGCAAGGGGCGCTGTTTGGGCAGACGTGTTTCGGGCCGGGGATGGCCAAGAACACGTACGGCACGGGGTGCTTCCTCCTGATGAACACGGGACCTGACGCGGTCTCGTCCGATAACGGCCTGCTAACCACGATCGCGTGGGATATCGGCGATGGCGTGCAATATGCCCTCGAGGGCAGCGTGTTCGTCGCCGGTGCGGCGATCCAGTGGTTGCGCGACGAGTTGGGCCTGATCTCAACAGCGGAGGAGAGCGAGACGCTGGCGCTTTCCGTCGACGACACGCACGGCGCCTATCTCGTGCCGGCTTTCACCGGGCTGGGCGCGCCGCACTGGGACAGCTCGGCCCGCGGGGCGCTGGTCGGCCTGACTCGCGGCGTCACCAAGGCACACGTCGCGCGCGCCGCGCTCGAATCGCTCGCATACCAATCGGCGGACGTGCTCCGAGCCATGGAAGCTGACCTCGGCAACCAACTCCCAGAGCTACGCGTGGACGGAGGGGCGGCGGTCAACGACTTCCTGATGCAGTTCCAGGCCGATATACTGGGGGTTCCCGTCGTGCGGCCGGAGGTGGTCGAGACGACGGCCCTTGGAGCCGCGTATCTGGCCGGCCTGGCGGTCGGCTACTGGTCAAGCACGGATGAGCTGTCAGCTCATTGGGCGCAAGATCGGCGTTTCGCGCCGTGCATGACGCTCGACAGGCGCGAGACGTTGCGAGATTCATGGAGTCGCGCCGTCGATCGGGCGCGGGGTTGGGCCCAATAGACGCGCATTTTCAGGGCGAATCCACGTACCACCTTGCGCAAAGAAAAAGACTGCAACTGAGCACCCACGAGTCCCGTATTCTCCGATAGTATCCCTGGAAGGGGATGGCGATGGAGACAGATGTGGACAGCCGGCTGGTGAAGCAATCGCTGGCCGGCAACATGCAAGCCTACGGTGAACTCGTGGATCGGTATCGTCGGCGCGTCTACAACCTCGCGTACCGGATGCTTGGAGACCCCGAGCGCGCGGAGGACGCTGCCCAAGAGGCCTTCATCAGAGCCTACAAGGGCCTCCGACACTACCGCCCCAGCGGCAAATTCTCATCCTGGCTTTTCGCAACTGCCTCCAACGTTTGCATCGACCGCCTCCGCAAGCGGCCGCACGCTTCGGCATCGATTGACGATCCGAACTGGCGGCCCGTGGCATCGGATGACACTAAGTCCGATCCAGCGGAAGCAGCCGATCGGAGCGAAACGCAGGCGGCCGTACATACAGCGCTGGGTCGCTTGCCCGAGAACCAACGACTCGCCATCACCCTCGTTCAGATCCAGGGACTGTCGTACGAAGAAGCGTCGGAAGTCATGCAGCAGCCTGTGGGGACGGTCAAATCCCACGCCCATCGCGCCAAGACGACGCTCAAGCGGTTCCTGATTCCCTATGTTCAGGAGAGCGCGGTATGAACTGCAAGACAGTTCAGAAACTCTTGCCCCAGTACCAGGACGCCGACGTCCCGGCCGATGAGGCCAATAGCATCGACGCGCACATTGAGACGTGCGAAACGTGCGCGCTTGAGCTTGCGCAACTCGACTCGACAATGGCTCTGCTCGCCGGACTGCCCGATGTCGAACCGTCGGCGGACTTCACGCAGAACGTGCTCTCGGCGATCGCCGCTGAGGTGAGCGTGGAGCCGGCCGAAGAGCGCGAGCGTCCGCTGGTTGGGCTGTGGCTGGGAGTCGTCGGCATGGCGGTATCGGTGCTCGGGATGGTGACGCTGGCAGTCGCTTGGCCCGCATCGCTCGTGAGCAGCGCGACGCCCGCATTGGGAGCCCTCGTCGGCTCGGGGCGAGTCGCGATAGACGTTGCCGCCGATCTGCTCGATGCCCTCCTGCTCGCAACTCACACGCATGGGCTGTGGATCATGGCCGTTCACCTTGCGCTGCTGCTAGTCGTTCACCTGGCATGGAAGCGACTCAAGCCCGCGGAGCTGATCAAAGGGGTCGGCGCCGCAGCGATCGCCTGAGCCGCGCGGATGCCCAAAGTCGTTGCAGCACAACCCGAGGGGATGAAAGAAATGTTCGCTTACACAACACGAGTCAGACTTGTTGCTGTCATCACGATACTCACCGCGCTGCTGGTTTCGGCGTCTCTCGCCGGCGCGCAGACCATCATCATCGACAGCCGCATCGAAGAGGTGTTCGCCCAGGCGCTCGCCGACGGGGAGGGGCAGCATGTCAACGAAAGCGGTGACGTCATCAACCGGGGCGGCGATGTCGACATCACCCGAGATCAGGTCGTTGAGGGCAATGTCGTCGCGGAGGGCGGCACCGTCCACATCCACGGCCGCGTGAAGGGCTCCGTCTTCGCCGTCGGCGGCGACGTGCATCTGTATCCCGGTTCACATGTCGTCGGTGACATCGTCGCCAACGGAGGCGAAGTCATCCAGGACGACGGATCACAGGCTTGGGGATCCATCACCAGCACGCCTCGCATCACGACCGCGGAAACCGCGGTGCCGGTGGAAGCCCCTGAGCCACTAGAACCCGTCACGCCACTTGAGCCGGTCGTACCGGCGGAGCCCGCTCCAGTCGCTGAAGAGCCTCAGCCAGCCCCACAGAAGCGGCACCTGCGCCAAGTCGTGAACTTCGCGGGCCCCATCCATGTACAGGCCGACGAGATCGTCGATGGCGACTGCGTAGCCTTCGCCGGCCCGATCGCAGTTGATGGCGAGGTGATGGGCAACTGCGTTGCGATGGCAGGTCCGATTACCGTCAACGGGCACGTGCACGGCGATACGGTAGCAATGGCTGGGTCGATCACGGCGAGGAACGGCTCTCACATCGGCGGAAACGCCGTGACCTTCGCCGGGCCCGTGGTTCGCGAGGAAGGCTCTCACATCGGCGGAACGGTCGGCGGCCCAGGCCTGCCGCCCATTTCCATCCCGGGTCTGCGTGACCACGGCCTGCCGACACTCGCCCGGGTCACTACGTGGATGTTCACGACGCTCTGCTTCCTCTTGTTCGCCGGGCTGATGGCACTGTTGACGCCCAAGGCCGTCGACGCGGCCGCCCGAAGAATTGACGAGGAGCCGATGCGCGTCGTCATGCATGGCATCATGGGCTGGTTGCTCGTCCTGCCAATCGCGATCCTCCTGTGCGTGCTGGTCTTCACCTGGTTGCTGCTCCCATTCTACGTCCTGCTTGTGGGCGCAGCCGTGATGTTCGGGTCTGTGGCAGTGGGCCTCTACGTGGGGCGTCGCGTATCGAAGCTCTTCAAGTGGCGCGCGGCCTCGGTCCTGAGCTTCACCGCAATAGGAGTCATCGCCCTGCGCGCGACTGAGATCGTCTCATGGCTGCCGGGCGGGTGGATTGGTGATCTCATTACCGGCCTCGTCAGCACCGCCGTCCTGGTGTTGGCGATGGGCACGATCATCATCACCAAGTTCGGCACCGACCCCACTGGGACGTGGCTGGGCAAGAAGCACAAGAACAACGGCAACGGCGGCGGCGGAGCCACCGTCGGAGCGCCCGAGATCTTCGTTGGCGACTCGACGCGCATCCCTGTCCCGCCGAAGGACCCGACCATCGATGATGAAGCGCGGCGACTCGCCGAGGAGCAGGACCCAGGCCCGGACCCGGATCTCGACGAATTCGATGACCGCACGAAGACAGCTCTGAATGAGATCCCGGATCCTGATGGCGAAGAGGATGCGGCGGGAGATGATGGGCCGGCGGACCTGGCCTAGAAGTGGTTCCAAACCCCCGTAGGTCGAAGCTCTAGCTTCGACAGGCCTGGTTGTTGGGGTTTTGAAACCACCTATAGACTTCGCCTCCCTGCAGACGATCACATCGCCGCCGAGGCTCCCTCGGCGGCGATGTTGCTTATTCAGCCGACCTGAACCGAAGCACGTCGCCACGCTTGGTCGGCGTCGCGAACACGGCCTGGACATCCATCGGCAACCTCACCCACGGGCCGTCGCCACGCTGGAACTCGGTAGCATCCCATGCCGTCAGGAGCCTCAGCTCTCCACCGACCGTGCTCTCAACCGTAAGCTCGCCAACGATGCCCCGGCGGACGGATCCGGTTACGAGAAACCCGCCCTGCGTGCGAAAGTCGGCGAAATCCACATCAGTGACGCCATCCAGTGCGGGCGCGATGCGAATGATATCGCCGACGCTCTGCACGAGCAATTCGCAGATGGCCATGGCGCAACCGGTCTGCTCGACGTAATGACCGTAGTCGTTGATCCCATGTCCCAGACGATTCAGCGTGATCGTTCCGTTCGGTCGGGTGCGATTGACAATCTCATCGCGCAGCCAGTCCTGCGCCCCGTCCATGCTCAAGCGGGCGCGCGAAACCGCCATCATCACCATGGCGTTGTTGCCATTCCATTGGAGCTGCTCAATCGTTCGCGCGAACAGGTCCTTCTCGCTGTCGGGCGAGAACCACGTCACGACGTCGCACGGAGAGACTGGATTCGCGGGGACTGAGATGTTGTACTGGATTGGCGGCGCGCCCGCGACGTCAACGACGATGGGCTCTTCGCCTGCTGATGTGGGGTACGCGGGCAGCAACTCAAGCGCTGCCTCGAAGCGCTTCGCGAGGTCAGCGTCGGTGCCCAAGGTCGTCGCGCCTTCGATGGCCGCCCTGAGCGTGTACTCGGCGAAGCCGATATCAGACGCGCAGTCGTAGTTCCGCCCCAGACCGGGCGCCCAGCCCCAGTGCTCGGGAGACACGGTCGGACCAAACCCCGGTTCGGCCCGCTCCTCACAGCCCTCAAGCAGGTCGGCGTACATGATGGCCACGTCGCGCACGGCGGGGTAGATCTTCCTCAGAAGCTTAGGATCCGGCGCGTGCTTGTAATGCCACCAGAGAGGCTGCACCGTGAAGCCCGGCACGCCAAGCGTCATGCCCCAGACGTGGTGGATGTACTGCCGCCCAATCGGGTAGTTGCTCTCTTCGGGAGTCGCCGATTCGTAGGCGAACAGAACATGCGGGTAGAACGCGCCATCGGTTCCGCAGACCTCTCGCGCGAGCCAGCGCGCCCGCGGCAGATAGTCAACGATCAACCGGTCGTATGGCTCCGCCAGCTCGGGATGGTTCGTAGGATAGGCGGCCCAGAAAGCCTGCTGAATGTTGTAGTTCGTGTGGTAGTCGCCATGCCACGCGGGGGTGTCAGTCGTCAGGCTCATGAATAGCCCCGGCGAGACGACGCCCGGCTTGGTCACGCAGCGCAGGAAGTACAGCGACCGATACCAGGTCCGCTGCAACTCGCTGTCACTCATCCGGATCCCGCTCTTGGCCCAGAACCAGGCCCACTCCGCTTCGTGGCTGTCACGCAGCTCATCGGCCTCGGATGCCACCGTCCTCCGCGCCAGAGCCACCGCCTTCCGCACCACGTTTCGCGCTTCGAGAGATGTCACCACCGCAACGGCCTTCAGATCACCGCGCTCGGCGAGCGCCACCGCAAAACTCATCCCCGGCCAGTCCAGGTCGCCCGGCAACTCCTGCCGCAGCCAACGCACATTTCCGCTCTCGCCCACCTCGGCCTCAGGCGTATCCATCGACGTCGTCGACACCAGACGAACGTGGGTGCCCGACTCGATCAGCACCACATTCCGATCAGCGAGGGCGCGAATGGTGGCGGATGGGATATCCGCGCTGCCCGACACATCCACGGTCGCGCGCTCCAAGTCCAAGCGACCTGACGCGTGCTCATACACGGGAAGCGAGAGGTCGACCGGCAGCGTCTCCTCACCCGCGATGAACTCGACGCTCTCGAATCGATTCTCGGCGAGCGCGCCGTCGATCGTCCACGTGTAGAGGATGAGTTGCGCTGCCTCCAGCCCCGGCTCGAGGTCGAAGGTATACTCGGTGGGCTCCTGTGGCGTCGCCTGCCAGCCCGTATGCAGCACCTGTTCTCGGTTCGGACCGATGATGTCGATGAAGAACTGAGCATTCTCTGTCCCGCTCAGCGTCAGGCGGAGTTGCGTGTATTCATCGCTGGACACGCTCAACGGCCGGTAACTGTACCCGTTCGATGCGCCCGTCGCGCCTTCGATGGCCATTACAGCCAGGCCATCCCGTTGCTCCCACGTGTTCGTCCGGCCCTGGCCTCGAATCTGCGCCCACTTAGGGCCCTCCCGCACCTCGCCGAAGGCAACGCGGGCACACGCGCGGGGGCACGGATAGGGCTTGGAGTGGTAAGAATCCGGACCCGTCCACGTCTCGCCCTCGGGCAGGATCACGCCACCAATCGCTTCGCCCGTCGCGCCTAGTTCGCGGACGCGCTCGAGCGTCGGCAGCGGCGGGTCGTTGGTGGTATCGAGCCGCGCGTCCCAGACGTCATTCTTCGTCAGCAGGATCTGCAGCGTCCCGCCATCCGTCGATACCAGTCCGTTGACGTCGCCATTGCCGATGAGCAGCGCGTCATCCAGGATGCTGTCGAGGGTCTTCACGCGTACGTCCGCATCATCGAGGGCATCTGGGAAGGGGATTTCGTCAGCGGCTACCGTCTGGAAAATGAGAAGGGCTGCCGCGAAGGGCAGCCCTCGGAGGATCGTTAGGTTGCGCATCGTCCGCTCCGCGTCGAGGGTTTCAGTCGCCGGCTTCGACGCGGAGGTTGTCCACCTGTATCGTTCCGGCCTCCTGGTTGCGCGGCGCGATCATGCAGATGCCGAAGTGGTTCACGGTTCGCCAGTCAACTGCCGCGCCCGGCTTGCGCGACACAAAGTCCGAGAACGCCAACTCGAAGCGCTGCCACTCACCCGTGATGCCCGTTACGAGGCAGTCCGCGATGCCATCGGGGTCTTCGGGTGCCCCGAGGTTATTGTCCTTGACGACCATCGTCAACGAGGGCGCCGTGCCTCTTGCGTAGATCACCACGCGGTCGTACGGGGTCAGATCCATCTCACCCGGCGCGATCCAGAGCGAGAAACTCTTCGGGTCCGCCTCGATCGTGTACTCGATCTTCACGCTGCCGCCGGCCCCGCCTTCGGCGTCGTCGGCGATCCATGTCAGGTCGCCCCGGCAGCCGTCCTGTTGAGGCCACAGGCCCGACTCGCCGCCGGGATCGGGCTTCGCGTTCTCTTGGCCGAAACTGAAGACCATCCTGGGTGGCGGAGGCGGGTTCATCGCGCGATTACCCGCCACGTCGTATGCGTCGCCCGCCAGAGCGTTCTGGTCGCTGAGGTAGAGAGAGGGCCAGCGGTCCGTCCTGCTGTTGAATGTCAATCGCACGGGATCGCCGTCCTCCTGCCAATCCTTCAGCCCGACGACGAAGATCTCGTAGTCGCTCGTGTCGTGATCGTGCTGGTCCGGCGGGCACGCGCCGTACAGGAGCCACTTCCCATCGCGCGATACATGCGGGAAATAGGTGTGACTCCACTCGCCCCAGCGCTCCTTCACGGTGGCCAGGTCCCCGCCGTCGGAGAGGTTGAACCTGACAAAGCGTCCGTCGCTGTGCACTCCGTACCCATATTGCTGATCGGGCGACACCTGCCCCTCGCAGCCACCGTGGACGAGCTGCTGAACGGCGCCATCGGCTGATATGACCCACGTCCCTCGCGGTCGTGGCGACCACGAGATGAACCGCGTCCCATCGTCATTGGCCTCGGCCGCCCAAGGCTCGAATTCAAGCTCGACGCCCGGCGGCGGGAACAGCAGCTTCTCCTCGCCTGAGTACAGGTCCAACTCAAACGTCTGCCACTGTTTCTTGCGACGATCTGGTTGCCTGAGCACATGCAGAGCCTTGTCACCCTTGCGCCACTGCGGCTCAAGCGCGTCGTCGATGACCTTCTTCGGATCCGTCCCATCCGACTTCATCATCCACACGGACGTGGCGCCGTTCGGCTCTGTTCTCGTGCAGACGAGCAGCTTGCCGTCCCGCGAGAGCTTGGCTTGGCTATGCGCTCCGGGGCCCTCCGTGAGCATCTTGGCGCCCGTGCCATCGGCATTCATCGTGTAGAGTTGCCACGAGCCATCGCGGTTGCTCTCCCAGACGATCTGGCCTTGGATCTGGCCCTTCAGGGCGGCCAGCGCCGTCGCCTCGGCGTCGTTAGGCGTCGCCCCTTGCGACCACACGAGGCCACAGGCCATCAGACTAACCAAGGCCAACCCGCATCGCTGGACGTGTCGCATGGGGCGTCTCCTGTTACGGGCTCGAGTAGCTGACCACCCACTGCTGGACTGAGCTGTAGTCGTTCGTATCGTCTGCCTGCATGATACGGGCGAGGTCCTTGCGTTCGCTGAAAGGCTGGATCTTCAGACGGTGCTTCTGGCCGGGAGAGAAGCTCGCGGCGTCCTTCAGCTTGTTCTCTTTCATTCCCCACAGCACCGCCAACACTTCGCCGCCGTCGTAATCGCCGGACTCAACGCTATCAACCTTGTACTTCACAACGGTCAAGCACTCCTTGTAGGGCACCGTCCCCGGATCCGGGACGGCGGAGGCGACCGTAACTGTCCCGATGACGACCGTGCCTTCGGGCTTCTCCGGCTCGGGATCGGGCACGGTTGGCATCGCGGGCTCGACCGGGTCTGTCGGCGGGGTCAGTTCAGGCTCCGGGTCCACCACCAGGTCGCGAGGGTCAATGTCACTGGATGGAGTCAACTCCGGCCCCGTCTCGGGGACTTCATCCCTCGGCTCCGGCTCGATGTCGGGCTCAACAGCGGGCTCCTCTTCGGTATCCGGCTCTTCCGGGGATTCAGGAGCCGAGTCCGTGGGCTCGTCAGCGGGATCCGCCGGGTCTTCCACGACCCCATTATCGGTGGCTTCCGGCGGCAGGTCGGTCGGCTCCGCGGCGATCACGAGTCCGGCGTCGACTTCCGGATCGGCGACCTCATCCTTGGAGCACCCGACGAACTGCGGGGCAACGATGATGATGGCCACGCACAGTATCAGCGGCCATACTCGGCCCTTGAGTAGCGACATAGCATCCTCCCTAACGTGAAGCGATCTCGATGCGCTTCCATTCACCATTTGAGACCACCAGGTCTCGCGCGGCGAACTGCCAGATAACCACTTGCTTCCCGGTCAGCCCGCCCGGACGTCGTGCCAGCGTGGCCCGCGCGGTGTTCACGCCACCATCATTCTGGGCGATGATGTCGATTGGCCGACCGAGCCGGTAGGCCAACTGCTCGCCCAGTCCCGCGTAGTCGCCCCAGCCCATGTCACCGACGCTGAACACGTTGGTGAAACTATCGCCCAGGAGCACGATCGGAGAGTCCATGTCCGGCTCGATCGGCTCGCCGGTATCCGCGTGTACGATTCGTTGCACCGTGACCGCTTGGGGTTCGCGCGGGCTCGGTAAATCCGCCAACTCCAGCATATCGTGCAGGTCGCCTCGGTTGCTGACAGCCAGGGCCTCGACGCGCATCTCCAGTTGGGGACCCGTCGGTTGGGCGACCATTCTCCCCAACTCATCCGCTACGAGCGCGCACCCCTCGGGCGTCCAGTGCGTGTCCCCGCGAAGGTACAAATCGCTCGATCCCCCCTTCGCGTTCCAAAGTAGCTCAGTGGGGTTGAGATAGCGCGTTCCCGCATCATCCAGGGCCGCCAGGAACGCATCCATGTCCTCGTTCGTCGGCGCCGAGGCCAGCTTCCCGGCGCGCCGACTCAGCCATTCGGGGTAGATCTTCTCCTTGCCTGGGACGATCAACAGGACCAACTCAACGCCACTCGCATCCAGGGCGTCATCAAAGCGCAATATGGCGTCGAGCGGATGCCCCTCAGCCTGAGGATCGTCCATGAAACCGTGGGCCGTCACGGAGTCAAGACTGGTCCGATAGTACATCCAGTCGCCCCGTCCCATCAGCGCCTCGCGATTGCCCGCGTGGAGCGCCACAAGGCCGATCCACTGGCAGTGCTTCCGCGCCATCTCGGCGACGACGGAGTTGTCTTCCAGCGCTCGCTCGAATGACTGGAAGTGCTGCAGCGTGGGCGTCTGTTTGAGCACATCCAGCTCCTGGATCGGCTCATGCCGCGCGATCTCAACCGCGAGTTGGGCCGCCGGCACAAAGGCCAGAAGCGCGATGAAGAACGCAATGAGGACCCACGCGCCGCGCGGGTGATCCGTGGTCCGGATGTCGGGTTGACTGGTTGCCATGCGCGTAGCGACGGGCTTCCAGCCCGTCGACTCCTTCAGAACCTGAAGTACAGGAACGGATTGAAGCTCTGCGTGAACATGACCGCGATCGCCAGCGTGAGGGCGATGGCGGCCCCGACAAGCTTGACCGGCTGCAGGCCCTTCTTGGCGATGTCCCACGTATCGAGTTTCAGGGCGTGGATCGCGACACACGCCACCATCACGAGGACCAATGCAGGCTGGTAGAGCGTCGCGCCCACGAGCGCCGCGCCGGAGGTGTCGCCGCCGAACCCAAACATGAATCCAATGTACTCGACTGCCTGGGCGAGGCTGTCGGCGCGGAAGAATACCCATGTGATGAGCACCAGCGCGAATGTCGCCAATCGACGGATCGGCTTGGGGAGCCCGCCGTAGATCGGCTTCTTGCCATTCCACCGCTCAAGCGCCAGCAGCGACCCATGCAGAGCGCCCCAGATCACGAAGGTCCATTCCGCACCGTGCCAAAGCCCACCGAGCAACATCACGACCGCCAGGTTGACGTACGTGCGCGCCGGGCCCATGCGGTTGCCGCCCAGCGGGATATACAGGTAATCCCGAAGCCAGGTGCTCAGCGAGATGTGCCAGCGGCGCCAGAACTCAGTCATGCTCGCGGATAGATACGGCAGGTTGAAATTGCGCAGGAACTCGAACCCGAGCATCAGCCCCAGCCCGATCGCCATGTCCGAGTAGCCGCTGAAGTCGAAGTAGATCTGCATCGCGTAGCCCGCCACGCCAAACCACGCGTCATGCCAGGCTAGACTGCCGGCGGCGAAGGCCGTGTCCGCGACGTCGCCCATGGGGTTGGCGAGGAGGATCTTCTTGGCCATCCCCAGCGAGAAGAACAGGATGCCTCGAGTGAACTTCTCAACCGTGTGCGAGCGCTCGCGGAGTTGCTCCGCGAGGTCACGGTAGCGCACGATAGGACCGGCGACGAGCTGCGGGAACAGCGCAACGTAGCACGCGAAATCCAGGAGGTCTCGCGCCGGCCGCGCCTGGCCTCGGTAGAGATCGATCGAGTAACTCATCGACTGGAACGTGTAGAAGCTTATGCCCACCGGGAGCACGATGTCGTAGACCGCAATGCCGGTCTCGCCAAACACGTCGAGGATCAGGTTGATGTTGCGCTGGGCGAAGGGCAGGTACTTGAAGACACCCAGCAGCGCGAGGTTCGTGCAGATACTCACCACCAGCGCGAGCTTGCGCTGCCGAGCGCCCGGAAGCCCGTCGCCGGCGGGCGGGTCGCCGCGGAACATGGGCAGCCGCCACTGGCCGCTGATCAACTTCCCCGCAGCGAAGTCCACCACGGTGGAAAACAGCATCAGCAATACGAACCACGGGTTCGCCCAACCGTAGAAGGCGTAGCTAACGAGCGCGATCAGGAGCTGACGGCCACGCTTCGGGCAGGCATAGTAGAGCGCCAGCACCGCCGGCAGGAAATAGAAAACGAAGATGTGCGAGGAAAAGACCATATGGGTTGACGGCTTCAGGGAACCAGGATCAACAGTCAGGGCCAGTTACGGCAGCTTGATGATGTCCCACGGAGCCCAATACTCGTAGAGGTCGCGCGTCACGCACGTCCAGATGACCAGCTTCTTGGCGTTGATAGCGTCAGCGCCGCGACGGGCGAACTGACCTCGAATGCGAGGTCCGCTGCCCTGAGCGGAGATCAGGTCGAGCGGCGTTCCGAGTTGCTTCGCGACGTGCGCAGACACGCCCGCGTGCTGGCAATCCTCGAAGTGAAACACGCCCGTGAAGCTGTCGCCGAGCATCACGATGGAGCTGTCGGGGTCGTCCTCGTACAGACTGCCATCGGGCGCGACAATCTGCGTGCCGGTCAGCTTCATCGGCGGGTACTTCAGCTTCTCCGCGTCCATGAGCATGTCGCAGATGTCGCCACGCCGCGTGAAGGGCGCCGGTTGCGTTGTGTATTTCACCTGGTCGGCCCGCATCGGCAGATACCACTCATACTGCCTGACGCGGTCAGCGACGATCTTCGCGGCCAGTTCAGCCCCGCGCGGCGTCCAGTGGGTGTCTGTCGGCATGTACAGTAGATCGCCGTCGATATCGCGCTGGGCGATGAACTCCGGCAGCAAGTCGACGCACTCGACGCCCGCCGCCGTCAGCTCAGCCGCCAGCTTCCGAACATATGGCGACACATACGGCTGCGCACCGGGAGGCGCCTTCGCGGACACGTTCTCAGGGAAGACCTCGGCTTTGGTGGGGATGAACACCATCAGGAAGTCGATCCCACGCGCCTTCAGTTGATTCTTGAAATCGATGATGACGGGGTAGGGATTGTTCTCCTGGCGGCGGAGATCGCCGGCGAGCAGATACTCCAGGTCGCCACGGAAGAACAGGAAGCCATCTTCACCGATCAGTCCGGTCAGTTCCTTCGGACGGGCCTGCAGCTTCGCTTCGACGTCGGCCCGGAACTCACCAAGTTGCGCCGTCCATGCTTCGTAGCTCCCGCCCCATTCGGCAACCTCGGATGCGTACACATCCGGCGCCAGCTCAACCGTACCAGCCTGCTCTACGCGCTTCTCCGCCGGGCCCTCGTAGTCGGGAAGCACGAAGACGTTGTAGATGACCTCGCCGTACGGTTTGCCTTTCATCACGGCGAACGGGTGCTCGAAACTGCTCCCGTCCAGCAGTTCGAGGATCTCAGGTTCCGTATCGGTGTTCGGCCACGGCTGCGAGTCCTCGGGCTCGAGCGTCTCGGTCCGATAGCCCTGGTACCAGTCCGACGCGAGTTCATAGAAGAACTGCTCCAGTTCCTCATCGTCGAGCTTCTCGCTTGCGTAGGCGTCAATCTCCTCACGCAACGCGTCCGTCAGATCCACATTGAGTCGAGCGTAGATGTCGCGATAGCAGTCCTCCAGGCCGAAACGTCCGTTTCCCTGCGCCGGGATCCACTCCAGCTCGGGCCGGAACTCGACCATCACCCAAATGTCATCCTCGCCGACGTACGCAAGCGCTATCTTCTGAAGTGGGTGAACGAGATCATCGTTCCCCCACATCTCGCCCGATACTTTGCTCTCGGCCTCCAGGAGAGGCAGCGCGGCGTCCCAGTTGCTCTCGCTGAGACGCTTCATCAGCGGCGCCCAAGCCAGACACGTGGCTTTCGAGCCCACTTCAGGCGGAGGTCGATCGCAAATCGTGTCCGCCACGAGCGTCCCGTCGAAGTCGAGGTCGCCAAGTTCCGGCACGGCCGCCGGCGGGTTGGGCGCTTCGTCGAGGGGGTAGTGGAACAGAGGATTCTCGTGGTAGGCCGACAGGTCCAGTTGGTGTCGGTGGTCGTTCACGATCCGGATCATCAGCGGCGCGGTCCGGTCGAGCCTGTCGTAGAGGGCCTTGAAGGTCTCAACGTCGTCGGCAAAGCCGACGCGCGCGATCATCAAGCAGCACCCGATAGTCAGAACGCAACGCAAGAACCGAGCCATCCCTCGCTCCCGCCAGCCAGAAATCACCGCATCCGGACGACACGCATTACGAACCTTGCGCCCGAAGCCAAGTTCCATCGCAACCCCGTGAGGGAGTCGTCCGTCTCTACCTCTGCACCCCGACGCGGGCGCGGGCAGGCCGCTTCCAGCCATTGGCCGAATACTCCATGCCACGCGTCTTCTTGGAGGCTCACCATGAGACGACCTTTCCCTCTCCTCATCTCCTTCCTGGCGTTCGCAACGCTCGTCAGCGCGGACGCGCTCGCGCTGACCGTGCCCACCATGATCCGGGGCGGGCGAGCCGTGCTACTGCGACCAGAGCCTGGGGAACTGTCCGTCACCGTGAAGAAGCGCGACCTCAACATCTACGACGGCGAGGACACGGTCCGGGCGATGCTCTACGACCCGCTGGGCGAGGAACTGGCAACTCTCGACCTGTCAGACGATGCGAGCGCGGAGAAGACCGGCAGGTCAAACGTCATTCAGGGCGCCACGATCACGGCGAAGATCCTCCGTCCGGGTGTCTATCGGCTCGCCGTCACGTGCGGCCATGATCTCGTCTACGGGCTGGAGACCAACTGCGAGCAGGTGGTTTTCGAGGGCGATATCATGCTCAACGAGGGCGAGGTGTCGACGCAGATCTGCTTCCAGCCGCCGGAGGGGGAATTCGACGTCACCGCGCAAGCCATCCACCAGCCGGGGCTCGGACGTCTGCCACTCAAAGACGCGTCCGGCCTCTCGGCCCACGTCTTCGACTTCACCGAGCCGGGCAAGGACATTGTCGAGACAATTACCGAGAACCTTGGTGATCGCTCCGGTGTCTGGACCTTTGATGTGGCCAAGGCCGACGTGAAGATGGTCATCGAGGGAGGGGGCGTGTGGTCGACCAGCCCTGACGCCTACTTCGACCTCATGAAGACGCGCTGGATGCTCCTGCCGCGACTGTCCGCCAGATATCTCAAGCCTGGAGAGACGGCCGAAGTGCCAATCACGCTGAGGAACCGCACGGGAGTGCCGGCGGAGTTTCGAGTGACGCTCGGAGCGGCGCGACGTCTCGAGCTGCAGGCCGACGACATCGCCGAGCCCGTGTCGCTTGACCCGGATGAGGAACGCGTGATCACCGTCTCGGTCGCCGCACCGGGCGCCAAGCCTGGCGACGTGCTGCCGGCGTTTCTGACGGCCAGATCGCTGACCGACCCCACCATTGCCGAGAGCGCGGGCATCGAGATCCGCATCGGCGAGCCCGCCGTGGCGAAGAGCCTCAACATGCCGATCATCCACAAGCGCTATCGTCACGAGGACGTGCAGTTTGGCTACGCGCCCGACTACATGACCAATGAGGTCTACTTCGACCTCGACAACCGCCCGTGGATCCGCGAGCGAATGGCGAGCATGTATCGCAGCACGGGCGTCCTCACGCTGAATGGCGGCGAGTGGTCCGAGCAACCGTTCGCGGATGGCCTCGATGAGCAATACGGGCGCTGGAGCAGCTCGTATGGCGCCGGCGGCTTCCTGGGCGCCAAGGTGGCCTTCGATGAGCAGAACGGGCGCTACACGTGCATGCGCATCGCCCGCGAGGACAAGTCCATCGCGAGCCTGCTGATCTACAGAGCCGTCGATGGCGAACGCTACCATGCCTACCAACTGCCTGGCGGCGCCTTCGACATCGAGCAGTTCACCGGCCATAACGCCCTCCCCCACCCGCCTCCCGTGCTGTCGTACGTGACCACCGGGCCGCATCCGTCGAGGTTCTGCACCTACAACGACCTGCTGCTCTACATGCCGACGCGCGCGGACGAAAGACTCGACCTCGGCGAGCCTGTGAAGATCACCGACAACTGCCTCGGGTCGTGCCAGCACTCCGGCGGACCCGCTTCGACCGCAACGCGCGACGGCAAGACGCACGTCGTCTGGGGCGAGGTCACCGACGACGACGCGCCGGGAGTGCCTACTTACATCGCAACCTACGACCACGCCACCGGCGAGGTTGGCGAGAAGGTCCTGCTCGCCCACGGCGCGCCGGTCAATGACGTGCACAACGTGCCGGCAGTTGTCCAGGACAGCGAAGGGTACATCCACGTCGTCAGCGGCGCGCACGGCAAGCCGTTCCACTACCGCCGCTCTCTGAAGCCCAACGACGCCTACAGCGGCTGGACGGATCCAGTCGAGGTGCTTTCCGCGGGCTATGTTTCAGACCAGACCGATGCGGATGGCGAGGGGCGACAGACGTACATATCTCTGGTTTGTGGACCAGATGACACGCTGCACATCGCCTACCGCCAGTGGCGCTACAACGCCGACGAGCACATGCCCGGCAACGTCTATGCCGCGCTCTCGCACCAGAGCAAACCCAAAGACCGTAAGTGGAGCGAGGCCCATCCGCTCGTAGTCCCGCCCGTCGCGGGTTACTCGATCTACTACCACAAGCTGACCATTGACCGGCGCGGCAGGCTGTATCTGTCCTACAACCACTGGACCAACGATACGAGCTACCAGAGCGAGTTCCCGGACCGATACCACCACCGGGCCGTCATCACGAGCAAAGACGGCGGCCAGACCTGGAAACTGGCCGAGACGAGCGACTTCGCGGAGGGCATCAACTGAGATGGGGCCCAGCACGGGTGGACCCAGCAAGCCGGCCAAGTACGCCTGCGCGTTCATCGCTGGGCTAGCTCTGGCGTGCGTCGCCGCAGTGCTCAGCCGCCAGGCCCAGGGCCTCCCGGCGCCGACTCACCGTCTGCTGATGGCCGCCTCGACAGGTTTCGTGTTAGTAGGACTCATAGGGGGCGCGTTGCGCTCCACCTACGGACGGCTGATGCTGGCCGGGCTATTGCTCTGCTGGCTGGGCGACTACCTGGGGCCGGATCACTTCCTCGCCAGTCTCATCGCGGCATTCACGACGCGTGGACTGTCGCGTGGCCGGTTCCTCATCACGAGCGGAGCATTCGTCCTGTTTGACATCGTGATAGGAATCTGGCTATTCCCGCACGTGGAAAACGCGATGCTCTTGCCCGTCCTGGTCTACATGCTCCTCATCACGCTCATGGCCGGGGCGGCCGGAGCCATCCAGAGCGGCCGCGGACGGTCGATGCTCCTGATCGCGGGCGCCATTTTCTACGTCTCGGATATCTTCGTCGCGCGATGGCACTTCGTCGTCGATGACGCCGCCAATGCCTACTACTGCTACCCGCTCTACTACGCAGCCTGTCTCATGCTCGCGTTTAGCATCCTGCTGTATCGGCCTGACGACCTCGTAGAACCGGAGTGACAGCATGTCGACTCGAATCGCGCTCTCAATCATCGCCATGGGGGGACTCTCAATGGCCTCCGCCGAGACCCTCACCTTCGACTGCGGGCCGCTGCAACTTGGATTCGACTCCGAGAACGGGCAGTGGATCGCGCTGGCGGCCGCGGACGGTGAGAACCTGCTCTCCGATGCCGCGCCCGACATCACAATCGAGGCGGATGGGCTTCCGTCGCCCGATGTCTGGCGGGCCTCTCCTCCAACAGCCCAGCGCGATGGCGATGACTGGCTCGTATCAGTGCCCCGCGAGGCTGAGAACTGGCAAGCGGCGATGCGCTACCGCGTCACGCCCGAGGGCTGGCTGGGCCGCTCGTTGACGCTCACATGGACCGGCGACAATCCGCAGAAGCTCTGGGGCGTGGCACTCCGCGCTCCCGGCATCGCTCTCGCCGATGACGCCGTCTGGTGTCTGCCCGGAAACTACGCCTTCGCTGAGCACCGAATCGCCGATGCCCTCGAGGGCCGCTCGACCCGCGAGCAGGGATGGACCTGGTCCGATACGGGCGCCGCCCATGCCTACTCCGAGGCCCGTCAGCTTGGTATCGTGGGGTCGTACACCTGCACTCTCGACCACGCGTGGGCGCGCGTGGATGAGGCCGATGGAAGCGTCGCCCTGACTCACCGATTCGACACCATGGGCATCCTCCAACCCCGTGATTCCGTGGAAATCGGCGTCCAGTGGTTCGGCGTCGTATCCGGCGACCGCGAGGCGCTCCGCGAATCGGCCGGCGCCATCGCCGACCTCGCCAACGCCGGTCCGCCGGCGGACCGCCCGGCCTGGCTAGACGGCGCTGTCATCGAGGAACTCCACCCATGGGGCCGACTCGAAGCCTGGCATGGCGGGGACCGCGGCAGTCGCATGCCTGACATCGAAGCGCAATTGCCATACCTGCGCGATCTCGGCGTTGATGGCATCTGGTTACTCCCCGTCACCAACAAGCCGCCGTGGGTCTACTTCCTGCCGGAGTTCCGGACGGTGGACGAGACGGTCACAACCGAGGAGCAACTCCGCTCGTTCATCGCCACCGGCCACGAACTCGGCATGCGGACGCTCATGGACCTGGTCACCTACGGGATCAACCCGAAGAGCCCCGACATCGCGAAGCTCCCCGAACACGTCTGGAGTCGCGACGAGGCCGGCGAGATCCAGCTCGCATGGAGCGATACGGTTCAGTGTGCCGACCTCACCGAGCCGGACTGGAACGACCACATTGTCGATCTGACCTCATGGTGGGTGGGTGATTTCGGCGCCGACGGATTCCGGCTCGATTGCGGCGGCGGGGGCCAGAAGCCCAATTGGAAGCCTCGAACCGGCGCGCGCGCAAACGCAACGATGCAGGCCGGCGGGATCCGCCAGAATGCGCTGATACGCGCCGCCATCCGCGATGCAAACCCCGACGCCGTTCTCATGCCCGAAGCGGGCCAGACCGGCTTCTTCCAGTCATGCGACATGCTGTTTGACTACCCGCTGTACATGGTCTGCCGCGAGATCACGAACGAGCCCGATACGGGCAGATGGGTGCGTCAGGCCCGCGAGTGGCTCGCCGCTCAACAGATGACCCACTCGCCAGGGCAGCAGGCATCTCTCGTCCGATTTCTCGAGAACCACGACACCGTCGCCGCGCAAGATTTCTGGGGGGTCGGGCCGTCTCAGGCGATGACGGCGCTCTGCGCGTTCATCCCCGGCGTGCTGCTATTGCACCAGGAGCAGGAGATTGGATTCGCGCCCGAACTCAGGAAGTGGCTCCGCGTGCGACACGACCTTGAGGAACTCCGCTCCGGTACAGCCGATTACCGCGGCGTCACCGCGAGCGACCCAAACGTGTTGGCATTCACGCGGTCGAGCAGCGACTCGCGTTCCGTGGTCGCAATCAACTTCGGCGCGACTGACGTTCGATGCAAGCTCGACCTCTCGGCGCTCGGAACGGTACCAAGCACGGGGGTCGACGCCACCAACCTGCGCCTCGTCGCGCTCGACAGGCCGGTGGCCATCTCCGCGTATCGACCTGTCGTCATCATGTTGCGCGACGACATCCAGCCGCCGCAGCGTGGACCGGCCCGCCCGGGGCGGGATGCGGAACCACTGGTCTCGGGGCGAGAGGTCGTCGACCTCGACGGCGGCACCAAGCGCCACGTCATCCGCTTCGCGCCGGTGAGCGAGTGGTTCGTCCGAACCGACGAGGGCATGCTGCGGGATGGGTTCATCGACCGGCACCGCAAGCACCGCGACACCGAGACCCACGTCGACGCCACGATCCCCCTCTGGCGTTGTTGGCGGCCGCTTGAGCAAGGGTACTGGGACGGCGACGGTCCGGCGATCCTTGGGATGGTGTCGGCCGATGGTCGGGCGACGGAAGTCCGCATTACCGATGAATCCACCGTGAAGCGCGCGCGCATCGTCGATGACTCCTCCATCGGCGAGCAAGCAGAAATCTGGATCGAGACCGGATCCGACGCGGAACCATTCACCGTCACCGAGCACCCCTTCGGCGCGCCGATCCTCGCGCGATTCGTGGCGCGTGCCGCAGAGGCGCCGAGCCTCGTTGATGTCGACGCGCTCTGGGTCAAGGCCCGCAACGATCACTACGAGCTTGCGCTCTCGCGCCGTCACGGGGGCACGATCTACGACCTGCGCCCTTCCGGCGGGGAGAGATCGCTGATCGCCAGGTCTTCGGAGGTCTACACGGACTGGGGGCTATACGAGAAGAGCCTGCATGTCGCGACCGAGTGGGAGGCTACGCCTCGGCTCTCCGTCCGCGAACGCGATGGTGCCACCGAGATCACCTTCACCGGCCACTTGCGGCGGCCGGCGTGGAACGGCGTCCATGCGGGCCACATCATCGAGCCGAACACGGTCTACCGACTCACGTTCACGGTGGATGACTCGCCGACCATTGGCGTGACTGTGGGCATCACGCCATCGGTGGAACGCGCCGATGCCGAGGCGTTCGTGGCCTACCGAATCCCATTCGCAGGCGTGACGTCCTGGAGCGCCGCCGGACAGACGGGGAACGTCGGCGACCAGCGAGGCGAGCGCGTCTTCCAGGCCGGGCAACTCGACAGCCTCGACGACCTGACCATGTCCCTACAGCACGCTGACGGGACGCTGACTGTCTCATCCATCACCGGCGATCCCGCCCCGCCGCAGAACCCGTTCCTGCTCGATGCCGGCGATGCGTTTCATCTCTTCTTCGCGATGCTGAACGGCCAGACGGTCACCCTCCCCGCGGGCGAGGAGCGCGCGTATTCATTCGACCTGACGGTCGAAACACCATGATCGGGAGCCCTCCCCATGTCCATCGCTCTTCTTGCCATAGCGTCCGTCGCCCTAGCCCAGCGTACGGAATTCCACGTGGCGCCGTCGGGCAACGACGCCTGGTCCGGAGCGCTCGCGACGCCGAACGCGGCTGGTGACGACGGGCCCTTCGCGACGATCCATCGCGCCCAGACTGCCGCGCGGGAAGCCGACGCGGCCGTGACGGTCAACATCGCCGGCGGGACGTACTTCCTCGATGAGCCGCTTCGGCTCGCGCCCGAGGATTCTGGGACCACCTACGCCGCCTACGACGGCGAGCGGCCGACCATCAGCGGCGGCGTCGCGCTGTCTGACTGGGCGATCGATGGTCAGGGCCGGTGGCAAACGCGGATCGCGGAAGTTGGGAGCGGCAAGTGGAACTTCAGCCAGCTGTGGGTCAACGGGCAGCGCCGCTACCGGCCCCGATTGCCGAAACAGGGCTACTACTACATTGCGGGCGACGCGTCCCCAACCGTCGGCTCGCAGGGCGTGGGTCACGACCGCTTCCGCTTCCAACCGGGCGACATCCCCGCCGATTTGGCTGCGATTGTCGACGTGGAGGTCCTGCCGTTCCATCTCTGGGGCATGTCGCGGATACACGTCGCGGAGGTCGATCCAGAGCGGAGCGTGGTCACTTTCACAGCCCCCACCTGCAACACGTCATGGTGGGCCGCGCTGCCGACGGGACACCGATACATCCTGGAGAATGTGGCCGACGCGCTCTCAGAGCCTGGCGAATGGTACCTCGACCGGGCCGCCGGCACGTTGACGTACATTCCCCTCCCAGGCGAATCGCCCGAGACGTCCACCGTGATCGCTCCCCGTCTCCCGCATCTCGTCGGCCTAGCGGGCGATATCGAGACAGGTCTGTGGGTGGAGGATGTTCACTTCCGAGGCATCACCTTCGCTCACACCAACTGGAACGCGCCTGCGCGCGGCCACAGTTTCCCCCAAGCCGAGGTGAACCTCGGCGGCGCGATCCGCGCGACGGGTGCCCGCGACTGCTCGCTTCAGAGCTGTAAAATCACCCATGTCGGCGAGTATGCCATCGATCTTGCCGAGGGCTGCAAGAAGTGGTCGGTGAGCGACTGCGCGATGACCGACATGGGCGCGGGCGGCATCAAGATCGGCTCACAAGCCTATTCCGATGACGAAGAGCGCGTCGCGAGTGACATCACCGTCAGCGATTGCCTCATCGCCCACGGCGGGCGGATTCACCCGGCCGGCATCGGGGTGGCGATCCTGCACTCGCCGGGCAACGTCATCAGCCACAACGACATCCACGACTTCTACTACAGCGGGATCAGCGTCGGTTGGCAGTGGGGCTACGCGCCCAGTCACGCCCACCACAACACGATTGAGGACAACCATGTCCACGACCTCGGACACGGCATCCTCAGCGACATGGGCGGCATCTACACGCTCGGCCCGTCCGAGGGCACCGTCATCCGCGGCAACGTGTTCCATGACATCGAATCCTACTCCTACGGCGGCCGGGGCATCTACTTCGACCAGGCGACAACCGGCATCCTCGCCGAGAACAACCTCGTCTACCGCGCGAGGGTCGGTTCCTACTGCCTGCACTTCGGCAAAGACAACCGGGTGGTCAACAACATCTGGGCGCTCGGGCGTGAGGGGATGATGGAGCCCGTCCGCAAGGAGGACCACCACCAGTTCGACTTCGAGCGCAACATCGTCTACTGGCGCGAGGGTCCGTTCATGATCAGCAACTCCGCCGGTGAGAACTACCGCTTCGCAAGCAACCTATACTGGAATCCCGACAATCCGCAGTTCAGGATCGGACCACACACGTTCGCCGAGTGGCAGGCGCTCGGGCAGGACGAGGGCACGATCATCGAAGATCCTCTCTTTGTCGATCCCGAGAACGGCGACTTCACCTTGCGGCCCGGATCGCCCGCCGAGAAGATCGGCTTCGTCCCGTTCGATTACGCTCAGGCCGGACGCACGGCCGCGGCCACTCAGTGGGACTATGCAGCCGTCTCTCCGGCCTTCCCCACGCCTCCCGCGGATGCCCCGTCGCTGCCCTTCTTCGAGGACTTCGAACTCGCGGCCGTCGGCGACAAGGCCCCCGGTTTCACCACGTACGAGGACGCCGACCTGAAGGAGGCAACGGCGCGCGTGACCGACGAGACAGCTGCGTCGGGGAGCCAGAGCCTGAAGCTGACCGACATGCCCGGACAGAAGAACACGTGGGACCCGCACGTTACGCATACGCGCGGCCACGGCGAGGGGCTGACCCGTGGCAGCTTCGACGTCCGACTCGAGGACGCCATCGTCTTCTACCACGAATGGCGGACGCCAGGGCATCCGTACATCTCGGGGCCATCGCTTCGGGTCCGCGGCGACCGCATGTTGCGCGCGAATGACCAGGACCTCGCGCTCGTGCCGGTCGGCGAGTGGTTCCACATCGAGATCACTTGCGAGCTGGGCGACAGGGCGATAGGCGAATACTCGCTCACTCTCACGCTTCCCGGCGAGGCTCCGCAGCAATGGGACGCCTTGCCCTGCAGCCCGGAGTTCACCAATATGGGCTGGTACGGCTTCTGCTGCGAGGCCACCGACGCCGGCACGATGTACCTCGACAACATCCGCATTGAAAGGCCTGATGATGAGGAGTAGTCCTGTTGTTCTTATGACGGTGCTGGCCGTTGCCGCGCCGGCTCAACAGCTCCTGCCCGGCGATGATGACGTGGTCGTCAAGGAGTGGTCCTTCGACACGGACGCGGAGAGCTGGGCGCCGCTCAACAACCTCGCGGACTTCACGCTCACCGACGGCGTCTTGCGTACGCGGGCCACCGGCGACGACGCGGCGCTTGGCGTCACGGCGGCCGGTGTCGACTGCGCCAGCGTCAGCCATCTCGTCGTGCGCATGAGGAGCACGCAGGCCGGCACAACGCAGGTCTACTTCACCACGTCCGAGCACGCCGACCCGGCCCAGAACGCCATCCCCATCTTCGGCGTCGCGGGCGACAACGAGTTCCGGACCTACGAAGTCGCGGTGGCGGGGATCACGGGGTGGAGCGGGACGCTGGGCTTGCTCAGGCTCGACCCTGTCAACGGAATGGGTACCTCGGCCGAGATCGAGATCGACTTCGTCCGTCTCATCAGGAAGGCGCCGCGCCTGGAACTCGTCAGCTTCGCGCCGGATCGCGTGTGGGTGAGGCCCGGCGAAGAGGTCACGCTCACGCTGGTGGTGCGGGACACGACACGCGGGCCGGAGATCCCGCTGAAGCTGATCGTCAGCGAAGCATCCGGCACGGGCGGTCGCCTGGCGCACGATCCGGAGAACGGGACCTACTCTAGGGCCTTCACGGTGCAACCGAGCGGCCCCGTGACACTCTACCACGGGAAGGCGATGTCTGACGCGGGGAGGGCAACATCGGGCCCGCGTGGGCCGTCGACGACCCTTCTTGTGTGCGAGACTCAGGTGTTGGCGCTGAGCAAGGCCCGCCTGCCACAACCTCCGCGGAAGGCTGGCGTGACAAACACGAAGCTCGGGGTGGCAATCTCCACGGGCCAGATGTGTATCGATCTCATCGAGGGTGACCGGGGGCTCGCCGCCGGCGTAGTGAGGGCCCGATCAGGCGCCGGCGAATGGCGCGTCGCAGGCGTGTTGGCGCCGCTCATGACGGAAGCGGTGCAGGAGAGGGCTCCGTGTTGGCTGGCGGGCGAGTTGAGGGTCGACTCGCGGACGTACCGGTCGGTCGACTTGGTGGATACCCGCCCACAGTGGAATGACGTACGGGTCCGATTCGAAGTGGAGCCAGGCAGACCGACCATCCGCGTGGTGTCATCGCTGAATGACAAGTGGCAATACCCGGTGCTGCGCTTCTCCGGCCCAACACTGCTCGCGGGTGAGGGCTCGTTCGGAGAACGGAAGGACTGCGCGCTGTTCCCGGGGATCGAGTTCCTCGAGGCCGACCAGCGTTCATCGAGTACCGAGGCGGTCGGCGACTCCCTCGGTTACCGTCCCGTTCCGCCGCCATACCAGATCACTGTTCCGCTGATGGCGGTCGAGGCGGGCGGCGTTCTTTGCGGGCGCATGTGGGACCCGCTGCAGAAGTGGGACGGCGAGCACGACATGCCGCTCGCCGAGTTCGCCTCGCCGAACTTCCTCGACGAGCAATCGAACCACCTGATGTCGACCTTCGTGCCCGGTTCCCCCGAATGGACGGCGCCCAATACGCGTGAAGCGCAGACGCCATACGAGATGAGACCGGGCGGCTCTGTCGTCATTGAGGAGCACATCTTCGCCGTCGCGGGCGGAAGGATCACCGATGCCGTTCCGCTGTGGTACGAGACATACGATCTGCCTGATCCGGTTGAGGTAGCAAAGCCGCTCGAGGCGACGCTCGACGACCTCATGGAGGGCTGGGCGACGACGTGCTACGATTCTGAGACCGACGAGTTCGTGAACCACTGGCGCGCGGGCCTGACGCCCGCGGCGTCGCCAGGGCTCAAGGCGGCGATGCTCACCCACCACCTCCGCACCGGCGAGACGCGTTGGATCGAGAGATGCCGCGTCGATCCGGCCACGCGCTATGTCGATCTCCTTGGCTCGTTCTTCGATGGCTTCGGCGCGGGCGACCCTCCGGGAACGATTGCCACTCAAGCGCAGGATGGATCCTGGCCGTATGAGGTCACTCCGGAGATAACCGAGCGCACGGAGGGATTCACCGGCGGCAAGCGCCACGATCTCGGCGAGGACGGCACCACGTGCGCGGGCCTGATCGCCGTCAACGCGCTTGGGATTCTCTCCCACGCCGCCCAGACCGGCAACGCCGAGTCCGAAGCCTCCGGCCTGAGGGCCCTCGAGGCCATCACGCGCTATCAGGCGCCGGACGGGGCTCAGACCTGGGAAGTACACAAGGACATCGGCGACATCTACGCGGCCGCGCTGATCGTCGATTGCTTCCGTCTCGGCTACGAACTCACGGGCGACCGCCGTTGGCTCGATGAAGCCACCTACTGGGCTTACACGGGGCTGCCTTTCCTGTACTCGTACGATGTGCCTGGCACGGGCGCCGGCGCGATGGTCAGCATCCCCGGCGATCCCCTCACCGATGGTGACGATCCGCTTCAGGGCACCCACCCGTCGAGCGTCGTCTTCAAGAACCCCGATCGCGAAGTCGCTCGGTATGCGAGCATTCCCGTCTTCGGCACCTCGTTCTACGTCGTCTCGTGGTTCGGGAATCCGGTGCAGTGGTGCGGGCTGTGTTGGGCCAGCAGCGTGTACGATCTGCTGGAGCACGTCGACGACCCGCTGCTGAGGCACGTGGCTGATGGCGTCGTTGCGAGCGGCTGTCAGCAGACCTTCGACAAGCCGCCCGTCGTGGGCCTGCTGCCGGACACCTGGCACTTTGGCAACAACATGATCCACCCCGCATTCATCGGACCCGTACGCGTCGAGACGCCGCTTCGCAAGGCCCTGAACCGCCCAAGCTTCTCCGGCGCAACCATGCGCGTGGTCCGCGGGCCTAATGCCCGCGCGCACATCACCTCGCGAGCGAGCATCGCTGGCGACAGGCTCACCAGAGGACGGCTCAGCTTCAGTCTGACCTACCCCGAGGGCCAGATCAGCGAGACGGCGATCCTCGGGCTCGACAAGCCCAAGTCCATCCGCGTCGACGATCGCGACCTGCCCATCGTCGCTGACCTCGAGCAGGCGGACGAGGGCTGGAGATACGCCGCGGACGCCGGCCGAATCGACATCCGCGTGCGGCAAGGCCGCCCGATCGCACAGGTCCTGTGCGCTCTCTGACGTGTATTATTTATGGTAATGGAGGAATTTTCGCTGATGGCAGACAACTACATTGCCAAAGAACCCGTTTGAGTGTAACAGACGCACTCATGGCTACATCTAAGTCCAGGTGAGGATACGTTCCGTCCGACGCGCCGGACCGATCCGCATCTGAACCATGAAGCTACGCTCACAGCATATCGAACGGTAAACCACACCTATAGGGAGTGATGCACGATGGGCGTAGGAGCGTTGCGCAAATTCGAGCACTTACCCAAGTGGCCCGGGGGCGAGGCGTTGGCACCAACCCACCGGTGGTGGGCGGCTCCGGACAACAGTTTCAACAACCGCGCGTACGGCCCAATGGACACGATCGTCATCCATGCGACCGCAGGCCACAACTCCTCGGGCGCGATGAGCGTAACCCAGAGCGGCAACGCATCTTGGCACTGGCTCATGCCAGACGAGGACGAATCGCCCCACGGCGACCACGTGTGGCGGTGCGTCGCTGACGAGAAGAAGGCGTGGCACGTTCGCAAGCAAGTGAAGTTCCCCATCGACAACAAGCGTGACATCAACTCGCGGAGCGTCGGCATCGAGATCGTGAACGCTCAGATCGGCGAGGGTGATCCTTTCAGTCAATGGCAGGTCGCCGTCACGGCGCAGACTGTGAACTACTATCGCTCGAAGCACCCCGACAGACGGTTCTACCTCGCCACTCACTCGTTCCTCGATCCAGAGCGGAGGAACGACCCAGGCAACATCTTCGACTGGCAGCGCTTCATGTCGCTACTTGAGACGGGCGAGCCGGAGCTTGTCGATGTCGACGATTACGCTGCAGACGCAGTTTCCTGGGTCAAAGAACAAGGCCTCATGACAGGCGTGAGCGAGCAGCTGTTTGGCGGGCGCGACCCAGTCAAGCGCCAGGATCTCGCCATCATACTGAAACGACTCCACGATGGTCTCAAGCCTGCCGACGAAGGGTAAGGCAAGGCCGTAGCGAGAGCGCCGGGGGCCGCGAGCCGCGCCTCCGGCGCATCTTCTCCCTCCCAGTGCAGGGCCCCACCTCACCAGCCAATGCTCCGTCGGCCACGGGGCTGGCCGCGCCTGCGCGGCCATATCGTCCAAGGTACGGTGGCGAGCAGCAGCGAACTGCCGGGCGCATTGTCACGACTTCCATCAAGGGGCACCATGCCAACCCAACCACCAAACATCATCTTCATCATGGCGGACCAGCTTGCGGCAAGTTTCGTCGGGTGCTACGGCAGCGGCGTCGAGTCGACGCCCACGCTCGACTCGCTCGCGGCGCGTGGTGTCCGTTTCGACCGCTCGTACGCCCACGTCCCCGTCTGCGCGCCAAACCGCGCGTCGATCTTCACCGGCCGCAATGCCGAAGCCCACGGGATCGTGACGAACAACCTGATCCTGCAGCCGGACGCGCCTACCTTCGGGCACATCATGCAGCGCCAAGGCTACCGAACGGGGGGCTTCGGCAAGTTCCACCTCACTCCAATGATGCGCCCCTTGCCGGAGGACTTCAGCTACCTCGGCTTCGATGAATCGGTCCCCACCGAGGATCCGAAACTCGGGCCATGGCTCGACTGGGTCGAGCGCGAGCATCCTGATTACTATGAGCACGCGCTAGCCGTCTCCTGGTCGATGGGATACGTGACGGAATACGGCCCCGACAAACGCGATATCAAGAGCGCGATGGCGGCCGCCAATGAGAAGCACGTGCGGCCTCGGCGCGAGGCATCCCAGTGGGGGCTGATGTACCCCTCGCCGCTACCGGCGGAGCTTCACCAGACGACTTACATCACCGACCTGTCGCTCGACTTCATCCACCGTCACCGGCGCGATAATCCCGACCAGCCGTTCTTCCTACATACCAGCTACGTCGATCCGCACGATCCCTACGATCCGCCGGCGCCGTATGACACTATGTTCGATCCGGCTGACATGCCCCCGCCCATTCCGGCCGCATGGACGGAGCGCGGATCTTGGACGCACGACAACTCGCTGGATTTCCCAGGCTGGCGCGAGGTCTGCGATGATGTGGATGCTGTCAAGCAACTCCGCGCGTACTTTCACGGCTCGATCCGCTTCATCGACGACCAGATCAAGCGCATCACGGATCATCTCGACTCGGAGGGGCTCTGGGACGATACGATCGTCGTCTTCACCACTGACCATGGCGACATGATGGGCGACCACCGTCTCATCACCAAGGGCACCAAACACTACGACACCGGCATCCGCGTGCCCCACATCGCGTGCGGGACTGGTATCGATCACGCCATCAGCGACCGACTGACCACGTCGCTGGACCACCTCCCCACCTTCTGCGACTGGGCCGGTGTCGGCGCCCGCCCGCCCCTCGACGGAAGGTCCGTCGCGCCCGTCTGCGCCGGCGAATCGGGCGAGACGTGGGACGAGATCGCCGTCCAGTGGACCGGCCATCCCCACGAGGGCTGCGTCCGGTCCATCATCACCGACGATGGCTGGCGGCTCTCCATCTTCAGCGAGGAAGGCTATGGGGAGATGTTCAACCTACGCGAGGATCCGACCGAGCAACGCAACCTGTATTTTGACGCCGAATCAACGGCCAAGCGCCAGGAACTGCACGAGCGTCTCACCCGGACCTACATGCGCCAATCCGATACGCACCAATACCGCAACCTGCCGGAGATCGATGGCAAGAAACACGTGATGGGCAAGGGCTTCGGCCCGCTGGAAGAGACGTGGTAGTTCCCAAGGAGCCAGCCGAATGACCGCCAAAGACCTCCACACCTACCTCCGATCCGAGGGTCCGTGGGTCGATCCCGAGCGGACGGTCGACACGTTCAAATGGGGCGATCCCGGGGCCGAGGTGAACGGCGTCGCCGTCAGTTGGATGAGCCGTTGGGCGACGCTCAAGGCGGCCCACGCGCAGGGACTGAACGTCTTCGTCACCCATGAGCCGACATTCTGGGATCACCTGGAGAACCCGGTCCATGGCACGGCTGAGGACCGGAAGGCCAAGGAAGCGTGGCTCGAGGACTCGGGCATGGTAGTCATCCGCTGCCACGACATGCTCGACCAGATGCCGGGCTATGGCATCCAGGACGGATGGGCCAAGTGGTTGGGGATTCACGGCAAGCCGTATGAGCAGATCGACCAATACCGGCGCGTCTACGACACCGAACCCGTCCGTCTCGCGGACCTGGCGAAACAGGTCGCCGAGAAACTCGCGCCCCTGGGCCAGCATTGGGTGGAGTTCCTCGGCGATCCGGATCAGCTCGTGTCCCATCCAGGCATCGGCACGGGCGCGATCGTCGGTGGCGTCGACGCGCTCGTGAACTATCGCAACCGTGGCTCGGATGTCGTCCTGCTCACCGAGCACACGCGCTGGCGCGAACTCGCCTGGGCCGAGGACGTGGGCCTCGCGCTGTTGCTCATCGCCCACTCCGTCTCCGAGGCGCCCTCGATGATGGCCCTCGCCGACCATCTCCAAGAGCGCTACCCGGACGTGCCCGTCACGTATGTCCCCGCTGAATGCCCAACCAAGCTTGCTACGGCATCTTGAGCTTAGAGGTGGCCTTACCCCCTAAAGCGAGTCCAGGTTCAGTGTTAGTATCTGGGTGTACCTGGGCCAACTGAAAGGGGCAATACCGATGGGTCAGAAGCGACATACGCCGGAGCAGATCATC
>PVBE010481894.1_pt1 | contig 55786 bp, 43 predicted proteins | sample 1631181 | NCBI WGS metagenome assembly PVBE01 (sample SAMN08397723, study PRJNA350692) | Marine metagenome, whole genome shotgun sequencing project. | isolation source: water | place: Pacific Ocean | collected 2012-04
CCACGCAGCTGGCGCACCAAGGTCCGCACCGACTTGCGCCAGACGGGGGCCGCGGGGTAGAACTCCACCAGTCTCAGCCATGCCCGAAATGGCCGGCTTTGACGTGTCGACTAATGGCCGCTTTTGAGGTGTCCACCGAGGGTGATAGACGACGCGCGCACCATCCGGCGACCAGTCGGCGTTGACCACCGTCTCGCCGAAAACGTTGCGAACAGAACCGCCGATCAGCGGAATGAGTCCCATCCGTTTCCACGGAGCCCCTCCAATCCAGAGTTGCGACCCATCGCCATGGAACCCGATGGATCGCACTTCGAATGGCCCCCGGACGTCTCTGGCCTGGCCGAGTGTCAGATTGGAGACGCTCCCGGTGTCCACTTGGCTCAGCCATGCGTCGAAGACACCCTCTCCATTTGCCACGAAGGCGACAAACCTGCCATCCGGGGAAATCGTCGCGTCGTACTCATCTCCCTGGAAATTCGTAATGCTCGTGAACCTTGCGCCACTGAAGAGATTGCCGGGTGCCGGTTCGTCATCCGTCCCGAGCCAGAACGCCGTGGCCGCGATCAATGACGCTGCCACCGCGACCTCGATGCCGATCCGTCGTCCAGTCCACGTGCCTTCCAGTGCTGGTTGGTGTGAGGTGTCGGGCGAGGACGGCGACTGCTGGAGCACCAATCCGACATCCCCGATGTTCCGCCATCGCCGGCGCCCATCCCTTTCGAGACACGTTCCCAACAGGCGCCGTAGGCCATCAGGCGTCGCTGCCGGGAGCGCCGTCCAGTCCGGAACATGTTCCAAGACCCGCACAATCGTGTCCGACACCGTTGCCCCGTGAAATGCGGGCGCACCGGTCAACATTTCATAGAGAACGCACCCGAACGACCAGATGTCCGTCTGCCGGTTGGTCTTCTGCCCTCGTGCCTGTTCCGGACTCATGTAGGCCGGGGTACCGAGTAACTCGCCTTCGCGTGTACCCCTTGCCGTCACGGTGGGCGCCTGGGTGAGGTCCGAGCCGAACGCTTCGCCCGCCAGCTCCTTCGCCAATCCGAAGTCCAACACCTTGACCGTCCCGTCCTGGCGCACCTTGATGTTGGCGGGTTTCAGATCGCGGTGAATGACGCCCGTCTCGTGTGCGGCTTCCAACGCCTCAGCGATCTGCCTCGCGATGGGGAGAGCTTCGTCGATCGAGAGCGGCCCCTGCTTGATGCGATCCGCCAGTGTCGGTCCCTCGACCAGTTCGAGGACCAGAGCCTGGACGCCCGCCGCTTCCTCCAGCCCGTAGATACTCGCGATGTTTGGATGGTTCAGCGAGGCAAGCACTTTGGCCTCGCGCTCGAAGCGGGTCAGCCGGTCGGAGTCGGCCGTGAATGCCTCAGGCAGCACTTTGAGCGCGACATCCCGGTCGAGCTTGGTGTCCCTGGCCTGATACACCTCCCCCATACCGCCTTCGCCGATCTTGGCGGTGACCTGATAGGGACCGAAGGTGGTGCCGGCGGCTAGAGGCATACGCCGCTGCGAATCAGCCGATCAGACCCGCCTAGATGGCGCCGGCGAGGCCCGCGAAGCGACGCGCCAGGACGGAGCGGTGAATGGAAAAAGGGTTGAGTCTTGTCTGATTACCGAGCGTCGGTGGCACGAGCTTCGGCCCGAGCGCCGGCAAGGATATTGAGGAGTCCGTAGTTGCCTTCGTGGCAGGCATACTCGTAGAGCGGGTCCGCCGTCTTCGTCATCGTCGTCTCAACGGTCCAGGACCGTGCAAACGCGGTCGGCTCGTCAATCGTGAACGCATAGAAAAGCGTGTCGCCGTCGAGGCGGCTGAAGCGCTCGGTCAGGTGGAGTTGCGGGCCCAGGGCTTCGAGGCGTTCCATGTTGGGCGCCGGGTGTCCGGTGCCAAGGTCCCTGAAGTTCCGGGTCTCGACCACCAGCGTTTCGCCCTCCCAGCGGCCGCGTGAATCGCCCTTCCACTGCCGTATATGCGAGGGGAGCGCCGGACGCCCGTCCAGCGGGATGACGCGCACGTCGTTCACCATCTCGTTGAGAATCACGACGTATCCTGGAACCTGAAACACCTGGACGAGGTTGTTGTACGCACCCGGCAGCATCGGGGGTCCGGAATTGAAACCTAGGATGCACCGTTCGTCGACGTCGCGGTCCTCCGGACCCGCGTTCCGACGTCGCGCATCCGCGCGGGCGGCCATCCGGGCCTCTCCCTCTGGGGTATAGGCAGGCAGTTGCCCATCTGGCGGATCGGAAATCAGTGACGTTCGCCTGGTCCCAGAGACCTTCGTGCCCCCGGCAAACCAGAACTGGTTGTAGCTGCCGGGGTCGCCGGCGCGCGGTGGGCGGTCGACTCGCCCTGCTGCCGCCTGGGTTTCCAGCGCAGACACTTCCTCCTCAGTCAGAAACGTTTTTCCGGCCAGCGAGGCGGGTCGCTGCAGCGGGGTCACGGAACCGAAATCCCAGACGCCCTGAAGATCCGGTTGCCCGTCGGCCGTACGTGGCACGGATGTCCCAGCGGACGATGACGGCTGCGCGACGGCAGATGCCGGCGACAGGGACAGGGACGCAACCACAATCAGGACGCCGAGAACACGACCGCTCGTGACACGTTGAACGCTCATCTAAACCCCTCCTTGAACCAGCCACACGGCTCGATCACGGCCCGCAAGATTCTATTCCGCCATCCGTCGCGCAAGCTCGGCACGGGCGCATTCCTCGGCCACCTTCACGTAACTCCGCACCGCGTCTGTGCCAATGACGTACGGATGCGGATCGCTGGGCTGGCGGTCCGCGAGCGCCGCGAGCTTGTCGGGTGTGCGGTCGAAGCTGATGTGGTTGGCGATCAGGACGTCCGCGCCACGCGTCTCGATGAGCTGCTGATAGCGCACCGCCGAGTCGATGTAGGCCTGAATCGATTCCTGGGACGTGGTGGCGAACAACGACGTGCCGCCCCAGGAAGCGGTCAGGTGTGACCGGCCTCGGTCGCGAACCTCGATCATCGTCGAAACGGTGCCCGCAGTGTGCCCCGGCGTCAGGTAGAGCGTGACGGTCGTTTCACCAAGCCTGATCTCCATCTCGTCGGTCGCGACCATATCCCGGCTCGGAATCGGGTCACGAGTGCTGCGCTCGACGAGGTCCCAGTCTGGAGCACCCATCACAATCTGGGCCCCGAACTGTTCCTGCAGATATTTGGCACCCCCGTGATGGTCACCGTGGCCGTGACTGATGACCACCTGGGTGATGTCCTCGGGGTCGAGTCCCAGCTTTCTCAGGCCGTCAACAACGGCGGCCTCGACGGCGTAGTCGTAGAGCGCATCGATGATGATGATCCCGTCCGACGTCGTAACGGCCCAGGCGCCATGGTCCTGGGTGCCGACGAAGTAGAGGTTGTCGAATACCTGTGCCGGTTCGGCGTACCAGTCCTCGGGAGGTGGCACCGCTCGAGGGGGCCGCGAGGCGTTCGCGGCGCCAGTCTGAATGGGTCGTGGCACGCGGCACACCGTCTCGAGCAGGGCCAGGTGCTCCTCGCCCGCCGCCGCGCGAGCCGCCGCGCGGTGCACCTCCACGGGGTCCGTCTCTTGTGCGGCCTGGGTCGCCGCTCCCAGTAGCGTGGCGAGTATCGTCCCGATCAAGATCCGCGGCAGCCAGTTGCTCATGGTCGTCCCCCGTCCCGCTTATCCTCGCACAAGTCTGATCGTTCGACCATAACTGGTCGACCGATGCGTGTGCCATGCGCCACACGGGGTCTCGACCATTCGAGCAGAAGCACAATCCACACTCACGACGAACCCGATCTTAGTAGCCTCACCGCGCTGGTGGCCACAACTGACCTTTCAACACCACCGCACGCCGACGCGAACGTCGAGCGTGCTGACGCCGGAGACGGGGCGAGTCAGGCAGGGTCGTCGACGCTTGGCCGTCTCGTCCCGGGTCAGTTCGGGCGGTAGGACCCTGATCGTCACCGCGGTCGAGGCGCGGGTCCTGGACCGTGCAGACGACGCCCATGCCGCCGTGGCCGACTTCGGCGAGGATTTCGTACGGGCCGAGCTGCGTACCGGCATCAAGCGGCACGGTTCAATCCAACGCAGTCAACGCGGTCCCGGCGGGTGTCGCGAGCTTTGTAGACTTCACCCATGCCGACCGCAAGCTACCGTTGCGCCCTTCAGCCTCGGATCTCACTCCACTGCTCGGCAAGCCTCTGATACTCGGCCGTTCGCATCACCTGTGCCACAGTCTCCCGGGACAGGCGTTCCTGCCTCGGAAACCGACCCTCCCCCTTGAGCCCCAGAATCATCGTCTCGTACAGCTTCATGACCGGCTGATACACCTGCACGGCGTGTATAGCCACCCTAACGCCCGCGTCGCGAGCCTCGGGCACGGGAATGTTGAGCGAGATGAGAGGCAGCGGAACCTCGCGCGCAATCCGCTCGGCCTGCTCGGGTCGCATGCCGACCACGAAGAAGGCGTCTCCGCCCGCCTCGGCGAACGCGACGCCTCGGCGAATCGCCTCATCGGTCTCGCCGCGATTCGGACCGAGGATCAAACAGTCGGTGCGGCACACGATCACGAAATCCTGATCCGTTCGCGCATCGACAGCCGCCGAGATCCGCTGAAGCATTTCGTCCAGGGGCATGAGCTCGCTGCGGCCCTCGCCCATGTGTTTCGGGTTGAGCGTGTCTTCAATGTGGAACGCGGCGATGCCGGCTCGTTCATAGGCCTGGATGGCGCGGTACGCATTGAGCGACGTCTCGCCGCCCTGATCGGCGTCGACGATTGCAGGAACGGACACGCCGCCGGCAATCCGCCCCCCGATGTCCACCAGCTCGCTCGTCTGAATCAAGCCCCAGTCCTCGACCCCGAGATACATCGCAGCCATCATGTTGCCGCCGACATAGATCGCCTCGAACCCGTTGATCTCGGCCAATCTGGCGGCGAACACGCTGTGGGCTTCGGGCACGACCGTGATGTCCGGTCTCCGCAGCAGGTCTCGAAGCTTCGAGGTTTTCGACATCGGACGAGACTCGGTCTGCGAGGTTACCTGGCTTGACGTCGCGGCTAGTGCTGGAACGGCTCCGGCGACGATACCACCGCCCAACGCCGCCGCCTGTTGCATGAAGTCCCTGCGGGTGCCGTCGTCCATGTGAACCTCCCTGTTGTCCGTGATCAACCCAGAGGTCGTTCGTGAGCGACCCCCCTGTGCGTGACCCGCCCCTTCATCGACCGGCTCGATCTACGTACGTTCGCGAGCGGCCGGCTGTTCCGGAGCACCGACGACGTGTACGAAGTAGTGGCCACGGTACTGTCCGACGAACGTTGTTCCCTCGGTTCCGCGACAAGGTGCTTGACCGCCTCCCGGACCGAAAGCCGCGAGGCGGTCGGAATCGCTGGTGAAGACATCGGGCAAGACTTTGAGACCCACGTCCCGGCCGAGCTCGGTGTCTCGAGCCTGGTAGACCTCCCCCATGCCGCCCTCACCAATAAGAGTTGCGACCTCATAGGGACCCAACCGGGTGCCGGGGGCAAGAGCCATTGGCTTCCTGGGCCAGCGAGCGCCGCACCTGTGCACGGCACCTGTGGATATACGATCTGAGATTCCGATCGTTGATGGAAGCTAAGCCACCCTGCCATGACGGGCGTCATGTCCACGGCCACGGACCAGGGGGCGCCGTATGCCAGGAGCAGGTGGATCAGAGGCAGCGGTCCATATCGAGACGCAGGGGTCCCCGTCTCTAAGACCCTAGTTTTCGAGACGCCGCTACGGGGTGGGGACGAGGCGCTGGAGTTCGTCGAACCAGTTTTGGGCGAGGACGATCTCGCGCGTCGCTGTGCCGTCCGCGCCATGTGCCATCACCAGCTCTGGAAAGGGAGGTCGTCACCGCCGCCCGTCGATTCCCTCTATAATCCAGCCGATCGTCGGCAGGCCGGGGAACCAGCGGTGCGCGCCGCGCCGATGCGAGGTAACACATGTTGAGCTCATTGAGGATCTCGGCCGCCGCCGTCGTGACGTTGACCGTCGGGCTCGCGCTCCCAGCGGGTCGAGCCCAGCAGCGTGAGCCAACCTCGCTGCCCGATATGCCTCAAGTCTTGAGTAGCCCGGCGGGGCGGGTACGGGTCGTGCCCATCAAGGGGCTCGTGTATCCGTGGGCGCTCGCGTTTCTGCCCAACGGCGACATGCTGGTCACCGAGCAGAGCCGAACTACGGTTCGCCTGCTTCACGCGGGCGTTCTCGACCCGACACCAATCACCGGTCTTCCTCCTGGTATCGAGAGCCAGCGTCGAGACACGGCCGGCGTAGACATCGCGGTCCACCCCCGCTTCTCAGAGAATCAACTTGTGTACGTTGCCTTCTGGAAGCCCAAACCCGGCGCGGAACAACTTCGGACGGCCGTCATCGTCCGGGCACGGCTGGAAGACCATCAGTTCACCGATGTCCGCGAGATCTTCGAGTCCGCCTCCTGGACCGACGGCCCCTCCGCCGCACGGATCATCTTCGGGCCCGACGGGAAGCTCTGTGTGGCTATTGGGGCTCCTGGATTCCAGGAAAGCCTGGGTGAAACGACCTGGGCGCAGGACCCGGACCACCACGGCGGCAAGATCCTTCGGCTCAATGAGGACGGCACTGTGCCCGAGGACAATCCCTTTGTGGGTCGGCCCGGCTATCGGCCGGAGATCTTCGCGCTCGGTATCCGGAACGCCATCGGCATGGCGTTCCATCCCCAGACGGGCCAGCTGTGGGAGACGGAGAACGGCCCGCAGCGCGGCGACGAGATCAACATCATCCGGTCCGGCTTGAACTATGGCTGGCCCGTGGTCACCTATGGACGGGCGTACTCGAACGACCCGGAAGGCGCGAGGTCAGGGTTGCCGCCACCCACGATCCAGCCGCCAACCGCCGCACCGGGCATGGAAGAGCCGTTCACGTACTACAAGCCCTCCATCGCCATTTCGGGCATGGCGTTCTACACAGGGGACAAGTTTCCCGAGTGGAAGGGCGACCTGTTCGCAGGGGGGCTCGCCGGCACACAACTTTCCCGGGTCATGTTCAATGCGCAGAAACTGGAGAGCCGACGCCAAGCGCTGCTTCCCGAGCTGGGTCAGCGAATTCGTGACGTCAAGCAGGGCCCCGACGGGTTCCTGTATCTGACCACCGACATGCAAGATGGAGCCGTGCTGAGGATCGAGCCCGCTCCGTAGCGCTTCGGCACGACCGGCGCGATGCCGCCGGTCATCGGCGCTGGTGCAGGATTGTCCAGTCTCGTGGCAGGCCACGGTCGACCGATCCGGTGGCGAGGTCCACGTCCCCTGGCCGACAATCTCAGGGTGAAGTCGAAGGTTCATCCGAAGTACAGGACCAAATATCACGTCGGGGATTGGCCGGAATCGGGCCGGCACCCTCATCGAGATCGTCTCCCGGCGTTTGCGGTAGATCTACCAGAACCGATGCGCTCGTCGACATCCTGCGCGTGGATTCTCGATTCCGGCGGCGCCGGTCGCGGCGCGTGGCAGGGCGGCGTCCTGTACGAGTTGATGCAATGGACTCGTCGGCAGGGGGGCTATCCAGCGGTCGTGATGGGCGCGTCCGCCGGAGGCTACGCCGCCGCCGATGTCGCCACCGGCACCGAGGCGACCGTCCTGAAGGGCTGGTCGGCGTGGGGCGCCGATGACATGCCGAGGCGGTATCCGCTGGCCTCGTTCGTGGCCAACGACTGGCCGCGCAGCCGCTTTCGCAGCCACCTGCACGCCTCCATCCGTTACGTCATGGGTGAGGCGGAGCTCGACGGCGTATTCGACGATGCCGGCCGGCGCACTCTGCTCGTCTTCACGTCGCGGGTGCGACGTCTCGACGGACGCCAGACGGGGCGCGCCGATCTGGTCAGACTGTTTGCGATGGCCGCCACGCGCAAGCTTTCCAGGCCACTCAAGTACCTGCCGCGCTACCACCTGGACCCGGTGGTGTTCGCCACCAACCTGCCAGTCGCGCTGCACTCGGAGTTCGTGCGCCCGCTCACACGGCAGAACTATCACTGTGTGATCGAGGCGTCATGTCTGGTGCCGCTGGCTATGGGTCCTGCGCTCTCCCCGGCCCTGCTCTCTCCCGACGGCGCGCATCCGGACGACGCCTCGGCCATCTTCGTCGATGGGGGATTCGCCTTGAAGATGCCAATGGCCACCTTCGAAGACGACCCGCGCTTCCATGATCTAGCACGCTGGGCGGCCGCGCCAAGGACGGTGGTCTGCTGTTGCGATCCGAACGGACGCCTCTGGGAAACGAGCATGCGACGGCGCACGCTGAACGCCCATCCCGCCGTCGCTCGCGCCCTGGCGGACGACACGCTCCTGGTCATTCATCCCGACCATGAGGTCGAGGCCGGCTTTCTCTGCTTCGACCCCGCCGTCATCATGCGCACGTTTGACCGGGGGCGTGACCAGGGCCGTCGCCTGCTCGCTGACGAGCACCTGTGCCGGTTCCTGTCGGGTGCGTGAGCCGCCAAGAGCCGGACCACGTCGGAGAACCCCATCGGCCGCGCAAGGTGGGCACGGAAGTCCGGGGGCGGACCTCAGCGCAACGTGGGGCTCGACGCTCGGCGCCGCGGGTACAATCGCGCCCATGCAGATCCACTACCTTGAGATCGTGACGAAGGACGTCGACGCCGGCGACGAGATCGCGCACCCGCCGATGAAGATCCCCGGCCACGGCACGTTCGCCATCTTCATGCAGGGCGGCATCCACCACGGACTTTGGCAGCACTGAATAAGAACCGGCGCGGCGAAGTTGTACTCGCCACCAAGTGCGGCATTCGGTCTGGTCAGATAGGCTCGCCCGTCGGTCCCGAGTGGTCAGTCTGGGAGCGCGAACGAGAAGATGGCGTTGCCGGCCGCAATGGTGACGTATTGCTTCCCGTCGACCGCATAGGCCATCGGCGCCGCGTGGACACGCCCACCGACCGACTTGTGCCAGAGCTCTTCGCCGGTCTCCGCATCAAGCGCGAAGAAGAAGCCGTCGGCCGTGCCGCCGAAGACGAGATCACCGGCCGTCGACATCAACCCGGACGTCGACCGCGGATTGACCGGAAACTCCCAGCGCAGCTCGCCGGTCTGGGGCGAGAGGGCGCGCACTGCGCGGTGATACCCCTCGGGTGATTCGGGGCTCTCACCGCCGCCGGCACGATAGCTGTCACCCTCATCGTAGGCGGTCTTGCGGATGTAGTACCGCGTCTCGGCGTCGTAGGCCATCACATACAGCAGGTCGGTGCGTGGGCTGTAGGACGGGGACCACCAGTTGGACCCGCCGGTGATGGCGGGGGACACCACGGTGCCGTCTTCGGACGGCTCCTTGCCCGGGATGAGAATCGGCCGGCCGTTCGAGTCGAGTCCGTCGGCCCAGGTCTGCTTCGCGTAGGGCGTGCCGAGCAGGAACTCGCCGGTCTCGCGGTCCAGCACGTAGAAGAAGGCATTCCGGTTCGGAAAGAGCATCAACTTCCGTTGCTCGCCGTTGAACGTCGTGTCGGCGAGAATCGGAATCTGCGTCGCGTCCCAGTCGTGAATGTCGTGCGGAGTGAACTGGAAATACCACTTCATCTCGCCGGTGTCAGCGTCGAGCGCGACTACCGAGTCGGAGTAGAGGTTATCGCCCATGCGCACGGTGCCGTCGTAGTCCGGCCCCGGGTTCCCGGTGCCCCAGTAGACCAGGTTCAGCTCCGGGTCGTAGGAGCCGGTCATCCAGGTGGCCGATCCGCCCCGGCGCCACGAGTCGCCAGACCAGGTCTGGCTGTCCGGGTTGTCGGGGCCGGGTGTCGTGAAGAACCGCCACTCACGCTCGCCGGTGTTGATGTTGTAGGCGTCCACGAACCCGCGAATTCCGTACTCGCCACCGGCCACCCCGCTGAACACCTTGTCACCGACGATTAGCGGCGCGGCCGTCTTGCTGTAGCCCGAGCTGGTCTCCTGGGTTTCCGTCTCCCACACCACGCTTCCGGTCTTCGGATCGAGCGCCACCAAATGAGCGTCGAGCGTGCTCATGATGATGTGGTCGCCCTGGACGGCCACGCCCCGGTTGTTCCGCCCACAGCAGAAGACCATGTCGTCGGGCAGCGGATGCTCGTATCGCCAGTAGGGCCGGCCGGTCGCCGCCTCGACCGCGATGACCGTGCTGGGCGACTCGGTGATGTACATCACGCCATCCACCACGAGCGGCGTCGTCTCGGCCTGGTCGAGCACGCTGAGCTGGTGGACCCACTGAATCTGCAGATCCGCGACGTTGCCCCGGTCAATCTGGTCGAGCCCGCTGTAGCGCTGGCTCTTGTAGTCGCCCGAGTACATCAGCCAGTTGTGCGGCTCGTCCTCGGCGTTGAGCAGCCGCGCGGCCGACACCGGGGTAAACGGTCGCGTCTCAGCCGTCGGTGTTTGCGCGTGCGGCGCGGCTGCGAGCGCACCGATCACCAGGAACACCATTGGGAGGAACAGGCGTTGGGTCATGACGAGACCATAGCAGATATCCGTGTGTTCATTGTCGGGTGGTCGATTCAGAACCGAGGCGAGTTCCGGTGAATGACAGCAGGATGACCGGAAGTCAGCCAACCTGCTGCTCCAGGACCTTCACGGATTCCTCTAGCGACTCGACCGTGGCATTGAGATACCGCTGAGTCGTCGTCAGCGATGCGTGTCCCATCAAGCTCTGGATCTCGTGCAACGGGCACGCCTGGCCACCTGCCACAGGGTAGCGTCTTGCCCGCCCGTTGTCGGCTGCGAGATTCTGCTTGACGGTGGTTACTTTGTATTGCCAAGTTATCTACATGAATGACGCAACGAGTCGTTTCGGCCGTCTCCTGCAGTTCTCGCCAGCCGCGATCTTTATGCTGGCCACACCGTTGCTCCCCGCCTGCACTCAGATATGCGACGCAGTCAACTCGTGGAGTGCCTGTTACGCCGAAATACACGGCAACGACGCCTCGGCGATGCACTCCGAGATCGACGAGCCCCCGGCAGCCGAGCACGCCGACGCCGTCGATCGGGCTCGCCTGTTCGTCCGCGCCTTCGTGGTCGAGGAGAACCTTCCCGGCCTGTCGCTCGCCGTGGGCATAGCCAGTGAGGTCGTCTGGGCCGAGGGCTTCGGCTGGGCCGATTTCGACGAACGGCGCCCGGTGACGCCGAAGACCCTGTTCCGCGTCGGGGGCGTGGCAATGCCGATGACCGCTACGGCCGTCGGCCTGCTCCACGAGCGTGGCCTGCTCGATCTCGACGCGCCGGTGCGCGACTACGTGCCCGGCTTCCCCGAAAAGGCGTGGCCTGTCACGACGCGCCAGCTGATGGGTCACGTCGCCGGCGTGCGCCACCCCCCTTTCGACGAAGAGCTCCTGTATATGCGCGACCACTGTGAGAGCCCGCTCGACGGGCTGGAGCACTTCGCTGACGATCCCCTGCGCTTCGCTCCCGGAACCCGGTACCGATACTCGAGCTACGGGTGGACGCTGGTCGGCGCCGTCGTCGAGGCGGCCGCGGGCGAGCCGTTTCTCGATTTCATGCAGCGCGAAGTCTACGACCCGTCGGAGATGCGGGACACGGTGTTCGACGACGTCCTCCGGCCCGCGGCCCGGCGCACGCACTTCTACTGGCCATTTGGCGGTGGCAACGCCGTCGAGGACGCCAACGACGCCGACAACTCGTGCATCCAGGGGGCGGGCGCGGTCCTGTCGACGCCGTCCGACGTCGTCCGCTTCGGCCTCGCGACGCTCGACGGACGCCTGCTGCGTTCCGAGACGCTCGACCTGTTGCGAACGCCGCTCACGCTCGAGTCCGGCGAATCGACGGGTTACGGCCTCGGCTGGTTTGTCGGGTCCGCCCCCCTCGGTCCGGAGGCGAAGGCGACGATATTCGGGCACGGTGGAAGCTCGGTTGGTGGTTTCACCTCGTTGCTGACGCTGCCCGAGCACGGCATCGTCGTCGCGGTGACCACGAACGTCTCCTTGGCCAACAAGCTACCCTCGCTCTCCCTACGACTCGCGCGCTTCTTCGCCGGGGTCGAGGCCGCCGCCTCGCAAGATCTTCCCGAAGGGTCCGTCCCTGTGAGCCGTTTCGCCCCGGGTGATTAGTGGTCCTTGTAGAGGGACACGACGCGGCGCGACCGCCGAGCCCCCCCCGAGCAAGGAAAACGCCGATGCGTACTGCTTGATTGCGCCTTCCGTCAGTAAGGGCGAAGTCACGGAAGTGCTGGCCCATTGGGCCTGCCACGTCGGGCGGTCAGTTCGGCTTCGGCGAGGTATTTCCGCGGGAAATGTGAGCGTGACACAGGAATAGGGCGAGAAACAGCGGAACCTTTGAGGCTCAAACAGCGTTTGACCAGTTAAGGTAGACGAGTGCCTCCGATAGATATTCAGGTCCCCCGGTTTGGACGGTGGCGGCTCACATTCCTGGTTGCAATGGTCGTCGGATTGGCTGCGGAGAACTACCCACGCCCAGGATTCTCGAGTAGCTACGTCTTTGACATTGCTGGGCCAATCCGGGCATACATCATCTGTCGGGGGCTGCATTATCGACGCTTGTCCCCTCGGCCCGTCTGGAGGCAGTTCACTCCCGAAGTCGCCGCAGCGTTCGTCATCGGGTTCTGTTTTCTACTAGAAACTGGTCAATACCTCGGTTTGTATCACGGGCGTTTCGACCCGTACGACCTTGTTGCGTACGTTGCGGGCGTATCGCCCTGCTATCTCGCTGACAGGTGGTCGGCCGAGAGTGAGTCGGCTGAGCAAGCCGAGCCCGTGACCTAGTAACGACGCGGCTTCGTCCTCAAATAGGGTGCGCAGGACCGCTGATTGCGCCTTCGATTCGTCAAGGCGCAACCGCACTCAAGATCCGGTGGAGCGTGTGGGTTCGACCCCCACCTCCGGCACCATTCTCTTCAGCAAGTTACGGACTCGGTTGGATGACCGCCGAATCGCCAGTGTCATGACGATAGCGGATACGTGCCCCCTCAACGCCGCGTCCGGCTCCTGCCAAGGCACCGCGACTGCCCCGGCAAGCAACCCCCGGTCGAGCAAGCCCGGCACCTTGTCGCGGGCACTGCGGTCTATCGAGCGGATCGTGCCCAACGCAGGAACGAGGGTCCTGCGATGCCGCGAGCCTCGCCACCGTGCTCTGGGTAAACCGACGCGATATAGATGTCTCCCTGTGGGTCCATCGCCATCTGATGCACATACACAGAGACGTTCTCGAGACGCTCGATCATCTGTTTGGTCTCGCCGTCGACGACCGTGATGTGCTGCCGGCCGCGACGCGAACCCGTGTGCCCGAAATAAATCCGGTCGCCATACACGGCAACGCTCAACGCCAGTCCGGGGTTGGCGATACCGTCCCCAAAGGGCCCCAGGTATTCCCCCTCCTGCGACCATACGTCATAGCGCTGCACACAGCCCGGCAATCCCGTCAGGCGTTCCTCGGCAATCTGGCCCGGTGAGGTGACGTAGGGATGCGCATTCAAAGCACAGAAGTTGGCCACGATGAGGGTGCCGTCCGGGGCCAGCGCGATCGCGTGGGGGGACGCCATCTTGCCCGGTTCGGTACCTAGCCCGCCGACTTCCTTGAGATAGCTGCCGTCGGCCGCGAACCACACCAGTCGTGAGTTCCAGTATCCATCCGAGACGACAAAGCGACCGTCCGGGAGAAAGGCCACTCCGGTGGGACCGTTGAAGTGCCCCGAATCGTCTCCCCACACGCCGTACTCGCCCACCGCGAGCATCTTGTCCCCCTCCGGCGTCAGCTTGATGACCTGGTGTCCTTCCCGGTCGACGACCCACACGAATCCATCGCCGTCGATGTACATCGAATGCGGACCGATGAACTCCTGTTCTTCCGCGAACATACCGAGGAACCGTCCGTCACGATCCCACCTGGCAATCGAGCCGCGCCCCTTGTAGCGCGACATGGCCAGCGGGTGACTCGCCCAGTGATCTACATCCCGCGCGACCGTGTAGATGACCCCGTCGGCCCCCACCGCGATGCCGGTGCCCATCTCGAACTTCATGTCGCCGGGGTACTGCGGCCACCCCTCGACCAGCGCGTATCTGCCCTGCGCCTGCACGCTGACTGCGCCCGGGCCACCCCGGCCGACCACCGCGAGCACCAACGCGCCAAGTGTCGCCGCCAGCCGCCACGGTCCCCTCGATCTCATCCTCATGCCCTCCATCCGTCATGCGACTGCGTGCATTCTCGCCTTGATGATGCGTGACCGCAACCGCCCATTCCAGGCCGCGCTTGGGCTTTCGGGCGGGGCTGCCCCGGAGGCTGGACGACCGACCCGACTTGCAGAGCGTCTGGCACTTCAACACCACCACCCCGCTCCAACGCCCTGAGCGGCTGGCCGACAAGGCACTGTACACAGAGGAGGAGCATGCTGCGGGCAGGACAGAAGACGCCCAGGCGGAAGGCCCCCCGTAGAAGAGGCACGCCCTCGGCAGTCATTCGTCCGCTGGGCGAAACGCCGCGCGAAGCTTGTCGGCCATCGAGCCGAAGCTCGCTTCTGGCCCCTCGCTCTGCCGCTTGGAGTAGGCACGAGCGTCGTTGTTCTCTTCGACTTCGCGAATCGCTTTGCGGCTCAGACGAATCCGATGGCTTTCGGGATCGACGTCGAGAACAACAACCTCGATGTCGCTGCCGACCGGGAACGCCTGTTTCAGATCGGTGCCGTAGGCGGTGTCCGTCTCTTCGTTGGGCATCAACCCGGTACGCCCCGGACTCAGGAAGACGAACACGCCGTACCGCTCGTGGCGTTCGACTGTGCCCGTCAACTGTGCACCCGCTTCGATCGTCAGGACCCGCGCCGAGTCTTTCTCGATCACGGCTACACCGATCCGCTTCTTTTCGCGGTCCACGGTGAGAATCTCGACCGCGACCGTCGCGCCGACGGTGACGGTGTCTTTCCAGCCGTCCCGCTTCCCGGACGGCGGAAAGGTCGAGAGATGCGCGAGCGCCTCGATGCCTGGCTGCAATTCGATGAAGGCGCCGAATTCGAGAACGCGGGTCACGGTCCCGGTCAGACGGTGCCCGCTGGCGTAGGACTGGCCGACCGCGTCCCACGGGTCGGTCTGCAGCTGCTTCATCCCGAGTGAGATCTTGCCCTTCTCGTCATCGACACCAAGGACTCGAACGGTGACGGAGTCGCCAGGTTGGACCACCGTGGTCGGGTCCGACACTCGCGACCAGCCCATCTCGGACACGTGCAGTAATCCCTGAATGCCGCCCCCGAGATCGACGAAGGCGCCGTACGGCCGTACCGATGCGATTCGACCAGGAAGGTCGGCGCCGGGGACGATCGTCTTGCGAACCTCGACCTCCTGCTCGCGTTCTTCTTCTTCGATCAACGCGCGTCGCGAGATGACGAGGTCCTTGCCTTCCTCTTTATACTCAATGATCCGGAAGGTGTAGAGCTGGCCTACGTGCACCTCCGGATCGGAGGTGAATCCGGTGTCGATCTGCGAGATGGGGCAGAAGGCGCGTTGCCCGCCGACGCTGACCTCGTAGCCCCCTTTGTTGGCCTTCTCGACGCGGCCCTCCACCGGCAACTCGGCGCGATAGGCGTCCTCTAACTGTCGCCGCGTCGCGGCACCCCGTGCCAGTTTGTGTGACAGCGTGACCCCGCCGGAGGTCGAGACGACCACTGCCTCGACGGTGGCGCCGACCTCGACGGTCAGCTGGCCGTCTTCGCCCTGAAGCTCTACGAGGTCCATCGTCGCCTCGCCTTTTCCGCCGACATCGACAAACACGACGTCTCTACCGATCAAGACGACGACGCCCTGGACCAGCTGTCCTGTCTCGAACACGGCGGGCTCGAGCGACGCCGCAAACAGCGCGGCGAAGTCTTCTTCCTCGACTGGCTGCGGGGGTGCTTCGTCATCGGGCGACATATTTGAGCTCAATTGAGGGCAGTGACGTCGTAGTGCCCGAGGCGGGTGCCGGGAACTGAGCACCATATCTTTGGAGCGTGGTTGGATTATATCGGCAGGCCGGTTCTCTGCGCCGAGGGCGGAGGACTCAAAATCCCGTGGAGCTTACGCTCCGTGTGGGTTCGACCCCCACCCCCGGCACCATTTTCATTGAGTCACTCGCGATCAGCGCGATCGCTCACGCGCGGGTGTAGTAGTGGGCCTCGAGGTAGAACCGATGCCGTCGTTCTGTGTCTTTCTCAGCCTCCATCTTCTTGAGGATGCCCGCGAACCGCACCGGCTGGTTCGCCGCGAACTCGATACCCCGCGTGGTGGCCACGACGCAGCACGGTCGCCGCATGCGGCGATCGTCGAAGACCTCGTAGACGTCGAACTGGTCGTAGAGCGGGATCATCATGAACGTCGTGACGGTGCCCGTCGAGATGGGCAGCATCATCATGCCCGTGAACTGGCTCTTGTCGCGCAGAAAGCGGGGGACCCCTTGCACGATGACGCCTTGCTCGTTCTTTCCGCCGGCATCGACCTCTGAGGGCCGCACCGTTATGGGCCGGTGCTTCTTGTAGTCCTTGCTGGCTTTCGGTCCCAGCGCGCGGTTCGCCCGCGCCCGCGCGGCGTCGCCGAGTCCGACCTGCGCCATGTCGAAAAACAGCGCCGCCTTGGCCGCCGACCCGCCGCCGGCAGCCGCGGCCAGCTCGGCGCGCGTGACCTGGTTATCTCCGGCCTTGGTGAAGACGTTGTAGAACCGTCCGCCGTTGTCCAGGGCCTTCAGCAATCCGCGTTCGGTTCGATACGGTTGGACTTGTTGCATCTCGGCCTTTCTGATGTCGACCTTACCGGTTGGTCTCTGTCTCATCTACGTATGGCGGCGGGTTTCATTCTCTCCGAGGCGTCAGGTTCGAGAATGAGCAGGACGAGGCGCGGGTCAGAATGTGGCACCGCATGGCGGATGACCCACCGTCAGACCCCGTCGACGACCCCGCCTGACCGACGCGTCTCGGACGTCAGCACGCTCGACGTGCGCCTCGGTGTACAGATCGGGCCTTGACATCCGCCCTCCTTGCGTCCACTGTCGGCACGAAAGGCTCGGTCGGGTTTCCTTGTCCGCGTGAGGGGGTGCCACTCCGCCCTGTCGGAGCGGATTGGGCGGAAGCCGAACGCTGGGTCGAGAGGTCATACGAAATGATGAAAAGACTCCTAGTCGTGGGTATCAGCGTACTGACGCTCGCGTCAATGCATTCTTGGCTACCCGCAGGGGCAACGCGTTCAGCCGAACTAAACGACATCGTGTCGAGCTTCCCGTGGCAGGCAGACATTGCAAGCGCGCCGAAGTCCAAGACCGAGCAGGCCTACACAAGCGGCATGACCATTCAGCGCCTCCGTACGTTCTTTGCGGACGATACCCAGACCGAAATGTACAACTGGGGAGCGGGTCCGCGTACTCCCGCGAATGTGGACATGTCCAAACGCACGTTCGCCGAAAATGTGGGTAGGTTCGGCATTTTCGTCGCCTTCGAGCCAGCCGACGTCAAACTCTATCGCGCGTTGCTGCCGAAGAACTTCGACATGCCCAAGGAACCCGTGGTGTCGCTCGTCAACGTTGACTACAACCAGTCCAATCCGGTGACGCGTTACCGGGAAGGCATGGTCATGCTCAAAGCGGTCGCTCGCGACGGTGAAGAAACTTGGTATGTCCACAGCATGCCTGTCGAAGATTGGCTCATGCTCATGATGGGCCACGACTGGGGCTTTCGAAAAGAAATCTTCGACATGAAAGTTACGCGCGAAAAGACGACCGTCCATCGTCCGAATGGCGAGGTCTTCATGGCGCTGGAACTGACGGATGAACCCTGGGGCGACGATTCCTCCGTCATCATCGCCGAGGGCGGCGCCGGCGGTATCAACAATATGGCCGTCGTCTATCCGCGAAACATCGACATGGTTTTACGTTTCTCCAACACTGGGAACCCCCATCCCCTCGATCAAGAGAAGCGTGTGGTGAAAATCACCGCGGGCACGAATCTCGATTGGGCGGGACTCGTGCCAAAAAGTGGAACGGCCCCCGGAATGTACCAGCGCTTCGTCTATGACGGCGGGAATTCCCATATCAAGAAGATCAAGTAGCGAACCGTTGCGTCACTTTTTCACTTGAACGAATTCGATCTGAACCCCGTCGGGCGCCGCGACGTAGGCCAGGCCTTGTCAAGTTGAGTGGCACCTGCCCAGGTCCTGGTGATACCTCGTTGTCTCGTCTCAAGCTCATCGGCTCTGCCTGCCCGTCCCGACCTCACTCGGGCAGCGCGAACGTCATGAGGGCGTTTCCCGCGGCGATGGCGATGAACTGCCGGCCCTCGCTGAGATAGGTGATCGGGTTCGCGTAGATCGCGCCACCCGTCTGAAACCTCCAGAGCACGTCCCCCGTTCGCGCGTCTGCCGCAAAGAAGTCGCCCTCCATCGTCCCCGAGAACACCAATCCGCCCGCGGTCGACATGAGCCCGGCCCAGGGTGGCGAGTGCACCGCGACCTCCCAGACGAGATCGCCGGTCAGGGGGTGCAGGGCACGCAGGAAGCCCTTGGGGTCTTCCCCCGAGACGACCCGCCGGCTGGCGCCCATGTAGATCTTGCCCGGCTCGTAGGTCGCATCAGCAAGGTAGTAGACGCCGCCCTTCTCCCGCACATTCTGATAGATGAGATTGGTCTGCGGACTGTACGTCGGGCTATACCAGTTGGCGGCTCCATCGTCGTCTGGATAGACCACGGCGCCGTCCTGACTCGGAATCGTCTCTGGGGCCTCAATGGGTCGGCCGTCTTCGTCCAACCCCCTGGCCCAGGTCTGCCTGGCGAACGGCGTTCCCACCAGGAATTCACCCGTGACCCGGTCGAGCACGTAGTAGAAGCCGTTCCGATTCGGGAAGACAACGAGCTTCCTCGGCTCGCCCTCGAACTCGGCGTCGAGGAGCACCGGGACCTGAGTCGAGTCGTAGTCATGGATGTCGTGCGGAAGGAACTGAAAATACCACTGCAGCTCTCCCGTGTCGGGGTCGAGTGCGATCAGCGATTCGGAATACAGGTTGTCGCCCTCGCGAACCTCGCCGATGAAGTCCGGGCCCGGGTTGCCGGTGCCCCAGTACAACAGGTCGAGCTCCGGATCGTAGGCGCCGGTCACCCAGGTCGGCGCCCCACCCCGCTCCCAGCTGTCTCCCGACCACGTGTCATGACCCGGTTCGCCCGGTCCGGGTACGGTCCAGAAGCGCCAGAGCCGCTCGCCGGTGACGGGATCATAGGCGTCGAGAAAACCCCGGATGCCGTATTCGCCGCCGGAGATGCCAACGATGATCTTGTCCTTCAGCGCGAGCGGCGCCACGGTCACCGAGTACCCCATCGCGTAGTCGGCGACCTCGACGTCCCAGCGCACGCGGCCGGTCCTGGCGTCGAGCGCGACCAGATGCGCATCGACCGTGCCGAGAAAGACCTGGCCGTCCAGCAGCGCCACGCCACGATTCACCTGTCCGCAACAGGTCACGATGCCCGGGGGTAGCGCACGACGGTAGCTCCACAGCGGACGTCCCGTGCGCAAGTCGAGCGCGGTCGCATCGCTCGGCGCCTCGGTGATGTACATAACGCCGTCGACGACGAGCGGAGACACCTCGAACTTCTGCAGCGATCGGGCCTGGTAGATCCACGCAGGCTGCAGCCCACTGACGGTGTCGCGGTTGATCCGGTCCAGCGTCGAGTAGCGCTGGGCTCCGTAGGATCCAGAGTAGGTCAACCAGCTTCCGGGCTCGGCCGCCGCGTCCAGGATGCGTTCGTAGGGCACCTGGGCAGCCACGGGTGCCGCCACGCTGAGCACGCTGAACAGGAGCAAGAGATTCTTCATGGGGCACCTACAAGCGAGACCAGATACGCGACGAGGTCATCCGTCTGCGCCGCGTTCAGTCGTCCGTCGTAGCTCGGCATCGGCGAGCGCCGCCACTGGTGTTCGAACAGTTCGAGCTCGTCCTTCCAGAACGAGTGAACACGACCCGAGAGGTCCCTGAACTGGATCGAGAACCCGTCTTCATTCACCCTGATCCCGTTGAAGACACGGCCGTCCCGGGTGACGACCCTCAGCTGGAGGAACCCTCTGGGCACGGATGCCTCGGGCGCGAGCAGCGCCTCTCGCAGGTGGGCGGCGCTGCGGCGCGCACCGATGTCATCGAGAGGAGGACCGACGATGCCCCCGCGGCTCCCCATGGTGTGACACCGCACACAGTCGAGCCCGGCATAGACAGCTTCCCCCCGGCCACGGTCACCCGGGATGTCCTCGGGCGCGACCCGACCGAGTGTCTTCACGTAGGCCGCGACACTCGCTAGCTGGCTGGGTGTGAGAGGTGAGCCCGGCATCTCGGTGCCGCGTATGCCACGACGAATGATGTTCGACAGTGCCTGATCGTCGGTTGCACGGCGCAGCTGCGGCTGCGCCAGATTCGCGCCCCGGCCGCCATTTCCCAGCGGTCCGTGACAGCTTCCGCAGAGGCTCTCGTAGAGTCGCCGGCCCTGCTCCAACTCACCCGTCTGAGCCACGCTGGTGGGAGCCCAGAGCGCAACGATGACGGTGCCCACAGCAACCGCCCGCCCCGTCGCCCTCGACCATATCCGAGGCTGGGTGAGGACGACCGGACCGAGCAGAGCACCTGATTGGGAAGGCATCGCTAGATGGAGAACCCGATTATACCTGCGCCACACCGGGAACGGATTCCGGCCCTAGTCGGCGACGTAGCCGCGCCACGTCCAGACCAAGGTGTCGGCCAGGGTCTGGTCGAAGACACGCCGATCGCAGTGGTTGGTCGCACGACTGAAGACATAACGATAGTTGTAGCCCTTGGCGCTGAGGGCTGCGGCAGTGCGCTCGCTAGCCATCACCCATCGGACGCGGGGCTTTCACCACAGGCCGCGATGCCGAGCAGTACGACAGGGAGTGAACAAACAACGCCTATGCCGATCTTCATGTCTAGTTCATCAATCTCTTGACTGGCTCTACTCTCGCCGCGAAAAATACGCGATCCGCTCCCCGCGATACGTTCCAAGCCACATCTCGCTTCCAATCTGAATGGCCGTGGTGCTCGCGGCGAACCCGTCGATGAACGGGTGCTGAAAGATCGGCTGCACGTCCACCGTCCGCAGGTCGATCGTCGCCACGTTGGACGTTTCCACCGACACGTCTCGCGGTGTCTGTATGTTGCCTGGGCCCGCCGCGAATATCACCGAGCCGTCGAGTGACATCCGCAGGTTGTCAGGCCGGAAACCCAGTGCGACGACCTCCTTCTGCACGGGGGTCTGTCCGCGCGACAGTCGAGTCACCTTGGCCTCCGCGAACCCGGCCACGTAGAGCCATCGCCCATCGCTCGATATCTCCAGGCCATTCGGCACGGTGTCTTCGCTCCCGGGTACCAGCAGCCAGCCAGAGTCGGCCTGCCACTCCCAGACGTCTCCCGTCCGCGGGCTCGTGGCCACAAAGCCTCCCTCGGGCAGCGCCACTACCGAGTTCAGCCCGAGCGGATCCGGAGCCACCGCGCAGCCGACCCAGGTCAGCGTTGGCGAGGTCCCGCGGGCATCCACCTCGAACACCTCGATCGACTCCCGGAACCCATGGTGGACGACATGCAGCGTATGGACTCCGCCCGACCCGGCAGTGAGATAGAGACCGTGCGCCCTGAAGTCATCGCCCTCCTGCGGGTCAATCGGACCAGGACAGGTCGGGTAGGTCGCGGCGTCGAGCCGCTCGATCCGTGTGGGTGTTGGAAACAGGACGGTCGCGGTCTTGTCCCGCACATTGACGAGCTGGATCCGACCACCCTCCTGGTCGCCCGAGGCGATGATCCACTGCTCGCCGGGAACGATGGCCAGGTCTTCGGGACTGATGACGTCGCAGATGAAGTTGATTTCCCCTACCGCGTCGCACGCCGCGGCGTTCTGTGCGGCGAGTCCAAGGCACATCGACAACGCACACGACAGCCCCAGTAGCGTCAGTGCTCTCATGACCTGCCACCCCCTCGTTCAGGATCCGGCCGGTCCGCAACAACGGGTCGCATGCCGCCCTCCCCAAGGAGCGAGGTGACGGTTGGTGCCCGAGGCCGGTACCGGGACTGATAGCCCTCTACTTGCGAGGGTCGTTGGATTATATCGGCAGGCCGGTTCTCAGCGCCCGCGGAGGACTCAAGATCCCGTGGAGCTTACGCTTCGTGTGGGTTCGACCCCCACCTCCGGCCCATTCCTGTTGGCTCATCGTGATTGCCGCGATCGCCTGTTCTGACGTCCCCCGCTCCGCCACGGACCCGTAGATCGCGTCCCCAGCCGGCGTGCCGTCAACCCGTTCGTGTTCGAGCTCGTCAGCGTGTGCGCCATCGACTAGGGAGTTGACAGCACCCCCCCACGCTCGACCCACTCGCCGAGCCGCATGACCTGGTCAATGTCCAACGTGTTCCGGATGTCGACCAGGGGATCGGCATTGAGCACGAGAAGATCGGCGACCTTGCCGGCCTCGAGTGTCCCGAAGTCAGCCTCACCCACCGGAGGCATCTGCCCGGCGCCGGTCGCCGTGGCCGCGACGATCGCATCCATCGGGGTCAGACCGGCCTCGACATACAGCTCCATCTCGTGGTGCATGCCCCAGCCGAACGGCACGTTCGGGGTCCCGGCATCATTCCCCAGCGCGATCTTGACCCCGGCGTCGTGCATCGTCTTGACGAAGTCCTGCACCTGTCGGAACGCGGCCTTGCGGTCCTCGAATCCCGGCGCGTCGACCACGCCCGCCCTGCGTGCCGGGTCGTCCCATCCGGCCAGCGCATCTGGATTGTAGGTGTCGAACGCGGCACGCAACGCCGGGTCATCCAGCAGCTCCGGATGCTCGGCGAAGTGCCAGTTGCCTTGGACGATCGACAGCGTAGGGGTGAACGACACGCCGTTGTCGAGGCACATCTGGATGAATTCCTGCGACGGGTCGGGATCGTCGACCGGCACACCGGCTCCGGGACCGAAGGTCAACACGGTGCTGTGTAGCAAGTCCCGCAAACCAGCCTCGACCAGCTGGCGACCATCGACTTCGTCATCGATGTGGGCAACCGGGATGGCGCCGTTCTGGATCGCTTCGTCGATGATGGCGGTCCGGATCTCGGGGACGATCTTCAGGCCTGGCTCCGGGACCGCGTTGACCCACATCTTGATGAAATGCACGCCCAGCGCGATCTGGTCCCGCACCAGCGCCCGCGCTTCCTCTTCGGTCTCGGGGGCATTCCGACCGGCGGCGTTGAATCCGCCGGGACGTGAGAATCCCAGGCCCGCGGTGTAGGCCCGGGGGAAGTCGGGTCGACCGGCATTGGCCTCCAGCAGGAACGCGACTCGCTCGGGTGAGTCACTGCCGATGCTCCGAGCGGTGGTCACACCGTAGTAGAGCTGCGACTGGAATTGACGCTGGATTTCCTCCGGTCCCTCGCGATAGTGCACGTGCAGGTTCACCAGACCGGGAATGATGGTCTTGCCGGTGACGTCAATCACCTCGGCTCCGGCGGGAACAGCAGTGGCACCCCGGGATCCGGCCCTCGCTATCCGTCCATCACGGATCACGACGACCGAATCCGCAACAGGCGCGGCACCAGTCCCGTCTATCAGCTGTCCCCCGACGAGCGCCAGTCCGCCGGGCTCGACGACAGGCGCCGCGCTCTCTCCACAACCAGTCAGGGTCAGGGCCAGCCCAAACGCCAGCACATGAAGTCGTCTCATCAAGAACCTCTCAAGAGCACGGAGCAATCAGGATGACCGCCCCAATCGAACCCGTCGTGCCGAGAATGCCCCCACTGAGGGTCGAGGTCAAGGCCGGGGCGAGTCTCGCGCCTGTTGGGGTGTAAGATTCTTGTTCGCAGCCCCCCGTAATGCAAAGGACCTTACGCGGGCAGCGCGTCACTTGACGCGGAAGGAGTTGTTCGATGCCGACACGCATCACATCGCTCACCGTGGCCGTCATTGCCCTCACCTGCACGCTGGTCGGCCCGCCGACGGCTACGGCCCAGGTCGAGCGGATCGCCGACCCCACCTGGACGACGCCGCGCACGCCTGACGGCCAGCCGGACCTCCAAGGCCTGTGGGGGAACAAGACCATCACGCCGACGGAGCGTCGCGATTCCGAGGGGCCAGCCTACCTGACTGATGAAGAAATGGCGGCGGCCAATCGGCAGCGGATCCTGTTGTTGCAAGCGCAGGACGCCGCACCCGCGCAACGCACCGAGGCTGGCGGCCAACTCGGCGCCTACGGGAGCTACTGGCTCGACTCGGGCGACACCGTCCTCTCGACCGGGCAGACCTCGCTGATCGTCGATCCGCCGAACGGCCGGGCGCCGATCAAGTCATGGGCGTTGAAGGCCAGGGCGTACAGCCTTGCGCACGAAGGGGAACACTATCAATACCTGAGCACCCTGGATCGGTGTCTCTCGCGGGGTGTCCCGGGCTCGATGCTCCCGGCCGGCTACAACAACACCCACCGCATCGTCCAGACGCCGGACTACGTCGTGCTTCAGCACGAGATGATTCACGACCTGCGGATCATTCCATTGTCCGACCGTCCCCACATCGACGACCGCATCGGCCTCTGGATGGGTGACGCGCGTGGGCACTGGGAGGGCGAGGTGCTCGTGGTCGAGACGCGGAACTTCCACAACCGCGGCTGGATCGCGACGAGTGGCGCAGGTCGGCGTCTGAAGGGCATCCCGACGACCACGAGAATGCACGTGGTCGAGAGGTACGAGCGAGTGTCGGGGACCACGATCATGTGGACGGTCACCGTCGATGATCCGAATGTCTACACGCAGCCCTGGACGATCTCGATGCCGCTCACGGCCGAGCCCGATTACGTGATCTACGAGTACGCGTGCCACGAGGGAAACTACGCCATCCCGAACATCCTCGCCGGCGCGCGGGCGCAAGAGGCTGTCGCCGCACAAGCCGCCACGAAAGGGTCGCGATAGGGTGTAGACATGCGAGCCGCTACCCCTTGACGTACACGACCGAGCGCAGACACTGCCGGGCTCCCGCGCGACGGTTCACTCCACCCTTGGCGACAAGGCAGGATCTGTTTCCTTGACCGGAGCCATACCCTGGCGCCTGGGGCGAAACTACTCGGTCCGTAGCGCCGCCATCGGGTCGATCCGAGCAGCGCGTCGCCCAGGTAGGTATCCCGCCGCGATACAGGCGGTGAGAAGAGCAGCACATGCTCCGGCCCACGTCACGATGTCCAAGGCGCGCACCTCGAAGAGTAATGACGTCATGACGCGAGTCACCCCCAGCGCGGCCAACGCGCCGAGCACGATACCGACGGCGGCGGGCTGCAGCGCCGTCCGCATCGCCAGCGCGACAACCCGCCATGGTCCAGCACCGAGCGCCGACCGGATGGCGAGCTCGAGCCGGCGCTGGACGACCGCCTGCGTGATGACGCTATAGACGCCGGCCACGACCAACACGAGGGCCATCGCCCCGAACACCGAGACGAGGAGGGTCCCAGCACGACGCTCGGCTAGCGAACCGGCGATGAGCTGATCCATCGAGCGAATGTCCGTCACGAAGGCGTGCTAATCCACGGCGAGAATGCGTTCCCGCACTTCCGACACCTCGTTGAGTGCGTCGCCCCTCGTTCGCGCAATCAAGGTGATCGCCGCTTGCGGGAACAAGCCTTGAGGAATATAGAGGTCGATGGTCGGATCCATCTCGAGACCCGCATACTGAACATCTCCCACGACCCCGACCACCGTCATCATCCAGTTCCGGTACGCTTCGCCAAACGTCATGCGCCTCCCCAGCGGGTCCTGCCCCGGCCAATAGCGCTTCGCGAAAGAGTCGCTGACCAGGATGCTGCGGGCCGCCCCACGCGCTCCCTCCTCATCGCGCGCCTCGAACGGTCGGCCGGCGACGATCGGAATTTCCAGAGTGGCAAAGTAGCCTGGGCTCACGACGCGGATCCGGTAGGTCAGCTCCTCGGTGTCGGTCGCAGGCACGTACCCTTCGATGGTGCCCGCTCCATCAGATTGGAAGCTCCCGGCACGCATCGGCACACCTTGCACCACCGCCGCCTCCCTGATCGACGGGAGTGACCGAACCGCGTCGATCACCTCGCGCGCGAAGACCGCGTGGTGGTCCCAGCCGAACTTGTTGAGCGGCAGCGAGACGGTCATCGTCAGCACGTTGTCCGGGTTGAACCCAGTCTCCACCTGACTGGCCCGTAAGGCGCTCTGGACCAACAGCCCTGCCCCCAGGAGCAGGACGACCGTAAGCGCGACTTCGGCTGAGACAAGCACGCCGACTAGGCGGGAATGCGACCCGCCCGGAGTGACACCGCGTCCGTCCATACTGGTCAGTCGCGCGCCGTCGGCCCGGGCGGATCGCAAAGCCGGCGCGAGGCCGGTGATGCACGCGGTGAAGACGGCACTGGTGAGTGCGAACACCAGAACCGTCACGTTGATCCCCATCTCCTGGAGTGCGGGCAGACTCTGCGGCATCCAGGGTTTCGCCACGCTGATGGCCCACGCCGCGAGCAAGACGCCGAGCAGGCCGGCACACGTAGCAAGGATGACGGCTTCCATCAGAAACTGCCGCACGATTCTCCACCTGGCCGCACCGAGCGCCGTGCGGATCGCCACCTCGCGGCGACGTGCGACGCCGCGCGCGAGCAGCAGCGTCGCCACATTCGCACAGGCAATGAGCAGCAGCATGGCGGTGCCGACCGACAGCAGCAAGACGCCGTTGCGCGACTTACCCGCCATATGCATCTGCAATGGCACGACCCGGATTTCCCGGCCCCGGTTCGTTTCCGGATATTGCTCCGTCTGTTGGCGGGCGATGCCGTCCATCTCGGTCTGCGTCTCGGCGAGGGTCACGCCTGGGCGCAGCCGTGCGACGACCTCAAACCAGGAGTCCCTCGAGCTCGGCTCGCGCAACTGGGTCGGCGAGACGAACTGCGGCATCCAGAAGTCGATCGTGTCGGTGACAGTGGAGACTCCGAGCTGGAAATCTGCCTCGATCGGAGGAAAGCGAACCGGTGCCGTCGCCACACCGAGAACGGTGTGTCGGGTCGGACCGACGCGAGAGAGATCGAGGATATGGAGATCGACGGTGCTTCCCACGAGCGCGTCGTCCGCGTTGAAACGCCGGCGCCAGACCTCGCTGCCGAGCATCAACGTGTCGGCACCTCGGTCCTCGGCGAGAAAGGGACGTCCGCGAACAGGCACGCCGAACACGTCGAAGAATTCTGGCGTGACGAGGAGCCCATTCAACCGGTCGCTCTGCGCGCCATCGATCACATCAACGGTCGCCCAGCGGTACCCGGCTATCGCCTCGAACGACGTCGCGTTGAGTTGCCAGTCGGCGAGCACCCCCGGCGCCGCGCGCGTGGACGGGTAGTCGCTCATCGTGCCGACACTTCGCAGCGCCACCAGGCGGTCGCTCGCGGGATAGGAAAGTGGGCGGAGCAGCAACGTCTCACTCACGCTGAACACGGCGGTCGTCGCTCCGATCCCGAGCGCCAAAATCACGACGGCGACGGCGACAAACCCGCGGTTGCGTCGAAAATAGCGAAAGGCGCTGCCGATGTCCTGAACTGTCGATTCCAGCCACGGGAACCCGGCCTGTTCGCGGAGTGTCTGCTGGACCTGGGTCACGCCGCCGAACTCGACCCGGGCCACACGACGGGCTTCGCGGGTTGTCATCCCCCGTCGGATGTTCTTACTGGTGAGGAGATCGAGATGCATCTCGATCTCGGCGTCGAGGTCCCGCTCGGTCTTCCGACGCGTCAGCAGGTCCCGAACGCGCGAGACAAGATCCACGACTTGCACCCACATGAGGACTACCCTTCGGACAGACGGTCGAGCGCGCCCTGCAGGATGTCCGACCGTCCCTCTCCTTTGGCCATAACATATGAGTGTCTGCATAGCCGGACAGGATGTCAACCCTCGAGCGCGTAGAGCTTGCGATTGCTCCTGATTCGCCAGCACTGCTCGAGTCACGTGAGGCGCAGTCCCGGTGCGGCTTTCGAAGACGTCTGGCACACCCTGGCCCTCCTGAGGGAGGACCCGGTGGAGCGATTACGACGGAGCCTGCTACGTGGCCGCGCCCTCGATCTTCACTGAGAAGGAACAGGGTTCCTGCGCGAGCTGGTGCGACAGCGCGTGGAGTTCATGATCGTCGGGTTGGCGGTGTGTACGTGGCGCCGACCGCTTCCACGCCCCCTATGCTTGCGGGGCGTAGCGTTGCCTTGTTCGATATCGTGCTCACGATGGACGGACTGAACGATTTCGACGAGGAGCTTGCACACACGCTGGATATCTCGATCGGCCGCACGCAGGTGAAGGTGCTGTCCTTGGAGCGAATCATCGCCCGCAAGCGCGCGGCAAGCCGTAAGAAGGACCGCTTGATTCTGCCGGTGCTCGAGGCGGCGGCCGCGGTGCACCGCGACGCCAAGCGCCCCCGGAGACGCTGACGACCGGACTGTGGCGTGCTGGTAGGTCCTCGGGCGAGGCTGCCGACGCAGTGACGTCGTCAATCCTCAATGGCTCATCGCGTGCAGCAGCACGTTGACGCCGAGCGAATATCCGTCGGGCGCGAACTGCTCAAAGAAGCGCGGGTCCTCTCCCTCACGCTCCCACGAGTCCTGAATGTCGGTGTTGTGCGTCATCGCTACTAAGATGCGGCCGTTCTCGTCGGTGACCGCCCTGAAGTGCGCCACGTCGCTGTCGAGTCCGCGCTCCGACGTGGACGAGCCCCCGACCCGACGCCAGAAGCGGATGTTGGTGATCTGGGGTACCTCCCAGATGTAGTACAGCGCCCTGAACAACGGATGGTCCAGCGGCAGGTCGATGATGGGATACTCGGCCGGCGACAGCACGCGCCCGATCTCGGAGGACCACTGGTTCCAGGCGGGCGTGCCCCAGAAGTCGTCCACCCACAGGAAGCCGCCCTTGAGCAGATACTCGCGCAGCTGCTCCACCTCGTCGCCGCGGAGGCCGATCGTGCCGACGTCCGAGGCGATGACAAACGGGCAGGTAAACAGCGCCGGGTCGGTGATCTCGACGACCCAATGGTTCGGGTTGCCCCGGGCATCGAAGTCGACCTTGGTGGAGGTCAGCTCCGACAGCCGGATCATGAAGTTCTGGTCGGCGGCCGGGTAATCGGTGCTCCAGCCGTAGCCCTCCCGTTCGCTCCGGACGCTGGTGTACATCAGCCGGCAGAACGAGAAGCCGTTGTCGCGATGGTCGGCGGGCTTGAAGCGTGGCGGCACCCGGCTGCGCCGCTGCCCGCCCCAGCGCACCTGCGCCGACCCGGCCGCCGCGAGCACCCCGGCCGTGACCAGGCCGACCACGAGCCGCGTCATCCAGCGTTGCCTGACAACAGGAGACATTTCTTGGATTATATCGGGCAGCCGTTTCTCAGGGTAGGAAGTCGCGTCAGGACAACTTGGCGTTTTGAGAAATCGGCTTCTCCCGACCGCAGGGGGAGTCGAGGACTAGTGCACGTCTTGAACGAACCCTCCTTCGCAAGCGGTATCGCCGTCGCCGGGCTGTGCGACCGCGGTCCTACAGGTGACGTAGCGCCACCAACGGGTCGGCCTTGGCGGCACGCCGTGCGGGGAAGAAGGCGGCCGCCAGTCCGACGGCAGCCAGGAGCGCCGTCACGAGCCCGAAGGTCAGCGGCTCGACGGACGGCACGCTCAACGTCAGGCTGGTCCCCACCATGGCCAGCCCCTGCACACTCAACCACCCGAGTCCCAGACCGAGCGTCAGACCGACCCCGATCAGGGTCGCGACGTTGCGTGACACGGTCCAGATCACGTGGGTGCGTTGCGCACCGAGCGCCCTGCGGATCCCGATCTCCCGCGCCCGTCGCGACACGCCGAAGGCCATGACCGCATAGAGTCCCAGGCTGGCGAGAGCGAGCCCCAGGGCACCGAGTCCACCCAGCACCGCCCCGGCCGCACGCGACTGGCCGAGGGCGGCGGCGACGTGCTGGGGCATCGTCCTCGCCCGGAGGACCGGGAGCGCACCGCCGAGTTCCCGCAGTGTTCGTCGCATCGGTGGCAACAGGCTGACCGGATCGAGCGAAGTCCGGGCCACCACCGTCGGCGTCAGCGCCGCCGCTTGACTGGGCGACCGGTAGAACGTCGGAAGCGGCTCTCTGAGCACCCACGCTCGCGTGTCCGGCACGACGCCGATGACTTCCAATTCCACGCCTCGTGCCGCGTCCTCCGGCCCACTGGCCCGGTCTACGACACGGAAACGCCCGCCAACGGCGTTCGGCGTCCCGAAGTAGCGACGAGCCATCCGCTCGTTGATCACCGCGACGCCAGGGGTCCCGGGTCGATCGAACTGGGTGAAGGTGCGCCCGTACAGCGGCGGCAGTCCCAGCGTCTCGAAGTACCCTGGTCCCGCCCACGTCCACTGTCCCCAGACGAACTCGTCGGCGCTAGGCACATACCCGTCGACGTCCAGTTCGAGGGTTGCAAACGGCCCGTCCAGACCACCGGTCGGCGGACCCGCCGCCAGGGTCGCCGACTCGACGCCGGGGAGTGCAGCGACGCCGGCACGCCAGCTCTCGTACAGCACGGCCGCCTCGTCGGGCGAGTACCCCGCGAGGGCGGCGTCGGCCTCGACGAACGCCAGGCCGTCGACACGGAAGCCGACGTCCGCTGTCTCCATGCTGGCGAGCCATTGCAGGAAGACACCCGCCCCGACGAGCAAGACGCACGAGAGCACTACTTGCGCGACGACCAACATGTCGTTCAGCGTGAACCCACGTCGGCCTGACGATGGGATGTCCCCCTGGGCTCGCAACGCAGGTGTCAGCGTGACCCGGGTCGCCTTGAGCGCCGGCGCCAGCCCGAACGCCACACCGGTCGCTAGCGACAGCGCCAGGGCGAAGCCCAGCACCCGGTAGTCGAGGCCGACGACCACGTCGAACGGCAGCTCCACGAGCGCCACCAGGTGGATGGTCCAGATCGCCAGCAGGCAGCCCACCACGCCGCCGGCCCCTGCCAGCAACGTGCTCTCGACCAGCAGGTGGCGTACCAGTTGTCCGCGCGTGGCGCCTAGCGCGAGCCGAACCGAGACCTCTTTGGCGCGCGACAGTCCCCGGACGAGCAGCCAGGTCGCCAGGTTGATGCACGCGATCGCCAGGACGAGGCCCACCACGCTCATGAGCAGCCAGGCGACCGCAGTCAGCGGACCATCGAGCTCTGGATGCGTGCGCACGTCTTCGGTCCGCCACACCGAAATGCCGCGCCCCGGATCCTCGTCCGGAAACTCGCTGGCCAGTCGCACTCCGAGCGCCGTCATCCCCGCCTGGGCTTGCGCCAGGCTCACCCCGTCGCGCAACCGAGCTGTTACCAGAAACGGCGCCTCACGGGCATCGCGCTCCAGACCGTTCGACGTCTCGTTTAACGCCAGGAGGGACGAGACCGGGAGCCAGAAGTCGGTCACGATCCCGCCGAAGAAGCCGCTCTCGTGGCCTGCGGGCCCCACACCAATCACTGTCACCGGGACGCCGTTGATCCGCATGGTCTCGCCGATCACCGACGGCGACGCCTCGAACGTCGTGGTCCAGGACCGGTGACTGAGGACGGCCACCGACTCTGCGCCGAGCCGGTCCTCCGCCGCGGTGAACCAGCGTCCTCTCGATGGGCTCAATCCCAGCACTGCCAGGTAGCTGGAGGTGGCGAACTCGGCCATCCCCCGTAGGACACGCTCATCATGGTAGATACGAACCGGATGGGGGACCGTGGTGGCCATCACCCCGGCATACAGATCGGTGTAGGCGGCCATGTCTTCGTAGGCCGGACAGGAGGTGCCCAGGAACCCTGGCTCGCCTGAGTCCCGATCGTTCTGGTAGAGGTTCACGAGCTGGTGGGCATCTTGGTTCGCGAGCGGAGGGGAGTAGAGCGCATTAATGACGCTGAACATGGCGGTGTTCACGCCGATCCCGAGCGCCAGGATAAGCGTCGCGAGCACCGAGAACCGCCAGTCGCGCGCCAGCCGCCGGGTGGCATACCGCGTGTCGCGTGCGAGCTGGTCCACCAGTCGCAGCCCCCACGCGTCCCGGCACTCGTCCTTCGTCCTCTCGACCCCGCCGAAGGCGCAAAGCGCAGACCGCCGCGCCTCCTTCGGAGACATCCCGCGCGCGACGCGCTGCTCAATCTCCTGTGCGAGATGCAGACGGAGCTCCTCGTCGAGCTCGTCCTGGCGTCGACGCCGGAGCAGGAGCGACTTCACCTGGGCGACGACGAGATACCAGAAACGCATGTCGTCCCTTTACTCGTTGGCCAGCACCAGATTGACGCCGGTCGACAACCGCTGCCACTTGGAGGTCTCGGTCTCGAGCTGCTTCCGCCCCGCCCGCGTCAGCGAGTAGAACTTAGCCTGGCGTTTCTCGTCCGACCTCCCCCACTTCGACCGGATCCATCCCTGATGCTCCAGCCGGTGTAGGGCCGGATAGAGCGACCCCTGCTGCACCTTGAGGTGGTCGCGTGACACCTGCTGAATCCGCTGGGCAATTGCCCAGCCATGGTTCGGCTCCAGGACGAGCGTCTGCAGAATCAGCAGGTCCAAGGTGCCTCGGAGGACGTCGGACGGTTCGCTCATGATTCTCCCCTAGAAAAGCTACAACACGTTCAGCGTAACCCGTCTGTTGTAGCTTTTCAAGGGGAGTCGTGCTCGTGGCTGTTAGGGGATGATCATCGACCATCGGCTCACGCCGCTCGACTCCCCCCAAGGAAACGCCTACGGCCTGGCCCGGAACTGTGTGTCGGCGCAGCTGCCGAAATCGATCACCTCGGCCACCTTCCGCTGGAGCGTCTCGAAGTCGTCGTCACCCAAGAGGATCGCGGTAAATATGTCGCGGGTCTCCAGGTCGGGGTGCTGTTCGGTGAAGCGGATCTGGTTGACGGGCGCGGCGAGCGACTGGAAGCCGGTCATCCAGCGACCGGTGCGGGCCGTCATCTCGGCGCCCGGGTAGCGCTCGTTGACGAGGGCGACCATCTCCCGAGCGAGTGCGGCGGCGGCCGCGTCCTGGCCCGGTTCGATGTTGCACACGCGAGAGAACACGATCGGGCGTTCCGATTGCGTCATCGCCTCCGGTGGCACGGACCCGGCGAGGAGCAACAAGACGATGATACTCGAGGTGTTCATGGCATGGCCCTCCGACGGCTTCGTCCAGAATCTTCTCGTCTGCCCTGCTCTGCGGCCGACATGAGATGATAATGGACCGATGACGCTCGACAAGGGGGAACGACCCGCCTCGCGCTCCGCGGTCGCCCTGGCTGCGGTGCTTGGTGTCGCGTGGGTGGTCGGCGGCGCGGTCTGGCCGGCGCAGTCGGCGTCTCGCCAGGAGGAACTGGGTACTCCGGTACTCGTGGAGCTGTTTACGTCCGAAGGGTGCTCGAGCTGCCCACCTGCCGACGCCCTCCTGATTCGGCTCGAAGCCGAGCAACCGGTGCCGGGCGTTCAGATCATCGGGTTGAGCGAGCATGTCGACTACTGGAACGGACTCGGCTGGCGCGACCCGTTCTCCTCAGTAGCATTCACCGAGCGGCAGGAGATCTACCGCCGGGCGTTGGGGGAACCGGCGAACTACACCCCGCAGATGGTGGTCGATGGCCGGACTGCACTCGTCGGGAGCCTGGAGGCCGACGCTCGGCAGACCATCGCGCGGGCCGCGGCATCGCAGAAGGCGGAGATGCGTGTGCAGTGGACGGGAGCGAGGGCGTCGGACGTCTTGACCATCCGGATACGAATTGCCAGCCTCCCGGAGCTGCCGGACGGCGAGAGTGCCGAGCTCTGGCTCGCCGTGACGGAGACCGGGCTCGCCACGAACGTCTTGCGCGGAGAGAACGCACGGCGTCGCCTGCGTCACACCGCGGTGGCCCGCCGGCTCGAGCGTGTGGAGCGGCTCCCAGCCGTGATGGCGAGGCCCTACGAGACCGACATCGCTGTGCCGCTCGAGCCAAGCTGGAACCGAGAGCTGCTGCGTGTCGTTGGGTTCATCCAAGAGGCGGCCAGCCGCAAGGTACTTGGCGCCGCCCAGCTCTCGCTCATCCCCTGAGCCTCCGTTCCCGCCGATCCGACCCCACCAGACCAGGTCCAGCGAGTCGCGTGACAGACCGACTCGCAGGGTGCTGAGGACCCGCCCGTGGGGTGCCAGATAGAGAGCTAGAACCGAATCAGGCGGTTCAACTTGACGGCAAACGCACGGTTCTCCAGCTCGGGAAACTGCGGGCTGAGCGTGTCCCGCTGCTCCGTGTACACGACGAACAACTCGCTACCGGGCTGATACTCCCACCGCAGCCGCATGTTGGTTGAGAGCGACTCGGCGCTGGAGTTGTACTGCAGCAGGGCACTGACGAACGCCCGCGGAGTCACGGTGAAGGTGGCCCGGTTGCTTACGAGCGTCGTCGTGAACGAGCCGGCCGGGACCTCGACCCAGTTGACCGAGATGCTGGGCTCGACCGACAGGCGACGTGCCAGCTCCACCCGGCCTCGGCTGAAGCCAGCGCTCGTCTTGTCGCCACCGAAGAACCCTCCGTGCGAGGCCGAGACCGTGCCGAAGACCCGCCGTTGGGTGCCGAACGTGTACGAGACGCGCGTGTTGCTGAAGGTGTAGCCCCCGACCGGGATCGTGACCCCGGTCGCGATGCCGAACGGCACGTCGAGGAACTCGTAGTTGCGCGAGTACCCGAGGCGGAACCGGTCACTGTTCTCCATCTCGACCCCGAATGCGCCGGTCGCGATCCGGGTCTCGAGTCGGCCGGTGCCGTCGGTGACGTAGTCCAGGTCGCCGCTCCACGACAGCTTCCGCACCGAGGCGATGCCGCCCGGACGCGGGCTGAACCGGCCCGACGCGAAGCTGCGCTGGAAGTCAGTGCGTCGGAGGAAGCCGACTTCCGGGTTGAAGTGTTCGTCGACGACCAGCCGCTCGACCTGCAGGCCGTACAGATCGCCGCTGTAGTCGAACTGCCCGCGGTAGCTCATGTCGTCGCCGTCGAGCCCCGGCGTCTGGGTGCCGGCGAGATACGTGTTCAGGTTGACGTTGTCGTAGAACCGGAACGTCCCGTCCACGCCATACGTCTGGTTCGACCCGTCCCCCGCGAGCGCCACCGAACGGTGGGTGACCAGGGCGCCGATGCTGCTGCGGCGGAGCATGTCGCGCTTGATCCGGACGACAGCGAAGTTCGTCGAGCGCGCGCCCGAGACCGACTCGTCACCGGTCTGGATGTCGAGCACCCCGACGCTGAATGGGCCGGCCTTCCCGGTCAGGCGTCCACCCGCCTCGATCGGAACCGGCCGGCCCGCCACGAGGCCGACCCGTCGGCTGAAGAACAGGATGGGGGTGTTTCTCGCAGCGCCTCCACCGCCGCCGCCGAAACCCCGGCCGCCGCCGAAATCGAAGATCCCTTGCCCTTCCAGAAAGAACTCCCGCTTCTCGGGAAAGAAGAGGCTGAACCGCGTCAGATTGACCTGCTGCTCGTCGACCTCGACCTGTGCGAAGTCGGTGTTGTAGGTGGCGTCGGCCGTCAGCCCTTCGGTGATGCCGTACTTCACGTCAAAGCCGACGTCGCCGTCGAGCGCGTTCGCCGGGGGCGGGCTGGCGACCCGGTCGGTCGTCAGCGCCGAGATCACGTAGGGCTTGAGCTCGACGTTGCCGGTACCGGATGGCGCCTCGATGCCGACGACGGTGCCGGCTGCCGAGAGCTGCATGATGCCAGCCAGGTTCAACGACGCCGGCACGGCAGTGAGATACGATGTCTCGTTCTTCCACCGCACGATCCGACGCAGGTTGACCCCCCAGGTCTGCGCGGTGCCCGGGCGGAATCGAACCGACTTGAACGGGATGGCGATCTCGACCGTCCACCCTTGATCGAACCGTCCCGTCCTGACGTCCCAGACGCCGTTCCAGTCCCGATTCATGTTCCGCTCGTCGGTGACGTGCCCGTCGAACATGCCACCCAGCGGGTTGACGTGAAACAGGTAGCCGTTCCGGCGGTCGTAGTACGTGTCGAGGACCACCGCGAAATTCTCGTTCTGATAGATCCCCTGATTGTCCCGTCGCATTTCGTTCGCGACCATTCGCTCCGGCTGGGAGTCCCAGCACCGGGCGGCGATGTAGATCGTGCTGTCGTCGTAGAAGACCCAGGCCTCCGTCGCCTCGGTTGCCGGCGCGCCCTCGTCAGGCTCCTGCTGAATGAACCCGCTGACCGAACGGACGGTCTCGTAAGCGCGTTCGTCGAGCCGACCGTCAAGCACGAGCGGATCGGTCAACCGTGTCGCACGCATCGTGACCCGGCCACGCGCGTCCCGCGCCACCATAGCTGGTAATGCTGGGGGTGGCGGCCCGTCGATGAAGGGCCCCGGGGCGACGGCAAAGCCCGCGGTCCCGGTCGAGACGACGGTCGCCGCTGCGGCCTGGCCGGGCTGGATCCGGCTGGGAGGCGTGGCTGGAGCCGAGCCGGAGACGCCGGGCGGATCGGTGCTCGTGGCAGCTCCGGCGAGCTGCGCAGCCACCTCGTCCTGGAGCGCAAACAGGTCGCTCGCCTCGCCGTCGACGAGAGCCGAACGGACGACGCGGCCCGATTCGACATGCGTCAGCATGGCCGTGATGCGGATCCGGGTGCCAACCCGCTCATAGGCCCCCTCGACGATTCGAGAGGCGCCGAGGCGCTCGGCGGCCAGGACGGAGGGTACGCGTACCCCGTCTCCGAGCGCCGTGGCCAGAGTCTCGCCAATGCCTGCCCCCATCCAGTCATCCTCGGGATCACCGCTGACGTTGGTGAACGTGACGACGACGAGGGAAGACGGCGGGTCGAATCTGGTGCCCGATTGACCGGTGCCCGAGGCGTTGGCGGCAGAGACCACCAGCAACGCCAGAACGGCGCCCGCGAAGATGCGGTCGAAGTGGAGAAGAACGCAAGTCACATTGGATCGGCTGCGTCGGGGGCTTGCGAGCCTCCGAGGCGGGGGCGGGTCAGGGCTGGCCGGACGATCGCAGGTAGCGTAGAGCCGACGCCGTGGCTTCCGTATGACGGCCGTCATGCGTCCCAACCGCATGTTGCGGGCTCGGTGACTCAGGGCCTGACTAGAAACCGTCGAGAAAGTCGACCAAGGCGGCCCAGGTGTCCTGGTCGTACCCAAGATGTTGATAGATGATGGCGCCACGCGCATCGAGCACGAAGGTAGCGGGCATGGCCTGCGGCGCGAAGCGCTCGGCGATGACGTGGTCCGTATCCCAGATGACGGGCACCGTCGGAGCGAGCTTGTTTACGAGCTGGTCACGACCGTCCTCACGGTCGTCGACGCTGACAACGAGAAATCCGATGTCCGGGTGTCGCGCGGCCAGCACCTCCAACTGTGGCAGCGACTCCCAGCACGGCACGCACCAGGCCGCCGCGAAGTCGACGACTGTCACCCGCCCGGGCTGGGTCAGGTCGTGACTGACCCCCCGCTGGTCGGTCTGCGCACCGGCCGTCACCGACCACACGGTGACTATCACCAGAGCCAGTCCCACGGCGCCGAGCTTCTGCATCAGAACCCCCATCCCAGACCGACCGACGATGCGACGGTGCGGAGCCCGTCGCTCCGTTCGTAGAACGTGACACGTGTCTCTACGCTGCGGAACGGCAGCCATCCCAGCGTGGTGTTTCCAGCACCTACCCACTTCCACCCTCCGCCGTAGCGCCAGCTGTCGAAGCGACTGAGGTCTCCGTCGGCGGTGAAGAACCCGGTATCGACCGTCTGTGCCCCGGGTAGACCAGGTAGCGGCTCGCCGACTGACGATGAAAACGCAGAATCGGAAACACCCACATCTCGTTCGCGGCCGGCAGACGCAGGTGCGTCTCGCTCTCGATACTGTGCGCCGTGATGCCGAACGTGTCGGTGTAGAACCGATATCCACCCCGTTGCACGAGCCAGTCCGTCAGGGCGTGGTTGCCCCGCACACCGACCGCGCGGCGGTCGCGCGCGTCCGGTAGACGCTCGGCCACGCGATAGTCGACCGGCAGGTCCGGCGACGGCGCGACGATCACCTCGTGGAACGGCGTCGAGAGGAAGCCGCGCTGCGCGGTCCAGCCGACGTCGATGGTCGCCACCGTTCGACGCCCCAGCAGTTGCGTGACGCTCAGTGCCAGGTCGGCGGTATGCCGTCGTTCAGATCCCCGGTCGATGCCGTCGATGTCGTAGAGCGACACCTGATCGGCAAAGTAGCGACCACTGGCAGCCAGCGTCGTGTTCTTGCGATTGAAGTCGCGCGTCCACCGCAGCCCGGTCATCACCGACCGATAGTCGTACTCGTTCGAGAATCCGCCGCTGACACCGACGGTCTGCGTTTCGAACTCGCGGGCCAGCTCGAGGGTCGTGACCGCCCGCTGGTCGACGCGCGACGCGCTGCTGACGTCGTCGTCGATGTTGTCGGTCGAGGCGGAGGTAATCTGATCGAGCCCAAGCGAGGTGTTCAGCGCCCACCGGTCGTTGATGGCCCACTGCGCCACGACGACCGGAGACAGCACCTGGAGCGCCTCGGTTCCAAGCCCCCCCGTCACCGGCGAATGGTCGCCGTCCTGGTCGTAGTAGTTGAACAGAAACTCGCCGTCGACTCCGGCGCCTCCGGACACCGAGGCCGGCGGGGGCGACTGCTCAGGCGACGGAGCGGCGTCGGGCGCGTCCCCGCCACCCGGGCGAATCACCAGCCATGCCGCCACGACCGCCGAGACCAGCGTCAGGAGCACCCGCACCCTCCACCGGACTTGCCACCGTTGGCGCCCACGACCCCCTCGCGATAGACATCGATGCTGCGCTCGATCAGCTTGGCGGCGGGGTCCTCGACCTGCATAGGCGCCAGCGCGTGTGTGCCTCGCTCCCACGACTGCACCGTGGCGCAGCCGGAGCCGGCGAGGCCGACCAGCAGGACGACCGGAATCATGTATAGCCTCACGGCAACACCTCCTCTTTGGCGAACAAGGTCGTTAGATTGCGCGACATGCGAAGTTGTCCCGCGGCATCGACCAGAAACCCCTCGACCCCACGGAGTTGATTGATCAGCGCGAGCCCGTCGGCTGGTCCCAGAACGAAGACTGCGGTCGCCAGGGCGTCGGCCAGCTCGGCGTCCTGGCAGATGATGGTGACGCTGCGCGAGTGATCGACCGGGTAGCCGGTCCGTGGATCGAGGATGTGGGCACAGCGCCGACCATCGAGCAAGAAGAACTGCTCGTAGTCGCCCGAAGTCACGATTGCGAGATCCGCCAATCGGAGATGCGCGAAAGTACGATCCGGCCGTCGCGGGTCGGCCACTCCGAGGACCCGTGGCTTCCCGTCCTCTCGGCGGCCAAAGGCGAGCAGATCACCCCCAGCGTTGACGACTCCACTCGTGATGCCGCTGTTCTTGAGCACCGCGACGGCGCGGTTGGCCGCATATCCTTTGCCGATGGCCCCGAAGCCGATGCGCGCCTCCGGGCGTGCCAAGTAGACGGAGCTGTCCGCTTCGTTCAAGACGACGTGGGTCGTGCCCACGGCGCGCATGGCCGCCGCGAGACGATCGGGATCCGGTAGCACCGGCACCGGATTCTTGAAGTTCCACAAGCGGCCTACCGAGGCGAAGGTGATGTCGAACGCCCCGCGCGTCAGGTCAGTGACCTTGAGCGAGCGGCGGATCAGGGCGTACAACTCGCGGGACACCGTGACAGGATGCACCCCGGCGGCGCGATTGATGTCGGCGGTCTCCGACGACTCGCGCCAGCTGGAGATCAGTGACTCGACCCGAACGATCTCTCGATACGCGTTCTCGATGGCGTCCCGCGCGAGTGCCGCGTCCGCATGCACAGCGGTGACCTCGAAGCGCGCGCCCATCTTCAGCCTGGCGTCGCGCACAAGCTCGGCCGAGGCAGACCCCGCCACGACACCGAGGACCAGCGTGTAGCCAATCAAAATCAAACGAGCCCGCGGGACAGTAGCCATGGAAGAAGCGACGCTCAGGACACACGTTAGGGGTACAGTGTCCCCCCTCTCAAACCAGCATCCTACGTGCCATTTGGGGCCTGAGCCTCAGGAGCCTGTCGGCGACGCAACATCACGCCTCGTTGCCCGGACCCATCGCCGGATCCGGCGCGACGTGGGACAGTCTTCACGGACTGGCAGGCGATCTACCCGTGGGAGCCCAAGAGAGAAGATGAGGATCTAGCAGCCTGTGGTGAAAATCCCGCCGCAATCGACCCGTGCTGACTCCATCCGAGGGAAGACGTGACAGAATCCGGAACTGGTCTGCACGACGGGCTGAGCGACCTGCCTCGGGCCGCGAAGAATAGGGGATCCAAAAGCTCATGAACGAAGCCAAGACCGTCCGCGTCGCTGTGGTGCAAGCGAGCGCGACGCCGTTCGATCGAGACGCCGCCGTCGAGAAGGTGTGTGCGATGACCGCGGACGCAGCCGTGAAGGGTGCGAAGCTGGTGCTCCTGCCCGAAGCGTACGTTGGCGGTTACCCGTGGGGTCTGGCTTTTGGAACCGCCGTGGGTGGCCGCTCGGAGGCGGGACGTCGCGTCTGGGAACGGTACTGGTCGAACGCGATCGAGGTACCCGGCCCGGAAGTCGAGCGCATGGGCGTTGCAGCCGAGCAGGCGGCCGTTCATCTCTGCGTCGGCGTTGTGGAACGAGACAGCACGTACAGCGGGGGCACGCTCTACTGCACGCTTCTGTACATCGGCCCGGATGGAGCTCTGCTCGGCAAGCACCGCAAGATGAAACCAACCGCAGCGGAACGGCTCATCTGGGGCGAAGGCGACGGTAGCACACTCACCTCGGTCGAGACCGAGCACGGGACCGTCGGCGGTCTGATCTGCTGGGAGAACTACATGCCATTGGCGCGCATGGCGATGTACGGCAAGGGCGTCGACATCTACCTCGCGCCAACCGCTGATGCGCGCGAGCGATGGCAGTCGACGCTTCAGCACATCGCGCTCGAGGGTCGGTGCTTCGTCCTCGGCTGCAACCAGTATGCGCGCCGGGACATGTACCCCCATGATCTCGAGACACGCGAGGAACTCGAAGCCTGGCCGGAGGTGCTCAGTCGAGGCGGTTCCGCGATTTACGGCCCGTTGGGTGACGTGCTCGCGGGTCCGCTGTGGGACGAGGAGGGGACTCTGGTCGCCAACCTGGACCTGACCGCGATCGCGCGCAGCAAATTTGACTTTGACGTCACCGGCCACTATGCGCGTCCGGACGTGTTCAAGTTGGAGGTCGATGAGTCCCCGCACCCGCCCGTGCAGTGACATGAGCGCGGGCGTCGCTTGGTCTGGAGCAGCCGAACCCTGGCCGTGCCACGTTAGCGGCTTCCTGGCTGCAGCCGCAGACGATGGGCCGCCTGTTCCTCCACGGCGTCGCGCGTGTAGAGCAGCGGGAAGTACTCTCCGTTGCCCAGGTTCTCCACGAGATTGCCGTAATACGGGCTGCCCGGCTGAGCAGACTGACCGGGAGAGTTGCTGGCGACCGAGCGGTCCAGGTCGGCGAGGTCGATGATCCTCCGGAAGTTGGCGCCCGTGGCGTTGATCGCTCCAAACCCACCGGGCCGCTCGACTGTGGACAGGTCGAAGGCCGAGGCCATCATGTGCGGAAGCTGGCTGGCGTGCACCCTCCCGTGTCGCCACTCGGTGCGGTCGGACCCTAGTTCCGAGGTCAGGCGCTCCAGCGCTGCCGTCAGACCTTGTTCCACCAGACTCTGGCGTTCGTCCGCAGTCATTGACGTCCTGGGGTCCTGTACCCTCGCGTCGACTTCGGCGCTCCACCGCACGTAGATGGCGGCCGCGGTGCTCTCTCTCGAGAGCGTTGCGTCCCACTCCGCCACTAGGCCCCGAGCCCACTCGAGGTCGGGGTCAGCCGAGGCCCATCCCTGAAATGCCGGGATGTCCCGCTCGGCGGCGAGCGAGTGGGCGTCGTGTTGAATCTGCATATGGTCTTTGACCGAGAGCGGCTCGCCCGACCCGAAGATCTCGTGGAGGCGTGTGATCCGCGACGTCTCCACGCCTCTCGACGAGTGGTAGAAGACCGGTCGACCTTCATATCCGGGCGGATGCACGTTGTTGTTGGCGGTGGCGATGTATCCCCTCTCCGGATTGAATTCGCGCGGTAGATCGCTGCGGAATCCACGCCATTCGTATTCTCCAGTACCGGGAACGGGCAACCGTCCGTTCCACCCGTCTCGGTCGGGTGTGAGCCCCGTCACCTGAAGCGCGATGTTGCCGTCGACGTCTCCGCAGATCAGGCTATGGGTGGGCACCAGCCAATGCATCGCGCGATCGAAGAAGTCAGCACAGCTGCCCGCTTGAGCGAGCTGGAAGCTGCCCTTGTAGGCTGCGGTACCCGGCTCTTGGACGACCGACCGAACGGCGTAGGCGCGACGGTTCTCGACGTCCTCGTAGAAGACGGGGCCATGACGACTGAACTTCAGTACGACCGGCTCCGGTGCCCGACCCTTGACGGGGATCTCTTCCTCGATGATGCGGAGCGGCTCCCAGTCGTCCTGCCACCGCACGAGGTTGGGGTCCTCGGGGTGCATCTCCTCGACATAGACGTCGACCATGTCAGTGCCGGCAAAAGTGAAGCCCCACGCCATGCGCTCGTTGTTCCCCGCGTCGACGCCGGCGAACGGAGGTTCTCCGCCGCCGATTACGTTCCACCCTGGGGCGACCAGATGCACGAAGTACCGGAGCGCAGGCATCTCGATTCGCCGGTGGGGGTCGTTGGCGAGAATTGGCGCGCCTGTCGGGGAACGTTCTGCGCTCATGACCCAATTGTTGCTCCCCTCCGTCGCGATCTCGCCTGGTGACACTTGCGTTGTCTGCACGCCAGGCATCAGGCTGCGATAGGGCTCGACCACCTCCAACGGCGGCAGTCTCCCAGAGACAAACGGGTCGGCGTCTCCTGCACGCATCGCGTCGAGGATGTCCTGGGTGATGATGCTGACGTCGAGACCTTCTGGAACCTCGAGGTCATCCCACGGATCCGGGGCGACGCGCCGATTCGCCTCCTCAGCGCCGTAGCGTGCGACGTTCATCGCGAGCTGGATCTCGTTGATGGCATGCCCCCTCACGCTCGGAACAGCCAGCGCAGCCCAGCGCAGAACAACCGTCTCGGCGGTCCAGGGAGCCGGGACGATCCCCGTGAGCTGAAACTCCATCGGGAGGTTGTCCCGATTCTGCTCGATGTAGGCGTTCACCCCGTTGGCGTGGGCAGTGAACAGACGCTCCGCGTCGGGGTGATAGCTCGTCCATTCTTCACCGTCGAACGGACCCCGGAACATCATCAACCGGGTGCGGCGGTCGTAGTCGAGCGCATCAGGTCCGAAAATCTCGGCGAGCCGTCCCTCGTGCCACCGACGCCACATCTCCATCTGCCACAGCCGGTCCTGCGCCATCACGTAGCCCTGCGCAAAGAAAAGATCGTCATCGTTCTGGGCATAGATGTGCGGTAATCCCCACTCGTCCCGGATGATCTCCACCGGCTCTCTCAGACCCGGGATCTCCAGTTCCCCGTCGATCTGCGCAAGCGACGTGCTCGCCAGCTCTGCGAGCGACTGTGGCGGGGCAGCCGGTGCAGCGCAGCCCGCGAGGCCCGCGGTCAGCGTGACCACGGCGACCCGGACGAAGCTTCTTCTGAGGACGATCATGAGACCTCCCGAACAAACAAGAAAATCGTGGCCGCCTACCTCGTGGCTTCGTCGGCGTGCCGAAAACATGGTGGCTCTGGCAACCAGGCCAATTATACGGGCTGGGCGCGCCTGGCGAGCCCTGGTTCCGTGAGCGTTGGCGGCGCGGTTGCTGAGCCCAAGACTGTGCCAGCCAAGCTCAGGGCGCGACCGGCGGGCGCGCTTGGAGTGCCGTGGGTCTGCCAGTGGGAGGCACCTGGTTCCACAACGGGATGAGCAGCAGGCTGGCAACGAGAGCGGCAGCCGAAAAGCCGTAGAAGAGCATGAGCGTGGTGTCAGCACCTGGGAACCACGCCATGAGATAGCCTGGGAGAGCAACGCCCAGAACCTGCCCGAACGAGCCACACCCGTTGATGAAACCGGCGGCGCTTCCTGCGCCCTTGTTGGTCCCGAAATCGACAGCAGCGGTCGCACTCACCATCGAGTCCGGGCCGTACAGAAAGAAGCCGATCAGGAAGAATGCGACAAGCATCCCCTGGCTGCTACCCGAGCTCGTGAGCGGCCCGAAAAGGACCAGGACGACCGACAGAAGGAGCAGGCTGAGCACGCACGCCGGAAATCGGCGCGCCTGAAAGAGTGTGTCGGACACGAATCCGATGACGATCGGTGCGACGAGACCGGCCGCCTCAAACGCGGCGGGAAGCGTGGCGGCGAGGGCGAAGCTGTCGGAGGCGATGCGCTCACTGGCGATGACGGGCCCCCAGAAGAGGATCGCGTAGCGTGTCGGCTTCAAGAGGAAGTAGACGACCGCCATGACCAGTACCGGCGGGCTGCGAAACACCTTGCCGATAAGCTCCCAGGATCCCTCCTGCTCCTCTTCAGGTACGTCGCGGGCATCGACGACGGCCATCCGCTCGCCGCGGTACTGTTCGATCTCTTCGAGCCCGACATCTCGGGGGCGATCCCGCTGGAGGAGGTAGAACGGGATTGCAGTCAGCAACAGCACGCCGGCGCCCGAAAAGAACGCCCACCGCCAATCGTCGAAAACCGAGTAGGCGACCCACCCCGCGAACGGGGATGCGGCCATCCCGCCAAAGGCGTAGCTCGTGCTCCACACGCCGATCACCCGGCCCCGCTCCTTGGACGAGAACCAGAATCCCAGGTTCTTGGTCAGGGGCGCCCACCCGGTAGACTCGCACAGCCCTTGAACGAAGAAGAAGACGCCGAGGAGCACGACTGTGGTGGACAGCCCCATGGCCACGGCGATGGCGGTCGACGCGAGCATCCCCGCGAGCACGATGCGCCGGGGGCCGAATCGGTCGGCGGACACGCCCCACAGCAACTGGCCCGCACCGTAGGCGACGCTGAAGGCGATGTCGATGTTGCTCGCCATGATCGTCGAGAGCCCGACCACCGGGTCCTCGAGCATCCCGAGCTTGGCAACCGAGAATCCCTTGCGTGTGAAGTAGAACCCCGCGTAGGCGAGCCAGGTGACGCCGAAGATCCGCCAGCGCCATCGCTCGTAGACCGGATCGGTCCTCACCACGGCCATTCACCAGGAGATCGAATCTTCGACGGCGGCGACGAGCGACCGGATGTCGCGGGGATAGACGTGGCCGATGGTGCCGATGCGAAACGTATTGGCCTCGGTCACCTTTCCCGGGTAGATGACGAAACCCTTGCGTTTGAGATCGGCGTAGAACCTCGTGAACTCGTAGGCGCTCGTATCCGGGTCGTGAAAGGTCGTGATGATTGGAGACCGATCTGCCTCGCGGAGGAAGCACCGGAAGCCCAAACGCTCCATCCCGTCGACGAGAACGCGGTGGTTCTCCCGGTAGCGCTCGGCGCGCTTGGCGACGCCGCCCTCCTCCTCGAGCTCGACCAGCGCCTGGGCGAAAGCGCGCACCGTGTGCGTGGGCGAGGTGAAGCGCCACTTGCCGGCGCCCTCCTCCATCACCCGCCACTGGTCGTACAAGTCCAGCGACAGCGACCGCGTCCGGCCTTCGCACGCTGCGAGCGCGGGCTGTCGGGCCAGAACGAAGCCGAACCCGGGTACGCCCTGGATACACTTGTTGGCGCTGCTCACGAGAAAATCGATACCGATCTCATCGAGATCGAACGGAATCCCGCCAAACGTGCTCATGGCATCGACGAGGAAGATGCGACCCCGGCGTCGAACCACCTCGCCCACTGCGGCAATAGGGTTGAGCATGCCGGTCGAGGTTTCGCCGTGGACCATGGCGACATGGGTGATGGCGGGATCCGCGGCCAGCGCCTCGTCGACTTGATCTGAATCGGGGGGATCACGCTCGCCGCTGTCGATGACCGCGTGGTCGATGGCCAGCACCTGCGCGATTCGAGCGACACGCAGCCCGTAGGCGCCGTTGGCCAGGACGAGCAACTTGCCATCACGAGCGATGGCGGTACCGACCAGCGCCTCGACGACGAACGTGCCGCTCCCCTGCATCAGCACGGTCGTGTAGCCCTCGGCCCGTGTGGCCAACTCGACCAGCGTACGTCGAATGACCTGCACGATGCCTTGGTTGTAGTCGTCGTCCCACGTGCACCAGTCGCGGAGCATGACCTCCTTCACGCTCCGGGTCGTGCTGAGCGGTCCGGGGGTGAGCAGCAAATACGGATTCTCGATGGGGCGGCTGGTCACGCTCGATTATCCGTGTTGGGGGCGTTCGCCGCGGGCGAGTCGCGCCTCGATGTCGTCGAGGCAGGGAAGCAGGTCCCAGATGCCGTCGATGATGTAATCGGCGCCCGCCCGCTGCATGCGCGTGTATGCGCGGGCAAGACGGCGCTCGAGCTCGTCTGCCGACAACGCCTCTATCTCACGCTCGGTCAACCCGATCTCGTTGCCCGACTTGGCCAGCCCGACCGTCCACATCCCAGCATTGATTCCCTCCTCGATGCCCGGCACGGTGTCGTCGACTTTCACCATCGCCTCGAGGGGGTAGACCCCGAGGTGTTTCGCGTTCTCCAGGCACATCCACGGCGCCGGCCGGCCCTCGGGAACCTCGGCCGACGAGACGCTGTGGTCCGGTTCGTACCCGCGCCGGGCGGCCTCCCGCCCGAGCAGGTCCATCATCTCGACCGTGTAGCCGGTGGTGGAACCGATCTTCAACCCCCGTTGGCGCGCGGCCGCCACGAACTCGAGCGTGCCGGGAATCAGCTCGGCATAGTCGGCGAGACAGGCCAGCTGCAGAGGCACGAACGCCTCGAACATCGCGACAACGTCCTCTTCCGTCGGCAGCCGGCCATGCGTCTTCTCCCAACGGGCGGCCACATTCGGATTCTCGGAGATCCGACGGATGTGCACCTGCTTGTGGGCGCCCATCGGCGCACGCGCTTCCTCCATCGAGATTTCGACGCCCTGGCGCTTGAACACCTCGGCGAAGACGACGGCCGGGGCGCAGCACCCGTAGTCCAGCGTCGTCCCGGCCCAGTCGAGGATCACGGCCTTCAGTGGGCCGCGATAGCGGCGCGCGTAGGTATAGGTCACTCGTCCTCGCTTCCCAAGCCGTCGTAGACCACCTTGCCACCGACGACGGTCGTGTCGACCACGATGTCCTTGATCTCATCGACCGGTACCGAGGTCGGATCGGCCGACAAGATCGCAAAGTCGGCGAGCTTCCCTGCTTCGATCGATCCCTTGACGTCTTCCTCGAACACCGAAAAGGCGCTGCCCATCGTCCAGACCCGGATCGCCTCTTCGGGCGAGATTCTCTGCTCCGGGCCATAGACCTTCCCTTCCGCGCTGGTCCGCGTCACCATGCTCTGAATACGAAGCAACGGAATCGCCGCGCTGACTCCATAATCTGAATTCCCTGCGACCGGAATGCCCATATCGAGTGCCGACCGATTGGCGTGCATCATGCCCCATCGATCGGCCCCGAACTCCTCCATCTTGTCGCCGTGCTCGTAGACATAGGAGTGGAACGCGAGGACAAGCCCGAGCTTCTTCGCCTTCTCGAGAATGTCTGAACTTGCCACACTGGCATGCTCGATGCGATGCCTGTGGTCCGGTCGTGGCAACCGGGTGAGCGCCTTCTCGAACGCCTCGAGCAGCATTGTGATCTCCCGGTCACCGTTCGAGTGCACTGCCGCCTGGAAGCCCGCCTCGTGGATCGCGAAGATCAGGGCATTCAGCTCGTCCTGCGTCTGATCGGGCGGAATCCCGTAGTAGTCGCGCTCGCCCGTGTCCGGATTCACCATGTCATATGGCTCGAAGAGCCAGGCGGTTCTTCCCGACAGCGAATTCCCGTGAAACGCCTTGATCGGCCCGACCTTCACCCGGGAATCCCCGAAACCGGTGGCGAGTCCTCCCTCCTGCATCTGGTCGAGATACTGACTGCTGACCATCATGACCACGCGCACGGGAGACCCCGGCCCGACGGCCGCCCGGTATAGCCCCAGTTTCCCTGGCCCGCCCCCCGCGTCGACGACCGTCGTGATCCCCACGGCGGCAAACTGCCGGAGCGTCCGCTGGATCGCCTCGACTTCATCCTGCCGCGTGGTTGGCGTCTCGGGTACAGCCTGGCGGAGCCCGCGGCAGGCGGCCTCACGACAGACACCGTTCGGCGCGCCATCGTCCTGACGATCGAACGCCCCGCCTGGCGGGTCCGGTGTGTCCCGGGTGATCCCGGCGGCCTCCAGCACGAAGGAGCTCGCCACCCCGACGTGACCGCTCGAGTGGGAGAGGTAGATGGGGTGTCTCGTGGACGCCTGATCCAGATCCGCTCGCGTGGGATGTCGGCCGAGCTTCGTATCCTCGTACCGAACGCCCCGGATCCACTGCCCTTCCGGGACCAGCGCCGCTTTCGCCGCGAGCGCCCCGATCAGGTCGGCCATCGACGAGACGCTGGCCGGGCGCAAGTCCACGGTCGCGAGCGGAGACGACTCCGGGTACGTCAGCCCGGGATGCATGTGTGCATCGATGAAGCCGGGAACTACGGTACGTCCGTCCGCGTCGATCACCGTCGTCGCATCGCCCACCCAGCGGCGGATCTCCGAGGTGGATCCCACGGCGATGAACCTGTCTCCGAGGACCGCGAAGGCCTCGGCTCTCGGACGGGTGTCGTCGACAGTGATCACGTGGCCACTCAGCACGACGAGATCGGCCTGAATGTCGGGTCCCGCCTGGCAGGCGCCCAGCGGCAGGCAGATGGCCCACAAGCCAAGAATCTGACGCCTCACGCGCGAGGTGTGAGTCGATCTTCTGTCACCGCGGGTCCGGGGGTAGGTTGCTCGGGTCGACATGAGCTGCACCACTTTCTGTCGATAAAAAGGACATCTGCGCGTGGGCACGAGGCATTCGATCCGGAGAGTCGTTGGATTATATCGGCAGGCAGGTTCTCCGCGCTCGAGAAGACTTCGTCGATGGAAGGCGCCGGTCCAAGGTCAGACGAGGTCGACCCCGGTCGGTCAGCCAAGACCGGACAGAGGAAGGGGCTACCCGTTACACTCTGGAACCGCACGACACTGGGAGAAGCGACATGATCACACGCCGATTCCTCGCGCTAGCTTCGCTGGCGGCATTCGCTGTGCCGCTTTCGACCCCTGCTACGTCGTCTGCTCAGATGGATCTTGGCCCACGGGTGGGAAAGGTCTACGGCCAAGGGCTGCCAAGAGACCGCGACCTGCTGATCTTCGATGACGATCAATACCCGGTCTGGCCGCTGACGTCGGAGCAGAGGCAGTATGCGAGCATCAGCGGTGTCCGGATGAAGCGACACGTCATCGAGCTCGCTCAGATCTCGCTCCGCTATCGTGACGCTGGGCACAAGTGGTGGGGACGGTTGCCCGGCACGACCGCCGACCGCGACAGCATGGCGTACATGACGCGCGCGTTCGAGGACCTCGGCCTGTCGGTCGAACACTTCCCCTATACGCTGCCCTCCGATTGGAGACCGTCGGATTGGGCCGCGAGCTACCGCGCAGCTGACGGCTCGACGACCACCCTGACGACGGCGTTCCCCGTCGCCCGCACGAAAGCCACTGGGCCTCGAGGTATCACAGCGGAGGCCGTGTGGGTAGGCGTCGGCTCGGGGGCCGACTTCATCGGTCGAAATGTCGAAGGCAAGGCGGTGGTCATCTATAGCGTGTTCGTCCCTGGAGGACGCAGCCATTCGGCCAGCGACCGCGCGGGTCTGTTCAACGCCAACACCAGGGCGGCCGACATGGGCGCGGCCATGGTGGTCAATGTCATGGGGGTTCCCGGCAATGGCCAGTTTCAGCCCGAGGGCGGCCTGCGCCAGGTTCCGCAGTTCACACTGAGCATGGACGAAGGCTTCGCGTTGAGAGACCGGCTGGATAGGGGCGAACGGATCGAGCTCACGTTCCAGCTCGATGTGGAGGAGCTGCGCGATATCGCGACCGAGTACACCATCGCCACCCTCCCGGGTGTGTCCGACGAGCAGATCGTCGTCATGTCGCACACCGATGGGTACTTTCAGGCAGCGACGGACAACGCGGCGGGGATGGCAAGCGCGCTGGAGCTCGCACGTTTCTACGCGCAGCGACCTCGTCAAGACCGCCCGCGCACGATGAAGTTCATTCAGTTCCCCGATCACCATCACGGGGAAGTCGCCCGCAGTCGTGACGGTGTCGGCATCAACGATTCCTATCCCTGGGACAGGGTCGCCGTGAAGTTGACCATGGAGCACCCAGCCCAGACCCTGCTCTACATGTACAACGATGCCCTCTCACCGACCAACGCCGTGGGTGCGTTCCGCTGGAACGCGCTGGGCAGCCCAGAGTTCGAGCAGATGGTCTTTGATACCTTGCGGGAGTTCGGCGTATCGGTGTACGCGTTGGAGAATGGGCCCAAGAACGGCAACTACGCGCCGTCCTTCCACATCATCGATCATGTGATCTACCACACCTCGCTCGATACGCCAGAACTGGTCCCCGCCAGCGGCCTGGAACGCAGCACACGTGCGTTCGCTGCAGCACTCGATCGAGTGAACGGGATGACGATGAGGCAACTGCGCGGGGAGAGCTTCCCACCAAGAGCCGGGCAAGGCACCCTCAATGGGACGGAATCGCTAGCCAGGTAAGGGGCCCTCGGCGCCGAAGCCAAGCCACATGCCGTCCAGCTCCGCGCCGCGTGCCTCGATAGAGTCAGTCTCCGAGAATCGACACGTAGCAGAGGACATCGACTGCGACGCCCCGCCGCAAGTTCGGAAATTCGCTGTGCCGGCGTAATGTGCCCTCAAGCTGAAAGTCGCACTTCTCGAGGACTCGCCTCGATGGGCGATGATCCGGATGGCACAACGCGTAGAGCCGCTGGACACCCGCGCGACGTGCGGGCTTCACGATCGCCTGGAGGGTCTCGGTAGCGTATCCCTGACCCCAGGCATCTCGAGCGAGCACGTAGCCGGTTGATGCGCGCTGCGGCGTCTCGAAACCAAGCCCGGTGCCTCCAAGGAGCTCGCCACCGGCTCGTGAGCAGATCAGGTACGGTCCGGCCGGCCAACGCTCCCACTCGGCGTCACTGAAGGAAAGAAAGGCCCGTGTGTCGTCCACAGCTTGATGCGTCGCCCAACCGAGATATCGCGTGACGGCCGGGTCGCTGGCGTAGCGCGAAAACATGGCGGCGGCATCGCCTGCTGCTGGTCTCCGAAGGATGAGCCGAGGGGTCTCAATGGTCGCCGGGGCCTTCACGTCGAGCTCCATAGTAGCCTGCGGGACAGGACCAACTGTCACTCGGCGGGCGATGGCGCAGGGATCGCCTCCCCGATCTGGTGGTTTTCACGTTGCCTGGGTGACGAAGCCTTCGCGCCGCGCGGCGGCGTTCAAGCGGTCGTCGAGAGACACGAACTGAAGCGTGAAGGGCCGCCGCTCGGAGGCGACAAAGGCCGCTGCGAGCTGCAGCGCGTCGGCGGCGCGCAGAGGGTGCACGCGGAGAAATCGGCGGGCCGTCATCTTGACGTCCGCAACCGGCTGGATTTCCTGCCAACGGTCTCGCAGGGCGTCCAGACGTCTCAGCGCCTGGTCGACATCATGGGGCGCGAGCCCCCCGTCACGCTCCAGCCGCCCGACCGCCGACGCACACTCGACCTCGGTGCCCCACCACGCCGCAATTTCCGGTTCGCGGCGATAGAGCGCGCTGAGTCGCTTTGTGCTCGTCTCCGCAACGAGGAGCGGTACGAGCGCAGAGCTGTCCCAGAACTTCATCGGCCTTCGTACCGCTCATCGAGGACCGCCTGGACGATGCTTACGCCCCTCTTTGGTCTGGGCGGAGGACGCAGGATGTCAGCCACGGGTCCGCCCCCCGCCCCGCGGCGCAGCACACCTTCGCGTTCCAGGCGGTCCACGCGTCCGGTGACCGCATCACCTGGCTCCCCCGCCAGCGATGCCAACTGCGCAACGGGACGCCCACGGTCGGTGATGATGACGACGTCGCCGTGCCGCACCTGATCGATCAAGGCGCTGAGCTGGTTCTTGGCTTCGCTGATGCTGGCGGTCTTCATCTATCTATTATAGGCATATGAATTAGATCTTTATGGCTTATAACGCTCGGGCGCATCCCTCCCCATTCCCTTTGGCTCTGGCCGGTGCTGAGGCCCACTTTCTGAGAGAGTCGTCGGATTATGTCGGTCGGCCGGTTCTGGACGCCCCGAAAAGGCCTGGAGGATCTCAGGAACCGTCAGGTAACACTTCCGTTGATAGAAGTTCCATTTTGGAACACTCGCCGCCCCCTCTGACCCGCGCGGCGATTGACTTCAAGGGCCACGGTACGCCAAGACTCGCGCAAGAGGCCCGTCACAGCGGCATTTCTCTCAACGCCCACGAACATCGCGTATCCGGTCCGAAGTTTGCTCTACATCTCATCCATGAGCTCCCCAATTTCCTTCGGCGGCTTCGCCCAGCTCAACTTCAGGGCGCCGCTCAACGCCGTCGTACGACAGGAACGGCTACTCGACCAGTCGCAGAGCTATCTGAACGCCAAGTCGACGGAATACGCGTCGCTCGCCACCAAGATCGCGGACCTGGAGGCAGCGGTCAAGAAGCTGGCCACGAGCGAGGCGTTCGGCGGTCGGACCGTTGCCAACGCCAACAAGACCGCGCTGACCGTCATCCCCGGCACGACGGCGACGCTCGGCACCTACGACATCGTCGTCAACGAGATCGCGCGCGCGCAGGTCACCGCGTCGGACAGCACGCACAGCGACAAGGACGCCACCACTGTGGCCACCGGCGGCACCCTGACGATCGGCGGCAAGGTCGTGACGATCGGCAGCGGTGTCACATTGCAGGGACTCAGCGATGCGATCAACGCCACTTCCGGCATTGGGGTCACGGCGACCATCGTCAGCCCGGCTGCCGGCAGCTATCAGCTGGTGCTGACCGGCACCGACACCGGTGCGGCCAAGAGCTTCCTGGTCAGCAACAGTTTGACCGGAGGATCGGCGCCCGTGACGTTTGTCGACTCCGACAGCGACGGCACCAGCGGTGACACCGCCAGCGACAACGCGGTGCAGGCGACAGACGCCCAAGTGGTGGTGAACAACGTCAGCTTCGTCAGCTCGACCAACACTTTGACATCGGCGATTCCGAGCGCGACGCTCACCCTGCTGACCAAGGACTCCGGGTCGCCGGTGGCGGTAACCATTGGCGAGGACGCGGCATCGACCAAAGCCCTGGTGGACGATTTCGTGACCGCCTTTGCGGCCCTCGAGCAATACACCGACGAGCAGATCGCGTCGGCCGGCGCAGGCAACAAGGGCACGCTGGGCCACGACCCCCTGGTGCGGTCGCTGATGTCCGACATCCGCGGCGTCTTGACGTCGAGCTACTCGGTGGGCGGCGCCTATCGGTATTTGAGCGAGGTCGGCATCGGGTTCGACGGCGCCGGGGACCTCACATTCACAGAGGCCACGTTCGACACGGCCAGGGCGACGGCGCCCTCGGACATCCAGAAGCTCTTCGTGAGCGGCGCCGGACGAGACGGCGCGTTCACCGCGCTGCACGATCGACTCGAGCGCTACACGCAGGCCGGCGGGCTGCTGCCCGCAGCGCAACGGCGACACGACGCCCAGGTCGACCGGTTGTCGGACCGCATCACCACCCTTGAAGACCGGCTGGCGATCCGGCGCACCGTCCTCAAACGCGAATTCATCGCCACGGATCTCGCCACGACGGCGCTGAACCAGTCCGCGACCTCCCTGTCGGCGCTGACCGGACAGTTCCGTCTGTTCTAGTCCGTAGCTCGGCCACACCGACATCCGTGGGTCAAGGCAGCAGCCTTGCCTCGCAGGCCTGCCCGCCGGACTCTCACCGCAGCGCTTGTATGATGCGACGTATGCGGGCCCGGCTGGTGGCAACCATCCTTACGTTCCTGTCCTTGGCATCCGTGGCTTCCGCCACCGAGCAGGAAGCCTCACCCGGCAAACGGATCGACGCGGTGGAGATCGTCGGCGAGGAAGTCTTCGACGAGCCCGCCTCCGGCTTCGCAGCTTTCTACCGTACGGCGAACAAGCTTCACCTCCGCACCCGCGAACAGGTCATCCGGCGCGAGCTGCTGTTCGCGCCGGGCGAGCGGCTGAACCCCGAGCGCCTCGAGCAAAGCGAACGGAATCTCAGGGCGCTCGCGTTCCTGCGGGACGCGCGAGTCGAGGTGGTGGAGCACGACGGCAGCGATGGCGAGGACGCATGGGTGACGATTCGCGTCCGGACCTGGGACGCCTGGTCGTTGACGCCGCGCATCGACTTCGATCAGGTCGACGACCGGACAATCTGGGACGTGGGCCTCACCGAGAGCAACCTGCTGGGGCTCGGCAAGTCGGTGACGGTGTCGCATCGCGCCGACCTCGACCGCACGTCGGACCGGGTCTGGTACTACGACCCTCAGCTTGCCGGGTCCCGGTTCACACTGACCGCCACGGCGGCGGACCTTAGCGACGGCGACGAGGGGGTCGTCACGCTCAGCCGGCCGTACTTCTCTCTGGAGGATCCGTGGGCCTTCACGGTGCGCGCCGGCGCATTCAGCCGCCGTGATCGGCTCTTCGCCGATGGCCGGGAGATTGGCGGGCTCCGACATCGCGGCCAGCTTGGCGACCTGGAGCTCGGCCGGGCCGTGCGACGTCGCCCCACGAGCGCGCTCCGGCTCCACGCCGCGTACCGGCTCCGCGACGAGCGCATCGGCGCTGAGCGACGCGACTTCAGCATCGTCGAGGTCGGTATCCGGTCAGTCGAGCACCGCTTCGCGCGGCTGACCCACGTCAACCGCTTCGAGCGGACGGAAGACTTCAACCTCGGCGCCCAATCCTGGGCCACCGTCGGACTCTCGGCGCCAGCCTTCGGTGGCGGCGAACACCGGGTGCTCACCGTATCGACCGGCCACTCGCGTGGCATCGGGTTCGGCCCCGGTCACTTCCTCGTCGCCGACGTGGGGATCGTCGGCCGTCACGAGCGTGACCGCTGGCTCAACACCCTGGTGGTGACACGCGCGCGCTATCTGCGCAAGCACGCCACGCGTCACCTGTTGGTTGGACGGGCCGGGCTCGTCTGGGGGCACGAGCTCGATCCCGAGGTGCAGCTCCTGCTCGGGGCCGAGAGCGGGCTGCGCGGCTACCCGGTGCGGGAGTTTGCCGGCACGCGGTCGTTGCTGCTCACTGCCGAAGAGCGGTGGTTCATCGCCGACGACATCTGGCAGATGCTCTCGCTTGGCGCGACCGCCTTCGTCGACAGCGGATTCGCCTGGCCAGAGGGCGCCGGCCTGCGCCTTGCGGATCTCAGGACGGCCGTCGGCGTCGGTCTGCTGTTCGGAAGCAACCGCCTGCTGCTGACCGGCGGGGGCGTGCGGCTGGACGTAGGCTACGCGTTGCGGCCCAACCCAGGACTTAGCCCCTGGGTAGCCAGCTTCGGCTCCAACATATCTTTCTAGGTTTTCCTGGCGAGGCGTCCGCCTGGCAAGGCGCCGCGAGGGAGCAGGCAGGTGGCCTGTGACCCCGCTGATCTGGAAGCCGCATCGCATGAGCCTTTTTCTCATCCAGGCTTACAGCAGGCCTCCAGGGACCCGAACCGTATTCTACCCTATTGACAACACGCGCAATTACGCCAGATGCACGCTGGAACTGGCGCCTACGGGACGGGCACCCGAGCCTTTAGCTCCTCGACCCAGTTCTGGACGATCGTGATACCTGTCACTGGTTCCGCTTTCGCCA
>PVBE010709658.1_pt1 | contig 55773 bp, 60 predicted proteins | sample 1631181 | NCBI WGS metagenome assembly PVBE01 (sample SAMN08397723, study PRJNA350692) | Marine metagenome, whole genome shotgun sequencing project. | isolation source: water | place: Pacific Ocean | collected 2012-04
CACTGCTATTCAATGGCTTGAGGATCAAAATGTAGGATCTCACCGAATCAACTACCGACTTAGAGACTGGTTGGTTTCAAGACAGCGGTATTGGGGATGTCCGATACCGATCATTTTCTGTGACGAATGCGGAGAGCAACCAGTTCCCGACAAAGATTTACCTGTCGATTTACCTGATGACGTGAAGTTCATGCCAACAGGAAGATCACCTCTAACAACACACGAAGATTTCCTCAAAGTCGAATGTCCAAAATGCGGTGGAAGCGCTACACGTGAAACCGACACAATGGACACTTTCGTTGATTCATCCTGGTACTTTTTAAGATTCACCGATCCATGGAATAAAGAAAGACCCTTCGGTGAAGAAGCTATTGATCGGTGGTTGCCCGTTGACCAGTACATAGGTGGAGTTGAACATGCAATTCTTCACCTCATGTATGCAAGATTTTTTACCAAAGCGCTTTCAGATTTAGGGGTAGCTCCAAAAGAGTTAAGAGAACCATTTAAAAGACTCTTCACACAAGGAATGATCCGACTCGGGGGATCAAAAATGTCAAAGTCCAAAGGAAATCTGGTAGCCCCAGAAGCAATCCTGGATGATCAAGGGGCAGATGCTTTACGTCTAGCTCATCTTCAAGTCAAACCCCCTCAAGAAGATGTCGATTGGGAAGATTTTGGGATTGATGGTTGTGCAAAATTTTTAAACCGTGTCTGGCGAATAGCTCATCCAAATAACCCCTTAGCGGAACAACTCAGAGACGGTGCTGTGAACGAAGACGACGAAGAAATTGTTCGGCAGACTAATCGTTTAATAGAGCGAATTACCGGCGATTACGATCGCTGGTCCTATAACACAGCGGTCGCAGCTTTCATGGAGTTCACAAATACTTTGTACCGTTGGATCCAGAGTGAAGATGGAGGACATGTGGAAGTCCTGAAATCAGCCGTAGACACACTTCTACTCGTGATGGCACCCGCTACCCCTCATTTCTGTGCTGAGCTTTGGGAGATTAGAAACTCAGCTCATATACATCAAGAACCCTGGCCACAAGCAGACAAATCTAAAATCCAATCTGACACAGTAACGCTAGTAGTGCAGATAAACGGGAAGCTTAAAGATCGTATTGAAGTGGCATCAGATTTAAGTGAAGAGGAAATTCAAGACTTGGCTTTAGCTTCGGAACGCGTAAAAGAACTATTAAACTCCCAGAAACCTAAACGTATAATCGTAAGACCTCCTGCTTTAATAAACATTGTGGTCTGAGAAACTATCGATTCAACTTTCTTCCTGAGAACGGAGAAAACTCTGCAACTCTTCAGCAAGATCATCACCGGAAGGCAAACTGGCATCAGCGCTATTTAACTGGTCATAGGCAATTTCTAATTTTTCTATCATTGCCAAGTGTTCTTCGTTGCTGCCAATTAGTTGGTCCAAATGACTTCTGGTGTTCAAAGCTTTCCGATCTAACTGTAAATCTTGACTATAAATACCGGAAATACCTCTAATGCCTTCCAATAACTCGACTGCAGCAGGAGGGTACGGTCCAGTTGAGAGGTAGTGAGGGACTTGGGCCCATAGGCCAATAGAAGGAATTCCGGTAAGAGCAACCTCGTTCTCAATCACAGCTTGAAGTCCGGCAGGGACTTTGACTGAAGCAGTAACAAAATTAAGTTTTTTAGCCATTTCAGGAGAACTAGCAGTGCAAGAAAGCCTTGTAGGCCTGGTATGAGGTACTGCAGCGGGGTACGCTCCGAGACCCACTACTAAGGAGACGTCAAGCTCATGGCAAATATTTGTTATAGCCTGAGCAAAAATTTTCCACTCATGGTCTGGTTCAGGACCATGCAATATGCAAGCATCAGGTCCTTCTAAACCTTCGATATTCAAAAGCTCTATTGAAGGCCATTCAAGATTCTCTACTACACCATCATTTAAATTAAGAATGGGTCGACGAGCACGATGATCTAGAAGTTTGTCTGTGTCGAACTTGACCATTGTTTGACTTTGAGCTTTTAATAAAAGGGAGTCTTTAACACTGCGAGCAATTCCGGATGAATCTATCCAACCCTCAAGAGCCAAAATTAAAACAGGTTTTTTTAGTTCCTCAAGTTGAATGAATTCAAAAAGATACTCATGATCATTTTTCATCTTTTAGTCCTTCAAAAAATCTTGGAATGTTGAATTAGCTAAATCAATTAGAAGAAGAACACGTTCTCCAAAAACTTCAATAGCAGCGGCATCAGCTTCATTTCCCATCACTCCAGCTGCATACCTTGTGTAAACCCCTTCGAGTATGCATGCGAGTCTCCAATAAGCAAACGCTATATAGAAATCTAATTCTGAAAGATCTCTTTCACTTAAGTCGCTATAAAGCTCACGCACTTCTCCAGGGGTAGGGAAACCTTCAACTGACATAGCCTGTGTTTCCATGCCCGTAAGGTCATTTGAATAGGAAATAATCGCTGCAAGGTCTGAAAGAACATCACCTAATGTGCAAAGCTCCCAGTCTAAAACCGCAGCCACTTCACCTGTTTCGCTCATGATTGTATTGTCTAATCTGTAGTCGCCGTGAACTATTCCAACTCCCTGCTGCTCAGGAACATTTTGGAGAAGGTTGTCATGGATTTCAAAAACACCTGGTATTTCTCTATTAGTTGATTGTTCAAATTGTGCTTTCCAACGTTTTAGCTGACGTTCGATGTAAGCATCTTTTCTAGCCAAATCACCAAGTCCCACTTCATCAACATCTACTGCATGTAAAGAAACAAGTGTCTTTAAGAGAGACTCGCCCATTTTATTGCGAACTGAAAGAGGCTGAGAGCGGGCGATTTCAGCGTCACGCACCACTATTCCTTCCACGAAGTCCATTACATAAAAAGGAGCATCGTTAATTGTCGTGTCTTCACAAAGGCCAACCACTCTGGGAACTGGAACTTCACTGCCTGCGAGTGCTTTGATTACCCGGTATTCACGACCCATATCATGAGCGGTTGCAAGAACGTGTCCTAGAGGAGGGCGTCTAAGAACCCATTTTCTTCCAGAATTCTCTGTAACCGTATAAGTCAAATTGGAGTGTCCGCCAACGATTTGATGATATTCAAGTTCACCTTCAACTCCGCCGACATGCGCATCTAACCACTTACGAACCTCGTTTTCTCTTATACCCGGAGTTGTATTCATGCTCAGACGGTAGTGGACGAAAGAGGATCTCTCTACCCTAAAGGTAAGGAAATTTGTTTTCTTGTTTGGTGGATGAAGATGACTCTTGAAGTAACTGATATTGATTTCGAAAAAGAAGTACTAGAACGTTCAGAAAATACCCCAGTGGTGGTTGATCTCTGGGCGCCCTGGTGTGGCCCGTGTAAAAGTTTAGGTCCGATATTGGAAAGGGTTATTGAAGAGACAGAAGGAAAAGTTATTCTCGTCAAAGTAAATATTGATGAAAATCCTGGTGTGGCGGGAGCATTTAAGGTTCAGTCAATTCCGGCTGTTTTTGCAATACACAACAAGGATGTTGTCAGCAGTTTCGTTGGCGCACAAGGTGAAGAAGCTGTGAGGGACTTTGTTCAAAAACTTTTACCTTCCGAAGAGATGACAGAACTAGAAAAACTAATAAATGATGGAGATGAGTTGTCTCTTAGAAAAGCTTTAGAAATAGAAGCGGATAATCCGACGGCAGTAACAAGCCTCGCCCAACTACTTGTGACAAGAAATGAAGAGGGAGATAAAGACGAAGCAATAAAACTTCTTGAAAAAATATCCGAGACTCCTGAAACGAGAAGAGTGTTAGCGATAGCACGTCTTGAGAATGTAGAGGATATTGATTCTGAATTAACTGAATTGATTGAGAGAGTTAAAACAGATGAAGATGCAAGAGATAGATTTATCGACCTGCTTGAACTATTAGGTCCTGAAGATCCAAGAACAAGTGAATGGAGACAACGCTTGACCTCTGCGCTCTTCTAGTAGGCGGAAAGCAAAAAGACTGTGATTAAAGATACGAAAATTGAAGTTCCGGCAGTAGAAGGTTTCTTCACCATTGAGGAAGAACCACATTTAATCGGTGGTCGTTTTAAAAAATCTGGGAGCTATTGTTTTCCAAAAAGTCTTGGAGGGTCAGATCCTGATTTTCCTGATGATGAAATTGAAGAAGTTCTTTTAAGTAGAGTCGGAAAAATTTGGTCCTATACAAACAGTGTCTATCCTCCACCGCCACCTTTTATAGCGGCAGAACCTTATGAACCTATTGTCATTGCAGCAGTAGAATTAGAAGAAGAAAAAATGGTGATACTAGGTCAGGTAGTAAATGGTTATAGCGTTGAAGATCTAAGCGTAGGTATGCCAGTTGAAGTTACGGTCGGAACTTTGTACGAAGATTCCGAAAATCGTTACTTAACCTGGATGTGGAAGCCATTGTCTGAAGAGCAGAAACAGGATAAAAATTAGAAATGGAAGATATAGCGATATTGGGAGTCGGAATGCATCCCTGGGGTAAATGGGGCCGCAATTTCGTTGAATACGGCACTGTTGCTGCAAGGAAAGCCTTAGATGACGCTCAACTTGAATGGAGCGAGGTCGGTTTTATTTCTGGAGCAATAACCGTTCGATGCGGTTACCCCGGTTATGTAGCTGGATCAACCATGGCGCGCGCTTTAGGCTTCAACGGAACCCAAGTGGCTAGCTCATACGCAGCTTGCGCTTCAGGTGCTACTGCTCTTTCCGTCGCCCGCGGGCAAATTCTTTCAGGTGCATGTGACGTAGCTTTAGTTGTTGGGGCGGATACAACACCGGACGGATTCCTTGCACCCAATGATGGAATTAGAACTGACGACACTGATTGGCTTCGCTTCCACATGGTAGGAGCAACTAACCCCGTCTATTTCGGTTTGCATGCTAGACGACGTATGGAACTGTACGGCGCTACTCAGGAAGATTTCGCTCTCGTCAAAGTAAAAAACAGTAAACACGCAGTATTTAATGAAAATGCACGATTCAACAAAGAGTATGCTTTGGAAGATATTTCCGCTTCACCTGTCGTATCCGACCCATTAAGATTGTTAGAGATATGCACAACAAGTGACGGTGGAGCAGCAGTCGTAGTTTCTTCTCTCGATTATGCCAAGTCACTCGGCGTCGATAATCCGGTTCGAATATCAGCAATTGCGTTAAATACTCCGACCTATCCAGATCCCTTAATCGACCTCCCTTATTTAGCAACTGATTCGTCGGCGAATACCGTTCCGAATGAAATAGGTTTTAAAGAATCAATTGGGAAACATGTTTACGAAGAAGCAGGTATAGGACCTGAAGATGTAGACGTAGCTGAAGTTTATGATCTAGCGTCCTCCATGGAGCTCGACTGGTACGAGCAATTGGGTTTTTGTCAACCTGGTGAGGCAGAGAGTCTTTTACGAGACGGAAGTACTTCGATTGGAGGAAGAATTCCCGTGAACCCAAGTGGAGGACTCGGGGCATTCGGAGAAGCTGTTCCGGCACAAGCAATTGCTCAAGTCTGTGAACTTAACTGGCAGTTAGCTCAGCAAGCAGGAAAGCGACAAGTTGAAGATGCCAGAATAGGTATTACAGCAAATCAAGGTTTATTTGGGCACGGTTCTTCAGTCTTGCTTAGAAGATAGCGTCAGTAACATATAGAATTAGTTAAATGAGGTGGTGAAGTATGGCAGTACACGAAACCATAGATGATGGAATAGCAATTCTCACTATGGATAATCCGCCTGTTAGTGCACTAAATGTCACAGATGCATACTTTATTGCAGAAAAAATACGCTCTTACAGCAACCAAGAAGATGATATTAAAGTTGTTTTGATTCGCTCTTCCGGAAATGGCTTTTGTGCAGGAGTCGATATTAAGGAAATGCAAGAACTTCCAGAAAATGAAGGCATTTTGAAAGCCAATCATTCTTGTTATGAATTGTTCGATGCTATACATAGTTCCAAAACCCCTGTTATAGCAGTTGTGAATGGTCACTGTTTAGGAACAGGAATTGGAATTGCTGGCAGCGCAGATGTGATCATCGCTGCCGAGGATGCCACTTTTGGTCTTCCAGAGGTGGATAACGGGGCACTCGGAGCAGCGAGTCACCTTATGCGTCTGGTTCCTTCCCAGAAAGCAAGGTGGATGCTCTACACCTGCGAGACGGCAACATCACAAGAGCTTTTTAATTATGGATCAGTTTTAGAAGTCGTAGAAAGTGAAAAACTTGAAGAAGCTTCATTAGCAGCTGCTAAAAAAATCGCAGAAAAGAATGGAACACTAATACGAGCAGCAAAAGCCTCATTAGACGGGATTGAGGAAACGAATCTTTCAAAGCGTTATAGATTTGAACAGGGTTATACATTCGAGATGAACCTCATGGGAATTGGCGATCAGGCTCGCGACGCATTTTTGGACAAATAAGATCATAGGTAATTGCGTAATGAATGAAGTGTCACTCGTGGTTATGGCTGCTGGACTTGGAAGTAGGTTTGGTGCACCTAAACAGCTGGTATCAGTCGGTCCAGAAAATGAAATTTTTCTTGATTATGCTATTAGAGCAGCGATAGAGGAAGAAGTTAAAAAAGTTGTAATAGTTACTCGAAGCATCTTGAATGAGCAACTGGAAAAGCATCTCACCCAATACCAGTGGAGTGACTTGCTTATTGAAATCGTTAATCAGGATGCCTTCGAACCTAAACGTGATAAACCATGGGGAACCGGGCATGCAGTCGTTACAGCTTTGGCCAAAACAGATGGACCAATTATTGTCATGAATGCAGATGACTATTATGGCCCCACGGCTTTAAGGCAGATTCTTCATGGTTTCAATGCTGAAAACCCAGCAATTCTGGCGTTTAAATTGAAAAATACACTTCCTGAAAGTGGAAGCGTTTCACGAGGCATTCTTTCAATAGAGAACGAAAAACTTTTGAGTATCAGAGAAACACATGAGATAAGAAACGAAGAGAACCTCATCAGAAGCAGAGATCAAGCTTCTATTCCCAGTGATACTGATGTTTCTATGAATCTATGGGCCCTTCCATCTAAAAGTCTAGAAATACTCAAAGAACAATGGAGTGTTTTTATAGCCTCAAATTCTTCCGAGGAAGAAGCAGAATTTCTCTTACCGCTGGCAATTGAAGAACAGCGTTTAAATAATCAGATTGAAATAGATGTGATTAGAAGCAACGAGTCATGGATAGGGGTTACTAATCCTGAAGACCTTGATACGGCAAGAAGCGCCCTAGCGGTAATTAACGACTAACTGGAGCAAAGATGTTTGTACTACGTTTCGATTTACGTATTCCACCTTTTGTGGAAACCCTCACACACGGCGACCAGTATCGGGAATTCTTAAAAATGGTCGAATGGGCTGACGACAAGGGTTTCGCAGCTGTTGTCCTTTCAGAACATCATGGCACAGAAGACGGATATATGAACTCACCTCTATTACTAGCGGGAAGTGTTTTAGGAGCAACGGATAATCTTTTTTGTTCTGTCTCTGCTTTACTTTTACCTTTACACGACCAGCTTAGAATCGCAGAAGAAATAGCGACTATAGATTTGATAGCACCGGGAAGATTCAATGTCGTAATAGGTATCGGCTACAGAGAATCAGAGTTTGAAATGTTCGCCAAGAACAGAAAAACTCGAGGACGGGATACCGAAGAAGGCATACAAACAATTCTCACTGCCTTAAAAGGAAAACCTTTTGAATACAAAGGAAGAGAAGTGCTTATTAGCCCTAAACCTGTTTCAGATCCCAGTTCCTTAATTTCCGTAGGTGGTTCAGTCGAGATATCGGCTAAACGAGCAGCGAGATTAGGATTACCTTTTGTGCCAGCAGTTAAGGATGACTCTTTGGAAAATGCTTATTATTTGGAAGCAAAAGAAGTCGGTTACGAAAACCCTATCTGCATGATGCCTTCTGGCCCTGGGATGGTGATGGTAAGTGAGGACCCAGAAAGACTTTGGAGCGAGATAGGGGAGAATCTTGTATATGACGCCATGACTTATGCTGCATGGCAATATCAGGATCAAAGATCCTCATGGCATGTAGAAGGAACAAGTATTGATGAACTCAAAAAAGGTGGTCAGCATCTAATTGTGACACCTCAAGAGTGTGTGGATCTTGTAAGAAGCAATGGTGCGGTAGTTCTACATCCGCTAGTCGGAGGTTTGGATCCAGGAGTTGGGTGGGAAAGTTTAGAGTTAGTAGCTAATAAAGTAATTCCTGCTCTAAATTAATGCATCATGAAATGTATATAAATAGATTTATTTGGAGAGGCAATGAGTGATTTAACAGTAGAAAAAGATGGATCGATCTTGGTTCTAACAATGAATAGGCCAAATCGGCAAAATGCAATGACTCTTCCTATGTTCGCACGACTGGCTGACGCTTGGGAAATGATAGATGAGGACTTAGATATTCGAGTCTGTATTTTGACAGGAGCCGCTGGGAATTTTTCTTCGGGGATGGATTTACGATCCCTCTCAGGTGATAGTGAAAACACAGATGATTATGACGTCAATAAACGTATGACAGAGGAAGGTTCAGATTTTATTTATAAAGGTTTATTGAAAACTAAACACCCTAGGGTTCCCTTGATAGCCGCCGTGGAAGGGAATGCTATTGCTGGCGGTACTGAAATCCTTCAAGGAACAGATATTCGAGTGGCTGGAGAATCAGCCGTCTTCGGAGTTTCAGAAGTTAAATGGTCCTTATATCCAATGGGAGGATCAGCAGTCCGACTTGCACGACAGATACCTTTCACAGAAGCAGCAGACATACTTTTAACAGGAAAGCATATAACCGCTGAAGAAGCTAAAAACCTTGGCTTAATAGGTCACGTGGTAGATGACGGCAAGGCAATGGATAAATCGATGGAAATAGCTGAAACTATTTGTCAGAACGGTCCACTAGCTGTCGAAGGTGTTCTACGAACTCTTAGAGAAACAACAGGAATGACAGAACAAGAAGCTTTTGAATACGAAGACCCAATCGGCAAGGAAGTATTTGCTTCACAAGATGCAAAGGAAGGCCCTAAGGCATTTACGCAGAAAAGGCCACCTGAATTTAAACGTCGCTGATCAGAAACGGTCGCTACCTTCCTCGAAACCTGGAAGTTGAGACTGGATTTCGAAACCCATTTTTGTCGCCTCATCTAAAATTAAGTGTTCACATGACTCCCAGTCATGTGCTCTAAGACCAGTCAAATCCTGATTGTAAGGGGCGTCGTAAATTATCACCCTATTGCCGGTAGATTCGAGCGCTTCTATATTGTGAGGAGCGTCGTCGATATATAAATGAGCTCCCACCTGTGGTTTATCGCCTAAAAAACATATGTCTCTATAAGGTATTTTTGCGGCATCCAGCCATTCAACTGTGTCAACGACCGCTTTAGCGTGGGTCCAATTGACGTATAGTCGGTGAGTGATAATTCGGATCCAAACACCAGCATCAGAGAGTCTCCATAGAACTTCTGATGCTCGATCCATGGCAGGCATTTGCCTCATCATGTTGTACTCATCAACTGCCAGATGATGCAACTTTCGATATTCCTCAGTAGTCAGTCCCCACTCGTTGAAATCCCAGGAACGTTTAAGAGGAAGGGCGGATTTGTCTACCCCAAGTTCCTGGGCAGCAATTTCCCTAAACGCAGTGGTGTAGTCGGCGCATACGCCATCTAAGTCAACACCTAGAACAAAAGGAGTGTCGAGATGGTTTTTTTCTTCAGAAGTCATTTCAGCCTGCGGTTAGTCCACCGTCTACTGTAATGACGGCGCCATGGATTCTCCGAGCATCATATGACGCTAAAAAAGAAATTACATTCGAGATCTCTTCAGCTTCAGCCATTCCTCGAAAACCCATGTACGGTTTCACTAAATCCATATTCACATCTTCGGGTATCGAATAATTGTCAATAAGTTGAGTTTGGACGCTACCGGGGGCTACAGCATTTATTCTGATGCCAGTTTTTATGTATTCCATTGCTAATGATTTAGTCATCGCAATAACCCCACCTTTAGTTGCAGAGTAAGCGACTGTGTAAGCTTGCCCCATCAGACCAGAGCAGGAAGCAATGTTAATTAAGGAACCACTGCTCTCAATCAGGAAAGGTATTGCCGCCTGCGAGCACCAAAAAACTCCAGAGAGGTTAACTCCAACCATTTGATTCCAAGAAGTTTCAGACACTTCGGTCATGTGTTCACTTCGAGCGATTCCAGCGATATTAGCTAAGACATCGATTCGACCGTTTTTTTCAAATATTTGAGAGATGGTTGAATGACATTGCTCCTTTGAAGCAACATCGACCATGTAAGTATCACAACGTTCTTTATTAGATTGCAGAGAGTTTGACAAAGCATCAAGGCCAGCAGTATCAACATCCATCGCAGCGACCTGAAATCCCTGGTCAAGCATGGTGATTACGGTTGCTCTTCCTATTCCGGAAGCTGCACCTGTTATCACAGCTACTTTAGATTCATTTTTTGTCATAGGGCGTTTCTGCTTTCATCGATAAACCGTAGTCTTCAGATCAGCATTTGTGGAGTATCTTCGAATACTTTAGACAATTAGAAAGCAGGAGTTGTGTCGACCGAATTGATGTATTTAAACGAAACTACTAGGCGATTAATGAAAGCAGTTCGTTTGATTGACACATCCGATGATGTTCTATCGGAACTGAGTGAAAAAATTTCTGATATTGCTTCGGAGGCTGAAAAGTACACTTATAAGGGTCAAACAGCACAAGGGTCATTAAAGAACGACAAAAATCCGATTGAAAGACGCGAGCAAAATCCATCCGAATTTTTTCCCTACAGTCCAGCTGTAGGTCCTTTTAACCCAATAGCGCCTCCACTCAAGGCGGAGGTAACCAATGGAGAGAAATATAAAGAAATAAGGGCATTTGGAAAACTCGATGGGGTTTATATTGGGCCACCCGATCTAGTGCAAGGTGGTGTAATCGCACTACTTTTCGACGACATACTGGGAAGTGTTTTAGTCGTTAACAATTTTGGTGCTATGACAGGAACTTTAGAAGTGAGATACGAAAAACCTACTCCTATTAGTAAAGAACTGTTATGGATAGGAAAGATAGAGAAAATTGAAGGACGTAAAATTCATGTTTCAGCTGAGTTGTGGGATGGAGAAACCAGAACAGCAAAAGCAAAAGGGGTTTTTGTAAAAGTTAAGATGCTGAGCTGACCAGTGTAAAAGCAAAAAACCCCGCCACCGAAGTGACGGGGTTTTTTAAGTTTTTGCTACTTAGCGGGCTACGCCTTTACCAAGAGCAGAAATTGCCGCATTTCCGACCGGAATAAACGCACAAATTGCTAGTGCAGTTCCGATATCAGATCCGAAGCTTCCCATTCCGAGAATTTCGGTTGATGCGCCGTAGTCCATACCACCAAGTTCAGTGATTGCTACGAAAAGATAAGCCCAAATTAAGTTCAAATTAGGCCCGATAATTGGAAGTCCTTTAAGCATTCCATTAACACCTGCGGTGTCGAGAATGCTGTCAAGAACAGCAACTACACCCTGAAAAACCATTCCTAGAATGATCAGAGTGAGAATTGTTGACATCATGGAGAGGTACCCCTTTTATAGTTGTAATCGACTCGTCTCACCGGACAAGTCAAACTGTCACTTGTTAAATTAGAAGAATCAAATAGGCCTGTGGTGGATCCTGCTAGAACTTTTTCTAATATTTTTAGATTTTCCACTTTTTCTGATGGAAATGCACTAATATTGCCCGTTTATGCTAAAGATCACCGGTTTTAAGGGGAAAACATCGTCCAGTAGTGCTCTTAAATCTTTATTTGTCATGTGTTTTTTTCTTATTTTCGGTTCTTTTTTGGCACCTGATGTGATTGATGTTTGGGCATCAACACAAAAAAATGATTTTCGCCGTGATTTAGCCAAAGAATGGTCAGATTCAGTAGGTGAAATGAGCAGAGACATCAAGATTAATGAAATACGAGAATTTTCAGAGCGCATACTTGATAGTTCCTCATCAGAAGAGCTGCTGCAACCGTTGGTGAAACCGGTTTTAACGATTAAAGAAGTAACTATTCCAATAAAAGACGAAATATTAGAAGAAAACGATAGCGAGGTAAGAACTGAAGAGAAATCAACGCCATCAAGAATTGAAAATGTATCTCCGTTACCTACTATTGCCCCGACAACTCTTCCTCCTCCAGTAACAGCAGTCGCAATAACAACCACTACAACTTTCGTCGACTCAGAATCTTTTATAAAAGCTCGAAGGATGGGAACAGTTGATGATCCATTGCGAGTACTTGCTGTAGGTGATTCCCTAATGTTGGATTTTCAATATGGTCTAGAAAGAATTTTAGAACCGAGAAAAGATATAAATATTGAGGGTAGGGGAGCGTTAGGTTTTGGTTTCACAGTTCCACACTGGGACTGGGAAGACGATGTGATACCTGACTACAAATCAATGGTTGGAAGAGTGCGTCCAGATGTTGTTATAGCAATGATTGGAGCCAATGAATTCCAAGGGTATGCAATCGAAGGTGAAGATCTCGAACCAGGCTCTTTCCGGTGGAATGAGGTTTTGACAGAACGAGCACATGATGCAATTTCTTATTGGATAGCAGACGGTGCATATCTCTATTGGTGGACGACTCCGAGAATGTCTGACCCTTCTTACTTGACTGACGATTTGAATAGCATTTGGGATTCTGTAGTTAGCGACTGGCACCCAAAAGCTGAAATGGTCGACAGTATGAAAGTTTTAGGCGACGAAGACGGGAAATTCCGTTGGAACATGGAAATGCTCGACGGTTCCATTATTCCTCTTCGTAAAGAACATGGCGTCCATTTTTTCGAGGTAGGGGCAGACGGTTTATCTAGACAGTTTGAAGAAATCTTGGAAAAAGACGGATGGGTTAAAGGTCGGAGGCCTAGTTCTTAATCTTCTTTTTTTAACCGCTCTTTCAGTAAGGAGATTTCTTCCACGAGAATTCGTATCCGATTCTCCATTCGTGAAAGTTCATAAGAAAAATGCATAGCTAGTAGGAACAGAAAACCTATTGCTAAGAGTAGAAAAAGAGTCGGTTGATACCATATTCCGAGTTTTTCAGCAGTCCAGTCAAGTATCTGGGGAACGGCAGAAATTACCGCTAGCGCTGTTCCAACTGTTAGCCACAGGATTGAATATTTTGCTTTGAGGGCTTTAAGTCGGACCAGTCTTACGATCAAGAATAAAGCGCCTAAAGCGAGAACGGCTATCAAAATATGTGTCGATGAACTCATAGAGTCAATCCTTTTTCTTTTTGCGAGTACCAGCTAGCACCACTATCAAAAGTCGTAAAAAGTAATAAACTAGGCGCAAGTTGCGATTAGATGCTTGCCCGGCAGATCTTTCTCGCATTTGAACTGGAATTTCTGAAATTTTAAAACCATTTTTTGAAGCTATAAGCAGTGCTTCTACAGAATCCATATATTCAACTGGGTATTCCTTAGCGAAAAGCTTGATTACCGGTTTTCTGAAAGAGCGAAAACCAGAAGAGGTGTCAGTAAATTTCTGACCTGTATAGATCCTTACTAGGAGTCGCAGAAAGTTCATTGCAGCTTTTCTGCTTGAACCAACTTTATAAGAGTGGTCAGTAGAAAATCTGCTCCCAATTACCATGTCGGCGCTTTCGAGTTCAGAAAGCAGTAGGGATATTTGCGTTGGATCATGCTGTCCATCTGCATCAAACTGATAAGCACAGTCAATTTCTCTATCGAGGCAGTAGCGAAAACCTAAACGAAGAGCGCCTCCAATTCCTAGGTTGAAAGGCATAGAAAGACAGACGCAGTCGAATTTTTTAGCGATTTCGGCAGTTTCATCCGTGGAACCGTCATTAACTACAACTATTAGATGCTCTGGGAAAAGCGCTTTAATTTCACTTATTACATTTGGAAGTGATTCAGCTTCGTTAAAAGCTGGAATAATAGCTGCGGTTGTCATAAGAAGCACAGTATCCGCAGTTGACCATTTTTCTTCGATATCAAAAAGCGTCGAAGTCTAATAATTCAAATTCGGCAAGTTCAAAATTGGTATTAGTTTCAAAAAAATGAACTACCAAATCAAGAGGACTGGGTTGGAATTTTCTTGGAATTTTCAGACCATCCATCTTGAAGTGGTGATTTTTACCCCAATAAGCGACAAAAGGCGTTTTGTGGTATTTGGCGATACCTGATGCAAGGAGTGATATGGGGAAAGGAACTTCATTCGGATTTATAGGAAACGTTTTGAGTAGAACAGCTATTTTGATTCCGCCAATAGAAACCTTTGTGGTCACGAGGAGGGCTGACTCAGATACGTGTAAATAGTAGTTGGCCTCTGGTCTCGCAAGCCTCCACTTCAAAAGTTCTGCGTTCCAGATAGGGGAAAACCCTGAAGGGTGCACAAAAGTTTTAAAATCACAAAATTCTTCTAGTGGAAATTTTTTGAGTTCGTTACCTTCCAATCGAAATGTTTCTAATTCAATTTTTGATCTTGCGAGTTTTAAAAATCGAAAATCGAGAGAAGGGAGCTTTCTCCAACCCATTGCTTCGGTCATTCGTGGTGAAGATTGTGAATTTGCCACTCCAAGAATTCCATCTAAGTTACCTTTGATTCCAGCTTCGTAACTTTTTTCTATAGTTTTGCGAAACAACCCTTTACCGCGACTGTTCGGAGATACGGCTAAATCAACACCTACGCCTAATGCGAGTTTATTTCCGAGATTGTTTTCGAAAATTTTCGGAATCAAAGCGTAGTTACTTATTTGTTCATTTTCTTCAAGAAGATATCCAATGCAAGCAGAACCGGCAGGATTTTTCTGATATTGCCACCTCAGGTATTCAACGGATATCGAAGCTTTACGTTTGAACACGTTGTTTAACAGGTTTGCAGTTAACAGAAGATCTAAATTTTCCATTTTTTATCTTTTTGTAAATAAATCAATAAACACGCACTTAAAAAAAGAAGAGAAAATCCAAATACGAAACGGAAGGTAGCTCTGCCGGAGCAACTGACGGATTTGTGTACTGTTGGGTCTCCAATTTTTGGTTTTGGGTTGACATAAACATCATAGGAGGGGGAATCTTCAGTAAAAGTTCCAAAAATTGGGCTCCTGCAAGAAGCTTCTGGAGTGTTCTCGAATGAGAAAATTTCCCCACCAGGAAGAGGTCGTGAAAAAGGGACTAAAGAAATCCAGAGTCCGAGAACTATCAGAAGGGTTAAAGGAATTGGTAAAAATTTGTTTTTCTTCACAGCACGCTGATCCTATACGGTCGGTTAGCCTCACCAAATGTTTAGGAAATTCTATATAGATTGTCTAGTCATATCTGTTTGTTGTTTGTTGGTTGCCTGTGGCAGCGAGGAACATACTCTTAATGCTTCTTCCAGCGCTTACACACCATTAGAGAAACCTGGAACTACCAGCATTCCTATACCTGTTTTTGTTGAAAAACCTAAAGAAATTGAAGAATTATTGCCTACATTTCCGATACGTCAAGAAAAAGTAGAAAAAGTAAATACTGAAGAAATTACTCAACAGGAGAGCGACTTGGGAACCCACCAACAGGAGATTGGCTTGGAAGTTACTGAAAAGGAGTTCGAAGATAATGATCTATTTGAGGTGAGTGTTGTCCGTCGCCCAGAAAAAGATTCACCGTTAGACATTGTCAGTATTGGGGATAGTGTTTCCTTTGATGCTGAACCTGGTTTGCGAGCGGCATTGGAGAGCACAGGAGTGGTACGCGTAGAGACCCGTTCATTTGGGGGTATAGGAATTAGTATCGAAGGATTCGATCGCTATTTGGAAGAAGCTTTAATAAATAAACCTGAAGTTGTAACTGTCATGCTTGGAGGGTTCGATTTAAAGTTTCTGTCAAAAAATGAGAATACCTATGAGCGTATGCTCGTAGAGGCAGTAGATAGAATTTTGCAAGATGCTAAACATATTATTTGGGTAGGAATGGCGCCTACACCAGTAGAAGAAAATCTTGAAGAAGATCGCCTGTTATTTAATTCAATTATTAAGACTTTCTCCAAAAGTAATCCTCAGGTTCATTATTTAGATACTGACTTAATTTTGGGTGGACCCGAAGGTAATTTCCAAAGATTTCTTGAGAATGTGGAAGGGGAAATATCTCAGATCAGGAAAGTTAGAGATGGTAGTGACGATGGTCATTTATGTTCAGCGGGTGCAGCTTTGATCGGTGAGATTGTTTATGAAAAACTTCTGAACTTCGTATCTCTTCCGGAAAGGGCTACTGACTGGTGGTCGGGAGAGTGGACTAAGGATCCACGCTACGACGACCCGCCAGGGGGATGTGCTCATAGTTTCGTTAAATAGATTGAGACTTTTCGGAAATTTTTTTCATGAATATATCAATAGAAAATGCTGCAAGAACAACTAATGACGCTTCCGCTGCAGTGCGGTAGCGGGTATTTCCAAAAGCCAACGTAGCGGTAAATGTAACAATCGGAATCCAAGCAGCGGTTATAAAAAGAGTTTCTCTCTGCTTTTTCCATAATTTTAAGATGGCCATCAGGGAAAGAGGTAATAAAAGTAAGTATTGACCAAAACCTATTAAGGAAATTGCAAAAGAGCGACGATCGGCGAGCACGTCGAGGCGGAGTTGTTCAATGGGCTTGTAAGCACCCCACATCCTTCCGATACGTGCAGGGGCAACAACTGTAATGAACCTTTTTTTGTGCTCTGATATGTAATCAAAAGCTCGCTCACGAACAACAATGTCGCGTTGTGACTCATCAAGTAACTCACCATCTTCGCCATACGGAGGTGGTTCACCGCACTTAAGTTCCCAGTACCCAAGGTTCTGTCCATAGTAAGTGGAATCGCAATTAGCCTGAACTAAAACTGTGCCTGCACCATCAGATAGAAAAACGTTCTCTTCAAAGGAGTAAAGATTTCGAATCACCCACGGAGAAATTATAATAAGTGCCGCTAATCCGATAGAGAGATATCGCAGTATTTTTGTGCGCCATGAAATCTTTTCTTTAAACAGAATAACTGCAGCTACCAGAGGAAGATATATGAGTAGTTCAGCGCGACACAGAGCCGCTAAACCTCCAACACATCCAAAAATTAAAGCATTTTTCATGTTCTGGTTTTCAGCGAAAACTAAAGCGGCGAGAATACTTGCCATGGCTCCAGTTATTGCACACGTTTCTGCCATAAGTAGTCCGTCATTAATCCAAATGAATGCATAAGTAGCAGTTAGCGATGCAGTAATTAAACCAAGTCGTTCTGAAACAATTTTTCTTCCGATTAAACCAGCAAGAATTATTGAAGGTATTCCTAAGAAAATTGAAAATATTTGCTGTTGGAAAACAGTTGTAAATCCAAGAAAAGAACCGATTGAGAGCAGTAAGGTCCACATCGGTGGATGCCCGGCAGTCGGTTCTATGTGACCGATCGGGGTAATTACTTCTATTAGTTCCCCTTCAACGGGTACCGAATCAATAGCCCCGAAAAGGTAACGAAAAGGTTCTGTAAATCCAAGACCGTCCGCAAAAATGTTTGCAGTCAGATGGTAGGAGGAAGCGTCGCCGCTCAATTGGTTATCAGCAGCTACAAGAAGAAAATATAAGAGGCGTATAAAAAATCCCAAAAGACAAATAAGTAACAGAATTTTGTTAAAACCTAGTCTTTTAATCAGATCATGTTTTTCTTTGGTTTCCATCACGGTGGTCACTATTGGATTCACTTCTTTCCAGAATATGGAGATTCCGGATCAACTATTTGAAGCTCAGACAGATCAATTGCCGACGCTATCTCACCAAGAGATTGTGATGAAGCCCCCTTAAGGAAGTCCCGCATTTTATTTTCCATGCCTTTTCGACCAATCCATGCTATTCGACTTGTTAAGCGTCCGACATTCTCTAATTGGTAGTACTTTTCTTCTGGGTCAAATTCCCAAGGATGACAGTAGGTCCAGAGAACCTCTTTATTTGAAGATTGTCGTACTCCTATTTTTCTAATGACCGAAGGGAAGAGTCGAAAGTAAGCGCCTCCTAGGTAAGGAACGGTAAAACCAAAGATATTTGTCACAGGGCACGGGAACTCAATAACAGAGTTCAACCACCTGAATGGTTGCTTCGGTAAGCCAGTCCATCCATAAAGCGGATTCTTAGCAGGTAGCACACTTGAAGAATAGGTAAAGCCGATTTTCTGCATAATGGGAACTACCCAACGAGTTTCACGCGTAAGCGACATTGTTGGCGCCCTGTAACCATTTACCTGTTGACCCGAAATGTCTTCAAGTGATCGCTTCGCCTCATCTAATTCTCGTTCAAAGTCATCTGGGTTCAGTAGTTGCAATGGTATGTGTTTATGGGAGTGTAAGCCGATTTCATGGCCAGCTTCTACAGCTTTCCTTATCAATTCTGGATGTCTTCCAGCCACATCACCAACGACAAAAATTGTTGCTCGGATTCCCATTTCAGCAAAAAGATTTAGAACTTTTTCTGTCATCAATTTTGAGCGGTCTTCGAAGTTATTTGAAGGTCGAAGATCTTCGACATCTAGAGTAACTGAAATATTTTTTAGCATTTTTCTACTTCTGACATAGAAACAGGTATCTGCTTCTTTTTTGTGCGAAATCTCCTACCCTTTTCGAAGAGAAACTGTACCCCAAAGGAAGCAAGAATTATTATTGAGATTTCAGCTGAAACACGATACCTAGTTGTTCCCATACTTATTGCGGCGAGCAGAGTAGTGATTAGTGGAATCGTCAAAATTGGTAGTAATGGTATTTTCCTAGCCTTAAGTCTGAATAGACCAAAGATTGATAAAGGGATTAGAGAATAATATTGGAAGAGTCCTATGAGCGAAAGGCTAAAATTTCTCCCCTCAACAAGTTTGTCGGCACGCAACTGTTCTAAAGGCGAGTAAACCCCCCATAAACGAGCTACACGTTTCGGGATAACATGCCCAAAAAGACGCCCTTTATGTTCAGCGGCGTACTCGATACCTCGTGATCGATATTCCTTATCACGGACAGATTCGTCGGTTGGTTCACCATTTTTTCCTACAGGTTGAGGTAGGCCACACAAATATTCCCAGTAACCCTGCTTATCCCCGAAGTAGGTGGCTTCACAATTAGTCTGCGCCAATAAAATCCCTGAACCATTAGAGAGGAGTACTGGTTCTTCAAATTGGATTAGATTTCTGACAACCCAAGGTGTCAATACTGAAGCAACGATAACTCCTACAAGAAAATACTTCGTTAATCGTTTTTTTAGCGTCAGATGTGAATTGCGCAGAATAGGTAATGCCAAAAAAGGGATAGCGATTATAAATTCAGCTCTTGTAAGAACTGCCAATCCTCCTATTACACCGAACGTTGTTATTAGGAAAAGTGAGTTTTTGTTGTAAAGACGAGCTGAGAGTCCGACTGCAATTGCCACTATTGGTATTACGAGAGTTTCTGACATTAAGAGTCCGTCATTTAGCCATAGAAATGCGTATATTGAAGCAATTCCAGCAGCAATCAATCCACTTTTCTCGTCGATTATTTCACGTGCAGCCCATCCGATAGCAAAAACACCTAGTGAACCTATTAATGCAGAGAAAATCTGTTGAATTAAAATACTGTCTAAACCAAGTAAGACTGGGAAAGCTAAAAGGACCACCCAAAGAGGCGGATGGCCGGCCGTCGGCTCGATATGCCCTACAGGCAGATTCTGATTAGTGGTTTCAGTCAAGTATGAAGGGTCTTCAAGGAAAAGTAGTTCTTGAGCCCCTCCGAACATGTATCTATAAGGTTCAACAAAGCCGAGACCCTCAACAAGCAAGCGCGAGGCGTGGTGGTAGTAAAATGCATCCCCATTTAAAGGGTCACCTTTTTCAACGAAAATCACGTACAAGAGTCTCACAAGAAAAGCGAACATAGAGATAAGAGTCAGCTTGAAGCGAAATGATTTTCCTTGAAATTTAAGTGGGTTAATCGGAAGATTACCTAGCAGCGAAATTGCTGTAGCCATTACTTAGAGGAAGCCTTCAAGTTTTAGTAACTTCTTCGTGATAATCCTGCTCAACGTTCACAGACCAAATATCGTGGTCAGCTCCAAGGATATTTTCAACACTTAAAATAGCGGTAAGCATTGAATGGTCTTGATTGTTGTAACGGTGCATGCCATTTCTGCCGACTGGAAAAATATTTCCAGTATTTTGATCCAACCATTTTTTGATAATTTCGACATTTTCGAAATAGTTCTTGTCATACATAGGGTAAGCCTTTGGCATTCTCACAACGTAAGACTCTTCTACGCTTTCTGGGTTCAGTAGTCCTAAAATTTCCATTTCTGATTTCCCGAGGTTTATTAGATCGGCATCAGGAGTCTCCCAAATATCATCACCTTCGGTTACGAAATACTCAAGGCCAAGACAAGTCTTTCCGCCCTTAACTAAATGAGGGGACCATCGTCCAAAGTTTTGAACTCGCCCCACTTTTACATCTGATGAGTGGATGTAAATCCAATTGTCGGGGAACCCTTCATTTTCGGGAACCACAAGTGCAACGGTTATGTGTTCGCGAAAGGTCAGAGAGTGTGCGGCTTCTCGAACATTTTCAGGTGCCGGCGGATCCATGGCGAGAAGAAGTTTAGAAATTGGCATTGAGGAAATTATGTGAGAAGTTTTAAAAGTTTCTGATCCATTTGAACTTTCCGTAGTTACTTCATTTGCGCTCCCATTCGAATGTTTAATCGAAGTAACTGGGTTTTGGAAGATGACGTTACTACCTTGGCCGTTTACTAGTTCATGACATTTTTCCCACATCATGCCAGGCCCCAGTTTTGGATATTCAAACTCCTCAATGAGGCTTGTAATCTCTTTCTGGTTTCTTCTAGGCATTATCGAATTTAAAACGGCCTTAAAAAGGGAGAGGTTTTTAATGCGTTGTGCTGCCCAGTCGGCTTGTATCTCACTTGCGTCAACACCCCAAACTTTTTCAGTGTAAGTCTTAAAAAACATCCTGTAGAGTCGCCAACCGAACCTACTCACCGTCCAACCTTCGAAAGTGCTTATGTCGGAAGGCTTTTTAATTCGCACCCAAAGGTAAGAAATAACACATAGGAAAGATTCTAAAAGACCAAGATTTTTCAGTGCATTACTAGCTTTGAGTGGGTAATCATAGAAACGTCCTTTATAGAAAATGCGACTCATTCGAGGCCGTAATAGAAAGTCTCCTTCGTCGAGTATTTCATGCCAAAGATCAGAGACGATAGGCACCTTTGTGAAGAATCGGTGACCCCCTATGTCGAAACGCCAACCATCTCGCACTTCAGTTCGACTAATACCTCCAACGACAGAGTCGGCTTCCAGGATTGTGCTTTTTATGCCATATTTTCCGAGATGATAAGCCGCGGTAAGTCCTGCTGGCCCAGCCCCGATAATAATCGGTTCAATGTTTTCTTTGTTATTAATAGTCACTAATACGGATCATAGAAGCCTAAAAGGGGTAGAGAGGAAAATAAGTGAAAAATTACTTCTCTTTGCCGAAGATATTTGTCTAACTCATGTACGGGTACGATTTACTTGTGACTGAAAAACTTGATTTGCAACAAAGCATGTTTTGGGTAGTCGCCATGATGGGAATTCTATTTGGCGCTATTTTTAACTTTCTGCCCATGACACCTCTTTGGCTTGACGAAGCTCAGTCGGCTTCTCTAGCGGGAGAGGGTATCTCCTCTCTTTTTGATGCTCTTCGACACGACGGACATCCTCCTCTTTATTATTTTCTTTTAGGGATTTGGGCAGACTTATTTGGCGATTCAGACTTTGCCTTAAGGGCTTTTTCCGGTTTTCTTAGCTGCTTAGTAATTCTGATGACTTGGTTTACCTTCCGTATGCATATGGGTAAGAGGGAATCACTAGTTGCTGCTTCCTTAATCGCAGCAAGCCCTTTTTCGATCAGATATGCAACTGAAGTTCGTATGTATTCTTTACTAATTTTCTTATTGCTCTGTACTTACTTAAATTTTTATAGGGCTACGCAAAACTCAAAGAGTAAAAGCAAATTTCTTTATGCATTAGGCCTCGCTTGTTTGCTATTGACCCACTACTGGTCTCTTTTCTTTGTTTTGGTAGTAGTAATTTCACTTTTGACTAAAGCTAAAAGAAGTTCTGGTGAAGAAAACAAAAATTACAAATCGTTAATAGCTTGGAGTGTGGGCGCCTGTATTCCCTTTATTTTTTGGTTGCCAGTTTTCTTCGAACAGCTAGAACATACAGGAACCCCTTGGTCTAAAGCTCCAAGACCAACGGTCGTTCTGGCTTTAACCTTAGAAGCTTTCGGTGGGGGAAAAGGCTCAGAGGCATTGCTGGTGGCAGTGGCACTTTCTTTACTGGTAGCACTTGGAATTTTCACACGGATTAATGAAGCAGGTTCTGAATTGAAAGTTGGTTTAAATGAACTTTCTTGGTTAAAGCAGATTTGCCTTATTTCTACTTGCACAATGCTTCTTGGAGGGACAGTAAGTCTTTTAACAGATACGGCGTTTCAAGGCAGGTATGGGGTTTTCTTCTTCCCCTTTACAGTCTTCGCTTCTGCAGTTGGATTATCTCGGTTACCACCGAAGGCATCTCTTTTACTCCTCACAGTTTTTTTATTACTTTGCTCCGTTTCAGTTGCTAGAGAACTTTCAAGGGACCGAACTCAACTTGGAGAGATAGCTGATGTTGTTATCAGTGAAGGAAAAAAAGGAGACACAGTTGTTTTTTGCCCTGACCAATTAGCACCAGCAGGAAACAGAATATTGGGCAAGAAGTATGAATTTTTTGCTTACCCTTCTTTAGAAGGAGGGGAGAGAATTGACTGGTATGACTACAAGGAACGAAATTTAAATTCATCGCCGCCGCTCTTAGCGCAAGAACTTTTAGCTAGACACGATGGTGGCCAAAATATCTGGCTTGTGTGGATAGATGGGTTCGAATCCTTTGATAAGCAATGCAGTTCATTTAGATCAGAATTGAATAAGCAATTAGGCGCAGGAGAAACTCTTGTAAATGCTGATGGTGATGAGTATTACAATCCAGCGAATCTTGTTCGATATGACAGTAACAAGTGATGAAATCTGAGCGAATCAAATCGGTTAAACAGATGATCGGTACTAATTTTCGCCAAGAGGTGCTTTCGGTTTTGCCAGCATTTCTTGTCTCTAAATGCCTTGTCCTCTTGGCTTGGTTGTTAAGTAAGTTATTATCAGGCACTTTTGACTCTCCAAACGGGGAGAGGATTGATCGAGGCTTGATGGCATGGGATGGGGATTGGTACGCATCTATTGTCACAAATGGTTATGACGACGTACTCATAGAAGGGATTCGGTTTTTCCCCGGTTATATATTTACTGGTCGTTTCTTCAACTCCTTTATCCCAGGATCTGCTTCCATTTCTTTGATCCTTATTGCAAATATTGCCTCTTTAATAACCTTGATAGCCATTAAAAAATTAGTTCTTATTGAAAAAGACAGTGAGGAACTAGCAAAACGATCAGTCTGGCTACTCTCTGTTTTCCCATCTGCTTTTGTACTTACATGGGCTTATGCTGAAAGCCTTTTCTTAGCTCTTAGTATTTTTTGTTTTGTAGCCCTTCGAAAAGAACAATGGAAGATCGTTATTTTTTGTTCATTTACAGCAGCTCTAGTAAGACCTACTGGCTTGCTGCTTACTATTCCAGTATTCTGTGCTGTTTGGGAAAATTGGAATAGTAATAAAAGAAGGATTTCGTTCCAGCCGATACTCGCTTTAATTAGTGGATTTGTTGGGAGTGGGATATACATACTTTGGGCTTCACTACACTTTGATGAACTTTTTGCACCTATAAAAGCTCAAGAGTCGTTTAGAGGTAGCTTTGTTGATCCATTTTCTAGAGTCATTAAAGGAGTCAGCCGGGTATTAACTGGCTCTTCGGCAACAGAAACCCTGCATATTATTTCTGCTTTGCTGTTGTTGTTTCTGTTGGTGAAACTTTTTAAAGATTGGCCCTTAAGATACGGACTTTTTTCGAGTAGTTGCCTGATGGTAGCACTTGGAGCCGAGAATATTAACAGTCTTGAAAGATACGCATTAAATGGATTCCCGATAATCCTGAGCGTATTATTGTTGGCCAGTCAACCACGACTTCGAGTCGCTGTCCCATTTGTCTCGGCTTTCTGCATGGTTTCATTGTGTGTATTTGCATGGTTGGGGGTCTACGTTCCTTAAGACCATTATGTTCAGCAGGGTAACTTTTCGTTACTCCATCGGTCACCAGTAAAAAATTTGTAGACGAGCTCTTTCGCGCATTTATCGTTTAATGAGGGGGCATGTGTCCAATTTTCTCTTTGTATCAAAATAGAATTAGGCAAGATTTCTTCTGTCTTTAAGGACCAGGAGACTGGTGTTATTGGGTCAAGTAATCCTGAAAGTATTAGAGCTTCCGTCTCAAAGGATCGAAGAGAGTGTTCCCTCATGGGTGTTTCACTTGGAATCCAAATTGCACATATTTCCTGGAGAACTTTTTCTCTTTCGCTTAGAGCTTTAGCTAGAGGTGTCGAGTATTGCTCAATGAGGGGGTCATTTTTCGGAAGTTCATCTAGACACTCTGATGAGAATTGAGCTCCTTCACTTAACTCATCTCCCTTTGAATATCCCGCAACATTAACTGTCAAAAGAGAGTTCATCGCTTCTGCCATTCTTCCATTCAGCGCTAACATCACAGCTTTTGGAACAGTACTTTTCCCATCCGGATGAGCGAGAGTGTTAACTAATTCAAAAGCAAATGTCGAATCATCAACAGAGATACTGTTTTCAGAATCTGAAAACACAATCGGATTCCTATTGAGTCGAGTTAGCAAGTTGCCGAGACAATCAGACATAAGGCTTTGTGTGTGTGGACAGTCAGAGGTTTCTTGATTCAAAAGTGACAGATCACACTCGTTCATTATTTGGCAGTTGTTAAGGGTGAGATTTATTGCACGCTCCGACTCGGAAGGTAAAGAATCATAAGCTGCCACATGGCTAGGAAGAGGTGAATCTAGAACAACGCTATTCACCGCCCCTTCATCTATTGAAATTAACTCGAGCGCTATTCGCGAACCGAAAGAAACGCCGTACAGATTCCATTTCTTGATTCCTAAAGAGACTCTGAGTTGAACGATGTCTTCAGCAATTTCTTTTACCCGATAAGAGGAAAAATCGATTCCTTCTAAAGAGAGCCGTGTCTTGCATGCTGAAATAGAATTTTCGTTTAAACCTTGATCAACTTCCCAGCAGTCCAAAGAAGGTTCAGACTCGCCTGAACCTTTTTGATCGACCAAAATCAAGTCATGTGAATTAAGTATTTTAGAACGTGGCGTAAGCCATATGTGTCGATCAAAAACCGATCTTCCACCTGGTCCGCCATGAAGGAAAATAATTGGTTCATGTTTAGCATTTGGAGATTCCAGAATGGCAAAAGCTGTACTTGAATCTCCTGTCCTGTGCTTGTAACAGTTCACAGCCACTTGTGTCGGTACTGTCTCTCCTGGGCAGTTTTCAGCGATTTGATCAATGTTCTCTAGTGGTTTTTTGGATGATCCACAAGAAGTGGTAGAAATCAAGAAAAGTAACGTTAAGAAGCTTAAAGTAAGCCAAGTTTTCACTTTTAAAAGGTACCTCGATAGACGAGAAGCTAGTTAGATGTTCAAAAATTGGTTTTACTGTCACAGGTGTTTGTCAATCTATATGTATGAATTTTAAAGCAACAGAAAATAAGTTATTAATTGATTGTGAAAAGTGCGTGAAACAAGAATCACAGCACTGTGGAGACTGTGTGATTACTTTTTTATCTAGAGATCCTGATTCAACAGCAGTGATAATAGATCTCGACGAATACCGATCTATTAAAGAGGTCTCAGATGCAGGCTTAGTGCCTCCATTACGCTATTCCGAGTCGATTAGGGTTTTTTAACGTTCTAAGCTCATAAAATCCCATCATGAGTGTTGAGGTGAACAATAATTTAGGTGTCGACTATTTTAAAAAAATTTCAGATCTAGCATCAGAATTAGGCTTGGCCGCGTTGGGTGTCACTAATACAGAACCTTTTACGGAAACACGCGCTGAAATAGAACGAAGGAAAGAAAAAGAACTTCACGGAGGAATGCAGTTTACTTTCCGAAACCCCGAACGTTCAACCACGCCAAAAATGATAATGAGCGATGCAAAGTCCTTGATTGTGGGAGCTCTGAGAACCCCAGCTCCGCGCCTTGAAAAAGTAAACACTGAAGCTTTAAGAATTGCGGCGTATGCACGAAAGGATTATTACAGTCTTCTTCGTGATGCTCTTAATGTGATTGCTGAAATTCTGAAAAAAGATGGCTGGAAAGCACAAGTCGTTGCAGATGAAAATTCCCTAGTCGATCGTGCAGCGGCCATTCGAGCAGGTATCGGATGGCATGGTAAGAACGGTAATGTTTTGATTCCGGGACAGGGAAGTTGGTTTGTTTTAGGTTCAATTGTCACAAACGTTGAACTTCCGTTGAGTGAAAAAGTTCAACAAGATTGTGGTGTTTGCAAGCGATGTGTAGATGCCTGCCCTACAGGGGCAATCATCGAACCGGGAGTTGTGGATGCCAGAAAATGTATAGCTTGGCTCGTGCAAGCTCCTGGAATAATTCCACACGAGTACCGAGAAAGTATTGAGCATCGCATTTATGGTTGTGACGACTGCCAGGAAGTATGTCCGGAAGGAAGAGAGGAGCGTAATTTTGAAGAAGATTTAGATATTAAAGCGGATTATCTTGCAGCAGAAATATTAGAAGCTGAAGATCAAGAGCTTTTAGAACGTTTCTCTTCTTGGTACATAGCAGAGAGGAATCCTCGATATTTGAAACGCAACGCTCTTGTTTCAATTGGAAACTCCAAAGAAACTGAGAATGAGCTATTTAAATCTCTCTTAATGAAGTACTTGCGTAACTCTGATCCTTTATTAAGAAGTCATGCAGCATGGGCGAGTATTCGCTTAGGTCATAAAGACCTTGTAGACCTAGCTAAGAATGACTCTGACCCTCTAGTTCTAAAAGAAATTATGCTTGCTGAGGTGGAGGGTTTTATATGAGAAGGCACGTACTGATCACAAATGACTTCCCGCCGAAAGTGGGAGGAATTCAATCTTATCTGTGGGAGTTATGGCGACGTTTACCAGCTGAAGATTTTTATGTTTACACCACACCGTTCCAGAGTGATGGAGAGTTTGACTCCGGACAACATTTCCGAACAGTTAGATCCACTAATAAGGTTTTACTTCCTACTCCCAATGTCAATAGAAACGTGCAAAAATTGCGACAAGATATTGAGGCTGAATTAATAGTTTGGGATCCGGCATTTCCACTCGCCTTATCAGCTCCGAGGAGTCGCATACCATACGCTCTTGTTCTTCATGGAGCGGAGTTGGCAATTCCTGGAAAGATGCCCATTGTTAGATCACTTTTAGCTAACACTCTAAAAAAAGCCTCTTTAGTAATTTGTGCAGGGAATTATCCGGCGGAAGAGGCCGAGAGGATAGCAAAACGAAGTTTACCTATAACGATTATTCCACCCGGTGTTGATATTGAAAGATTCCGCCCAGCAGTTTCCGTAGAGAAAGAGAAAATACGAAAAGATTTTGGAATTCCGCTTACTTCGCCTGTACTTCTCGCGCTCACTCGTTTGGTGCCAAGAAAGGGAATAGATGTTTTGATACAGGCAGTTAAAGTTCTCAAGAAAGATTATCCCGAATTATTATTGCTAATTGGTGGAACTGGGCGCGATCTTAAAAGATTGAAATATTTAGCGAAAGATTCAGAAAAGAGCATCAGATTCCTTGGGGAAATTTCAGAGGAAGGCCTACCTGAGTTATACAGAATGTCCGATATTTTTTGCATGCCATGCCGTTCTCGTTGGGGTGGATTGGAACAAGAAGGTTTCGGGATAGTTTTTTTGGAAGCAGCAGCATCAGGTATTCCTCAAATTGCAGGAAAAAGTGGAGGATCGGCAGACGCTGTTTCAAATAATGAAACAGGTTTCATTATTGACAATCCTAAAGATCCACGACAATTGGTGCAATCAATAGAAACGCTATTGCAGAATTCAGAAAAATTAGAACGTATGGGTATAGATGCGCGCAAACGCGCTGAAAATTATTTTTCTTATGATCAGCTCTCAAAAAGTCTTATAGAAGCACTAGATTCGGCAACTCTTAAGTAGAATTTCACATGGAGGGCAATATGAGTGATCATGCAAATCAGAGAAGGATAATTAGAGCTTCTCCACAGAGATGTTTTGACATGGTGTCAGATGTGGAAAAACTTTCTGAGTGGACCGATGACATCAAAGAAGTAAAAGTTTTGGTCAGGGACGATAATGGTCGTCCTGGTGATGTTTCATTTCGTGCGGCCGCAATGGGGAGAAGCACTAATTACACGCTTAGATACAGCTACGGTTCAAATCCACTTAGGATCTCATGGCGCTTGATAGAGAGTGATTTAATTCAGAGAATGAATGGTGACTATGAATTTCACCCCTCTGGTGAAGATGCTGCCGAAACTGAAGTTGTCTATGACCTTGATGTAGATTTATTTGTTCGTTTGCCAGGTTTTGTGAAACGACGAGCGGAAAGCAAAATAGTTCATGCGGCAGTCGATGATTTAAAAGAAAGACTCGAGGCTAAAAACTAGATAACAGTTGAGCTGGAAAGAGTTTTAAGTTTTAGTTCCTGCTTCTATTTACTGCATCAAGCCAATTCTTATAGAGTTCGTCAGGAAGAGGGCTATTAGTATCTGGTAAAAATGGTTCATCTCCCTTCCATAAAGTCTCAATTTCCTCTAGTGATTCCCATATACCAGATGCTAATCCGGCGAGGTAAGCAGCACCCATAGCAGTTGATTCTGTGTTGGAAGAGCGGATTACAGGAATTTTCAGTTGATCGGCTTGGAATTGCATTAGTAGGTCCATTACCGAAGCTCCTCCGTCTACTTTTAATTTTTCCGGAGTTAATGTGCCGTTCTTTTTTATCGTTTCGAGGACGTCACGAGTTTGGAAAGCCATCGATTCAATTGTTGCTCTTGCAAGTTCAGCTTTTCCAACTCCACGCGTTAGGCCAGTGATGATTCCACGGGCGTCAGGATCCCACCAAGGGCTGCCTAAGCCTGAAAAAGCAGGGACTATAACCACACCTCCATTGTTCTGAGAATTTATAGCTAGTTTTTCTAGTTCTGAGGAATCTTTGATTATTTCGAGCTCGTCGCGTAGCCATTGAACTGTTGCTCCTGTTGAAAAGATTGAACCTTCGATTGCATATGTAATAGGTGCTTTAGGGTTCAATTTCCAAGCAACTGTCGTTATAAGCCCATCATTGATTGGGGGTGTTTCTTCGCCGAGGTTTGTAAGGATAAACGAACCAGTTCCATAAGTGTTTTTAGTATCACCTGGTCTAAAGCAAGCTTGGCCAAAAAGAGAAGACTGTTGATCGCCAATAGCACTTCTAATAGGCACCTCTTTACCTAATGGACCCTCATTGACTGTTGAACCAAAGTAACCAGAAGTGGAGCGAATTTCAGGAAGCGAATCAATAGGGATGGAAAACATGTTGCACAATGCATCGGACCATTCTCCTTTTTTTAGATCGAACAACATGCTCCGAGAGGCATTTGAGGGTTCAGTAGCATGAACTTTCCCGTTAGTGAGTTTCCAAATCAACCAAGAGTCAACTGTTCCTAAACAAAATTTCTTACCTGAATCCACCGAAGATGATTTGATCATCCATTCAAATTTTGAAGCAGAGAAATACGGATCTAACACTAGACCAGTTTTGGATCTGATTTCACTCAGACAACCTTGTCTAATTAGCTCTTGACAGCGTCCGGTTGTCCTACGGTCTTGCCAGACAATTGCATTATGTAAAGGTGTTCCTGATTCTTGGTCCCAAATGATGGCAGTTTCACGTTGGTTTGTTATACCGATGGAAACAACTTCATGTCCAAGTTTCTCAATTTGTTCTGAAACTTCCTTTAATGTGTTAGCTGCGGCTAGCCAGATTTCTTCCGGATCATGTTCGATGAGACCAGGTTCTGGATATATCTGAGTGAATTCTTGCTGTGAGGTGGTAAGAATTTCACCAGATGGATCCACTGCCAGTGTTCTTACACTCGTAGTGCCTGCGTCTAGAGCTAAAACTACATGCAATTTTACCCCTTCCTTATATAGGAGAAATCTTCTTCGGTCATAAAACTCGCGTAATTGCTGCATAGCACAGGAGCACCTTCTTCAGGAGGGTCTCCGTCAGTAACGGGTGCATTTATGGCTTCAAGCGAATCATTTTGTCGAACCATAATTTGCACGAAAGAAATGTCCGCACCTGTTATTAATTCAGAGGCTGTGCAGACAAGCATGGCAAAAGCAAGGCGGTTGCTCTTTGAGTCATCTTGGGGGAAACCATTGAGACTATCTAGGTGTATTTCAAGCAAAGTATTTTCAAGAATGGCACCGATGACTTTACTACCTTCAGCAAAAGGTGAAACGAGCTGTGTTTCTTGTTCAGTTAAAGTAGGACCAGCCAATACTTGATCCAGTATGACGTTTATTGATCCATCTCCGGATATTTCACGATTTACCGGCTCTAGTTTCATTTCTCCATCTTGATTGGCCTTAGCTAAAAATATTTTAACTGTTTCTTTGGGAGCAGGGGGTTGAGTAGTCGTTGAAGCGGGTGGTAGAAGAGCGTCAGGCAAATTTGCGGAAAGATCTCTTGGGTTATCGTCAAGAGGAATACTGCAGGCAGTCATCAAAGAGAGAGAAAACAACAGAATAAAACTAGGTAAGTTCTTTTTCATGATAGTTCCTCTTTTACCGTGGGTAATTCGATTACAAAGCGGGAACCTGTTTCTGATTCTGTTGCTTTTATATTTTCTACCCATACTTTTCCTCCGTGGAGTCGAACGTCCTCCTGTACGAGACTCAGACCTAAACCTGTTCCTCCATCATCACCACGCTGACCGCTACTTGAACCTCTTGAAAAACGGTCAAAAATAATTTTTCGTTCTTCTGCTGAAATTCCGGGTCCTGCATCCTCTACAGCTATTTCAATTGAATCTTCATTTGTTAAAACTTCTATCACGGTAGGACCGTTTCCATAACGGTGAGCATTGTCTATGAGGTTGGACAGAGCTCTCGCTAAACGTCTCTTATCAACATTTATGACTAGGGTGTCTGCTCTTGCGGGAAGCATGTAACTGATTGAAGTGTCGTTTCTCGTAGCAGCTTTTATGAACTGAGTGACATTGACTTCTTCGAGTTGTAGAGAGGCAGCACCAGCGTCATAACCGGAGATTTCGAGAAGTTCAGAGACGAGTCGGTTAAATCGTTCCAGATCACGTGATAGTAGATCGAGTGCAGTTTGAGACCTTTTGGAGAGTTCATTCTTTCTAGCCTCCAGGACTCCAACACTTGCCTTAAGTGTGGTTAAGGGACTCCTCAATTCGTGACTCACTTCAGAAGCAAAGCGTGCATCCCGATGAATGCGCTCTTCAAGAGCTCTAGCCATTTCATTGAAGGATTCCGATAGTCGATCTAGATCAGGATCACTTTGTCGAATCAACCTTGTATCTAGACGACCACCAGCGATAGCTTCTGCTGCTTCTCTCACGTTCCTCAGGGGTCGTAATGTGCGGCGACTTATCCACCAGCCAAGAAGGGCCGCAAGAGAAGTGACCCCTGTTCCTGCTCCAAAAAGAATTATACGCAGGTCATCGAGTGTATCTTCTAGGTCAGTTAGGTCAACTATGGCGAAATATGCTGCATCAAATACTTGAAGTGGAATCCCTAAAACAAGACGAGTTTTGCCATTAATTTCTGCTCTTAACTGACCGGCTTTGAGTTCTGTAACTCGTTTTAAAATTTTCTCTGGAATGTCATCTCTGTCTAGTTCTTGTGAAGGGAGCCAGTCGTTACCAATTCTTATTAATCGTTGACTCCCTTCGATTTTTGTCATTGAATCTACAATTGATGGTAGGTCTTCGACAGAAGAGTCTGGTGTTAGCTGATTCGATAAACGCGTGGCATTAGTTGAAGCAAAAGCTGATGCAGCGGTTTCACGGCTATCGATAAGTTGTTGCCTAGTAAGCACAAGAGTTACTCCCGAAAGTCCGATAGATACGAGTAAACCGCCGACTGCGAAGAAGAGGGAAATTCTGGTTCTCAGACCTAGTTTGAGTTTGTAAGAAAGAGCTTCGGTTCGGTCGTGCTTTTCATTTGACATTGGTTAGCTAATTCTTATAACCGACATTAAAACTGGGTTTGGAGTTTGTAGCCCATTCCCCTTACAGTGACCACGTATTTTGGATTTGCGGGATCCATTTCGACCTTTGTTCGTAGACGTCTAACATGTACATCCACAAGTCGACTATCGCCGAAATAGTCATACCCCCAAACTCGTTCTAGTAAATCTTCACGACTTAGAACTTTTCCAGAGTTGGTAGCTAGTTCGATCAAAAGTTTAAATTCGGTGCGTGTCAGATGAACTTCTTTGCCATTAACGCGGACCATTCCCTCATCGGCAATTATTTCAAGTTGGTCAAATAAAAATTTTGTCGTCGTGCCTATAGTCTTAGATCTTCTGAGGAGTGCCCTAACGCGTGCAGATAACTCCTTTGGATCGAAAGGTTTCCGTAGGTAGTCATCCGCTCCAGCTTCCAGACCGGCCACAACGTCATGACTATCTGAGCGGGCGGTAACCATAACGATTGGAACATCACCTAAACGTCGTATTTTTCGACAGACTTCAAATCCGTCGATCCCTGGAAGCATGATGTCTATCAACACGACGTCACTGGGTTGTCTCGAGAATGAAGCCAAAGCATCTTCACCATTAGAGGTTTCTTCAACCTCCCAGCCTTCTTCTTGAAGGGCTAGGCTGACGGCAGTTCGAATTCTTTCGTCATCTTCTACTGTAAGAATTCTTACACTCATACTTTAATGTTGCCTCATTTCTTGGGTAGTTGCGGCATTTTGTAAGGATTGAAATTTTTTCTCTGTTTTTATTCTAGAAAGTGAATTGATTTTAAAAGGTTTTTTGAATATTTGACAGTAGTTATGAATAATCTACCTGACTGGTTATTAGTAATTCCACTACTTGATCTATTAGATGTTTGGAGGAAGCTACTGTAATTGAGTTTTCAGAAATCTCTGAAGAACTTTTTAATACATTGACTTCAGGCTGGCTATAGTCGCCAGATTTTGAAGGGTTAATCATCATCATTACGCCTCCAGCATTTTTTACAAGAGCATGACCCGCTGAAATGTCCCAAGGGGAGAGTCCATGTTCAAAAAATGCGTCGACCCGACCGCAAGCTACTGACGCGAGGTCAAATGCTGCTCCACCCATTCGACGGATGTCTCTAATTTTTGGCAAAATCCCGATCAAGTTTTTCGCTTGAGTGCCTCTGAATTCAGATTTGTAAGAAAAGCCTGTAGCGATTAATGCGTTGGAGAGTTCGTTTGTTTTACTTACTTCAACTTCTCTACCATTGCAGGTTGTTCCGTGGGAAGATGAAGCGCTAAATAACTCATTCAGCAAAGGGGCGTAGATAGCTCCAACTTTTGTTTCCTTGTCGATTTCAACTCCCACTGATATTGAAAACCCAGGGTGGCTGTAAACAAAGTTTGTTGTTCCATCTATAGGGTCGATAAACCATCGGATATTGTTTTTCCCTTTTATGTAGGTTCCTTCTTCGCAGATGATTTCATCGTTTGGTCTATGAGAAGTGATGTATTTTGTGATTTGTTTCTCAGACCATTCATCAATTTCAGTTACAAGGTCAGTTGCAGAACTCTTCGAAGTTTGTATGTGTTGTTCGCCAAGTCTTTTGGCAACTTTTTTACCAGTTCTCTTAGCAATGTTGGCGGCAAGAGTCCGTAAGTCTTCTTCGATTGATTTTTTACTCAACTGGGAATCTTTCACGTACCGATTGTTGACGTTCGGTCGTCTTCCATTCAGACATAGCTTTGAGGGCCAGATTCGAAACCACAGAGACACCGCCAGCAGCCAGCAAGGCAGCCCCCAGACCTATAGAGCCAGAAAGTGTCTCGCATCCATTTTCACACTGTAAATCCGTAACTGCGTATCCAACTAGACCTCCGCATAATCCAGAAATAGTAATTGCAGTAATCGCCATAATCCTTGATTTCACCGAGGGGGCTGAAGAAGTGGCCATATAAATTTATACTCCTGATTCTGCTTTATAGAGTTGGTGCTAACTTTAGGCTATAGGTCAAAATCAACTACTTAATTAGGCAAATAATATTGATATGAAAAATGAATCCTTTCGAAACTGGTCAGTTGCTGGAGGGCTTATTCGAAATGACTCTAAAATCTTATTGGTTGCTAATCGACGCAAAGGCAAGATGCACCGTGGAAAAAAAGGTGGAATAGATTGGACTCCACCTGGAGGTGTGATCGATGAGGGTGAGAGTGCAGTTGAAGCTCTGGAGCGTGAAGTGTATGAGGAGACTGGTTTACGCGCGTCGACTTGGTCTGAGTTGGTTTATGGAGTATCTGTAAATTTCCTTAAACAGAATATGGCTCTAGAGGTAGAGGTTTTTGAAGCAATTAACTGGACTGGTTCGTTAGTAATAAATGATCCAGATGAAATTGTTGAAGAAGCCGAATTTCTTTCTGAAAAAGCTTGTGAAGCTCGATTGAAAAATTCTCCAGTTTGGGTTAGAGAACCAGTACTTGCATATATAAAAGGAGAAATACCCTCCGAAAAAAGTTTTAGCTATACAGCTATATCTGACAAAACCGGCAACTTGATCGTGGAACGCAAGCAGTGACAATCTCAATATTGCACGTAGACATGGATGCGTTCTTTGCTTCAGTTGAATTACTGCGCCATCCGGAATTAGTAGGTAAACCTGTTGTAGTGGGAGGAAGTGGGAATCGTGGTGTTGTAGCCGCAGCTTCTTATGAGGCACGTTCCTACGGAATCTACTCTGCTATGCCATCCAGAATAGCTAAAAGACTCTGTAGGGATCTGGTAGTCATTTCTGGGGATTACGAATTCTATGTTCAGGCGAGTGAAAGAATTATGAATATTCTCAAAAGGTTTACTCCCTTGGTTGAACCACTGTCCCTGGATGAAGCTTTTTTAGATATCGGGGGAGTGCGAAGAGTTCATGGAGAGCCTAAAGCAATTGCGTATAAAATCCGAGATGCGATATATGAAGAAGAAGGTCTTAGATGCAGTGTTGGAGGGTCTGTAAATAAGTTTTTGGCGAAACTCTCGAGTGAGAATGCAAAACCGAAAGTAGGACCCAGAGGTCCTGTATATGGTGAGAGTGTTTTTCTTCTTGATGAAAACGAAGTAGAAATTTTTTTAGATCCACTTCCTGTTCATGCAGTTTGGGGTGTCGGACCTAAAACTCATAAAAAGTTAAATGCTCTAGGAATAGAGACTGTAGGGGAACTTAGTCGAGTTTCTGAAGGAAGTTTGGTTTCGAACCTAGGGAAAGCAGCTGGTCAACAGCTCTGGCGTCTAGCTAGAGGCATTGACAACCGAAATGTAGTCGTAGAACAGGAAGCTAAATCTATAGGACATGAGGAAACATTTTCTAAGGACTTAACAAATCGAGAAGACTTGGAACGCGAGTTGGTTCGACTGGTTGATTCTGTTTCATGGCGCTTAAGAAAATCTGAAAAGAAATGCCGCACAGTTTCCTTAAAAATACGCTATTCGGACTTCACTACTTTTTCTCGCTCTTATACCTTTCCGGATCCAACTTCTCTTTCTTCTATGGTTTTGGAAGAAGCCAAGAAGTTGCTTAGTGAGGTGGATTTAAGACCTGGTGTCAGACTACTCGGAATTTCTGTGACGAATTTCGATAAGAATTCCGGAGAGCAACTTAAATTTTCTGAAAATTCTCATTCCAATCGGAAAGACAGTGAAGATGCTGTCGATTTGATTCGAGATCGATTCGGTGTCGCGTCAATTGGGCCGGCGAGCATACTCAGTTCCACTGGGATGCGTGTTAAAAGAAAAGGAGAACAACAGTGGGGCCCAGATGAAAATTCAAGTGATTGAATAGAAAGGGTTACTTCTTGATAGGTGTTATGCCTTGATTAACAGTTAGAATTTATTTACAGATATATACACGGTAGGAGAGTCAGATAGATGCCACTTTCAGAAGATGAAGAGAAGATTCTTCTTGAAATAGAGGAAAGTCTTTATGAGAGTGATCCTGAATTGGCGCGTGAAGTTTCTGAAACCACCGTTTACACAAAGTCGCTCAAAAATTTAAAATGGTCAGTTTTAGTTTTTTTTCTTGGGGTGGTTTGCATGCTCTTAACGTTGTCCATTTCTTTCATAGTTGCGTTTCTTGCATTTCTACTGATGTTATTTTCAGCACTTGCAATTGAAAGAAATGCCAGAAACCTTGGTCGAACCGGTATTCAACAAGCATCTCAATCTTCAATGTGGAGTGAAAAAGGTATCAAATTGGGAGACTCATCACAGAAGTTTCGAGATCTGATGAAAGAGCGTTTCCGTCGCGATAATCTCGGCTGAAATCATAAAGGGGAATGTTAGTGAAGGATATTCTCGCAGTAGATGTAGGTGCAACTAAACTTGCAGCAGCCCGAGTTACTTCAGATGGTGTGATTAAAAAACGATCTTCAACCCCTACGGAATCCAGGAATGGGGAAGAGTTATTCCGAAAGTTGATTTCTTTATCTGAAGAAGTTTTAGATGGAACAGAAGTCGACGGTTGTGGAGTGGGAAGTGCTGGACCGATGAGGAATAACGGGGAGGAGATCTCTCCGTTAAACATTCCTCAATGGAGAAACTTTCCATTGAGGTCGAAATTGTCAGAAGCTCTTGGTATACCAGTAGCCCTCGATAATGATGCTAAAGCAATTGCCCTAGGAGAGGGCTGGGTTGGGGCAGCTTCCGGTCATAAAAATTATTTAGCGATGGTAGTTTCGACTGGAATCGGTGGCGGTTTTGTAATCGATGGAAAGCTCTTGGATGGAGAGATGGGTAACGCTGGTCATATAGGACATATAAATGTTGAACCCGATGGCCCCATGTGTGCATGTGGTAGTAACGGTTGCCTTGAAGCGGTTGCTTCGGGTGGTGCAATAGAAAAAGAAACTGGTATGCCCGCTACAGAAGCATCAGAAGAGGTAAAAATACGCTGTGGTTATTTTGTTGGAAAAGCTGTTTCGATAGCTGTCAATCTGCTGAATATTCCCACCGTATTAATCGGAGGCTCAGTTGCTTTAGGATTCGGACCTATCTTTCTTAATCAAGTTCGTTCAACTGCAGCAAGTTTTTGTGGTCTTGATTTCACAAAAAACCTGCAGGTAAATTTTGCAAGCCTTAAAGACGAAGCTCCTTTGATTGGAGCTGCTGCGGTTTGGCTGAATACTAAAGGAGTTAATTAGTGCTGAAAGGTAAATGGTTGACAAAGCTCTTCTTTGCTCTGTTGTGGAAACCTTCATTGTGGTCTACAAGCATTAAGCAGATTTTTATTCTCGCCAAAAGTAGATGGCTATTGATTCCTCCCTTTCTGCCATTTCCTAGTAACGATTTTTTGGAATTCAGAATTATTACTTATCAGGGCGAGTCGGGAAAGCTGCCACAAACTGATGTTGTAATTAAATGGCTTACATGGGTAGCAGATTTAGAAAAATCAAAGAATTAATACCGTGGAAAGCTGGAGTATTAAAAGATCTCAAGGAAGTGTTGCTGATAGGCATCTAACACTTCCTACCTTTGAGTCTCGGCAAATAATTATTCATGAGATAGATAGACCAACAATGGTCTTTGGAACTGCGCAGAAAAATATGTTCTTAGAAACTGCTATCGAATGTGATTATGTTTATAGGAAATCAGGAGGAGGAGCTGTCTTCCTCGAACCAGGTAAGGTCCTATGGGTCGATTTTGTTGTCCCGAGAGAAGACCCTCTGTGGTGTAACGACATTAGACGTTCCTCGCTATGGCTGGGTGAACTTTGGGTAAGAGCCATGAAAGACATTGGCCTTTACGGGGAAGTTCATAATGAAGAAATCCGAAAAACGGAACTTTCTCGATTTGTGTGTTTTGCAGGGTTAGCAACTGGTGAGGTCACAGTTTCAGGAAAAAAAGCTATTGGTATTAGTCAGAGACGAACTCGAGAAGGGGCGTGGTTCCAGTGCGCTGCTCTGTTTTCTTGGCCTGCGGAAAGAATTGTCCGTCTACTTCAAATGGAACCAGTAAAAAAGATCGTTGACGATTTACTTAAACTGGCCGCTCCTATTGAAGCAGATCCAGATGAATTACTGCTCTCACTTATAAAAAGCGTTAATTAGAACCTATTAAACCGTAATAAATCAAAGGAAATTGATTAAATCTCTTTCTTTTGGCGCGCCTGTTGACAAAAGTGGGGGGGTATACTAGAAATGTGGAGGAAAATGGGGCGAAATGGGAAATATTTCTTTTCTCTTGTTTTCTAGCGGATTTTCAATACAGGTAGAAAAAGGAAAACAGAATGCTTTTTGTCGGAACACATGAACATTCACTCGATGAAAAAGGGCGCCTAGTGCTTCCCGCGAAGTTCCGATCCCGCTTTTCCGCAGAAGCGTTTATTTCACCTGCAGCTAATTGCATTGCAATTTATACGCCTGAAGCTTTTGCGGAAATGGTGTCGCGGCTTCAGACGCAAATTCAGGAGGGAAGTGTGGAACCCAAAATACTCAGGCGACTTGCGGCTAATTCTGATGAACAACGCATAGACAGTCAAGGCAGATTAAGCATTCCACAACGTTTACGTGAATTTGCTTCTTTAGAAAATGAGGCACTCCTCTGTGGAGCGATTACACACATAGAGATTTGGAACCCCAGTGACTGGGAAGGAATGGCAGATGATCTTGACAGATCACTGGCAGATACTTTCTGGCAGGGGGGAGGAATATAACCACTGCTCATTTAAACAGCTCAATCTTCCGATTATGGATCGTTCTTCGGATAGCGGATGGAAGGCCCCTCCTCCACCTCCTCCCATCAAGATCTTTAAGAGAATTTCTTAAGTTTGGTTATCCGGGGAACGGTCGATAGTCGGAAAATATTCCAAAGGTAATTAAGTGAACAATAAATTAACATCAAACTTTAAGCATGAGGCAGTCATGTTGAATGAAGTGCTTGATGTGGTTGACCATATTCCTCCTGGGGTTTTTATCGATGCAACACTTGGCGGGGCTTCACACTCAGAAGGAATACTTGATAGGCGCATTGATATTGAACTAGTTGCCCTTGATCGTGACCATTTAGCATTGCAGGCAGCGCGTCACAGGCTCGAAAGGTTTTCAGAAAGAGTTAGATTTTTTCATAACTCTTTTTCTTCATTGGAGGAAATATTTAATGATGAAAGCATCCCTTTAATTTCTGGTTTCCTTTTTGATTTGGGGGTTTCTTCACCGCAGTTAGATAATGCGGAACGAGGTTTTAGTTATCGTTTTGATGGTCCTCTAGACATGAGAATGGATGTTCGTCAGGAAAGAACGGCTTCATATTTATTAAACAATTCAGACAGGTCGGAATTGCAGAGAATAATAGAGAAGAATTCTGATGAAAGATTTGCAGCGCGTATAGCTGCTTCAATAATTAGAAATCGTCCGATCAGCAGTACTTTAGAATTTGCTGAATTGGTAAAGAATGCCATCCCAGCGGCAGCGCGAAGGCGAGGCGGGCATCCCGCCAAAAGAACTTTTCAAGCAATTCGTATGGAAGTTAACCAGGAACGCGAAGAGTTGATTCAAGGAGTGAGTGCCTCGATTGAGCGATTACGACCAAAAGGGTGCGGAATAGTTATTTCTTACCACTCTGGTGAAGATCGGATAGTTAAGGAACTATTTAGAAATGTGGTAACTGGTGGTTGTAGTTGCCCGAGCAAACTTCCGTGTGTCTGTGGTGCAGTCGCAAAAGGCCAGTTGCCACATTCAGGTTTGACTGCTTCGAAGGAAGAAATAAAAGAAAATAGACGAGCAAAGAGTGCTCGAATGAGAGTTTTGGAGAGCTTATGACTGTCACGATTGATCTTCAAATACCTCGAAAGAAGATAGTTGGAGCTGAGACTCGAAGAAAAAAAACTGGGATCACTTTTTCAATTTTTCTGGGTGTGGCCATTTCCTTTATTCTTCTATTTTCAGTAGCAGGCTCACATGCTTTCCTAGTTTCCGTTCAACAGGAAGTTGATTCTCTTCAGCGGCAAATAACGGAAGGAATGGGTAATTCTCGGGAACTGCGGATCGAGGTAGCCGAATTGAAGAATCCAGAAAGAATTCTTTCTGCCGCCGAAGGTCGTTTAAACATGTTGCCGCCGCCCAACAGGAAACAATTACGAACAATTTTCGAACTTCCGCCACCGTTGAACAATCCTTTCAGGCGATCAAGTTGATGTTCAAAAAAAAGAAAAACTCAGGGAAAAGATCCATGCCCTCTCATTTAAAAAGTTTTTTCCGTAGGTCTATTTTCGTTAGTTGTGTGATGATTCTGATTTCTGGAGGTCTGGTATGGAGATTGGTGCATTTTCAAATATTAGACTCCGAGCGCTATATAGCTCACGGAGCGAGTCAGAGGATGAAAACAGAAGAAGTACTTGCTCAACGAGGATCAATACTTGACAGATATGGAGTTGATTTGGCAGTTTCTGTTCCAAGGCGTTCTTTAGTTGCGGACACACGACTTGTTGAAGATCCAGTACAAACTGCTAAAGCTTTGGTTCAAATATTAGGTGGCGACTTGCTGGAACTAGAAAATAAATTGAGCAGTGGAAAACAATTCGTATATCTGTCTCGACAAGTAGAGGATCGTTTTGCGGATGCAGTTTTATCGTTAAAACTTTCTGGCATTTACACCCAAAAAGAACAGAGTCGAGTTAGGCCGGATGGGGATGCTGTACTTGCGATCATTGGAAGAACAGATATTGACGGGAACGGTATAAGTGGTTTAGAAAAATCTTATAACAAATATCTATCTGGTGAGAATGGAGTAAAAATAGTTGAGCGAGGCCCTAGGGGATCAACGATTCCGGGGGGAGAGTATTCTCTCGAACCAGCTGAGAATGGTGAAACAATTGTCTCAACTTTAGATCGCTCTCTTCAATTTGAAGCTGAGAAAATTTTGATTTCTGGAGTTGATGAAGCGGGAGGTCACGCAGGCCTTTTGGTAGCAATGAGACCATCTACGGGTGAAATACTTGCGTCAGTGGCGGTGGAACGAAATCCCGATGGAAAGATCCAACAGATTAGTGAACATCGAAGTGCAACATGGACTTTTGAACCAGGTTCAATAATGAAGCCGTTGACCTTTTCTGCAGTTATGGATGCTGGTGTGGCTTCCAGTGACTCAGTTCGGAAAGTAGCAGATGAGATACATGTTCATGACTCCGATTTCTCAGACTGGTTTGATCATGATGAAACAGACTGGTCAGTTTCTGAGATTCTTTTCAAGTCTTCAAACGTCGGAACTATTCTCTGGGCTCAAGAAATCGGACCAGCACTTTTGCATAACAAGTTGCAAAAATTTGGTATTGGAAGAAAAAGTGAATTGAATTTCCCTGGAGAAGCGAATGGAATTCTTCTTCCGGTTGAAAAGTGGTCCGGAACTTCCTTGCCAACCATAGCTATTGGACAAGGGGTTTCTGTTACTCCGATTCAAATGTTGACTGCATACGCAACCATTGCAAACCGTGGATTGAAGCCCGCGCCCACTCTTGTACGTGGTGTGGGGGATAATGTAGGAATGCCTGTTGATGCGTTAAATACACAACCTGAAAGAATCATTGAATCACGGACTGCTGAGTCGATAGTTGAAATAATCGAAACAGTGGTGAGTTCGGGTACTGGAAAGAACGCACAAATTCCTGGTTACAGAGTTGCAGGAAAGACTGGAACGGCATGGAAACCACAATCAGGTGGTTATGGAGAAGAGGAAGAGGATCGTCGTTACGTAGTATCCTTCGCTGGATTTTTTCCAGTTGACGATCCTGAAATTGTAGCGTTGGTGGTAGTAGACGAACCTTCTGCTTCTGCTGACTCTGGAGGAAAAGCTGCTGCTCCAATTTTTGCAGATTTTGCCAAATTTGCAGCGCGGCAATTAAGAATCCCATCTGAAAATGAGAAAATCGACTCCTCTTTTTCGGAACGAGTGGTTGCTGTCACTCCAGCGCAAGCGGGATTATTGACTGCTAAGTTGGATGAATTCCCTATTGAGGAAATTCCTGAAGAAATTGCCGGATCTCTAGTTGAATAATGCTTTTATCGAAACTAACCGCCGACATTGAAGGGTTGCTTGATAGCAATCAAGTTGATCCAGAAATTAAACGTGTTACTCATGACTCACGCGAGGTTATTGAAGGTGATATTTTTTGCTGTTTAAGAGGTAAGACCACTGATGGCCATAATTACATCCAAGAAGCAATTGATTCAGGTGCTTCTGCGCTCTTAGCTGAAAAAGTAAGTGGGTTGGATATTCCAACGTTTCTAGTTGAAAATGTTAGAGCAGTTTTACCACTTGTTGCTTCTCGAATTGTTGGTGATCCATCAAAAGAAATAAATGTTGTAGGAGTTACCGGTACTAACGGTAAAACGAGCGTAGTGAGCATGTTGGCTGAAATATTAAGTACTTACGGAACCCCCACAGCGACAATTGGAACTTTAACTGGAATGTTAACGACCCCTGAATCTCCGGAACTTCAACGAGAATTACGAAAATATTGCAGTGAGGGAGTCGAAGTAGTTGCGATGGAAGTATCTTCCCATTCCCTTGTTCAGAAGCGAGTGAGTAAAACGCACTTTTCAAGTGTTGCTTTCACGAATCTGAGCCACGATCATCTCGACTTCCATGGAACGATGGAAGATTATTACCTAGCAAAAGGCCTTTTGTTTAGTAGAGAATTCTCAAAAAGAGGAGTAATTGCAACGGATTCAGATTATGGGCGGTCTTATTTCGAAAAAGCTATTTCAAGTGGAATGGAAGTGGAAGAACTTTCATTAAAAAATCGGAATGTCGTATTTACGCAGAAAAGTTCTTCTTTCGATTGGCGTGGAGAAAGGGTAACTATTCCGTTAGGTGGGCCTTTCGCATATTCCAATGCACTTGTTTCTGCTGAAATTGCTATTCAGCTCGGATTAGAGGTTGCAGAAGTTATTGCAGGATTGAATTCGTTAAATGGTGTTCCTGGGCGGTTCGAACCTGTATCACTCACGCAAGAGAGTTCAGCGATTATTGACTATGCGCACACACCTTCTGCATTGGCAGAACTTCTTGGAGGGTGCAGAAAAATAGTTGCTGGACGAATTATTCTTGTATTTGGTTGTGGTGGTGAAAGGGATTCGGAAAAACGTCCCCTAATGGGCGAAGTAGCGAGTGTGGGAGCTGATGTGAATATTTTGACAAGTGATAACCCTCGCGGTGAAGACGCAGAAAAAATAATTTCTGAAATTGCTTCTGGTATGAGCATAAAACCACGAGTAATTGAAGTGGATAGACGAAAGGCAATAGAACAAGCTTTTAATGAAGCCGAATCTGGTGACCTGATCGTAGTTGCTGGACGTGGCCATGAGGAATATCAAGAAATTGACGGGAAGAAGATCCCTTTTTCCGATAAAAATGTATTGCTAGATGTCGTTTCAAAAGCATCTTCTTCGGGAGAGCGATGATACGAATCCTTATAGCCGCTGCTATTGCTATGGTTGTTTCTTTGTTTTTAAGTCGAACTTTGATTTTTTGGTTGACACGGTTGAAAATTGGGCAACCGATTCGTGAAGATGGCCCTGCTGGTCACATTACAAAAGCAGGAACACCAACAATGGGAGGTGTTGGAATTGTGGCCGGTGCTACAGCCGGTTACGTCATTAGTGATTTATACCACGGTATTTACACTCGAACTGGAATTTTTGTGATGCTGAGCATTCTTGGAGCTGGAACAGTGGGGCTAATCGACGACTGGATCAAAGTAGTCCGTGAGAGAAACCTGGGCCTGAACAAGAAAACGAAAATGTTTGGACTTTTGCTTGTTGCAGTAATTTTCGCCATTTTGATGGTCACCTATTCTCCAGTTCATACTAAAATTTCTTTTACTCGTTTTGACTATCCTGGCTGGGAGATCGGTGAAGTTTTGTGGAGCCTATGGGCAATTCTTCTTATTTCAGGATCAGCAAATGCAGTTAACTTAACTGACGGGTTAGATGGTTTAGCTGCGGGAGCCGCTATTTTTTGTTTCGGCGCTTTCGGCGTTATTTCATTTTGGCAGTTTCGATACCCCGATTTATATGATGTTCCACATGCCTTAGATCTTGCAGTAATTTCAGCTGCTATGGCGGGCGCCTGTTTAGGTTTCTTATGGTGGAATTCCGCACCGGCACAGATTTTTATGGGTGACACTGGATCGTTGGCAATTGGAACCGGGCTAGCTGCACTTTCTCTAGCGACAAACACTCAGCTTCTTTTACCTATTGTTGCGGGTTTATTTGTTGTAGAAACCCTTTCAGTGATAATCCAAATATTGGGTTTTAGATTTTTTTCCAGGCGAAGAGTTTTCAAAATGGCACCCCTTCATCATCATTTTGAATTATCTGGCTGGCCTGAAACCACTGTGATTGTACGTTTTTGGATGATGTCTGGCTTGTGTACAGCTCTCGGTATAGGTCTGTTTTATGGTGACTCACTTCGCTCCGGAATAGTCGGATTAATTGCCGGTACCTATTGATGGGTGATGAGACTTTAGTACTCGGATTAGGAATTACAGGATGCGCCGCGAGTGAAGCACTTATCTCGCGTGGTCATGAGGTATGTGCTGTAGATGACTCTCCTTCAGAATCTATTAAGGAGTGGGCCAACAAATTGTCGCTAGAACTATTCCCAGCTCCTTTGAGTGGTAAATGGGATAATTTCCTTCAAAGATTTTCACAAATCCTCATTAGTCCTGGTATTCCTGACTCACATCCTGTCTTTGGAGCTGCTTCCCGGGTTGGGTCGACGATTATCGACGAAGGAGACCTCGCTAATGAATGGGATGACAGACCTCGATGTGCAGTTACTGGAACTAATGGTAAGACAACAGTTGTGACACTTGTTACGGAGATGCTTAACCGATCAGGTCTAAATGCTGTTGCGGCTGGAAACTTGGAAAAGCCAGTGCTGACAGCGATAGAAGATAGTTCGGCAGATTGCTTTGTAATCGAGGCATCATCTTTTCGACTTGCTCACTCTCTTAAGTTCAAAGCATCACCGTCAGTTTGGTTGAATTTTGCGCCTGACCATCTTGATCATCATTTGAACTTAGATACCTACTTGCAAGCAAAAAAACGTGTTTGGGAAGGTGTTGAAAAAGAATCTGATGCTATTGCGAATTTATCCGATGAGGTTGTGAAACAGTATTCGCCTAAAGGGGTTACTGGGTTTGGAATCGACGGTTCTTATTGTTATGTACAAGGCTTTAACTTGATATTCGAGGGAGAGTCACTACTTGATATTAGAGATTTACCACGAAGCATGCCTCATGATTTAGAAAATGCTCAGGCTGCATTGCTTCTTGCTAAAAAATTCGGAGCTAACGTTGGGTCGTGTGTTGAAACACTTGAGCGGTTTAAAGGATTAGAACATCGAGTCGAGTTGGTTGCTCAAAGAAATGAAATAGCTTTCGTAAATGACAGCAAATCGACGACTCCTCATTCCACGCTTTCTGCATTAAAGGGCTTACCGGGCGCTGTTTTAATAGCTGGAGGAAAAAATAAAGGAATTGACTTAAAGCCTTTAAAAGAAGCTAAACCGCTCGCTGTTATCGCTATGGGTGAAGCTGCTGAAGAAATAGTGAAAATTTTTGAAAATGAGTGCAGCGTTGAAGTTGCTAGCACGATGAGCGAAGCAGTTGAAAAGGCTTATAAAAAAGCACTACCCAGAGGAACTGTTCTTTTATCACCCGCCTGCGCTTCTTTTGACTGGTATGAATCTTATTCTGAAAGAGGTTCAGATTTCATCAGAGCAGTTTCCGAACTGGAAATATTCTAGGTTGGCTTGTGAATACTAAAACCTCTACTGGAAAACATAAGAAAATTTTAAGCATTTCAGCAAATCCACCCGGATTCCGTTCTCTACGTTTCGTTGTGTTAATTACAGCGATGATCATACTTATCCTTCTAGGGGTTGTAATGGTCCTTTCAGCCTCATCGGTTAATGATCTTCGTATTTTCGGTGATACTTGGCACCATTTAAAAAGACAAGTTTTATGGCTCTTGTTGGGGATTCTTTCGATGGCAGTAACGATACGAATCGATTATCGAAAAATTAGAAAATTTTCTATCCCACTTTTACTTTTCTCGTTAGCTCTATGTGCTCTTGTGTTGTTTCCAAGTGTCGGAATTACGGCTAATGGCTCGGCTAGATGGATTGGTATAGGGTCGTTCACTTTTCAGCCTTCTGAATTCCTTAAGTTGGCAATAGTTATTTATCTAGCGGATTTGTTCTCTGGATCAAAGAAAAAAACAAATGTGACTATAACTTCAATCAAGAAATTTCTACTAGTTCTTGGAACAGCGGCAGCTCTTCTCATGCTTGAGCCAGATTTAGGAACGACGGCTATCATCGCTGCAATTTCATTAACTGTTCTATTTTTTTCTGGCTTCCGTCTTAGAAATCTTCTTGTAATGGGAATTTCAGGAGTTGCTTTGCTTTTCGCAGCAAGTTACTCATCGGGCTACAGACGAAGGAGGCTCTTGGGAGTTTTAGATCCATGGCAGGATCCGACTGGTACCGGATGGCAAGCTCTTCAATCAGCGGTAGCTATTTCACAAGGTGGAGTGAGTGGATTAGGACTTGGGGAAAGCCGAGCAAAGTGGGGATTTCTACCATTTTCACATACTGATTTCATCTTCGCAATTGTTGCTGAGGAGTTGGGTTTTATTGGAGCTTGTTTAGTGATTCTCGCATTTTTATCAATAGGTTTGGCAGGTTTAGCTTCTGCTTTTAAAGCTCCGGATAATTTCGGACAACTTTTGGCGGCAGGTATAACGGCTTGGATAAGTATTCAAGCATTTGTGAATTTAGGGGCGGTTCTGGGGATGTTGCCTATCACAGGTGTTCCGCTTCCTTTTGTTTCTTCCGGTGGAAGTTCTTTAGTTGTAACTATGGCTGCGTTTGGAATTTTATTGAATGTTTCAAGGCAGACGCGATGAGTAAGGATAAATGTAAATGATTTCAGGTGCTTGTCGTGTCTTAATTGCCGGAGGGGGTACTGCAGGCCATGTTATTCCAGCAGTAGCAATAGGAAAAGCTCTTTACAGTAAAGGGGTTTTGAAAAAAGAAAATGAAATCCATTTCGTCGGAAGTAAGAGGGGAACGGGTAGAGAAATTGTTCACGAAGCCGGCTTTGAGATGAGTGTTCTTCCCGGACGCGGAATACAAAGAAAGCTTACTTTTCGGAATGTATTATCGACTCTCTCTTTACTCTCCGCGTTTTTTAGAGCTTCATTAATGATCCTTAAGGCTAAACCAGAAATCATTGTCGTGATGGGAGGTTATGCAAGTCTTGCATGCGGTTTAGCGGGAAAGCTTTTTAACGTGCCCTTATTAGTAGCCGAACAGAATGCGGTTCCAGGAGCTACTAATAAAATCATCGCGCGCTTCGCTGAAGTGTCAGCTGTTTCCTTTGAGGGCGTTAATCTTCCGCATTCCGTGCTGACAGGAAACCCACTTAGGTCTGAAATCTTAAATTTTATCGAGTCCGATTCTCGTAAGGAAGTTCGGAGAGAGTTGGGAGTCGATGACAGAACAATGATCACGGTTTTTGGCGGCTCTTTGGGAGCACACCATTTGAATGAGACGGTATTCGAATTGTCTGAACTTTGGGAAGGTAAAGCTATTTCTATTTACCACGTTGTGGGGGCACGTGATTGGCCAGAATTTTCTCAATTAGAACAAAAATCAATTGGTGATGTCGAGTACAAAATGATCGAATACTTGAGTGACTTAACAGCACTAATCGGAGCAGCAGATTTAGTCATCAGTAGGGCAGGTGCGACAAGTGTCTCAGAAATTACTGCTTTGGGAGTGCCCTCAATACTTATTCCTCTTCCAAATTCTCCGGGAAACCATCAAGAAAAAAACGCGCTCTTTTTTGAAAAAAATGGTTCAGCGATGCTTCTTCCGGATAATGAACTTAGTTGCATTTCCCTATCCAATAAGATTAGTTATTTATTGGAAGATGAATCAATTTTACTAGAAATGAGCAAAAGAACGAGAGCTGTTGCTCATTTAACTGCTGGGGATGACATGGTAGATCTGATTTCGAACATCATTGAAAGAGAGTCTTATGGTAAATGAAGAGGTGGATCTTTCTGTAAAAAACTCTGTTCATATTATTGGCATTGGTGGAGCTGGAATGGGAGCAATTGCTGAGGTGCTTGCAACTATGGGCCATGTAGTAAGTGGGTCTGATATCAAAGACTCGCATCGTCTGGATCGATTAAGGGCATTTGGGGTTGAAATCTTTATAGGACATGATTCGAAAAATGTTAAAAGTGTTAACTTTGTTGCACGCTCTACGGCAATTTCAGATTCAAACATTGAGTGTTTGCAGGCCGTCGAGAATGGAATTCCTCTTTTAAGTAGAGAAAAAGTTTTGAGAAGTATTTCTAAACTTAAGGATTCGATTGCTGTTTCAGGGACTCACGGGAAAACAACTACTTCATCGATGCTTTCACTTGTGCTACGTGAAGCTGGATTAAAACCTTCGTTTATTATTGGGGGAGAAGTGAATGAGATTGGAACTGGAGCGGTCTGGGATGAAGGGGAGCTTCTTGTAATAGAGGCAGATGAAAGTGATGCATCTTTTTTGGGTTTGAAACGAAAGTTGTCAATCATTACCAATCTTGAAGAAGATCATCTTGAGTATTTTGGAGGATTCGAAGCCCTTTATGAAGCGTTTGTGAAATTCGGAGATGAAACAGATGGAGTTGTTTTACTTGGAATTGATGACGTTAATTCACTACGGCTATCCAATGAAATTGAGGCAACGACAGTTGGGTTTAATCCTCTTGCAGACTGGAGAATAGAGTTAACAAAGGAAACATGGAAGGGCTCTGAGTTTTGCATCACAGGTGAAGAAACCTTAACGCTTTCAATTCCCATACCAGGAGTGCATAACGTAAAAAATGCTTCTATAGCGGCAGTAGGGGGATTCATGTCGGGCGTTGAACCGGCGATCATTGCGGATGCTTTGAGTGGTTTTGGTGGGGTGGCTCGTCGTTTCGAACATAGAGGAAGTGAGAACGGTATTGTTTTTGTGGATGACTATGCGCATTTACCTTCTGAAGTTGAAAGCACTATAGAGGCAGCCTGCAGCGGTGACTGGAATCGAATTTTTGCTGTTTTTCAACCACACCGTTACAGTCGAACGGAATCTATAGGAGCGACTTTCACAGATTCTTTTTCAAAAGCTGATCTTGTAGTAATAACAGATATTTTTGCGGGAGGAGAAATTCCTCGTCCAGGAGTTTCCGGTCTTATAGTTTTTGATGCGGTTAAAGAGAAGTATCCCGATCTCGATCTTCATTACCTTCCGAACCGTGCTGAAGTCGTTAATTTCCTAGTTGCTGAGTTGTCTGACGGGGATTTATGTCTAACGATGGGCGCCGGTGATATCACTTCTTTGCCTGAAGAAGTCAAATACGGTCTGGGTCAGTCTCGTGTTTGATGAAAATCTCAATGCTTTTCATGCGGAGATTGATGAAAGTATTCCAAGTGATCTAATTATTGAGAATGCGCCTTTATCGGATTTAAGTACATACAGAGTAGGGGGTCCTGCTGCACTATTGGTAAAAGTAGAAGAAGAATCGAGCTTTTCTGCGATATCAAAAGGACTAGCGAAATTTCCGCTGCCTGTACTGATCATGGGTAATGGTTCGAACGTTCTTATTTCTGATACTGGTTTCAGGGGAATTGTTTTAAAACTAGGAGGATTTTTTGAAACGATTGAAATTAAAGACACGACTGTAAAGGCCGGTGCTGCCGCAAAATTACCAGTCGTGGCTCGGGAAACCGTGAAGTTCGGTTTAAGTGGTTTTGAATGGGCGGTAGGTGTTCCCGGGAGTGTTGGTGGTGCTGTAAGGATGAATGCAGGTGGCCATGGGAGTGATATGGCTGCTTCTTTAATTGAAGTGACGATTCTGAATTTACTTAATGGTTCACTATTAACTGTTCCAGCTTCGGAATTACAGCTTTCCTATCGTCATTCATGTATCAAAAGCACTGACTTGGTGATTAATGCAACGCTTAAGTTGATGATGGGTAACAGAGATGAAGGTGAACGCCTCTTAAAAGAAATTGTTAAATGGCGTCGTGAAAATCAACCCGGAGGACAGAATTCTGGATCTGTATTTACAAATCCAAAAGGTGATTCGGCTGGTCGTTTGATAGAAATCGCTGGATTAAAAGGCTTACGAGTGGGTTCTGCCTGTATTTCTGAAAAACATGCCAATTTCATACAAGTCGACGAAGACGGCAGTGCAGAAGATGTTAGAGAGTTAATGTCTTTAGTTATCAAAAAAATTGAAGAAATTCATTCGGTTACCCTGAAGCCAGAAACACTTTTAGTCGGTTTTGATCGTGATTCTGTGTGAAAGTTGAAACTAAAAATTTTCGAAAAGCTATAGGTATTGCGATAATTTGTATTCTCCTACTCGGCCTCTATTCTGCTACCCAGTCAGAGTTACTGGATGTTGATGAAATAGACGTGCTTATAACGGGAGGGAATGAAATAAGTTCAAATGAGGTGGTTGCGTTAAGCGGGATTTCACTTTCGCAATCGATGATTTCAGTTAATTCTGATAAAGCTGAGTCCTTAGTACTGATGAATCCGTGGGTGGATGAGGTTGATATAAATAAGGAGTGGCCTAACAGGGTTTCGATTTGGGTAAGTTTGCGAAACGCATTTGCTTATGTAAGTACACTTGAGGGCAAATTTGCAACCATTGATGCCGACGGAATCGTTTTAGAACTTTCTAAATTTAACTCATCTGATGATTTTGTGACTCTGATTGTTGAAAAGCTAGCTAATCCGGGAAGTAAAATTAAGGGCATTGAAATGATGCTCAGGGCAACAAGGGCTATCAGCCCTGATTTACAGCAATGGATAAAAATCATTTCGCCAACTGCGTCTGGTGTTCGAGCGGAGATGCAAGGATCTGTCTTTGTGAGATTGGGTGTCTCGGACGATTTCACGACCGCAATGACTGATTTGAAAGCAGTTCTTGGTCAGGTTGAGCTGATGTGTATACAGAGTATTGATGTCAGCGTCCGGGAAAATCCAATAATAGAAAGGGATAATTCAAAGTGTTGAAGGAATTTCACTAAAGGGTTGACTTTATAGTTCACTCCACGTAGTCTCATAACCACTAGGAGGAGTCAGGAGGAACCTTAAAGTTTAACTTTAAGGTTGGGCTTTCCGTTTAGAACAGTAAAAGACTTTCAATCACTAAGTGGATGGAGAAATGATTGTGACAACACCACAGAATTATCTAGCAGTAATAAAAGTGGTTGGAATAGGCGGTGGCGGTGTGAACGCTGTTAATCGCATGATAGATGTCGGTTTGAAAGGTGTTGAATTTATAGCCATAAACACCGATGCGCAGGCCTTACTAATGAGTGATGCAGATGTAAAACTCGACATAGGTCGAGAATTGACTCGTGGGTTAGGAGCAGGAAGTGATTCTTCGGTTGGTAGGCAGGCGGCTGAAGACTGTCGTGGTGATATAGAAGAATGTCTTGAAGGCGCCGACATGGTTTTCATTACTGCTGGCGAAGGAGGAGGCACCGGAACTGGAGCAGCACCAATAGTAGCTGAAGTAGCAAAGTCATTAGGAGCCCTAGTGATCGGAGTAGTTAGCAGACCGTTCACATTTGAAGGAAGAAGGCGATCAATGGAGGCTGACGCCGGTATCGCTGCACTTAGAGAAGTGGTGGATGCACAAATTGTGATTCCAAATGAACGCTTATTGTCAGTTTCTGACGAAAACACTTCCTTGATCGATGCTTTTGCTATGGCTGATGAAATTTTACTTCATGGTGTTCAAGGAATAACCAGTTTGATCACTACACCTGGACTCATCAACACGGATTTTGCAGATGTTAAGCAAGTCATGCATGAAGCAGGTTCGGCGATAATGGGCGTTGGTGAATCGTCAGGCGACAGTGCAGCCTTGCATGCAGCACGAAAAGCTCTTTCTAGTCCACTTTTAGAAGCTTCTATTGAGGGAGCTCAGCGAGTCTTGTTAAACATTACAGGTTCCTCTGAATTGGGAATAATTGAGGTTAGCCAAGCTGCTGACGAGATACATGGAGTCTCACACCCCGATGCAAATATTATTTTCGGAACAGTTATTGATGACGAGATGGCTACAAATGTTCGTGTGACAGTAATCGCGGCTGGTTTCGACCGTTGGGACAGCGACCGTGTTAGGAAACCTTCTAGATCTTTATTTAGAAACACTGATGAAAAAGAAGAAGGATTACTTGCTGATGTTTTTGGTGAAGAATTCGATGATGAGGACGGCTTGGAAGTCCCTGACTTTTTGAAGTAAAAATTTTGAGTGGCAAGAGAGCTTTTTCGACAGACTTTATCTGACGGAAATTTAATTGTTTCTTTAATTTCCGAAATTGAAGACGGTGATTTTTCATCAGATCAAGATCGAAATAGAAAACTAAAAGAGAATCAGTCAAGAATTCGTGACGGTGAGTGGAATTGGCTTTCTCAAGAACATGGAACCGAAATTATTTGGCTCGATGGAAACAAAGGAGCTTCTGGTATTAGAGGTGATGCACTTGCAACCTCTTCTTTCCAAAAAGTAATTGCTATAACAGTTGCGGACTGTTTGCCTCTATTACTAATAGAGGAAAGTGGTATTCTCAGTCTTATTCATTTAGGTTGGCGTGGTATCGAACAAGGTCTCTTAGAGAAAAGTATCCAATTAATTAAGACAATGAGCAATGAGCCGCTGAGTGCTGTTTTGGGGCCGTGCATTAATCCTTGTTGCTATGAATTCGGTCAAAATGAAATGGACACTCTTGTTGAGAAGTATGGGTCCAAAATAGTTGGTAAAACTCTCGCTGGTTCTCTTTCATTGGACATAAAGGAATGTGTTAGGGGAATATTGACTAGTTCTGATGTGGATATCAAATATGATGACCCTTTTTGCACAAGTTGTGATCCACGTTATTGGTCTTTTCGTTCAGAGGGTACTGATAAACGCCAGGTGATGATTGCATGGAAAGAGGAAACTGGGGAGGAGATTAGGAGAAAATGAAGGGTTCTTACATTGAAGAAGTGAAAGAGAGGGCTCAAGAGTTAGCTGAAGCGGTACATACGAAGAGCGGTGGAAATGCCATCTTGCTTCCAGTTACAAAAGGTTTTGGTGTGGGGGAGGTGCAGGCGATGTTGGAAGTGGGTTTAACTAAAGTCGGAGAGAGTTATGCGCAGGAGATGCTTGAGAAAGCAGAAATCATCACTGACGACAGACTCGCTTGGCACATGATAGGAAGAATACAACGGAATAAGGTTAGAAAATTATCAGAAACTGTGGATCTTTGGCATTCCGTGGATCGAGAAGAGTTAATCACTGAGATTTCTAAACATAAAAGTGATTCAAAAATTCTAATCCAGGTGGATATGAATGATAGGTATGAACAGGGAGGATGCTCTCCGGAAAATGTTCCGAATCTAATTGAATTTGCCTCTGATATAGGTGTAAAGGTAGAAGGCTTGATGACTATTGGAGTTGATCAGGATATTGAGGCGACTCGAAATATTTTTTCTGAGTTGGCTAAATTATCTAAAAGAATGGGTTTGAAGGAAATTTCTATGGGAATGTCGAATGATTTTGAAATAGCAATCGATTACGGCGCAACCATTTTGAGAGTTGGGAGGAGTATTTTTGGTGAAAGGGCAAAAAAGTAGAAAACTGTATATTTATCTCTTCAAGGTGATACTTTTTTCTTCAAGCCTAGAGTTACTATCCATTTAGCTATAACTTAGATGTACGGAGGCGTTATGTCATTTTGGCAAAAGACCATGCTCTGGTTGGGTTTAGGGCCAGATGAAATGTATGAAGGGATGTCTGATGGCGTCCGACCTCGTAGTTGGCCTCCTGAAGAGAACAGTGAAGAAATTGCTCCTTCAAAATCGACCAGAACTCCTATAAAAGCAAGATTGAAGGAAAATTTTACGGAGCAAAAGCCTTTATTGGTGGAGTCGACTGGAACTGTTAGGCCTTTGCGTGCCGCACGCACTACCAAACCTAAGACGGAAGAACCAAAAAGCTTTAACGAGGTAACTGCTTTCGCTGACAGATATATCTCTGGAAATGCTGTTCTTGTTAAATTGGGAGGTGTTGAACATGCTGTTGCACGACGGATCATCGATTTTGCGAGTGGTTTATGTTACGCAGAAAAAGGTGAAATGGAAAGAATGGGAAATCAGGAGTACTTGTTGATTCCAAAAGATGCAACGGTAGATCCTGAGACGAGGGAAAAATTAAAAGAAGAACTTAAGAATATGTCGCAGGGATAGTCCGATGAGCAGTGTTATCTGTCTTTTGTTGCAAATCTATTCCTTGTTGATACTTGTGAGAGTTGTTTTTAGTTGGTTTCCTGTTTCGCCTAATGGAACAGCTGCTGTAGTTTCTGGATTTCTGTCGTTCGCAACCGATCCTGTTCTTCGACCCTTACGTAAAGTGCTACCTCCGATTCGTTTTGGTTCTGCGTTAATGGATTTGTCGCCGATTGTTGCATTTTTTGGAATAACGTTGCTGCAAAATTTTATTTGTGGTTAACAATCTTCTAGCGTTCTATTTCTAGCGACTTAAGTGCGTTAATATTTACTAATGATGAATGATGACGTTGTTGAATATTTGGAAACTGTTGAATTGAAAACGAAGATGCGCGGTTACGACCAGATAGAAGTCGATGACATCTTTGATCGAGTTTCTGAAGAGATAAAAGTTCTACGTGAAAGTTTGAAGAACTCAGAAGAGAAAGTGCGTGTAGCAGAAGAACATTTAGATTCAGAAATTAAAAGATTGACTGTTAGAGAGAAAGAAGTTGAAACGCTTATTAATGAAGCCAAAGATCAGGCATTAAAAATTGTAGATAATTCACGCTTGGAAGCAGAAAATCTTCGTACCTCTACTGAGAAAGAACTCTACTTATTAGCGACTGAAGAGCGTGAAAAATTAAAAAATCAGCTGTCAGCGATTGAAACTCGTCAAAACGAAATTAAAAGTAACGTTGACTTGTTCGAGGATCAGTTTTCTGCACACCGTGAAAGAATTTTGAGAGCACTTGGTGATATGCAACAAGCTATTAAAAACCTTTCGTTACTTCCCGGAAATCTAGATCTAGGTTCTGAAACTGTAGATATTTCAAAGGATGATCAAATTCCTACTATTTAACAGCAAATATAAGCCTCTTCACGTTGAATCTATTGTATTTCTGCCCGATTTGAATCTCATACAAGTTTGTTTTTAGTATTATCCACATTTTCTAGAAGAAAACGAGGTAACCTGCACGGCTCGGAATAGGAGTTGATTTGGCTAAGAAACTAGCAGCTAAGAAACCTGCAGCTAAGAAACCTGCAGCTAAGAAACCTGCAGCTAAGAAACCTGCAGCTAAGAAACCTGCAGCTAAGAAACCTGCAGCTAAGAAACCTGCAGCTAAGAAACC